>ERZ795052.98-NODE-98-length-122806-cov-41.620028_pt1 | contig 122806 bp, 96 predicted proteins | sample MGYA00375136_ERZ795052 | MGnify/ENA primary metagenome ERZ795052 (study PRJEB30181, sample SAMN05720156) | activated sludge metagenome | isolation source: Anaerobic digester | place: Japan | collected 2015-05-26 ...
AAAGGGGACGGGACCATCATCGAAAGGGTTTTCCCTCAAGGCGGAAAGATCCTGTCGGATTCTTCTGTCCCCGTTCATTCCCGGATCATCCCCCTTTCGCTTCCCGGCGGAGGCTTCCCTTCCACGCGGAGGTTCCCCGGCACACCTGGCGGCATATGCCTTGAAATCCAGCTTTCCTCTGATTGTTTCTTATGTCCGATTGCTTTAAGCCATCTGGTATACGGCCGGAACCACTGCTCCCGGGTGTTTCCCAACCACCAAAGCCATCCATGACTGCATGGAGGCGCCCAGTTCCCGGAGGGACTCACTCCCCTCACCAAACCGGGCGGCATCGGCCGATCTGGAAAAATACCAGCGGTAAGATCCGCCCTTCTGCTGCAGCGGATCGTCCGGAGGGCTCAGAGTGAATGAAATAGATGCGCCGGCCATACCCCGTGCATCAGGTGACGGGCAGCACCGCGAAGATGAACGCACTCCACACCGAGTGGCACACGATGAGGGTGTCCAGCCGTTTCAGCTTCATATAGAGCAGGCCCCAGAATGTCCCGGCCACCGCCGCCGCCCCGAAAAGCATGAAGTTGAACGAGAGGATGTGCACGCCGGCGTAGATCGCGGTTGCCAGGATCCAGCCCCTTGTTTCACCGCAACGGAGCATGAGGTTCTTCTGGAGAAAGCCCCGCCAGTAGATCTCTTCACACGGACCGGTGACAAGGAGCAGGAGCAGGAACACGACGGGCAGGGGAAATCCGGCCCCTTTGGCGTAGATGGCCCCGACCTGCTGCGGGGCGAAGGGAAAGATCAGCGACGATATCTCGTTGCCGATCCAGAAGATGCCGTAGAGCACAGCGGCGAAGAGCAGGCCCTGGAACACGGCGGTGCCGTCGAAGGCGAGCCTGTTGTCCGCAGCGGCGCCCGCCCGCAGGGCCAGGGCGGCCAGGATGCCTGCGGAAAGGGATATCTTGATCCAGAAGCTGTACCACGGCAGCGAGAAGGTCACGAACCACAGGACAAAGGCCAGGATGACGGTGGGCCAGAGGAGACGATGGCCGGCGCCGCTCATCCTGTGAGCCCCTGAATGATCAGGGCTGCCACGAGAAGCACGCCGAAGGCAGTATCGAGCTTGGCGGTCCGGGCATCGGCATCCGGAGGGACGCCCTGCTTCATCTGGCGCAGGAGACTGGCCGCCAGAGGCAGGGAGAGAAACACCAGGAACGCCCACGGGGTGAGCACGCCCGAGAGGGTGATGAAGAACATGCTCACGTAGGCGAGCACCATGAGCAGGAGATAGGCATGAATGCCCCTTCTCGAACCGAGCCGGATTGCCAGCGTACAGATGCTCCGGCTGCTGTCGTGGTCGATGTCGCGGATGTTGTTGGCGAAAATCGTGAGCGCCACCAGGACACCGAAGGGAATGGAGACCAGGAGGGCCTTCATGCTCAACGTCTGCATCTGCACGTAGTACGCGCCCTCCACCATGAGAGGGCCCCACATGAGGAACACTGCGGCTTCGCCCAGGGCAATGTATTTGTACTTCATGGGAGGGGCTGTATAGCCTATCCCGGCCGCAACGCCCACCATGCCGATTATCAGGACCATCCACCCGCTCACCGCCGTGAGGTACAGGCCGATGAGCGCCGCCGTGCTGAAGAGCCCGTAGGAGGCCCACATCACCTGCCGCGCAGGGATCAGCCCGTGGACGATCGGGTGGGGCCGGTACTGCGCAGTTGCGGCGGATTCTGTGTCCAGGCCGTTCTTTACGTCATAGTAATCGTTCAGGAGATTGGTGCCTGCATGCATGAAGACCGCGCCGATAGCGGCCAGAGCAAAGAGCGCAGGGGAGAACCGGCCGTCGAGGGCCGCAAGGGCGCTGCCCACGCTCACCGAGATGAGGGTCATGGTAAAGGACCAAGGCCTGGTCGCGATAAACCAGTTTTTCAGCAACTCCCCTGACACCGGGACCTCCTGTGCACGTTTCTTCTGAATCAAATGCGGCATCTGCCCGCGGATACTGATACCCGAGGGGCTGTATGCTGTCAATACACTGGTTGCGCCAATCCATGTTTACTGGCGGCTGGTCAGGGGTCCGGCTTCAGAGCCGTGCAGCCATAGGGATGCCGTCCGTGCAGAAAACGACCTTTCAGCCTTTCCTCATCAAGAGGTGTCGGGATATGGCGTAAAGGCAGCTTTTATGGGCATCCGGAGTGTGATGCACGGCCCGCGATGCGCAACGCAATAAATAAGGATCATCCGTCAGACCATCACCGCCACCAGACCTCCTGCAGCTGCTGCCACGCCCGATACCAGTGCCGCGGCGAACACCCACCACGCGGCGGACGAGGCGGTCTTCCTGATTTCCTCGGCGTGATAGAGGGCTGTCTCTTCGGCCTGCTTCACCCTGGTCTGCACCTCATCCCGCATTCTCTCGGCGCGGGCGATCACGTCATCCCGGGTGTTTTCCACCTTGGAGACCATTCTCTCGACATCCTCTTCCTGCATATTGGGGTTGGCCCGGAGAATCATCTGTTTGATGTCGTCCCGATTGATGCTCCTGAGCCGGTGAATGAGCGAGTCCGCCCCGGCCCGGGGATCGTGCAGCATGGTCTCGAAGTCGGCCTTGATGCCTTCGTAGTCGAGCTCGGGGTTGTCCGTAGACTCCAGGATTCCCTGTACTCTTCCCCCGATGCCCGCCTTGCTCTCCATGGCTGAGGCCTTTTCCCGGCCGGACTCTTTCGTGGTCTGATAGCGCGACTTCAGGCTGTTCACCGTTCCCGCCACCATATCGACCACCCGGGTTGCCTCTTCCCGGTTCATATCCTTTCTCTGCGCCAGGATCGAGGTGATGGTGGAGCGGTCCATCTCATTGAGCCGGGCGAGTATGGCGTCGACACCCGCTTTCGGGTCGGAGACGAGCCGGTCGAGATCGCGTTTGATCCCCTCGGGATTCAGCTCGGACTTGCCGGTCTTGGCAAGGTAATCTTCGATTTTGTGCCGGTACTTCTCGGCGTCCTCGCGCGACATGCCGGCCATCCGTGCGGCCGCATCCGCGATCTTCTCGACCCTTTCCTTATCGGTGCCGGCCTCTTCCGATATGATGTCCCTGGCGGCTTTTGCCTGTTCCTTTGCCTGAGAAGCGGCGGCCCTGGCCATACTTCCGGTATGGAAGCGTGCGGTGAGGGTCTCCCGGTCGGGAGATGCATGGATCTCGATCTCGGCATTGTCGAGGATCCCCTCGATCTCTTTCACCAGCTGGCGATAGCTCGGCGTTATCTGGCCCACGTAATTCTGGATGGTTTTTCTCACGTCGATATCGCCGAACACCTCGCTGCGCACTGCATCGATGATGCTGCGGGTCGTGTCAGCCGCCTGCTTCTCCTCCGAGGTTCCGAAGATTCCAGAGGCCGTCGCGGAGACCGACCGGAAGCCGGACCGCACCACGTCCATGAGCGATCCCACCATGGAGGAGACCGCGGTCATCTCCAGGACCGCGGTTGTGAGATAGAAGAGCCCCCAGATAGCCAGGCCCAGGGTAACCCCTGCCACCGCGGTCAGTGCAACGCTGAACTTCACGGCGAGCCATGCCGCGAAGAACAGGGAAATGGCCGATGTGATGACAGCCCAGATGCCGAACGTCATATTGACGGTGCGCATTTTCTCTTCGATGGGCTCTGACTCGCCCTTTCCCTGCTCTTTCCGTTTCCCGTCTCCTGTCCTGACCCTCTCCCGCACCGATTCCAGGGGGCTGTGGACGGCGCTCAGGCCGATTGCCGCCGAAAGGTTCGTCAGGATGAGCTGGAAGCCGAATGCCAGAATAATCCCCACCACCAGCGCGGTGATAAAGCTCGCCCCGGGAACCAGAAGATCCGCCGGAAACGTCTCTACCTGGGCGAAAAGCCCTACCGGGACCAAGGTGATGAGGAAGATGAGCATGATTTTTCTCATGGCTTTTCTCCTTTCCATTCTCCCGGGCATTCTCGCTCGGGGTTTTTCTGAGAATCCCCCCGGCTGTAAGGCTGTCAAGACAGACGGCCGATCTTCAGCCGGTCATCGGGGACCTGCACCAGGAGCCAGGAAAGCCGCATATCAGTTCGCCAGCACTCGTTCCTTTCGCGGGACACCATACGGCAACCTGCTCCATGGCTGATTTTTTAGGGGTGGAATTTCAAGGGTTTTCTTCTTAGATTCTGGGTACTGTCCCTCCGCATCCCCGGCCTGCTCCCCGCTTTGCCATGCCGGTGCAGCATCTCAGGCCGTTTTTCCTTTGTTTCGGGCTGGGAGCATCCCCCTTACCCGCTCTCGCGCACGTTTTGCATGCGGGGAATGCGCTGCATACACATATAATGGTGATCAAAGCGGCGTTTGTCCACCACGCCTGAGGCATGCGGTCATTGCTGTACAGCGGGAGTCAGGGCTCTATTGATGTAGGCCTGAACCCCATGACTGATTCACCGGGAAGTGTTAGGAAAGGCAGACGAGGAGGAAAGAATGCCTTTGATGGAAAAGCCGGAAAAAAACGATGGATAAGACGGCCTTGACACGCCGCCGGCGGGAAAGGGCCGTATGTGTCCTTTACGAACCCTTCATGCCGCGTCTCAGCAGCAGGAAAGCCACCATCGCCAGAAACAGGATCGAGTATTTCCACAGCAGCGAGAGCAGCGTTCCGAGCACCCACATAGCCATTCTCATGCCGATGTAGCCCGCCACTACCAGGGCCAGGGGTTTTACGGTGCTCATCACGGTGCTGTATCTGCGGGCGAGCTCGCCTTTCACCGCTTCGAGCTCCCGGGTCGTGCTCTGAATCCTCTCCCTCAACTCTCTTTCAGCCATGCGATATCCTCCTTGATCCGGCCCATGTCCACCTGAGCCCTCCTGACCCCTCTGCGCGCCTTCCTCATGCCGGCAATACCGAGAACCAGGCCGCACAGCAGGAGCAGGAAGGTCATGATCAGGGCCGAGGCCCACGGCGGAAACCACACGTTCAGGAGCAGGGTCAGTGTGATCAGGAGAAACACGCCCGAGAGCGCCAGGAATATGAGACCTGCGCCGCCGAGGGTGATCCCTGTCAGCCCGGTCCTGACAGAACCCTGGACTGCGGTTTTGAGATAGGTTTTCTGATCGGACACCAGTGTCCTGATCAGGCTCACTGCATGTGCAAGCAGCGCGGCCAGGGACATGTTCTCATACTTTTCCATGATTTTCTCCTGCCGACCCGGCAGCGAAGCAGCATAAACAGCGGGTTTCCTCTGAAGCGGCCGGTTCCTTTTTTCAAGCCGGGAGAGGACGGCCTTTTTCCCCATACTTTAAGGAAAAGGATAGGAGGTAAGAGCCAAGTTTCAATACACTTATCAAAACCCTGGACTTCTCCCCCAAGATCGTGCAGCAGCCTTTTCCCGGGGTGAGACGGGGTGGGCGGCCGCAGCCGGACCTTGATCTGGCCTGATTTGTCACAAATTTGGCAGGAATGGTCATATCTTTTCCCTTGAACCTGTGATTTCATATGATGCCGATCATGTGCCCTGTTCAAGGCATTGCCATCGTGAGGATTTCTTCTCATCCATAGAAAGAAAACGCCGGAGCAGGAATTGCTCGTTGCTGGGTTTTCGCACCTTTTGTTTCCGGGTCTTCGCTGAAGGGGCGCCCGGATGGGTTTTCCACAAGGAAGGCAGTCATCCATGATGAAAGGAGGAGCTTTATGTTCCTGAAACGTGTTCTGATCGTTCTGGGGATTCTCGGCGTAGTTTTCGTACCACAGGCACGTGCACAGATCGACAACCTGACCAACATGAGCGCAGAATGGGTCCGACTGGCAAACCGCAATGCCGCCACGGACGCCGCGGACATTGTGGTCTATAACCCTGCCGGTCTGGCGAGTCTCTCGGACGGGTTCCATCTCAATGTATCGAACCAGACCCTGTTCCGCAAGCCGCAACACGAGTTCGTCGATCCCATCACATCAGGACCGGTGAGCTTCGAGCAGGACGACCCGGACTGGTTCATGCCCAATGTCTACGCTGCTTACACCAAGGACCGGTGGTCGGTGTTCACCGGGATCTACATCCCGGGGAACGGCGCTTCTCTGGACTATCCTGATGGATCCATCACCACACGCCTCATAGGATTGGAGCTGATACAAGAGATAAATCAGCAGATCTTCGATGCATTCGGTGTGGAAAACGCGTACACGGCTCTGGCAAATGAGAGCATTGAGGCCAGCTCGCTGTACCTCACAGGGACCATCGGCGGGACATACCGGGTAACTGATATTGTTTCTCTTGCGGCAGGGGTCCGATACATCCGGGCGGAAAATGACATTGAGGGCGAACTGACCGTAACAGGAGGGATATTGGGGGAAATGACCCCGGACCAGCAGTTTGTGGTGGACGTGGATCAGTCGGCCGACGGATGGGGGTTCGTGCTGGGGATTCAGGTGGTACCAGTGGAGGATCTGGTTCTTGCCCTGCGCTATGAATCAGAGGTGAACCTGAACTTTGAGAACGATGTGCACGGCTCGGACAACCTGGGCATTTTCATCGACGGGGAAATGAATCACCGGGACTTCCCGGCCATGATCGGTTTCGGCGTATCGTATCAGATCACACCCGAGCTCAGGGGAGAAGCCGATTTCAACTGGTTCTTCCAGGAGAATGCTGACTGGGGGAGGTCGGAGACGGGTGAACGCATTTCGGATATGGCGGGGGATGTCTGGAGCTGGGGTCTGTCGGCCGCCTATCAGGCAACCCCGGAGCTTGAGGTGAGTGCGGGCTTCCTGTATACCGACCACCTTTGGGACGACATGGATGGATATTTCCAGAGTGCTACCGGGGCAATCGAAACCCTGTACTCGGACAACTGGAATCTTTCGACCGGCATCGGCTACCTGATCAGGCCGGGCATCAGGCTGAACCTCGGCGTGGCCTTCACCATCTGGGAGGACGAAACCATCCTGATCAATGCCGGTCCGCTGACGATTCCGGTGAAGACCGAGAACAGCACCACGACAGCAGCCGTGGGGGTCGATATCTCCTTCTGAGGGCTGTGAACGACGGGATAATCAGAGGATTCAGAGTGCGGTAAGCACCGGCCCCGGCTGGAAGGGCGGCGTCATCCCGTCCTGCCCGGCCGGCCGGCGGCAAATCCCGCAAGGAGCATACCCAGCATCCTTCCTACGTCGTAAAGGATCTCGGCCGTCATCCTGTCCAGCTCTTGAAGGGCCGGGGCGTTCGACTCTCGGAAGATGACCTGTGCCGCATCGGCTGAGCATTTCCTGGTCTGTTCCGCCGCGTCTACACGGCTGTTTTGGTCAAGGGATGCATATGCATCCACGAGATCGCGGCCAAACCGGTCCATGAGGAAGCGGAAGATAGGGTTCAAACGGTCCCTGGCAGTGCGAATGTACCCGCCCAGAGCGGCGAACACGTCACTGCGTGATGACCGGCCTTCGCAGGCGCCTTCGGTCAGGGCTTGCCTGAATGCGGGAAACCCTTCGCGGAACCGCCGCTCGCTGTACACCTCATAGCCGGTGTGGGTGGCGGACAGCACCTGCATCATCCGGTGGGGCGAGGGCAGGCTTTTCAACAGGAAGCACCAGGGAGCGGCCTTCACATGGAAGGGATGGCCCAGATCGGCGAGGTAATGCGTGGCCCGGGACAGGAAGCGCCACCCCCAGTAGTCGTTCCCGATGGCAAAGGATTTTCGGGCAAGCTCGGTGTGATAGCGAAACGATTCGGGCGCCATGCCGATGGTGAGCCCGGGCAGACTGAACTGCATGTGCCGCCAGCCATGGGAGCCGCCGGTGATCTTCTGGCGCTTGTTAAGCTCGAGGTCGCAGTCGAGCAGGAGATCGGGCTCCGTGCTGTAGATGACCAGTATCTTCCAGGGCTCGATCGAGTCCTGCACGGGCGGCTCGTGAGCGAACTCGCCGTTACGCACTGCATAATCGTATGAGCTGAAAGGGTCGAGCCGCCTCACCTCCCGGTATGACTCCTTGTAGAGGTCCACATGGTTCGGCCCCGTGGGGAAGCGCCCGTCATGGAACCCGGGGTTCGGACTCACCCTCACCGGGGGGAGATTTATGATCTCCGGCAGGGAAAGGGCGGTGAAATAGGTGATGTACTCGTGGGCGAACCAGGGCCCCCACGCCGCAGGCATCCGCGGGTCGTCGTGCAGGTAGCTCTCCATCGGGTGACGGTCCTCTCAATTCAGCTCGGAGAGGCGAGGGCCGCGGTTCCGACCCTCGCCGGTTCTGTGATGGGATGGGGCGCGTTTTTGCAATTTTTCAAGCGATCTTGAACTCGGTCTTCTTCTGCCAGATCCCGAGTGCGATCCCCAGCTCCTCGTGTTCCTTGGCGTATTCCTCCAAGGGCACCCCTTGGAGCACGGCGTCGATGGCCTGGCGGAACGCCTTCACCCCCGCGGTCGGGCCCTTGGGATGGGCATGGATACCGCCGCCCGAGCCGATCATGATCTCCTTTCCCAGCGAGTTTATGATGTCGGGCACATTGGCCGGTGTGATGCCGCCCGAGGGCATGGGCAGCACGGGCTTCAGATTGCCGAAGGGATAGGTGAGGTTGCGGCAGGCAGCCATGAAACGGTCGTGCATGTAGATGCCCTTGCCGCCGAGCGAGAAGGGGAGCACGATGCTGTCCGCGCCGCAGAGTCTGGGGATCTTGCCGAAGATGATGGGTGAAGCGATGCCCTGGTACGGCGACATGAAGTACGCACCCCCCACGTCCATGTGGGCCAGGATGGGCACGTTTATCGCCGGGTCTTCGGCCAGGGCGCGCATGGCCTCGGGCCCTACGGCCAGGTAGTTGACCATCATGGCGTTGGCCCCGGCGTCGATGCAGCGCCTAGCCAGGTCGAACATCCGCGGCAGCCGGTCGGTGACGTTGACGGTATAGAGCGTGTGCTCGCCCGTCTCCTCATAGACCTGCCGCTCGATCTCCATGTAGACCTTCACGCGCTCCACCGCGTTGTTGTAGCACATGTTCGCGATGAGTTCGTCGTCCTTGATCACGTCGCAGCCGCCCATGGCCACCTCGCGGAAGAGCCTTGCCCCCACTTCAAGAGGATAGCCGCTGCACGGCTTGATCATGTTGTTCATGATGGGCCTGTTCTTCTCGATGCCCAAGGCCTCGTACCACCCGTCAATTCCGAAGCGCGGGCCCTGGTACTGATCCAGGGTGGCTTTGGGCATCCTTAGGTCCAGGAGCTTGAAGTTGGGCACCAGGGAGATGTTTCCGATCGTGGCGGTGAGCAGCATGGGGAGCTGGTCCTCAACGTTGGCGGCCGGGAACGCGATCTGGACGATGTACTGCCGCTCCTTCACATCTTCGGGCAGCCCGTACTCGTGCGAAGGCGCCTCGTAGACGCCGATGACCTTGGCCACGTGCTTTGCCCTGACCTCGGGTGTCTCGCCCGGCACCGGCACCCAGGTGCCCGTGGTCTGCTCGATGGCCAGGATCTGGCCCATGAGCGACATGTCCATGTTCTTGTCGGCCTTGGCCCAGTAGGTGGCGATCACGTGGCTTTCCATATCGATGCTCTCGGGTATGGCGATGGGTTTGTCAGCGAATGCATCTGCCATTTTTCATCCTCCTTTGTTTCTCAATGAATGGCTGATTTCGATCAATCCGGTTATCCCCGGGGAATGAGGGAGAGCAGGTACTCCCACACCTCGAGGGTCTTGTTCAGGGCCTCGTCGTCGTGTTGCATGCACGAGTACATCCGGGTCCCCGCCAGGGTGCACAGGCCGTGCGCAAGGGTAACGACCTGGTATTCGTCCGCGGTCTGCTTGCGCGTCATGATCTGGGTGAACGCGTCCGGACTAAAGAGGTCAACGGCAAAGAACGCGGTGGTCACATAGTGCATGATGGGACCGAAGTTGTAGGCGAAAAAGCCCAAGTCGCTCCGGGTGGAGAACAGGTCGTTCAGGGACGCGGTGAGCCGGTCAGCATAGGCTGTTGCCTTACCCACTGCATCGTGCTCCTCCATGAGCTTCAGTGCATAGTAGCATGCCGCCGTGGTGATCGGGTTGGCTGCGAGCGTCCCGCCGATGTAAATCTTCTCTCCCATGCCTCCCTGGCAGACGCTCATCACGTCTCTCCTGCCGCCCACCGCGCCTGCCGAGGGGTAGCCGTGGGCGATGATCTTCCCGAGGACCGTGATGTCCGGCATAATGCCGAAGTACTTCTGGGCTCCGCCCATGTCCAGCCTAAAGCCGGTCACCACCTCGTCGAAGATCAACAGCGACTGGTAGTGGTCGCACAGTTCCCTGACCCGCCTGTTCCAGTCAGGATGGACCGGGTGGGTGCCGGATTCTCCGCCGATGGGCTCCACGATTACCGCGGCCACCCCGCCTTTGTCTTTGCTGTCTTCGAATGCCTTCTCCAGGGCGGCGAAGTCGTTGGGCTTAACGTCGATGAGGTGGGCATAGCTCTCGGCGGTGATGCCCCGGGAGTTGAGCAGCCCGGTGCCGGGCACGTGCAGGGAAAAGACCATCTGGTCCGACCACCCGTGGTAGCTTCCGCCTACCTTGATGATCTTCTGCTTGCCCGTAAAGGCCCGGGCGATGCGGATCGCCGCCATATCCGCCTCGGTGCCGGACTGGAGGAAGCGCACCATTTCCACCCCGGGCATGTGCCGGATGATCTCTTCGGCCGCAAGGATCTCGTACTCGGATGTCAGCCCCGTGGCAGGTCCTTTTTTCCGGATGATCTCTATGATCTTCTCATCCAGGGGGTCGAAGGCGTGACCCAGGATGATGGGAGCGCCCGACATGAGGTAGTCCACATAGACGTTGCCGTCCACGTCCCACATATGGTAGCCCTTGGCCCGGTCCATGGCGAGCGGAAAGGGCTTGCTCTGGCTCAGGTTGTGCTCCACCCCTCCGGGGATGAGGTGCCTGGCCTTCTCGAAGATTTCGAGCGAGCGCCGGTTCCTCTTCTGATAGAGGTCACGCTCCTTCTTGAGCCGGTCCTCGGGGATGGGCTTCACCGGCCGTGCAAGGAGTTCCTGGTTCCGAGTCATGATTTCCTGGTATTCCATCAATCGCCGACCTCCTGTTTTGTTGTAGTGGTGAGATCCGGTACCGAGCACACCGGAGGCGTCTTTCTGTTCATGCGGGCGCAGATCTTTCTGTGTGCGTGGTAGAGATGCAGAAATTCGGTAAAGATTTCATCGTATACCTTGCGGTTGCCCGGGTCGGGAAGATATTCTCTTTTGATGCGGATATGACGGGGGATATCCTCGGCCGTGATGCGGCCCAGTGCGATGGAGGCCAGAAAGGCCGCGCCCCGGGCGTTGGCATGGACAGGGTCTGTCACCTGGCGGATGGGCCTGTCCAGAACGTCGGCGAGGATCTGCGACCAGACGTCCGAGTTGGCGCCGCCGCCGATGAAGTTCAGGTACTGAAATCGCCTGCCCATGAATTTCTCCACGGATTGAAGCAGCCATTTCTGGTTGAAGGCCACGCCTTCGAACACGGCCCGGGCGATGTCCTCGCGAGTGTTCTGGAGCGAGAGGTTGAACAGGGACGAGCGGATGTGGCAGTCTTCAACCGGCGTGCGCTCGCCGTAGAGCCAGGGGGTGAAGATCACGCCGCCTGCGCCCGCGGGCACCCGTGACACGATCCGGTCCAGGAACTTGAAGATATCCGGGGCGTTTTCCTCCTGCATGAGCTCGTCCTTGTGGTAGAGCACATTGTCCTTGAGCCAGGTGAGGCACTTGCCCGCGCATTCCTGCTCGTCCAGGATCAGGTAGCGCCCGGGCAGCGGGCTCGGGAAGGAGCCGAAGCTGTGGAAGAGATCAGTCTTCTTGAAGGGCACGTGTGCCGAGATCCAGGACGAGGTGCCGATGTAGAGGTGCCCTTCGTAGTCACGCACCGCGCCGGAGCCCACGCAGGCGGAATGCACGTCCGGCGTGCCGCCGATCACGGGCGTGCCGGGGCGAAGCCCTAGCTCCTCGGCCACCTCGTCCTTTACCGGGCCTAGTACGTCCACGGCCCGGATCAGGTCCGGGAGCTTGTCGCGCTTCAATCCTGCCATCTTCAGCAGTTTGTCATGGTAGACCACCCGCGAGGGGTCCCGGTTGTCCGTGACCCAGTGGAGCAGGATGGAGTCATAGGTGGCTGCGAATTTGCCGGTGAGGCGCAGGTTGATATAGTCCTTGGGCTCAAGGAACTTGTACGTCCGTTCAAATACTTGAAAGCATTCTTTCTTGAGCCAGAGGATGTGCGCCAGGGGGTCCTTGCCCGAGAGGGCAGGGGCCCCTCCTGTGAATCTGAGCCAGGTCATGGCCTTCCACAGCGGATATCCCTCCAGCCGCGGGAACCCTTTCAGGATGTCCTGGAGCGCCTCGCAGCCCCGGCAGTCCATCCAGATGATGGCGTTCATAAGGTTATTGCCGTCTCTGTCCACCGGGACCGTGCCGGACCACTGGGTGGTCACGCTCACGGCGAGGATATCGTCGGGAGACGCCGGCCCTTTGGCCAGCACCCTGCCGGCCGTGGAAACAATGGCCTGCCACCAGAGACCGGGGTCCTGTTCGGCGCCCCCGCCCGGGAGCAGGATCACGGGTACGGCCTCGAACTCGCTGCACGCCACCTCGCCGTACACCGAGATGAGGGCAGTCTTGGGCCCGGACGTCCCCAGATCGATAGCCAGAATGTATTTGTCCTTGTTCATCACCGTCTGCTCAGGATATCCCTGCCCGGCATGCCGGGCAAAGGTTTTGTCCACCTCTTCCTGCGAGGGCCGGTTGCACAGGTGAGCAGGCACTTCATCGGCCGTCTCCCATTTCGTTTTGGCACTGTCTGATCTGCCGGTCCATCACCCACTCCACCAGGGAGGGAAACACGCGCTTGGCCAGGTAGATCATCCTGGACTCCAGGCCCGGGATGATGAGGAAACGATCCGAGGCCATTCCCTTGATGAGCGCCAGCGCCACCTGCTCAGGAGTCATGATCTTTGCGGCGGAAGATATCATCTTCGTCTCCCGGGGCTTGGTGAGATTTTCGGCGGCATATCCCGGAGTGTCGGTGTCCGGCGGGCAGAGCACCTGGACCTTGATGCCCCAGGGTTTGAGCTCGCTGCGCAGCGCCTCGGAGAACCCGATGACACCGTACTTGGACGCGCAGTAGTCCGTGTATCCGAACACGCCTACTAAGCCGGCCACCGAAGAGGTGTTGACGATGATGCCCCCTTTCTCCTTCATACAGGGAACGAGCGCCCGCGCAATATGGATGCAGCCCATGAGGTTGATCTTCAGCGTCTCCTCAGCCCGTTCCATATCGATCTCCTCGAACCGCCCCGGGCATGCCCTGCCTGCACAGTTGATAAGCACGTCCGGGGCACCGGTGGCGGCCACTGTGTCCCGCATGCAGGCAGCCACCTCATGCCAGCGGGAGACGTCCATGGACACGGCCGAGCAATGCTGGTCAGGGGAAACCCTGAGGGAAGAAAGGCTCCCGAGCGCCTGATCCAGCCGCTTTGTCTCGCGGGCGATAATGACGACATGGGCGCCCCGTGAAGCCAGCTCCCTGGCTGCAGCAAGGCCGATGCCGCTGGAGCCTCCCACCAGATAAGCAACCGCTCCCGCGAAATTCATCATCCTTTCCTTCCGTCTCCTGCTCAGAGCCCTTCCCGGCGATTTCGCCGCCCTCATGATCTTACCAATAACCCGGAACACCCGGGAATGAATAGTGCAGATCAGGTCAAAAACATGATAAAACAGGCCAAAAGAGGGCCTGTTTGACTTGCGGGAAAAAACAACGTAAATTGGGGACGAGTTTACATTTGGAGCTGCTTAAGCCCGCTGATGCTGAGTTCTGCTTCGATGCAATGGTTCATACTTGGGGTTTTCTCAGGATGACTTGAAAGGCTGGCTCACAATCCCCTTGAGCGCGCGATGGGATGGGTTGGGGCAGTGGCTCGCCCTTGGGTTCATTTCGCTGATTGTGGTGGAGTGGAGTGCTATCGGTTGTAAGGGGTTCTCATTTGTTTGAAACGGACCCTATGATGACTCCATGACTGTAGTATTTGAGCGATAGGCGTATTGATGGAACGAGGTTTTTTGAAGGTGAGGGAAAGAATTCCATCAGACAGCGCGAGGTGGCTGGTGAGGGAGATGACCTCCATGGGAATCCCTCTGGAGCGCATCCTGAAGGGCACGAACCTGTCGGATGAGTGGCTCAAGGACACAGGCGCCCTCATCACACCTTCACAATACTTAAGCATTGTGACCAATGCGCTTGAAGAGAGCGGGGACCCGGCCCTCGGGCTCCATGTGGGTCCGAGGCAGCAGCTGGGCGAGCTGGGTTTCTGGGGGTACGCCATCATCAGCAGCCCGACCTTGCGGGAGGCAAACCAGGTCGCCCTGCAGTTCTGGGAGCTGAACGGTTCCCTGGTCACCCTCGATTTTCGGGAGGAGCCTGGCTATGCCGTTTGGAGGATTCTCCCCGCATTCCCGATGAAAGACGGGCGGTTGTGGATCTTCGCCGTGGAGGAGCTGCTCACCACCTTCCAGACCGCTGCGTCCTTTCTTACGAACCACGAGTTCCGCTATGCCCGGATCGATCTGTCGTATCCCGACCCCGGATATGGAGAGCTCTATCGCGAGCTGTTTGAGTGCCCGGTCTATTTCGGATCGGGTGAGGACATCTTCCGGGCCGCGGTTGAAGATACGGACCGTCCCACCTTCACGGGCCATCCCCGGATGGCGCTCGTCTGCCGGGAGCAGTGCCGCGAGCTCCAGGCCAGGCTCAGGTGGGGAGATGAGCTGACAGGGGCCATACGGGAGATCATCATTGCCTCCATGGGCCGGATACCCCACCTGCCCGAGGTCGCCCGAAGGCTCGCCATGAGCCCCCGGACGCTCAGGCGCAGACTTCAGGAGCGCGGTACCACCTATCAGCACATCCTGGACGAGGTGAGAGTCGAGCTGGCAAAGGAGTACCTGGCATCCACGACCTTGAGCGTTGATCAGATCGCGGGGCGCATCGGGTTCACCGATGCCACCACCTTCCGAAGGGCGTTCAAGAAGTGGACCGGGACGAACATCAGGGAGTTCCGGATGAACCGGGCTTCCGGGAGTTGCGGCCTCTGAGCCATTTGGAGACGATCCGGAAGTGATCCGCCCCGGGCGCACCTTTCAGGAACCTGCCCGACTTCATGACCATCCTGACCTTGCTCAGGGCCTTAAGATCCTTCAGGGGATTTCCCTCCACTGCGATCATGTCAGCGATCCTGCCCGGTCCGATGGTCCCGATGCGATCATCCATGCCCAGGATCGAGGCGTTGCCCGATGTGGCGAGCATGAGCACCTGCGCAGGTGTGAGGCCTGCGAGCTCAAGCCGCTGAAGCTCTTCTACATAGAAGACCCCGAACAGGGCGGTGGGAAGACCGCCCGAATCAGTGCCAACGCCCACGCGGCCTCCTGCGTGGAGGACCCGGCCCACGTTTGTCAGGGCATTTGAGAACCCGCGTGCGATGAGGGGAAGATCGAAATAGGGCTTCCTCATATAGGTGCTCCGTTGAGGCGGGTAAGATTCGGTGCGATAGGTGCGGATGTGGCGCCTCACCTGCCGTAAGGGCTCCGGCTCCAGGATGGACGGCCCCCGCTCGTCCAGGACGGATTCAACGGTTTGCCACAGCTCGTCGCTCCCGACGTCCAGGCAGGCCAGCGTAGGGTTGAGGACCATGCTCCGGGCCGCAAACTCGACAGCGGTCTTGTCGGGAATCTCATCGAGCGGGCTGTGCTCGAAGGTGTCGACCCCCATGGACATGGCATACTCCAGGTCTTTCAGACTGCTGATGTGGCAGCACACCTTTTTGCCCGATCGCCTGGCCGTATCCACGACCGCCCTGAAGGTATCCGGGTCGAGCACGGGAAGATCGCCCCTTCCCAGCAGCCACGAACGGTGCTGGCAATAGACCTTGATCCACTCCGCGCCCAGCCGGACCATCTCGCCTGTCTGCTTGGCGGCCTCTTCCGGGTTGCCGACCCGTTCGGCATACTGTCCGCCGAGATAGGCCTTCACGAAGCTCCGGAATGAAGGCACCCAGTCGGGGCATCCGCCGGGCGCGGTGATGCACGAGTTGCACCTGATGATCCGGGGGCCTGGGATGTCGCCGCTGTCGATCGCCGAGATCAGGCTGGAAAGTCTCCCGGGAAAGCCGCCGGTATCCCGCACCGTGGTGATGCCCGCTTCGATGCACGCCCGGGCGTTGCGCTCGATCTGGCGTCCCATGGCAAAGGAGGCCCGGGGAGTCACCTTGTGCATGAAGGGCACGGTGATGTGCACGTGGACATCGATGAGGCCGGGCAAGAGCGTGAGCCCGCCGAGATCAACCGGGGTGAAGGAACCGAAACTCCCGGCTGAGGCGCCTTTCTCCACGGCCTTGATCTTCTCGCCTTCCACCAGCACCGACCTGTCGTGAAGGAGTCTGCCCCGTTCGCTGTCGAAGAGCCGGCAGTTGAAGAGAACAAGCCGGTTGTCGAATTTCATCCATCCTCCTGTTCGCCGGAAGTGATACGGTCGGGTAAGAACGAATGCTTCGGGTGCGGGGCCATTGTTTCAGTACCCTCATGCCGGAAGAGAGGTAGCCTCTGTCAGACGTTTCCTCAGGCCGTCATGGAGCTCTCCGTTGACCGGCTCAATAACGATCTCCGGAACTCCGCCCGATATACGGCAGGCGTGCATGAGAACCCGGTCGTCCCAGACCGTGCGGATGTCGTCCTTGGTGAAAGTCTCGGATAGCAGGGCCTGTCCGATGCCGCCCAGCATGCTGACCACATAGCGGTTGCCCACTCTTGCGACCATACGGCTGGTGTCCATGAACCCGTCCTTTTCCGAGGAAGGCATCACCTGCCTGTTTTCCAGCAGCCATGCAAGCGACACCATATCATGTGCGATAAGCGATGTCGACGCGATGACCAGCCCGGTTTCCGGCTCGAAAACGTACCCGTCGTCAGGCCCGAAGGTGGCGAGGATCTTGTCGGCGGCCGCCACAACCAGGCGCTGCTTTGTGCGCAGGGTTTCCACCGTGTTGCCTTCCGCGGTTTTTTCCTGGAGGGTGGACGCCTCCCGGTGATACTCCAGACGCGTGTCGGTACGCCAGTAGCCGACCACCGCCTTCAGACCGAGGGTGCTGCCTGCCAGCACGTGACGGGCGCATCTGGGCATGAGCACGATGTGGTCCATCTCTTTGAGGATGTCGGGCATCATGATGCCGGTCTTCCAGTGTGACGGTGACGCCGGCGCTTCCTCATGAAAGGCGTCCCATCCCGCCTCTTCAAAGAAGTGCAGTTCTCCGCCCGCGGCTAGCACCGCCCGGGCCATGCCGGATGCCTCCATCAGGCGGCGCGAGCTGCCGGAGAGCTTATCGGGAGAGAGCTTGACGTGCTCGATGCCCGACATGTCTCCCACCACCACCCGGCCTGCGCCTTTGTCCCTGAGGAGCTCGATCATGGCCCCGATGGCTTGAGGGCTGGTGGTGGCAGGGTAGGGATTGCCCGAATTCAGGACCGGTTTGATAAACACGCTGTCTCCTCTCGACAGCCAGGAAAAATCCGTGGCTGCCTCCGCTGCGGCGCGAACGGCGCGGCGCACGGCATCCTCACCGGATCCTCTGCCCACTCCCGCCAGGAAAACGGTTGCTTCTCCCTTCCGGGCAGACGTGTGGTGAACGGACGCCGGGGCCGTAATCCTCCCTTCGGCGCACGAAGAAACAGCCGCAGCAGCCACGCCTGCCGCCAGTTTCAGAAAGTCTCTCCGCTTCATTGATTCACCTCTTTCAATATCCCCGGCCCCGCAATGTCTCCCGCTTTGCATGCACGGCCTTTATCCGCACACCGGACCCTGTTCATGTTTTCTTCTCGGATGCTCACAGCAAGGATGACCAGCCTCTGCCATCGGACCATATGGGATCGTTTCACTTTCGGCAGGGTGATTATACTCCGGTCAGGTCTTTTCTCAAGACATGAATTTTACCATCACACTGTCAAAGTGCCGGGAAACTCCCGGTCAGGAGTCGGGAGAAGGGCGGGTGCGGGAATTTCTTCCCTTGTAGGAACACAGATGATAGGCTGTCCGGACCGCTTTCCCGGCACCGGAGATACAGCGGAAGAAGGGGCTGTGCCCTGAAAGGACCGGGGAGTGCTGTACCCGGCAATCCCTTTGAGAAATCCGGCCGGCTCTTGTAGACTATCAGGGGCCGTGCTCCGTCATAGCGGAAAAGAAAGCCTGTACAAGCCCTGTTTTTGGAATGTGCGATTGCGGCCCATGAGGGTGACGTGGACCTGGACAGGACGCACACAGGGCCGGAGGCGGTGGAGATGAGGCCTCCAAAAGCCGTGGCGGGGGAACCCTGGAAGAGATGGGAACATAAGGTCAGGAATGAGAAAAAACCTCATGAGAAGAACAAAGATGCATCTGCTCCGGGCGTGTCTGCTCCTGTTGCCCGCGCTCATGCTGCTCGCCGGGTGCGTGACCGTGGGACCCGATTATGTCGCTCCTGAGACCAATGCGCCCCCTGCATGGAACGCCGCGACGGGCGGGAGCCTGAAAGCCGGCCGGGCAGACCCCGAAGAGCTGGCGCACTGGTGGGAGACCTTTCAGGATCCGGTGCTCACTTCCCTGATCGACCGGGCAGTGAAGGGAAACCTTGACCTGAAGGAGGCCTCGGCCCGGGTTCGCGAGGCGCGCGCCAGGCGGACCGCTGCAGGCGCAGGCTTGCTCCCCGCGCTCGATTCCACGGCCTCCTTCCAGCGGAGCGGCGACAGCGAGTCGGCGCGCAATCTCTATTCTGCGGGGTTCGATGCCCGGTGGGAGATCGATCTCTTCGGCGGGGTCCGCAGGTCTGTGGAGGCTGCGGATGCAGACCTCCAGGCCGCATCAGAGGCGATGAACGACACCCTGGTAACCTTAAGCGCCGAGGTGGCCCTGAATTATGTAGAGGTGCGGACGTTCCAGTCGCGGCTGGAAACCGCAGAGGCGAACCTGGCCCTCCAGCAGGAGACCTACCGGATCGAGCAGTCTCTCGCACAGGCTGGGCTCAGCGACGCGCTCGCACTTCAGAGAGCCCGGTCCAACCTGGAGAGCACCCGAGCCCTGATCCCGTCTCTGCGCGCCTCTCTGGAAGAGGCGAAGAACCGGCTCGCCGTGCTCCTGGGTGAACACCCCGGCGCGGTTCATAAAGAGTTCGCCCTGCACGGCCCCGTGCCCCTGGTGCCCCCGGCGATCTCCATAGACGCCCCTGCAGATATCCTCAGGCGCAGGCCCGACGTGCGGCAGGCGGAGCGTGAGCTCGCGGCCCAGAGCGCGCGGGTGGGCGTGGCCATGGCCGAGCTCTATCCCAGGATCACCTTAAACGGCTCCATCGGCCTGAGCGCCGTCTCCTCTGGGGATCTCCTCACGGCCGGAAGCCGGACCTTCAGCTACGGACCCCGCATCACGCTGCCCATCTTCTCCGCAGGCTCGATCCGTGCAGGGATCGAAGCCCGGTCCGCATTGCAGGAGCAGGCCCTCATCCGGTACGAGTCAGCGGTTCTGACCGCCCTGGAAGAGGTGGAGAACGCGCTGAATGCCTATGCACAGGAACTGGAGCGGAGATCCGCTCTCCAGGAATCCGCGCAGGCGGCTCAGGAAGCGGCCGAGCTCGCAGAGTATCAGTACCGGTCGGGGCTGGTCGATTTCACCGCTCTACTCGACACCCAGCGCTCACTCCTGTCCGCCCAGGACGAGCTGGTTCGGAACAGCGGCGCGCTCACATCCAATCTGGTGCGGCTGTACAAGGCGCTCGGCGGCGGGTGGCCGGCGCACGAGGCTGAACAGTACGAGAAGGAAGGATCATGATGAAGGAACGCGAACACACCCAGGCCGACATAACAAAAATTCTGGGAAACGGCGGCAAGGGCCCTGCCGGGAGCGCGAGGCGCTGGATCGTATGGGCCGTCCTGGCTGCGGCGGCTGTTCTGGCGGTTTTTGCATGGGGATTCTCCGGCGGCAAGGAGCAGGTATCCTACCGGTTTCATGAGATGCAGCGCGGAGATCTCACCATCACCGTGAGCGCAACCGGAAACCTCCAGCCTCTGAACCAGGTGGATGTGGGGAGCGAACGCTCCGGGATCATCCGGAGTGTGGAGGTGGACTACAACGATCGGGTGAAGGTGGGACAGGTTCTGGCGCGGCTCGATACCGCGATGCTTCAGGCCGAGGTGAAGAAGGCGGCTGCAGCCCTGGAATCGGCGCAGGCTAGGGTCCTGCAGGCCCAGGCCACTCTGAGGCAGGCCAGCGCGGAGCTCGACCGGATGAGGCAGGCCCACGAGCTCACCGGCGGCAGAGTCCCCTCCTCAAGGGAACTGGATGTGGCTGAGGCCGAGCTCGAACGGGCCCGGGCCGACGAGGCCGCGGCACGCGCCCAGGTCTCGCAGGCCCGTGCGACCCTGGAGTCGAATCAGACAGATCTCTCCAAGGCCCTGATCCTCTCTCCCATAAACGGCATCGTGCTCTCGCGGAACGTGGAACCGGGCCAGACTGTGGCCGCATCGCTGCAGGCCCCGGTCCTGTTCACCCTGGCCGAGGACCTCGCGCGGATGGAGCTGCACGTAGACCTGGACGAGGCGGACGTGGGCAAGGTGAAACCAGGGCAGCAGGCGACGTTTACGGTGGATGCCTATCCCGATCGGATTTTCGCGGCAGAGGTCGTCCAGGTACGGTACAGCGCAAAGGCCGAGGCAGGGGTGGTCACCTACGAGACCGTGCTCAAGGTTGACAACGAGGACCTGCTCCTGAGGCCGGGCATGACCGCGACAGCAGACATCACGGTGAACGAGATCAAGAATGCCGTGCTGGTGCCCAACAGCGCCCTTAGGTTCATACCCCGCGATGCGGGAAATGAGACGCAGGAGAAGAGCAGTGTGCTGAGCAAGCTCATGCCGCGCCCGCCGAGACCCGCCAGGAGGAGTCTCCAGAACGGGCGCGGCAGCGGGGCCGGCAGGGCCGAACAGACGGTCTGGATGCTCGAGCAGGGCGCCCTCGTGCCTATTCGGGTCTTCACCGGGGCTACGGACGGCATCATGACCGAGATTCTCGAAGGGGCTGTTGAGCCCGGCATGAGAGTCATTACGGGAAGCATGAGCATCCAGAAATGAACATGACGACCCCTGAATCCATAAACAGCCCTCTCATCCGGCTGGAGGGCATCACCAAGGTGTACGGCTCGGGCCCTGCAGCGGTTCACGCACTCAAGGGCGTGGACCTTACGATCGACAAGGGGGAGTTTGTGGCCGTGATGGGGCCCAGCGGATCGGGCAAGTCCACCTGCATGAACATCCTGGGCTGCCTGGACACGCCGACCGCCGGGACATACCGGTTCAAGGGCGTGGACGTGGGCGGCCTGTCGCGCGACCAGCGGGCGCTCCTGCGCAGAAACTATCTCGGCTTCGTGTTCCAGGGCTTCAATCTCCTGAGCCGCACCTCTGCCCTGGAAAACGTCGAGCTCCCCCTGATCTATCGCGGCGTCCCGGCCAGGGAGCGGCATGCAAAGGCCCGGGACGCGCTCAAGGCGGTCGGGCTGGAAGGATGGGAATTCCACACCCCGGCGGAGCTCTCGGGCGGGCAGCAGCAGCGGGTGGCAATCGCCCGGGCCATGGTGATCGAACCCGAGGTGCTCATGGCGGACGAGCCCACCGGCAACCTTGACTCCGTCACGGGCCGCGAGATCATGGACCTGCTCTGCTCATTCAACACCGAACGGGGCGTAACCATCGTCATGGTCACCCACGACGCCGGCATGGCCGGCTATGCCGGACGAATTGTCCGGTTCTTGGACGGCCTCATCGATTCCGAGGAGCCCGGCAGGAGGCACGTCTCATGATCTGGGAGACCATCATACTGGCCCTGCGCGCCATCCGGCGCAATGTTCTGCGCTCGTTCCTCACAATTTTGGGCATCGTGATCGGCGTGGCCGCGGTCATTACCATGGTCACCCTGGGAGACGGGGCCACCGAACAGGTGAGGGCCGACATATCGAGCCTGGGCAGCAACATGCTCCAGGTCAGGCCCGGTCAGGGGTTCAGGGGGCCCGGCGGTGTGAGGGTCTTTGCCGAGAGATTCAAGCTCTCCGACGCACAGGCCATCGAACGAGAGATCGCAGGCCTAAAGGCCGTGGCGCCCCTGTCGGATCAGTCCGGCCAGGCCATCTCCGGAAACCGGAACTGGTCCACCACGGTAACGGGGAGCACGAATGACTATCTCACTGTCCGCAACTGGCCGCTTGAGAGCGGACGTGTCTTCACCGAGTCGGAGCTGAACTCAGGCAGGGCGGTATGCATCCTGGGCGCCACCATCGCCAGAGAGCTCTTCGGGGATCAGGACCCGCTGGGAGCCTTTATCCGGCTGGACAGGCTCTCCTGCCAGGTGGTGGGCGTCCTTGCATCAAAGGGCCAGTCGAGCTTCGGGCAGGATCAGGATGATCTGGTGATGGTGCCCATCAGGACGATGCAGAGGCGCATCGCGGGCAATACCGATGTCAAGGCGATCCTGGTCTCCGCCATGGACGGCGTCTCGACAGAGGCTCTAAGGGAAGATATCGAGCGCCTGATGCGCGAGCGGCGCCGGGTTTCCGAGGGGCAGGACGATGACTTCCACGTTCGCGACATGCAAGAGATCGTGAGCACGCTCACGAGCACCACCCGGGTGCTCACGGCCCTGCTGGGTGCGGTGGCTGCGGTGAGCCTGCTGGTGGGCGGCATCGGGATCATGAATATCATGCTGGTCTCGGTCACGGAGCGCACCCGCGAGATCGGCACACGCCTGGCGATCGGGGCCCGGGAGGGCGAAGTGCTCATGCAGTTTCTCATAGAAGCAGTCGTGCTCTCGTCTCTGGGCGGGCTCTTCGGCATCGCCCTCGGCCTCGGCGCAGCGGCCCTGGGAGCCCGCCTGCTCGGAGTGCCCTTTGTGTTCAACCCGGGCATCGTGATCCTGGCCTTCGTGTTCTCTGCATCCGTGGGGGTGATCTTCGGGTTTTTCCCGGCACGCCGGGCCGCGCGCATGGACCCCATCGAGGCCCTGCGGCACGAGTGAAAAGCCCGGAGTCCGAGAAATCATCCAGTCCCCTGTCTGCTCCAGATCCGGCTCTTTGCGGCTTTCCTGCGAAATGGCCAGAAATGAAGGTCCCACGTTGTCTGGTGATATTGGCTTTGCGTTTCCAGGGCTTATCATGAATTCCATCCGGCCTTGAAAAAACCGCATGTCTAAAAAGCCGAGGGAAGGGACGGCTCTTTTCGTGGAAGAGGAGGACCGCGCATGAACGATATCTGGAACATACTGTGGCTGCTGCTCATTGCGGCCATCCTCATCCCGGTCGTCCAGCAGAAGCTGATTCGGATGAGACGGATGCGGCTCATCAGGGCCATTGAGAAGAAGAGAAATTCCCGCCTGATCACCCTGATCCACCGGCAGGAGATCATGAAGTTCTTCGGAATCCCCCTCCTGAGGTACATCGATATCAACGACGCCGAGGAGATCCTGCGGGCGATCAGGTTCACGCCCGAGGACATGCCTATCGACATGATCGTCCACACCCCGGGCGGGCTCGTGCTCTCCTCCGAGCAGATCGCCATGGCCCTGAAGCGGCACCGGGCAAAGGTGACCATCTTTGTCCCTCACTACGCCATGTCCGGAGGCACCCTGCTGTGCCTTGCGGCAGACGAGGTGGCCATGGACGGCAACGCTGTGCTGGGGCCGGTGGACCCCCAGGTGGGAAAGTACCCGGCCGTCTCCATCATGGCCGCTGTAGAGAAAAAGGAACCCAAGGACATCGATGACGAGACCTACATCATGGCCGACATCTCGCACAAGGCGCTTGAGCAGATGCGGGAGTTCGTGGAGATCATCCTCTCGGACCAGAGGAGCCCCGCAGATGTGGAGAGGATCGTGAAGGCCCTCACCGAGGGCAGGAGGACGCACGATCACCCGATCTTCCTCGAGGACGCGAAAAGACTGGGGATCAACGTGACCGGCCGCGTCCCGGACGACATCTACCGGCTCATGGAGCTGTTTCCCCAGGCCGAGCAGCAGCGTCCCTCGGTACAGTACATTCCCGTTCCCTACAAGGATGACGGGCGCGAACCAAAAGAATAGCGCCGGCTGGTCTTTTCGCCTCCCACAGGAGGGGGCGGTTGATTTTCCCTCTGCCTGCGTTACTTAACTCACTATATCCCGCAAGAATCGCATCTCTGCCTGCATGCGAAAAAAGCACGATTGCCCAAAATGGCATCTTCACGCGGCAATTCTAAAGCCCGTGAAGGCCTGAGGATTCGGAAGAGATCCAAGGAGGAACAGATGCAGACGTATATCATTCTGAGCAGACTGTCCCCTGATGCGCTCAAAGATCCTGCCATCTACCGGGAGATGGCGGCCAAGGTGTCGAAGAAGATCAAGGAAGAATGTCCCGAGGTCCACTGGAAGCAGAGTTTTGCCGTGATGGGGCGCTTCGATGTGGTGGATATCGTGGAGTCGGACAATCCCAAGCAGGTCGAAAAGGCGGCCATGATCATCAGGGCCTTCGGCAACTCCACCACCGAGACCCTCTTTGCCACCCCATGGCGCGAGTTCCTGGACATGCTGTAACCGGCCCGGGTATCAGCGGTAAGGTCTTTTAGAGAAAACCTCTCCGGTCATGCCCTCTTGTACCAGTCGGTCAGTATAGCCGCAGGGTTGTGCATTTGCCGGCCGGTCACTACCGGGCTGCACCTGCGGTCTGCACTCTTGGGTTCGTACTCCCGCTTACGCCATTCCTTAAAAGACTAAGGTGTAAGATGCAGTGCCCTGTTTTTTTCAGAAGAAACGAGCCTTAGTTGAGCGGCCGGGTTTTCGCTCTCCTGCGCCCGTTCTTGAGTTGAAAGTGCGGGCTGCTTAGTATGTAGCTTACTGGAGGAGGTTTACCCATGATACACCCATTCATACATCCATTTCACACTCGATCTCTCAAATCACTCGTCCTTCTCACGCTCGCGCTACTCCTCTCGTCGTGCAACAGCGACAGCGACGATCACAGTCCCCAGGCCCAGAGCAGCACCGGCTCTGGAGAAGTTCTCTCATCCATTACCATCAGCCCGGGAACCACAAGCATGGACATACAGATGACCAGGCAGTTTACCGCGGTGGGCATCTTCAGCGACGGTTCTTCCACGATTCTGACCGAATCCGTGACCTGGTCGACATCGGACGAGAGTATCGTCAGCATCAGCGAAACCGGGGTGGCCATCGCCCATGCTCAAGGTGAGGCCACCATTACGGCCACCAGGGATGGGGTCTCGGGCACTTGCCTTGTGAGTGTTTCTCTATCGGGAACCTCAGACACCTCGGACCCTGCGCCCCCGGAGAAGCCCGATCTTCTCCCCCCTGCCTCGGCCGTCATCATCGACCATACCGCCACAGACATCTATGCCGTGCCGGATGAATGGATCGAGCAGGCTCGAGAAAGCCTGTGTATCGCATACGGCCACACCTCACATGGAAGCCAGATCATCGAGGGCATGAAAGGGCTGGTTGATTTCAGTGGAAGCAGCTACGCCTTCAACGCAAGCGGTGCCGGAGGAGCACTGGAGCTGCGCGACACGCCGTTTGCCGGCGCGAACGATCTCGGCAATCCTGACCGCACTGCATGGGCCGAGGCCACCCGGGCCTATCTGGACGAGCACCCCGAAGTCAATGTGGTCATGTGGTCATGGTGCGGCCAGGTCTCTGACGCCACAAAAGCGGACATCGACACCTACCTGCACCTCATGAGCACCCTGGAACAAGAATATCCCGACGTGCGGTTCGTCTATATGACCGGTCATCTCGATGGCACCGGCCTGGAGGGGAACCTGCACCAGAGGAACGAGCAGATTCGGAGATACTGCAGACAAAACGGCAAGATACTTTACGATTTCGCAGACATAGAATCCTACGATCCTGACGGCGTCTTCTACGGCGACCGGTATGCGAACGATGCCTGCGACTACGACTCCGACGGCGACGGGGACCGTGATGCAAACTGGGCCGAACAGTGGCAGAATGCCCACGTCCAGGGCCAGGACTGGTACGACTGCTATGCAGCGCACTCACAGCCGCTCAACGCAAACCTCAAGGCCTACGCGGCCTGGTGGCTCTGGGCAAGGATCGCAGGCTGGGACGGGCGGTAGCGGAACATCTGCTGGGATATCTCGGCGGCATGATCGACCGGTACAGACGGCGGCGGGGCAGGGTGCTCGACGCAATGGGGCTCGGTCCGCGGGAGACCCCGTCGGAGACCGTGCTGAGGGGACCGACGTACACGCTGAGGTTATACGGCGGCCAAGGAGGCAAAGGCCCGGCGGTGCTCATTGTGCCGGCACCCATCAAACGGGCATACATCTGGGACCTCGACCATGAGATCAGTGCTGTGAGGCGGTTCCTGGGCCAGGGCATCCGGGTCTGGCTCATCCGCTGGGAGATGCCGGGGATTCAGGACCAGGGGCTCGGGCTGGCCCATTACGCCGGTCGATATATTCTCGACTGTCTGGAAGCCATGGAATCCGGGCCGAAAAACAAAAGGCCCATTCTGGCAGGGCATTCTCTCGGGGGCACCTTTGCCGCGATCTTTGCCGCCCTGCATCCGGATATGGTCGGGGGGCTCGTTCTGCTCGGCGCCCCGATCAGGTTCGGACCCGGTGTGGGGGCCATCGACTCCCTGGTCGCCCGTGCACCAGGCGCTTGCGTGTTCACCTCCATATCGGGAAATGTCCCGGGCTGGTTTCTCGGCGCCATGAGCACCCTGGCCTCTCCGGCGAGCTTCCAGGCCGAGCGGTGGGCCGACTGGCAGTCGAGTCTGACTGATCCCCGGCTGCTGAGGACGCACATGAAGGTGCGGCGCTGGACCTTGGACGAACTTCCCATGCCCGGGCTGCTCTTTGAAGAAGTTGTGGAAAGGCTCTACCGCAGGGACTGTTTCATGGGCTCCAGGCTCGATATCGACGGCAAATGCGCAACGCCTCGGAGTATCAGGGCGCCGATCCTCACGGTGGCGGACAGGCGCTCGGTGCTGGTTCCGCCGGAGGCCTCCCTGCCGCTGAACGACATCGCCGGAAACCAAGCCAACCGCGTGCTCTGGTACGAGGAAGAACCGGGAGTTGCATTGCAGCACGTGGGGATGCTGGTGGGCAGGAGGGCCCACCAATCCCTGTGGCCTGCAATCCTCAGATGGATCGGCGAATGCGGCAAGGCCTGACCCGGCCGCGCTTCCCATCATCAGAGATAGGGCGGGTTCTAAACCGGTGCTTTCCTGCTCCTCTTTGACATGGTTCATGATATCGCCGGATGAGATTGTCCTTCCCTTGAGGGCGGTTCCTGGGGTAATAAGCTCAATCTTGAGAAAAATCATGAGAGGTGCTGGTTGTCGTGAACGTACAACCTGCAACTATCGATGATTTCGAGAGCTGGATCGCTCTGGCAGGAGAAGTGGAGCACCTGTTCGGGGCCATGGTCCACGAGCCCTCGTTTCACGACGCCCTGAAGGAGGCGCTCCGCGAGGGGCGGGCATTCTGTGTGAGGCAGGACGATGCCGGGGCCGGCGCGCCCCTGCTTGGCGGCATCACGGTCATGTTTTCTCACAACGAGATCGAATGGTTCGCTGTTTCCGGGAAGTGCCGCGGCAAAGGGGTGGGAAAGGCCCTGCTGGCCCATGCCCTGTCCCAGCTCGATGCCCGCAGGGACATCACGGTCAGGACCTTTGACCGCTCCTCCGAAGAGGGGAAGCCCGCTCGCCGGCTCTACCAGGCCTTCGGCTTCCGCGATCATAGATCGTGCGATCCCACGTCCACGGGATTTCCCACCGTGATCATGATCCGGAAAAAAGAGGCATAGTTTCAGGCGCGCCTGCCGAGAAAATCATCTATGCCTTGTTTTTTGTTGGTTATTCGTTTAAATGTAAGGTTATTGATCAACTGGCGGATTCTCTTTGCAGACGGTTCCTCTTCGACCTGGCTTTTTTAGGATTTCCTCTTCATGTCCTCCTGAACAAGAGCTCTCTCGCCGCCTTAGTTCACAGAAGAGATGGATCGCGTGTGAAGGGAACAGGAGAGATGATCTCCCGATATCCCGTGAGCAGGGCTCGGGAGAGGGTGTTTCTGGGTAGAGCAGGCGGTGTACCTTTACAAGGGTAGCCTCGGAAACTGCGGACCAGCCGGTGCGGCCGTCATGCATGCTAAAGAGCGGCTCTGTGGTCTGCCGGGGAAGAAAGAGGCCGCGGCGCCTGCCTGGCACGGCGCCAAGGCCCACTGAGAAATATGCTCTTTTCAAGGGGGTTTTATGGGATACGATAGATGGAACAGGATGGATGTCCAGGAGCGCGACTATGTCCAGCACCTTTTCGGCAAGCACATCTCCAGGGGGCAGGTGAGGTACCTCAGGTGCGCGCATCTGGATATTTACGAGCGCGACCGGCAGGGCTGCACGGTTATGGATGCGGTGTCGGGAAAGAAATTTTTCGACTGCTTCAGCTCTGCGGGATGCTTCAATGTGGGCAGGGGGAATCCGAAGATCAGGGAGGTTCTCCAGAAGGCCCTGGACGAGTGGGACATGGGCTCACACCATCTGCTCTCAGAGCCCAAGATCAGGTTTGCCGAAAAACTCGCGTCGCTCTGTCCGGGCGATCTCGACAAGGTGGTTCTCTGCGCCTCGGGTGCGGATGCCTGTGCAGGGGCGATCAAGCTGGCCAGGGGCGCTACCGGCAGAAACGGTGTGATCACCATGAACAAGGCCTATCACGGGCACGAAGGCTTCAGCCTCTCCGCCAACGGCAAGGACTACTACAAGGAGCTCTTCGAGCCTCTGATGCCCGGATTCCACATCGTTCCCTTCAATGATCTGGAGGCGGTCAGGAGGATTGCATCCAAGGACATTGCCGCCATTATCCTGGAGCCGGTGCAGGGTGAGGGCGGCATTCACGTGGCCACCCAGGAATTCATGAGCGGCTTAAGGGAGCTCTGCGACAAGCTGGGGATCATGCTCATCTTCGATGAAGTCCAGACCGGATTCGGCCGAACGGGCAAGATGTGGGCCATGGAGCACTACGGTCTGGTCCCGGATATCATGTTCACGGCCAAGTCCATCAGCGGCGGTCTCTACCCCAACGGCGCGGTGGTCTACCGGGACATCAAGGTTCTCACCGACTATGTGGAGAAAAATCCCTTCTTCCATACCTCTCACTCAGGCGGTTCCGACTTGGGCTGCATCGTCTCGGAGGCCGTGCTGGACTACCTGGTGGAAAACCGGGTGTGGGAGCATGCCGCCGATATCGGCAGGCGGTTCAAGGATGGGCTCATGGAAATCTGGCGGGAAAACAGCCATGTTATTCGCGAGGTCCGGGCCCTGGGCCTTATGATCGGCGTCGAATACAAATACGAATTCCTGGGCGCGCTCATGGCCGAATGCCTTGCGAAGCAGGGGGTCTGGGCGGTCTACTCGGGAAACGCCCCTGAGGTCATGCGGTTCCAGATACCCATCACCGCCAGAGTGGAAGAGGTGGATGAGCTGCTGGCACGCATCAGGGCCGCGGTGAACTCCATGAAGATATACCTGGTCTTTCTCCTCCCCCTGGCACGGATTCCGATGTTCAGGATGATTCTCGACAATCTCAAGGTGCAGATCACCACGTTCAACCTTATCCGTGATCTGGAAGAGTTCGTGTCAAGGTATGTTCTCAAGGCGCTGGAATTCAGGGGGTGAGAGGATGAAAAAGAATATTTCCACAAAACAGACTGACAGGGACATACTTTTCGCCGCTGCCGAAAAAGTGTTTTCAAAGAGCCTCGTGGACGAGATCCGGGGAAGGGGGCACGGGTTCCTGGAAGCCGGAGGTGAGGGGGCATATGCCTTCGACACGGACGGAAACCGTTATCTCGACTGTTCATCATCGGCCGGGACGTTTAACCTGGGCAGAAAGAACCGGGTAATAACCGCCCGGCTCAAGAAGGCCCTTTTTGAGACCGACCAGGGCAACTTCGTCATGCCGTCCGAAGAAAAGGCCATGCTGGCACGGAGGATCGCCGAATTCGTTCCCGGGAATTTGAGCTGCGTGCTCTTCGGGGTGACCCGGGGCGAGTCCATGGAAGCGGCCTGCAAGCTCGCACGGGGGTTCACGAACAGGCCTGGTCTCATAACCGTCAGCGGCGGCTGCTACGGAGAGTCGGGATTTGCCTTAAGCCTTTCGGAGAGGCAGGGCAAGGAGCAGTTCGGCGGACTGATCCCCGAGGTAACGGTCGTGCCGTTCGGGGATGCGCAGGCCGCAGAATCGGCCATCGGAAATCGGACCGCTGCCTTTGTCATGGAGCCGATCCAGGCGGAGAACGGCTGCCGCGTTGCGGATAGGGAGTATTACGCCCGGGTGCGCTCCCTGTGCGACCGCCACGGCGCAAAGCTCATCTTTGATGAGACCCAAAGCGGTTTCGGCAGGACAGGGACCAGGTTCTTCTTCGAGCAGACCGGCGTGGAGCCGGATATCCTTATCGTGGGCGAGGCATTGACCAGCGGGGTCTTCCCCATGACCGCCATGATCTTCACCCCCGAGCTGAAACAGTTCTTCGACGAGCACCCTCTCATTCATCTCTGCACCTTCGGCGGTCACGACCTGGGCTGCAGGGTCGCCATGGCTGCGCTGGACGAGTACGACCGGGAGAGCCCCTGGATCAATGCCCGGGAAACGGGCGAGGGACTGCTCAAAAGGCTGGGCAGGCTTGCGGGGAAGAAGAGGGCTCTGAAGTCGATTGCTGGCCGGGGGCTGCTGGTATCACTGAAGTTTGCCTCAGGGGAGGTTGCACGCGCGTTCTGCGCCCGTGCGGCAGGGCACGGGCTCATGGTTGAAACCGGAAGGGTGGATGGCTCGTGCGTTCTGCTGAGGCCGAGCCTGCTCATCGGCAAGGAAGAGGAATCGTTCATTGCAGATGCGGTGAAAAAGACACTGGGCGATCTCTAATCACGCCGGTTGGCTGCTTCAAAGGGCGGCTCTGCATCCCAAGGGGCCTTTCGGACATACCCCTCCTGTACACGATCGGGGTATGTCCTGATGACGGGGTTGACCATGAAAGAGCGGCGCGGGGAAAGGGGATGCCCTCGCCCCTCTCGCCCGCGCCTGATGAAGGTATGACTACAGGGGATAGAATCTTACCTGGAGCAGCTTTGTCCCGTTGTTGTCCATGCTCCAGAGATCCTCGATGAAAGCCCCGATGTTGAATACCCATTCGTTCAGGTATTCCGCGCAGCAGGCCTGAGCCCCCTCGCACAGGGAATCATCTGCCATGGGGGAACACTCGTCGAATATCCCGTCCGAGTTCTTGTCTACACAGCAGGAATCCGGCGGCATGAAGCAGCCTTGGGCGATGAGGTTGCAGACACTCCCCGACCACTGGAACAGGCCGGTGATATCAAGTGCCCGGGACTTGGCCGAGGTGCGGACAAAGCTGGCAGAAGAGGTCAGGAAGCCCCTGTCCGTTACCAGGCCGAGATAGAGCAGGTCGTTGCCGTGCTCATCCTGTACAACGGTGAACTCGGGGTCGTAGATCTCGACAGCCCTAAGTCCGCCGTCATTGTTTGAGGATTTGCCTGTGACCCTGATATATACCCGGTAGCCCTTTTCGTGTTTCGGCAGGCGCAGGATTGCGGGGTCGTCCGGGGAAAAGCCGGTGCAGGCGTCCGTCACCTGCAGATCCGTGGCAACGGGCGAGCCTTTGTGCCCCTTCGTGCTTGATTCCATGATGATCTGCATGGCGTATTCCGGATGTTCCGGAATGAAGATGACATTCCCATAGACCGGATCTCCGAACGCATCACAAGGGGCGCCCGGGCATGATAAGTCGCCTTTCCTGGTCATGATATCGAGGCTGAAATGCCAGCCCGAAGGAAATCCGTCGGGTCTGACCCCGCTACCCTGCCCGGCGGGGTACGCATAGCCGGCAAAGAGGAAAATCAGTATGCCCGCGAGGATTGCCTCTCTCATCATCTTGCCCATTCTTTGCGCCCCTTTTTGTGATTTTTGCCCGCTCCGGTCCAAGGACCTCTCCCGGTTCTCTTTTCCATTAAGGGAGATGCTCGATCTTTGTTACACCGGAGTGCATATCTTGGAATATCAACAATCATGCCGCAGGTAACCACATGATATGAAAAATATTATTTTGAAATATAGCCTTTGTTGATACACGATTTCGTACTTGGCGTTTCAAGATCTGCATGGAAGGAGCGCATTGACTCTTGCCCGAATGCGTGTCAGTCATTCGGTAATAAAAGAAGAGGCGAAAGGAGACCCCCCATGGCCGATACTCCCCCGAATAACCATTCCCACGAGCAGAGGCCGGTCCCTTCGGTCAACCCGGGTGCGAGCCCGCAGGAAGAGGTGGCGATCGTGAATGAGGAAAACACCGTCATCGGCAGCGCCATGCGGGCGGTGATGCGGCGGGACCGGCTCATCCACCGGGCCTCGTATATTCTCGTGTTCAACTCCCGGGGGCAGCTCTTCGTACAGGAGCGCACCCTGACAAAGGACATCTTCCCGGGATACCTGGACCTCTGCGCCGGAGGGGTGGTGCTCGCGGGCGAGAGTTACGAGGAGTCCGCCCTGCGCGAGCTAAACGAAGAGCTCGGTATCAGGGATGCCGGGATTGAGTTTCTCTTTGACTTCTATGGCGAGTACCTTGGCCAGAGGGTATGGGGCAGGGCGTTTTCCTGCATTGCGGAAGGACCGTTCATTCTGCAGCCGGAAGAGGTGTCCGGCGGCGCGTTCCATTCCTTGGACGCGGTCATGAGGATAATCGACGAGAAGCCCTGCACCCCGGACAGCGTATACGTACTGCTCAGGTATTTGAAAAAACATGGTAATTCGGCCGGGCAGGGGAAAAACCTTGGAGAGCGGCTGTAGTGAAGAGAATTCTCCTGGTCCATCCCCCGGTATCGAAGCCGAGCGAGTCTCCCGCCGGCCTTGCCAGGCTCGCAGGGGCTCTGAAGGCAGGAGGCGCCCAGTTTCGGGTGATCGACGCCAACATGGAGGGGCTGCGCTTCCTCCTCGACGATTGCACTGAGCCAACCGATACCTGGACCCGCAGGGCCTGCCGCCGCATCAATGAGAATCTCGCCGTGCTCCAGAGACGCGAGACCTACCGGAACCGGGGCAGGTACATCCAGGCGGTCACGGAGATCAACCGCGTGCTGGCCCACAGGTCAGGGCCCTACCGGTCGAATGTCAGCCTCAACAATTTCACTCACGACGAGCTCTCTCCCGTAAAGAGCCGGGACCTGCTCCGTGCGGCCCAAACGCCTCAGGACAACGTGTTCTATCCCTACTTCAGAAGCCGCCTTGCAGAGGTCCTTGGAGAGTATGCACCGGATGTGGTGGGCTTCTCGCTCACCTTCCTGAGCCAGGCCCTGACCACCATGGCCATGGTGGGATTCCTGAAGGAGCAGGCGCCAGAGGTCAGGATCGTTCTGGGCGGCGGGCTGGTTACCTCGTGGATCAGGGGGCCTGCATGGAGAAACCCCTTTTCCGGCCTCGTGGACGATCTGGTGGCAGGTCCGGGCGAGAATGCCCTGCTCACCCTGGCAGGCCTGGGAGGCGCCGGCGGGCACTTTCTGCCGGATTACGAACCCTTCCGGGACTACCCCTACCTCTCACCCCGGCCGGTTTTGCCGTACAGCGCCTCGTCCGGCTGCTACTGGGGGAAGTGCTCGTTCTGTCCCGAGCAGGCGGAGGCAAATCCGTATCTGGGGCTGCCGGCTGAGCGGGCCGTACATGACATGGAGGAGCTGGCGCGGGCCGAGCCTTCGGGCCTGATCCATGTATGCGACAATGCCATGAGCCCCTCTCTGCTCAAGGTTATGGCACAGGGCGGGCCTCGTATTCCCTGGTACGGGTTTGCGAGGATAAGCCCCGCTCTTGCCGATCCCGGTTTCTGCTCCGATCTAAAGAGCTCGGGATGCGTCATGCTCAAGCTGGGGATCGAGTCGGGCGACCAGCGGGTCCTCGATGAGCTCGGCAAGGGGATCCAACTCCACGAGTCTGCACAGGTGCTTAAAATCGTGAAAAGCTCTGGTATCGCCACCTATGTCTATCTCCTGTTCGGCACGCCCCCCGAAGATGAAGCCGCGGCGAAAAAGACCCTGGAGTTCATCGGGCAAAACCGTGATTATGTGGACTTTCTCAATCTTTCCATCTTCAACCTCCCCAAGGGGAGCCCCGATGCCGCCGGGCTCGATACGTACGATTTTTCACAAGGAGACCTCTCGCTCTACCAGGGCTTCGTTCATCCCCGGGGATGGGACAGGAGGAGGGTGCGCCGGTTTCTCGACAAGGAATTCAAGCGCGATGATGCCATCGCCCGGATCGTAAGAAGGGACCCTCCCTCGTTCACCTCGAATCACGCCCCGTTCTTCACCAGCGGTGTGTGGTGAGAAATCCTTCCGAAAAATCCTGATACACCGGTTCTTAGGAGATGGGTTTTACGGGGCGGCGCCTTCGATCCGGGCCGTAGATCCCCATTCTCACATGTACTTCGTACGGAATGGGGAACGAGAGATTATGCCCTCTCCAATCGCATCGTTTTGATCCCCGTTTGAGCCTGCTGCTTTAAAGGGTTAAAGGGCCATGCCAATGATCGTACGGCTCGAAGCAGGGTAAAAGGGCCTGTCCTTCAAAAGGCCCATACCATTTGGATGAGTGTTCCTCCGGCCCGGGCAGGACTCCCGGCTTGTGATGCTCTTTAAAATCCACAAAATAGACGGGTCCGGGCCTGTCTTTTATGAAAAATGCACATATGAGATATTTGCAAAGAAGAAATAGAGATTATATAGAAAATATGGCAGTCTGTCTCATGCAAGGGACGAGGTAAGAGAAATCCATGACAAGCGAAGTCTTTCCCGAGGACAGGGCCGAAAAGCCGGCGACAGAGAAGGCAGGGCGCCGGAAGATACAGCCCATGGACTGGGCGATGATGGCTTCTATTTTGGTGATCCTCGGAATCTTTGTCTACACCAGCGTATTTACAAGAGAATTTAAGGTCGATGTGGTCAGCGTGGCCCTCCAGTACCCCTACCAGACGTATACCCGCTACACCGCCGCCGGAACCGTGGTTGCCAAGCGACGGGCGGAAGTGGCTGCAAAGGTTCCAGGCCAGCTGGTGGAATTCGCTGTTGGAGAGGGTGCTCTGGTAGAGAAGGGGCAGGTGATCGCGCGCATCGAGAGTGCGGATGCGGTCGCCCGAAAGGACCAGGCCGAGGCCAGGCACCGGCTCGCCGTCGCCACTCTCGAACAGGCCAGAGAGGACCTGGCGGAAGAGAGATTCAACCTTGCGCGCTACAAAAAGCTCTACGAGATGGGCTCGGTGTCGAGGTCGGAGTATAAGGCCGCCGAGGCCGGACACCGCAAGGCGGTCTCTGCGCTCAATGCGGCCGAGGCCTTGATGAAGGCCGAGGCGGCTGCCTTGCGGAGTGCTGAGATCACGCTCGACAACACCCAGATAAGGGCACCCTTCAGCGGCATGGTCCTGAAATTCAATGCAGATATCGGCGACATGGTGACCCCGCCCGGTCCTGTAGGAAGCACGGACTCCTCCATAGCCACTATCGCGGATGTGTCCGAGCTCAGTGTGGAGGTGGAGGTTCCGGAATCCGTGATTAGGGAGATTCATAACGGTCAGTCCTGCATTGTCGAAACCGGCGGCCTGCCCGATGTCCATTTCACCGGTGAAGTGACCGCCGCCCCGCCCCCGGGTGAGAAGATACAATCCAAGTCCCTGGTGAAGGTGCGTATTCTCGAAAGCGATCTCCGCATCCGGCCGGATATGGCCGCACGGGTCTCGTTCCTTTCCCGCCCCCTTTCCGAGGGCGACGACGTTCCCCGCATCCTGGTCCACAGCTCGGTGATCGTGACCGACCAGGGCGGCCCTGCGGTTTATCTGGTCAGGGACGAGCGGGCGGTTCTGAGGAGTGTCCTTACCGGCGCCCGGTTTCACGACCGGGTGGAGATACTGGGCGGCGTCTCCGTGGGAGATAGGCTCATCGTAAATCCGCCCAAGGGGATCAAAAACGGCTCGCGGCTTGCCCTTTAGTCCGGGGTTGGTTTCCTCTCGGATCGTTCGTCCCTCTCTGGCCCCGGGTGCTTGCGCTGGTATCTTGGGGAGACAAGGCGGAAAGGCGATCGTCCCGGGCATCGTTTGAGGACCTCCCGGTCTGCCGGCCTCCCAAGCATTCCGACCTCGGATGACAACTCCCGGCACCGGCATGCCGCCGAACATGGCCAACTGAAGGCTTCCCAGGTATTTTGACTGCGAATGAAAAGGCGCATTGCCCGCATCGAATCTATTGCCTGGAAAATCCGCTGCCCAAGCCGACTTGAGAGCAGGTTCCCGATTTATGTTCTTGACAGGAGGCGGGAAAGAAAGGATGAATACAACCGACACGTTTTAAGACGTTTGAAATGGTGTCTGATTGCCGGGAGGTCCCGGCCTTCTGCAGAAAATGCAGGGGAGGAGAGAGATTCATGGCGTTACAGCACGATACTCAGAATATGGCGGTGTTCTGCGATTTCGAAAACGTGGCCCTGGGGGTCAGGGATGCGAAATACCGGCAGTTCGATGTGAAGAAGATACTGGAGCGGTTGCTGCTCAAGGGGAGCATCATCGTAAAGAAGGCCTACTGCGACTGGGACCGATACAAGGACTACAAGCCCGTGATGCACGAGGCCTCCTTTGAGCTCATCGAGATTCCGCATGTCCGGCAGTCGGGCAAGAACTCGGCCGACATCCGCATGGTGGTGGATGCACTGGACCTCTGCTATACCAAACTGCACGTGGACACCTTCGTGATCATCAGCGGCGACTCGGATTTCTCGCCCCTGGTGAGCAAGCTGAGGGAGAACAATAAGATCGTAATCGGCGTGGGGGTGAAGAACTCCTCGTCCGACCTCCTGATCGCCAACTGCGACGAGTTCATCTTCTACGACGACCTCGTACGCGAGAGCGAGACCAAAAGGCCCAAGATCAGGAGACCTCTGGCCAAGAACAACGCTGCGGCCCCGGCCAAGGCGAGCTCCAAGGAGAGCCAGGAGGAGGACCGGAAGCAGAAGGCCCTGGACCTCGTTCTGGAGACTGTGGAGGCCATGTTCGCCGAGCGCGGCGACGACGACAAGCTCTGGGGCTCCATGGTGAAGCAGGCGCTCAGACGCCGCATGCCGGGCTTCAACGAGAGCTACTACGGGTACAGGTCATTCAGCCGGTTGCTGGAAGATGCCAGAGACCGGCACCTCCTGGAGATCGAGCTCGACGAGAAGTCAGGCAGCTACATAATCAAGAACGTAGTCCACGAGGATTAGCATCCCGCATGGGGTCATGGGGTCACATCATGGGGCGGATCTCTATATAGGCCAAGGGCTTAGAGTTAAGGGGTCAGGTCTTTGGATGGTCCCGATCTTTGACCCCAATACCGCGCCACACTCCACCGCGGTAGTATAAGGGGCAAAAAGGAATCTTTTATCCCGCAGCCTTTTTCCTGGCAATGCTCCGGTCGTGGCGCCTGCCGGCGGAGAGCTCGGTCTTGCGGAGCCTGATGGACTTGGGCGTGACCTCCACCATCTCGTCCTCCCGGATGAACTGCAGGGCCTTTTCCAGAGTCAGGGGCGTCACGGGCGAGAGCAGGATATTGTCGTCGCGGCCGGCGGCCCGCATGTTGGTGAGTTTCTTCATCTTGCAGGGGTTGACGTCGATGTCGTTCTCCTTGCTGTGCTCGCCGATGATCATGCCTTCGTAGACCTGCTCACCAGGAGTGATGAATAGCCTGCCTCTCGGCTCGAGGTTGTACAGGGCGTAGGGCACGGCCACGCCTCTGCGGTCCGCCACGATGGAGCCGGTGAACCGGGTGGGGAACTCCCCCCGGTATGGCTCGAAGCCCAGCAGATATGAGCTCATGATCCCGCTTCCCTTGGTGTCGGTGAGGAACTCGTCGCGATAGCCGATGAGCGCGCGCGAAGGGACGTTGAACTCGATCCTGACCCGGCTGGCTGCATGGTTTGCAAAGTTGATCATCCTGCCCTTGCGGATGGAGAGCTTCTGGGTCACGACGCCGAGATATTCCTCGTCGCAGTCGATGTAGAGATGCTCGATCGGCTCGAGCAACTCTCCCCCTCGGATCACCGAGATGACCTCGGGCCTTCCCACGCACAGCTCGAAGCCCTCACGCCGCATGGTCTCGATGATGATCGCGAGCTGGAGCTCGCCCCGTCCCTTGAGGATGAAGCAGTCCTTCTCGGGCGGCACCTCGAGCCGGATGGAGACGTTTCTCAGGGTTTCCTTCCGCAGGCGCTCATAGATCCGGTTTGATTGCACCCAGGCGCCCTCGGTGCCCGCCAACGGAGAGTTGTTGGCCGTGATGCGCATCGACACGGTAGGCTCGTCAACGGTAATCCTCTTGAGTGCTTTCGGGTTTTCCTCGGTGCAGATGGTGTCGCCGATCATCACATCGTCTATGCCGGAGAGCACCACGATGTCTCCGGGCCCCGCGTGGTCGATATCGCGCAAGCTCACGCCCTCGTAGCCCTGGAGCCTCGTGACCTTGAGCCGCTGGTGCTCGCCGCGTTCGTCGATGCAGACCAGGGTATCGTTTGAGTATGCGTGGCCGTGGAAGATCTTTCCGATGGCGAGCCTCCCCAGATAATCCGAGTAGTCCAGGTCAGAGACCAGCATCTGGAACGGCTCGCCGGGATCGTACGCAGGCGCGGGCACCTCGGCCAGGATGGTGTCGAAGAGCAGCTTGAGGTCTTTTGCCTCACCGTCCGGGGAATCCATGACGATGCCCTCGCGGCCCACGGCGTACAGACAGGGGAAATCCACCTGGTTATCGTCCGCGCCCAGGTCGATGAAGAGGTCGAAGATCTCGTTGAGGACCTCCAGGGGTCTGGCGTCTTTCCGGTCGATCTTGTTGATCACCACGATGATCTTCAAGCCCGACTCCAGGGTCTTCTTCAGGACGAACCGCGTCTGGGGAAGCGGGCCTTCGGCCGCGTCCACCAGGAGGATCGCGCCGTCCGCCATGGAGAGCGCCCGTTCCACCTCGCCCCCGAAATCCGCATGCCCGGGTGTGTCGATGATATTGATCTTGACCCCCTGCCAGGAGACCGAGCAGTTCTTGGCCGCGATGGTGATCCCGCGCTCGCGCTCGAGCTCCATCCGGTCCATGATCCGCGACTGGACCTCCTGGCCTTCGCGGAACACGCCGCTGAAACGGAACATGGCGTCCACCAGCGTGGTCTTGCCGTGGTCGACGTGGGCGATGATTGCGATATTCCGGATATGATCGTTTGTCTTGAGCTGCTTCATGATCTCGTATCCTGCCGATGATGCGATGTGTCCTCCCGGATAATCTTCCCTGCCCGGCAGCGCACAGAGCCATATCCCACACGCCGTTCTTTTGCAACAGAATTATCTGAGGTTTCATGACATTTTCTTTTTGACAAAAGATATATCACCCGTTATTAATTAAAGTATAAGAATTCTGATTCGATATTCTCGTGATGTCATAACATGAGGAAGGGGGGGTGATGTCTCATCTCTCTGGCGATCGCAAGGCAGAGACGAGGTCCATGATCTTCCTTGCCGCTCGCAAGGTGTTCAGCGAAAAGGGATATTATAAGGCCCAGATCGCGGACATCGTCAGGGAATCGGGCACGTCAACGGGCAGCGTCTATGCGCATTTCAAGGACAAGCAGGACCTGTTCCGTCAGATCATCCGGGAAACCCTCGACAGTCTGAGGTCCAGACTCAAGGAACTCAGCGACACCTCGCCGCCCGGCGACATCCAAGAGCGGGTCAGCCGGTGGCAGCCGGGGTTCGAGGCCTTTTTTGACTACATAGAGAACAACCCGGAGCAGGTGCTCTTCATCATCCGAGGCGGCTTCGGGGTCGACGAGGAGACGGAAAACACGATCTGGGAGTTCTTCAGGGCCTTTGCCTCCGATATCGCCGAAGACGTTCGCAGATGGGAGTGTCTGGGCTACATCGAGGGGGCGAACGCCGTTCTTGTGGGGCACATCATTACCGGCATGTGCATCCACGTCGGGCTCAGCTACCTGCTGGAGAGGCAGTTCACCCGCGAGGAGGCCATCAGCAGTCTCCTGGCCGTCACCCGCTCCCTGGTGCTGCAGTATCTGACCGACAAGGGCAGGAGAGAGCTCGGCTACCTGCCCGAGCTGAAGCGGTGAGGGGCACTGCAGGGCACGCCCCTGAAGAATGCGTGCGTGAGTACACAGTTTTTACGGGTTTTCTCCGCCGGGCATGATTTCCGGCTTGAAGGATATGAACAGGTATGAGGAGGTTTTTTATGCTGTCCAGCGCAGAAGTGTCGAACCGGCTCTCCAGTTTCCCAAGGTTCGAGGATATGTTGCTGAGCCTGCCCTATGCCCCGCGCATGCCAAAGGGCATGGTCAGAGAGACGCGGGAGGTGGTCGCGATCGCCCGCGCGTTCAATGAGAAGGTGGCCCGCCCCCGGGCCCTGGAGCTCGACCGCAAGACCCACGAAGATCCTGACTACATGCCCCGCGACCTCGTAGAGCTGGCCAACCGGTGGGGTTTCTACACCATGTGGATACCCCGGATCTTCGGCGGCAGGGGATACAACATGCCCTCCATGTCGTACTTCGCAGAAGAGGTCGGCTCGGTGTGCCTGGGGATCATGAACGTCATCGGGGTGCACTACCTCGGGGTGGCGGGCGTGGTCGCCTCGGCCAACACCCGCCTGGCGAAACGGATTCTGGGCGAGGTGGCCCGGGGAGAGAAGACCGGGAATCCCTGTCTCATCGCGCTCGCCACGACCGAGCCCGGCGCCGGGACCGACGTGGAGGAGGTGGAGCTCGTGGACAAGGGCAGGGTCGCCTGCCATGCCAGGAGGGTCAGGGGCGGATACGTGGTGAACGGCACCAAGGTGTTCATCTCCATGGGGCATGTATCCACCTGGACCGTGCTCTATGCGTACGAGGACCTGAAGAGGCCCTCGGAGACGACCGTGGGCCTGATGGTGAAGACCGGCACACAAGGCTTCTCGTTCGGTTCCCACGAGAACAAGATGGGCCAGCGGGTATGTCCGGCGAGCGTGCTCGTGTTCGAGGACTGCTTCATCCCCGACGACCAGGTGCTCTTCAGCACGGACATGGTGAGGAAGTTCACGAAGAAACCGATCCGGGAGGTCGCGCAGCGCTACATCGATTATGTAGTCGGCGCCACGAGACCCGGTGTCTGCGCATTCGGGGTGGGCGCGGCCCGCGGCGCGTTCGAGACCGCGCTCAAACACGCGTCCACGACCACGATGAACGGCACCCTGCTCATCAACCACGAGTGGGTGCAGAGCATGCTCGCCGAGATGTACAAGAACGTGGCCCTGGGCAGGCTCGCCTACACCGAGGCCAACTATGCCAACAGCCACCGGGGCCTCTACAAGATCCTCCAGCTCAAGCCCGTCTACTACTATCTCAGGCTCATGCCGCAGGCCTACTTCGACAAGGTGATCGGGCCCATGCTGGAAAAGGACTATTCCACCAGGCTCATGGGCAAGCTCTCCTATGACTGGGCCAGACCCGAGGACCAGCGGTGCTGCTCGGGCTGGGCGTCGCTCGCCAAGGTCGCGGGAACGGACCTCGGGGTCAGGAACTGCCAGATGGCCATCGAGCTCATGGGCCGCACCGGCCTGAGACAGGACGCGGGGGTGGAGAAGATGCTGCGCGACATCAAGCTCCTGCAGATCTACGAGGGCACCAACCAGCTCAACCGGCTCAACGTGTTCAAGTGCCTCATCGCGCCTGAGGTTCCCCAGGCGCGGGTGTTCGATGAGGACAGGTAGGAAAGGAGGCGTTATGCTGAGTTCATTCAAGAGCGAATGGAAACCCTTCGAGGATCTGGCCCGGTCGTTTGCCGCAAAAGAGCTTGCAGGCAAGACCGAGGAGCACGACCGCTATCCCTTCGGGGAGTTCTTTCATGATGTCCTGGACAAGGCGTACGAGGTGGGGTTTCTGGGGATCATGCTGCCCGGAGAGCTGGGCGGCGCCGGTGGAAGCATCGGCACACTATGCGCTGTTCTCGCCGCCCTCTGCCGGGTCGACAGCTCGCCCGGCGGCATCGTCTTCACCAATGCCTTGGCACAGGAGATCCTGCTTGCCGCCGGCGCCCGGGACATAGCCGGGGAGATCTTCGGCAAGACGACCTCGGCAGGCGGGTTCCTGGTCGCCTTTCCCTCGTACACTCATCCGTCCCATCAGGACAACCTCCCCGAGTACAGGCGGTCGGGCAGGGGCTACACCATCACCGGCACGGTCGATCTCCTGGTGCTTGGCGGGCTCGCCCGCCGGGCGATCGTTCCTGCAAGAAACAGATCGAAGCAGCAGCACTCGTTCTTTCTGATCGACCTCGATCACGAGGGGGTGAGCAAGAGCGAGCCGGTTTTTACCCTGGGGATGCACGCCTGCCCTGCCGTGGATGTCCGACTCGACAGGGTCAGGGCCCGGCTTGTCGGTGAAGAGGGCAAGGGCGGGGAGTATTTCGACCGGGTCCTGCCCGCCATGCACATAGCCGCTGCCGCCATGAACGCGGGAATCATGAGAGGGTCTCTCGACGAGGCACTGGCCTATGCCCGGGAGCGCTTCCAGGGGGGACGGGAGATCATCCGGTGGAGCGAGGTTTCCATGCTGCTCGCCGGCATGGCTGTCAAGGCCGATGCAGCCGATATGTGTGTCACCCTGGCATGCCAGGCCCTGGAGCAGGGAGACCCGGGCTGGTCTTCCCGCTGCGCTGCAGCCGCGCTCCACATTCACGAGATCGCCTGCGAGGCCGTCACCGACGGTGTCCAGATACTGGGCGGCAACGGCTACATGAAGGACTACGGTCAGGAGAAGCGTTTCCGCGACGCCAGGCAGGTGCAGGCCCTTCTGGGCAGTGTGCCGGCACGCAAGCTCGATCTGATCCGGAAGGTATCAGGCGTCTGAAAAAAGCACAGGATCGAAAAGAGCAGGCCACACGCTTGAGGAAAACGAAAAAGTACAACACTGATTATTATTTCAGAGGAGGGAGCTTAAAAAAATTTATGAAGGTTCTTGCCAAGAAAACAGCAGCGATTACGGGAGCCGCCTCGGGAATCGGCAGGGCCCTTGCCCTGAACCTGGCCGGCGAGGGGTGTAACCTGGCTCTGGCGGACATCGACGAGCCCGGTCTGAAGGAGACCTCAGGGCTGATCGGTGCCGCCGTGAATGTCTCCACCCACGTGGTGGACGTTGCACGGCACGAGCAGGTATTGGGCTTTGCAGAGGAGGCCGCCCGCTACCACGGAGGCGTGGATCTCGTCATCAACAATGCCGGGGTGGCCCTGGGCGATTTTCTGGAGACCGTTCCCCTCGAGGATTTCCAGTGGCTCTTCGGGATCAACTTCTGGGGGGTCGTACACGGCACCATGGCGTTTCTCCCCTACTTGCGCAAACGGCCCGAGGGGCACATCGTCAACATCTCGAGCATGAACGGAATCATCCCGAACCCCAACAACGGCCCCTACTGCGCCGCCAAGTTCGCGGTCAAGGGATACACGGAGACCCTTGCCCAGGAGATGCATGGAACCAACATCCGGGTGAGCTGCGTGCACCCGGGCGGGATAAAGACCAATATCGCCCGCAACGCACGCTTCAATCACGCCATGTTCTCGCTTACCAAGGAAAAGTCCGTGTCGATCTACGAGAAAGAGATCTTCCGGACGACCGCTGACCGGGCCGCAAAGGTCATCATCGCCGGAATCAAGCGCAACAAGAGACGCATCCTGATCGGGGCCGATGCAAAGGTCCTGGACCTGCTCACCAGGCTCTTCCCGGTGACCGCGGTCACCTTGAGCTGTCTGGCCAGCAGGTACATCGCAAAATCGTACGCGTGCAGAGAAGACTGAGAGATTTCGGTCGGGTGGATCATTCCGGATAGGGGATAGTGAAAAATTGTCCATGAAGAACGTGAGGAGGATGTATGAAAAAAGGAGAGTTTTTCAAAGGGGTAATTCAGTGGGAAATGATGACCAAAGACCGGTCGATCGAAGGCAAGCTCCCGGTCTTTTACTATGACAACACAGCCATGACGGCCATTTTCACGGCCTCTACCGAGAAGATCCGGCGCCATCTGCCTTTGCCGGAGATGCATCCGGTCGAGGTCTGGAAAGACAGGGCCATGGTCGCCTTCACGGCCTTCGAGTACCGCAGCACCGACATCGATCCGTACAACGAGTTCTCGATCTCCTTCCCCATCACCTTCGGCAAAAAACCCATTCCGGGATTGACGGTCCTGGGCATGATGGCGAAGAGATACTTCACGGCATACGTCTGGCAGCTTCCCGTGACCACCGAGCGCGCCCGCAGGGGAGGCGTGGATATGTACGGATATCCCAAGTATCTCGCCGACATCGTGTTCACCGATGAGGGCGGCATGCTCTCCTGTTCGCTCTCCGAAGGCGGCAGGAACATCCTTATCCTCAAGGGCAAGAAGCTTAAGACATCATCGGAAAAGGTGAACCGGTTCAAGACCTTCTCCGTCAAGGACGGGGTGCCCCTGGCGGCGAACGTCTATATGAACCCGCTCAAGTTCGGCAAGTCCGTAAGCAGAAAGGCCGCGCGCCTCACCCTGGGCGACCACGAGGTATCTCGCCAGCTCCTCGATATGGATTTAAGCCCCTGTCCGATCTTTTTCCAGTACATGCCCCTGATGGAGGCCATCCTGTTCGGACCGAGAAACCTCATGGACGACTGATCGTTGAAAGGGGACAGATTTATTTTCGGGTGAAAAATAAATCCGTCCCCTTTAGGGGTCTTTTCGGGTGAAAAATAAATCTGTCCCCTTTAGGGGTCTTCCGGATAATTTCCCCTTTCCAAAAAGTGCGTGTCCCGTTATAGATGAACGAGCCCGGGTCCCTTAGCTCCTGTGGGCCGGACCCGGGATCTTTGTATGGTCGAAAAGGAGCTTTCCCATGAGCAATGGAGCTGAGAAGATCATCTACACCATGATGAAGGTCGGCAAGATGTACCAGGGCCGGCCCGTGATCAAGGATATCTCCCTGTCCTATTTTTACGGTGCGAAGATCGGGGTCTTGGGTCTCAACGGTTCGGGGAAAAGCACACTGCTGCGCATCATGGCCGGGGTCGATCATGAGTATGAAGGCCATGCCGTGCTTTCACCGGGCTATACGGTCGGTTACCTCGAACAGGAGCCGGTGCTCGACCCGGCCATGACTGTCAGACAGGCGGTGGAAGAGGGCCTGAAGGAGGCCGTGGACCTGGTGAACGAGTACAACGAGATCAGCCTGAAGTTTGCCGAACCCCTTTCGGACGGCGAGATGGATGCGCTCATGGCCCGCCAGGGCGAGCTGCAGGAAAAGATCGACCACCTGGACGCCTGGGATATCGATTCCCGCCTGGAAATGGCCATGGACGCCCTGCGCTGTCCCCCGGGAGACACCCCGGTGAGCGTACTTTCGGGCGGCGAGAAGAGGCGGGTGGCGCTGTGCAGGCTCCTGCTCAAAAAGCCCGATATCCTGCTCCTGGACGAGCCCACGAACCACCTGGACGCAGAGACGGTCGCCTGGCTGGAGCGCCACCTCCAGCAGTATGAGGGCACGGTGATCGCAGTCACCCATGACCGCTACTTCCTGGACAACGTGGCCGGATGGATCCTCGAGCTCGACCGGGGACACGGCATTCCCTGGAAAGGCAACTACTCCTCCTGGCTGGAGCAGAAGCAGCTCAGGCTCAGGCACGAGGAGAAACGCGAGACCGAGCGTCAGAAGACCCTGGAACGCGAGCTCGAGTGGATACGCATGTCTCCCAAGGGCCGGCAGGCCAAGGCCAAGGCCCGCGTGAGCGCGTATGAGACGCTTTTGAACCAGAACGTGGAAAAGCAGGAAAAAGAGCTCGAGATTTATATCCCGCCCGGACCCCGCCTGGGCAAGGTGGTTATCGAGGCCGAAAAGGTAAGCAAGGCATACGGCGACAGGCTCCTCTTCGAGGATATGAGCTTTGCCCTGCCTGCAGGCGGCATCGTGGGCGTCATCGGTCCCAACGGTGCAGGCAAGACCACCCTGTTCAGGATGATCACGGGCAGCGAGAAGCCCGACACCGGCACCATCAGGATCGGAGAGACGGTCAAGCTCGTCTATGCGGACCAGGATCGCGATGCACTGGACCCGTCAAAAACCATCTGGGAGGTGATCTCCGGCGGCCGTGATCTCATAAATCTGGGAAAGCGCGAGGTCAACTCCCGGGCCTATGTCGCACGCTTCAACTTCTCCGGCACGGATCAGCAGAAAAAGGTGAGCATGATCTCGGGAGGCGAGCGCAACCGGGTCCACCTTGCCTGCATGCTGAAGGAGGGAGGCAATGTTCTGCTTCTGGACGAGCCCACCAACGACCTGGACGTGAACACCATGCGCGCCCTGGAGGAGGCCCTGGAGAACTTTGCCGGGTGCGCCGTGGTCATCAGTCACGACCGCTGGTTCCTCGACCGGATCGCCACGCACATCCTCGCCTTCGAGGGAGACAGCCGGGTGGTCTGGTTCGAGGGAAATTACTCCGATTACGAGGCCGACAGAAGAAAGCGGCTCGGCAAGGAGGCCGATACACCCCACAGGATCAAATACCGTCATCTCACCCGGGGATGATCTTCCCGGCGGGAGGGAAAAGAGGCAGAGAGTTCGTGAACCCTCTGCCCGTCCGTGGCGATCTGTTCCTTGCTCCAATGCACGGCTCCGCCTGAAAGGCGGATGCCGATGCTCCGGGCTGTTTTTAACCTGGGAACCTTCCTCTCTTTCCGCCTTCTTACGAATCCGGTTTGCCGGCCCTCGGGCTAAACCTGCGCCCCCCCGATTGTTTCAAGAAATTATTCTGAGAAACCGAAAGATCTGAGCAAGGCGGATACAGATGAAGTCGTTTTTCGATTTAATATCCATACGCGGAAAGCTCCTGCTGTGTTACGGCTCAGCCTTCATTTTCGCTATCGTTCTTGCCAGTACAGCGCTTCACTACATGGTCAGACAGACCATCGAAACACTCATCGAAAATGAGTTAAGAAGCTTCACCGGCAGCATTTCCACGATGCTCAAGGCCTCGGCTGACATCACCATCAAGAATCATCTGCGCGGCATCGCCCAGAGAAACGAAGATATCGTCGAATACTACTACCAGAGATTCCTTAAAGGAGAACTCTCCGAGGAGATAGCCAAGCGCAATGTGCGCAGGGTCCTGCTGTCCCAGCAGGTCGGGAAGACCGGCTACATCTATTGTGTCAACAGTGCGGGAGTGGCCGTTGTCCACGGGGCTCCGGGGGTGGAGGGGGTCAATTTTTCCCACCGGTCTTTCGTCCAGGAGCAGATCAGGAGGAAAGAGGGGTATCTCACCTACGACTGGCAGAATCCGGACGATCCCGAACCCCGGCCGAAGGCCCTGTATATGACTTATTTCGAGCCCTGGGACTGGATCATTTCCGTATCGTCGTACCAGGAGGAATTCTACGATCTCATCAATGTGGATGACTTCAGAGAGAGCATCCTGGGCCTGAGGTTTGGGAAGACGGGTTACTCCTATGTGCTCGACGGAAAAGGGAACGTCATCATCCATCCCTCGTATACGGGATCGATCTATGACATAGAAGACGAGGACCTTCGGGCAACCGCAGCCAAGATCATAGACCAGAAAACGGGCAGGATCGTCTATGACTGGCGCAATCCCGGAGAGGATACCCTCAGAAAAAAGATCGTGATGCTCAACTACATCCCGGAGCTCGACTGGATCGTTGCCTCATCCGGGTACATGGACGAGTTCCATGGCGCCCTGATCCATATCCAGAACGTTATCTTCGTCATTACCGTGATCGTCATGGCAGTGGTGCTCATGATGACGCTCTGGATCGGCTCGGTCATCACTTCACCGCTGAGGCGGATGATGAAGCACTTTTCCACCGGGGCTACCGGCGATTTCTCCGTGCGCATGGATGATTCGGCCCGGGACGAGTTCGGCAAGCTGGCCCGATATTTCAACTCCTTCATGGAGACGCTGCAGCAGTTCAGCGGCAGCCTGCAGGAAGAGGTACTGGAGCACCGGAGGTCACTGGAAGCGCTCAGGGAGAGCGAAGAGCGGTTCAGACTGCTGGCCGAGAATTCGCCCGATATCATCATCAGCCTCGATCAGAGGGGATGTATATCCTATGTAAACCCGGTGGTGGAGAAGATCCTGGGTTATACACCGCATGAGCTCGCCGGCAAGAGCTTCCTGGTCATGGCACGTGGGCAGGAAGCAAATGAGTACATCCGGCAGTTCAGGAAGGTCCGCAGCGGTGAGATTCTCCTGGATTATACCGGAGTGCTCGTTCATAAGAACGGCTCGGTGCGGCATTTCATCTTCTGCGGCGCTCCGGCCACCGACGGCAAGGGCAACATGGTGGGGATCGAGGGTGTCCTGAAGGACATCACCGATCGCAGGAACCTGGAATTCCAGCTCCAGCAGGTCCAGAAGCTCGAGGCGGTGGGCACCCTGGCAGGCGGCGTGGCGCACGACTTCAACAACATCCTCACCGCCATACGCGGTTCGCTCGACATCTCCCTGCTTATGGTGGATCAGAATGACCCCATCATGAAGAATCTCCAGCAGATCGAAAAGGCGGTGACCAGGGCGTCGGATCTCACCCGCCAGCTCCTGTTCTTCAGCAGGAGGCAGCCCGTGGAGATGGCACCTCTGAACCTGAATCAGTCCGTAGACAACATTCTCCGGATCATCGAACGCCTCATCGGCGAGAACATCGCCATCACGCTCGATCTCGCTCCTGATCTCCAGCCGGTCATGGCTGACGGGGGGAACATCGAGCAGGTGATTATGAACCTCATGATCAACGCCCGAGACGCCATGCCCGAGGGAGGCACCATCACCATCAGGACACGCAACGCCACTGTACGCGACGAATATGTAAAGACCCACCCCTATGCCAGGCCGGGGAAATTCGTGTGCCTCTCCATAGAAGACACGGGCATTGGCATGGACAGTGAGGTCGCGGAACACATCTTCGAGCCGTTTTTCACCACCAAGGAGCAGGGGAAGGGTACGGGCCTGGGTCTTGCGGTGGTTTATGGAATCGTGAAAAAGCACAAGGGGTGGATCGTGGCCGACAGCAGGCCCGGTGAAGGAACAGTGTTCACCATCTTCTTCCCTGTCTCCACAGAAGAATCAAGCCCTGAACCCGGCCGGCATGCACGGAATTCCGGAGACACCCGGGGACGGGGTGAAAAGATCCTGGTCATCGAAGACGACCCCAGCGTTCTCTCCTTTGCCGGGGCAGCCCTCAAGGGGAACGGATACACCGTGCTCACCGCCGCGAGCGCCACGGAGGCCCGCGTGGTGTTTCATGAACACCAGGACAGCCTGCACCTGATCTTCAGCGATGTCGTGCTGCCGGACAAGAACGGGCTCGATCTGGTCGATGAATTCGAAAGAGAGAAGCCGGGCATTCGGATTCTCATGACCAGCGGATATATGGACGAGAAATCCCTGAGCAGGATAATCAGGGACAACAACCACCGTTTTCTCCCCAAGCCCTATGCCATGAAGGACCTGATCAATACCGTGCGGGCCCTGCTCGACGGTCCGGACCAGGCATAAGGGATTATGGGGCTGCCCCCCTCTCCTTTGGGAAAACTGCTCGACCACGAAGGAGCATTGGAGGCACATGCGGCTACCCCCCTTCCTCTGAAGGGAACTTCCGCCCAGCCGAGGCGGCGCCCTCCAAGGTTCTTCCCCGGCGCATCTTCTCCAACTGCTTTTTCATATTTTCTCCTGTTGATCCCGCCAGCCATAATCGAGTAAGCTCCTGTCCGGAAACAGCAGGGGAGAGGGACCACACCCAAGCCAGGCCGCAAGGGCGGCGGAAAAGGCTCCGATGGGTCCGTTACTGTGGCTGACGGCCGTGAGGCGGGAAAGAACAGGGGCTCTCGACCCCTCCGGGAAAAGCGGCAAAAGAAAAGACTGGAAGGAGGAAGCGATACGTGAAGAAAATCAGCGTTGTTTGTTTGATCATGATAACCGGGGCATTTGTTCTCCAGGCTTGCACCACCGACCCGTACACCGGCCAGAGAAAGATGAGCAAGACCGCGTGGGGTTCCATCATCGGTGCTGCATCGGGAGCCGCTGTCGGCGCCGCCACGGGGAAGGACGGCGAGGCGCGCCGCAAGAGGGCACTCATCGGCGCAGGCGTGGGAGCCCTTGCCGGGGGGGCCGTGGGCGTATACATGGATAAGCAGGAGTCCAGGCTCAGGCAGCAGCTTCAGAATACAGGCGTGAGCGTCACCCGGGATGGAGACCGTATCATCCTGAACATGCCCGGCAACATCACCTTCCAGGTCGACAGCTCGGACATCAACGCCAACTTCTATGATGTGCTGAACTCCGTAGCCCTGGTCCTGAAGGAGTACAACAAGACCATCATCAACATCACAGGCCATACCGACAGCACCGGCTCGGATTCCTACAACCAGGCGCTCTCTGAAAGGAGGGCCGCCAGTGTGGGCAGGTATCTGACGAGCCAGGGCATCGACCCTATGAGGATCGCCACGGCCGGGATGGGAGAGTCTATGCCCATAGCGAGCAACGATACACCCGAAGGCCGGCAGGCAAACCGGCGCGTTGAGCTCGAACTCGTGCCGCTCACCCAGTAGCATTCACCAGCCGGCCCGTATCGCCCGCCGGGCGGGGCGGGCCGGCTCTTTCCAGCAGCAATTCCAGCACCTGACAGGAATGTCCCGGACAGACCGTGGGGGTCAGGTGCGTCTCTTATGCTCTTTAACCGATTTTCTTGAGAGTGGTCCCGCCGCGGCGCACTCTATGTATATGTATTAGGTACGGCTACCGCACAGGAGAGCCTGGCGGCGTTTTTTTGTCTTTTAACAGGAGGCGTGCGTGCGAATCGTTGGATAGAACCGACCGTGGAGGGAATACCATGAAGAAGACGACCATTATCCTGATGATATTCGTGACCGGACTGTTCGTTTTTCAGTCGTGCACCACGGATCCCTACACCCGTGAAAAACAGACGAGCAGGACCGTCTGGGGTTCGGTGATCGGCGGGGCTGCAGGGGCGGCTGCAGGCGCCGCCACGGGCAGAGACAGCGAGTCGCGCCGCAAGCGGGCGCTCATAGGCCTGGGCATCGGTGCCCTGGCTGGAGGCGCCGCGGGCGCCTACATGGACCGCCAGGAGGCCCTGCTCAGGCAGCGGCTCGAGGCCACGGGCGTGAGCGTTACCCGCGTGAATGACCGAATCATCCTGAACATGCCCAGCAACATCACCTTTGAGACCGACAGCGCGGAGCTCAAACCCCAGTTTTACGATGTGCTCAATTCCGTTTCCCAGGTGTTGGAAGAGTATGATAAGACCCTCGTCAATGTCGTGGGACACACGGACAGCACCGGCGCCGCGTCATATAATAAGACCCTTTCCGAGAAGAGGGCCAGGAACGTGGCCCAGTACCTGATAGCTCAAGGGGTGAATCCCACCCGGGTGGCCGCTGATGGTATGGGGGAGGAGCAGCCCGTTGCATCCAATCAAACCCCCGAGGGCAGGCAGGCAAACCGCCGGGTGGAGATCACGCTTGCCCCGCTCACAGAAACCGGCTGAACCGGGATATCTACCCGGTTGAATCATCCGCTGTTCCATTCGGCAGGCAGCGCTGACCGGTTTTTCGGCTCCCCGCTCGGCATCCCCTCCCGGGCTGCCCTATCTGACCAGGAGGACGGGGCACCCGGCATGATGAACCACCTTGTCTGCCACGCTGCCGGTTAAATGCCCGATGAGGCTCGATCTCCCGTGAGACCCGACGATGATCAAATCGGCCTTTTTGTCTTCCTGCTCCTTGAGTATCTCCTCTGCAGCCTTGCCTATTCTCACGTCAAAGGTGATACCCACCTTCCTGATCCTGGTCAGGTTCTCCACCTCGGTGCGCATCTTTTCCCGTGCTGCCTGCATGCTCTGTTCCTCGATCTGTCTGACCGTGCCCTCGCTGATGCAGTAGTCATTGACGCATTGCTGGATCGTCTCCACTACATGGACGAGGAACACCTGAGCCTCACAGGCCTTGGCAATGTCGAGTGCATAGTTCAAGGCCCTGTCGGAATGCTCCGAAAAATCAGTTGCCGCCACAATTCGTTTCGGCACAGGCATGTGCTCCCACCTCCTTGGCGGAAACGGGCCTTTGCCTTGCTCGTACGGAATTGCCCGCCAATTCCGGGTTGTTCGTATGAATGCCTGCCGCAAAAGCCTGATCCGCTGAGAAAGCCCTTGATCTCGCCGCTGGCTGCATCGGGAGCGCTCATTCCGCCCTCCCGCTCACCCGGCTGCGGGGCTGTTCTCTAATAATCCTTGTACGAGCTGGCCGACGTTTCTCAAGACAGCTTCTACCGGGATCAGGAGAGCACGGGCAGTATCCGGCCGGGGGTGGGGATGCAGACGTCCACCGGGCCTTCCTGGAGGATTTTGCCCTGCCTGCTGATCATGATGTGGCTCAAGGGGATGTCCGAGCCCGCCGCCTTCAACGCCTCTCGCGCCGCCCGGATGAACCCGCTGCAGCAGGGCACCTCCATGTGCACCACGCATAGACTCCTGATGCCGCCGTAGCGGATGATGTCCGTGAGCCTCTCGATGTGTGCGCCTAAGTCATCCAGCTTGGGGCATCCCATGGCCACGGCCTTTTTCCGAAGCAGCCTATGGTGGAGGTCGGGCAGGCACAGTGCGCAGCAGTCTGCCATGAGCAGCAGGTCTGCATTCTGCAGAAAGGGCGCCCGGGGATTGATGAGCTGGAGCTTGACAGGGAAGTGCGTAAGAGCCGATTTGACATCACCGTGCGGCATGTCACAGCCGTCATCTTCGGCGCCTGCATTTATCACCATCGCTGCGGTTCCCGGGCAGCCGCAGGCAAGGGGTTCAACTCGTTCAGGCTCGTGTGAGGACCTTTGAAGTGCCTCGACCGCCTTTTCGTCGAATGCCTCCGCCTCCCGCTCGATGATGGTGAGCGCACCGGTTGGGCACTCGCCGATGCATGCGCCCAGGCCGTCGCAGTAGACATCGCTCACGAGCCTGGCCTTGCCGTCGATCAGCTTGAGCGCCCCTTCAGCGCAGGCGAGGATACACTGGCCGCAACCGTTGCACAGCTCTTCGTCGATCTGAATGATCTTTCGTTTCATGGTCTTCTCCTTATTAAGAGTTGCATCTTCCTTCTCAGGCCCGCTTCGAGGGGACTTTAAGAAGGGATGGTCACACTCCCTGCCCCTCAGGCTTCAAGAGGGGCCATGGTGTGCCGTCTAAAACCCATACCACCCATTTGTGGATGAACAGAACCGGGCCTTCCGGAGTACAAAGGGAAGGCCCGGCCGTGTTTCCCTACCTGCCTTCCCGGATGGCGGCCAGGTCGTCCTGCACGTTGCCGGTGGGCATGATGTCGAACTTTTCCACCAGCACTTTTGCAACGTTCGGCGACAGGAACGCGGGCAGGGTGGGACCCAGGCGGATGTGCTTGACACCCAGGGACAGGAGCGCCAGCAATACCGCCACCGCCTTCTGCTCGTACCATCCGATGTCGAAGGATATGGGCAGCTCGTTGATGTCGTTGAGGCCGAAGACCTCCTTGAGCTTCAGGGCGATGACTGCAAGCGAGTAGGAGTCATTGCACTGCCCGGCGTCGAGCACCCGGGGAATGCCGCCGATGTCGCCCAGGCCGAGCTTGTTGTAGCGGTACTTGGCGCAGCCCGCGGTGAGGATCACGGTGTCGTTGGGCAGGGACTGCGCAAGCTCCGTGAAGTAGCCTCGCGCCTTTGATCTGCCGTCGCAGCCCGCCATGACCACGAAGCGCTTGATTGTGCCTGACTTCACCGCATCCACCACTTTGTCAGCCAGCTTCATGACCTGTGCGTGGGCAAAGCCTCCCACAATCTCGCCGGTCTCGATCTCCACCGGGGGAGGGCATTCCTTTGCCAGGGCGATGATCTCGGAGAAGTCCTTGGGCGACCCGTCGAGAGGCTCCGGGATGTGCTTCACATCGGGATAGCCCACCATGCCCGTGGTGAAGATCCGGTGCCTGTAGGAGTCTTTCACCGGGATCAAGCAGTTGGTGGTCATGAGGATGGGCCCGCCGAACTGTTCGAACTCCTCGTTCTGCCTCCACCAGGCGTTGCCGTAGTTGCCCACGAAATGCCCGTATTTCTTGAACGCGGGGTAGTAGTTTGCCGGGAGCATCTCGCTGTGTGTGTACACGTCGATGCCAGTGCCTTCGGTCTGCTTCAGGATCTCCTCGAAATCCTTCAGGTCGTGGCCGGAGACCAGGATGCCCGGATTGCCGCGCACGCCGATATTGACCCTGGAGATCTCCGGGTCGCCGTAGGTTCCTGTGTTGGCCGCATCCAGCAGGGCCATGGTCTTGACCGCCGTATTCCCGCACTCCATGACCAGATCGATCAGCTCCTGCGCGGTCAAGTCCCTGGTGGTCGCTTCCAGACCCTTGAGCAGGAAGGAGTAGATGTCAGGGTCTCTATACCCCAGCACCGCAGCGTGCTCGGCATAGGCTGAGATCCCCTTCATGCCGTAGGTGAGCAGCCAGCGCAGAGAGCGGATGTCTTCGTCGTGTGTCGCAAGGACGCCCACGCTCCGGGCCTTGTCCATGAACTCATCCTCTGTGTCCCCATACCACACCGCCGCGTCGGGAGAGGTGAGGGTCAGCTCTGCGGACGCCTTGATCGCCTCCCGCCGCTCCAATGCTTCACGGATGAGTGCACTGATCCGGTCGTTGTCGAAGTTCACGTTCGTGATGGTGGAAAACAGGGCTTTTGTAATGAATCGGCCCGTTTCCGAGAGGTCGGCCTTTCCCCCCGCCTTCAAGGCACACACGGCGAGCCCCTTGAGGGCGAACAAGAGGAGATCCTGCAGATTGGCCGTGTCCTCGGTCTTCCCGCACACACCCCTGACGGTGCAGCCGGTGTTCTTTGCCGTTTCCTGGCACTGGTAACAAAACATCATTTTTTACCTCCTGAACTTTTTTAATGAACAAAGGATATCACTATGAAAATAAGAAGAACTTGACTTGGGTCAAATATCAAAGAAAATATGCCCACACAAAAAACAAGGATAACCCATGGAACTGACCGATATTCTCAAAGACGCCTTCCCATCGCTCTCGGATGAGTCTCTTGCCCTGATCGCGGGCCGCTGCAGCCTGGCCGAGTATCCCAAAAGCGAGGTCCTCTTCCTGGAGGGGGACAGGGGCAGTCATTTCTTTTACCTGATCGAGGGTGCGATCAAGATCTTCAAGACATCTCCTGCAGGGCAGGAAATCGTGCTCAAGCTCCTGGAGCCGGGCACCTTTTTCGGCGAGGTGATCCTCCTTGAGAAAAACGAGTATCCGGTGAGCGCGGTGGCGCTCACCGGCTCGCGGGTGGTCCGGATCCCTGCAGACCGGTTCGTCGAGCTGCTCGACGAGCGGTCTTTCCGCAACGACTTCATCGCCATGCTCATGGCCAAGCAGCGCTACCTCACCGAGAGGGTCCTCTACCTCACGAGCTACGACGTGGAAGAACGGTTTTTCCGCTTCCTCATCGACAGGTACGGCCTTCGCACCTCCTATGAGCTGGACATCTCGAAGAAAGACATCGCATCCGCCATCGGCACCATCCCCGAAACCCTGTCCCGGTTGATCGACCGGCTCAAGCGCCGCGAGGTCATATCCTGGACCGGCAGCACCTTGGTGGTGCAGGCCGACTACCTGGAGCAGTTTTCCCCGGATGATACTTCAGATTTTCCGCCGGACCGGATGCTCCCTGGAAAAGGGCGTATCCCATGAGCGAATCGAGAGAATCCCACCACCTTACCATCGCCCACGAGCTCAGGATCAGGCCACAGCAGGTCAGCGCCGTCGCAGGCCTTCTGGCGGAAGGGGCCACGGTGCCTTTTATCGCCCGCTACCGCAAGGAGCTCACGGGCTCGCTCGACGAGGTGGCCGTGGCGGCTATAAGGGACCGGCTGGGCGAGCTTGAGGCCCTCGATTCCAGAAGAGAGGCGATCATCCGCTCCCTGACCGAACAGGGCGTGCTCACCGAGGAGCTGAGCGCTGCGGTCAACAGCGCCCGGACCCTGCCCGAGCTGGAAGATATTTATCTGCCCTATCGGCCGAAGAGGAGAACCCGGGCCATGATGGCCCGCGAAAAGGGGCTCGAGCCCCTGGCGGATATCCTATTCAGGCAGCAAACCGGCACCGACCCTCAAGCCGAGGCCCAGGCGTTCGTGAATCCGGAAAAGGGCGTAGAGAGTGTGGAAGAGGCCCTGGCGGGCGCACGGGACATCATCGCGGAGCGGATCGCGGAGGACGCCGAGGTGAGGGCTGCCTTGAGGGCCCTGTTCGAGAAAGAGGCGCAGCTCAGGTCCGAGGTCTACACGGGCGCAGAGGAAGACGCCGCCACCTACCGTGACTATTTCGATTGGCAGGAAAAGGCTGCCACAGCGCCAAGCCACAGGATCCTGGCCATATTCAGAGGGAACCGCGAGGCCCTGCTCAAGGTCTCTGTCCGCCCGCCCCAGGACCGCGCCCTTGCCGTGCTCACGGGCATGGTACTTCAAGGTCAGTGCCCCTCAGCCGAGCAGGTGTTGCTCGCGGTCGAAGACAGCTACAAGCGCCTGCTCATGCCGTCACTGGAAAACGAGATGAAGGCCGCCCTCAAGGAGCGCGCGGACGACGAGGCCATCGCGGTCTTTGCCAAAAACCTGCGGGAGCTCCTCATGGCGCCTCCCTTAGGGGAAAAGCGGGTGCTCGCGATCGATCCGGGCTATCGCACCGGATGCAAGGTGGTGTGTCTGGGCGCCCAGGGCGCGCTTCTCCACCACGACGTGATCTATCCGACTGCATCGAGTGAGAAAGAGGTCGAAGAGGCGGGCAGGACCCTCAAACGTCTGGTGGAGAGGTTCGATATCGAGGCGATCGCCATCGGAAACGGCACCGCGAGCCGGGAGACAGAGCGATTCGTGCGGGGATTGAAGCTCGAGGTGCCGGTGATCGTGGTCAATGAGAGCGGCGCGTCGGTCTACTCGGCGTCTGAGACGGCTAGGCGGGAGTTCCCGGATCACGACGTCACGGTCCGCGGGGCCGTGTCCATTGGCAGGCGCCTCATGGACCCCCTGGCCGAACTCGTCAAGATCGACCCCAAGTCCATCGGCGTGGGCCAGTACCAGCACGATGTGGACCAGGCGAAGCTCAAGCGCAAGCTCGATGATGTGGTGGAGAGCTGCGTCAATGCCGTGGGGGTCGATGTCAACACCGCGAGCCCCGAACTGCTCACCTTTGTCTCCGGCCTGGGACCGGTCCTGGCGGCGAACATCGTCGCGTACCGGGACAAAAACGGCCCGTTCACCACACGGACCGGCCTCAAGAAGGTGCCCCGGCTCGGCGCAAAGGCCTTCGAGCTCTCGGCCGGGTTCCTGCGCATCCGGGGCGGGGCCCACCCTTTGGATGCCAGCGCCGTCCACCCGGAGCGCTATGCCCTGGTTGAGCGGATGGCCCGCGATCTCGGCTGCTCGGTGGAAGACCTCATGCGCTCCAGATCGCTCAGGGAGCGGATCGACTTGAGACGCTATGTGGACGGCTCTGTTGGCATGCCCACCCTGAAGGACATCATGGCCGAGCTTGACAAGCCCGGCAGAGACCCCAGGGAGAGCTTCGAGGAGTTCAGCTTCGCAGAAGGGATCACCAGCCTCGACGATCTGGAGCCCGGCATGGAGCTGCCCGGCATCGTCACCAATGTCACCAACTTCGGGGCCTTTGTGGACATCGGCGTCCACCAGGACGGTCTGGTGCACATCAGCCAGCTTGCCGACCGCTTCGTCAAGGACCCGCATCAGGTGGTCAGCGTGGGCCGGCGGGTGAAGGTGAGGGTGCTCGAGGTGGACCGTGTACGCAAGCGGATCTCACTGTCCATGAAGAGCCCTGCCGCGAGGAAGTGAGCCGGACCTCTGCAGACTCTCCTATACCGGAAAGAGACCGTTCCACGAGCGATACTCCCACCGAATACGGCAGGGTGTTTGATCAGGGCCGGATAGAGCGCAAGGGCAAGGAAAGGCCGTAAATCCCTCTTCACCCTGCCTCATGCAGGCTGTCCACTCACTGTCTTTTTATGATTGCTCGGGTGGATGTATCCGGGCTGCGATGACGCCTGCAGAACTGACCAGGACCGCCCCGGCCGCGGTCAGGGCGTCGATGGACTCGCCCCAGAAGATCCAGCCGATGAGCGCGGCGAATACCACGGCCGCATAGATGAAGGGCACCACTACGCTCGCAGGGGCCAGACTGTAGCCCCTGGTCATGAATATCTGCGCCGAAACAGCCACCACGCCTACCAGCAGCAGGACGAGGAAGGCTTGCCTGCCTGGGGTCTGCCATGCCCACGACAGGGGCAGGGCGGAGATCAGGGTGGAAAACAGGGTGTAGTAGAACACGATCCTGCCCGGGGGCTCGCTGAACGACATGCGGCGGATGCTCACCATGGCGAGCGAGGCGAGCACGGCCGCGAGCAGCGCAATGAGAGCGACCGGCTGGAAGATCCCGACCCCGGGCTTGAGGATGAGCAGGACACCGGCAAAGCCGATGACCACCGCCCTGATCACCCTGCGATCCATGGGCTCACGGAGCCAGAGAAAGGCGATGATCGGGATAAACAGCGGGCTTGTATAGGAGAGGAGCACTGCTTCGGCCAGCTTCATGTGCGCAAGGGAGTAGAAGTAGCAGTACATGGCCGAGAGCCCTGTTGCCGCACGAAAGAGATGGAGCGGCACCATGGAGCGCGGAGGGCGCAGCGACACCCCGGTGCGCCGGTAGAGGAGAATCGGCATCAGGAATACGAGAGCGAAGATATTCCGGAAGAACACGACGACCTCGTTGGAGAGCGTGGAAGAGGCGAGCCGGACCAGAGCTCCCATGACGGCGAACATCAGGGCTGCGCCGAGAATGTTGAGCGCCCCTGTAGCGGGCTTTCCGCCAGTGTATGGTTTGGTTTCCGTAGTCAGGCCGATTCTCCATGAGCCGCGCGGGGAGGCGCTTCCGGGCTTTCTCTCCGAGGATCTCGGGCGAGGGAAGAATGATTACGTCTTTCAATCCTCATCTTCGCACATCCTTGAGGACGTTTAAGAAATGGTGCATCCCCTTTTCGCTTACGGCTTCGCCCGGGTCGAAGGGCCTGTCTTTCGGAGGCCCATGCTATTGATAAGCCCCGGCTGCGGGCTCCTGTCCATGCCGTCTCCTGCCTGTAATGGGCAGAAAATCTAACAGAGAAGGCCAGGTATTGTAAAGAAACAAGAGCATCCGGTTGTGGCACGGGAAACCCTTGTTCTGAAAGCCCGGAAGGGCCGGTCCCAATCAGAAATACCAACCCTTGTGCTCCGGTTGACTTATATCTGCCCGCTGCGATTTATAATACTAGAAACTGCCGCAGATGGGATGGCCCGGACTTCTTCCTTTGCCCTGTGCCGGTTTCCGCCGAGGTCGTATCATCACAACCTCTATATGCAAGAGGAGATCCATGACCCAGGTAGTATCCACAAGACGAAACGATATCGACTGGCTGAGAATCTTTGCCACCTATCTACTCTTCGTGTTCTCTGCAGCCAAGGTATTCGACTCAACGCCGTTTTATCATATCAAGAACAGCGAGCTGTCGAGCTCGTTGAGCTATGTCACCTTTTTCATCTATCAGTGGCACCTGCCGCTGTTTTTTCTCCTGGCGGGATGGTCGCGCAAGACCTCCCTGCAGACGAGGTCGGGCATGGAGTCGCTCAAGGAGCGCATGTTCAGGCTGGTGATTCCGTTCATCACGGGATGCATCCTCATATGCCCGCTGATCAAGTATGTGGAGCTGCTCGGGGGGCAGTCTCTGGGGTTTTATGGTTATGTGCGCACAGGCGGACCTGCCGGGAAATCCTTTGGTGCGTTCCTGCCGGACTTTTTCACCCGGCTCGACACCTTTTCCTGGGCCCACCTGTGGTTTCTCATCTATCTCTTTCTCTTCACCCTGGTGTCGTGGCCGTTCTTCACCTGGCTGCTCAAGAGAAAGGTCATGCCCCTGAAAATAGGCAGTACCTTCGTCTACTTGCCCATTGTTCCCCTTGCACTCATCCAGCTCACCATGAGCGGGCGCTGGCCCGACTCTAAAACGCTCCTCAACGACTGGACCAATATCCTGTATTTTTTCCTGTACTTCGTCCTGGGCTTTGTCATCTCCCGCTACAGCGCATACGAGCGGGCCATCCACAGTGAATACCGGCGTGCGGGCATGCTGGGCGCCGGGTTGTTCATCCTGCTTGCCCTGTCCGCATCAGAGCTCGCTATGCCCTCGATCCGGATGATAGCCGCAGCAGGAGGCTGGTGCATTGTAGTGTGGCTTCTTGGATTCGCCAAGGCCCGCCTGGAGCATATCACGCAGGGGATCTCCTACTTAAGGGAGTCTTCCCTGCCGGTATATCTGCTTCATCCGGTTCCCGTAGTCCTCCTGGGGTTTTTCCTGATCGGGCCGGTTCGTGCGGGCATTGCGATGAAGTTCTTATCCCTGCTCGTCCTGTCCGTTGTCTCCACCATGGCGGCATACCATGTCATGATCCGCAGAATCCCGGTTTTGAGGTGGGCTTTCGGTATGAAGTCAGAACAGAAGCCAGGAGAGAGCTGGAGGGATCAGGCCACCAACCGGGGGTAGAAGGGTTGTCTTCGCGGGGCGGCCGTCCTCGTTTCTCCTGACTGGGGCGAGCTTCCGCAGCCGGGGCAGGACGTGCAGGGAGAGACGGCCGCCTGCCGCGCGCGCCTCAGCGCTTGGACCCCCCTGTGGGGCGGGCCGGGGCCTTGGCAACGAGCACATCTTTTTGCTGCTGCCTCTTCCGCCGTTCTTTCTCTACGAACAGGCTTCTTACCCCCGCAGGATCTCGGCCGGTGTGATACATGACCCCCGACCAGGTTGAGGGCAGCGGGGTGAAGATCTGGACCTGCTCCGGGTTGATCCGCAGCCTTTCACGGGTAAAGCGCCTGAGCTTGAGCATGTCTTCTTGAGTGCAGCCGGGATGTGCGGCCATGAAGTAGTAGGTGAGGAACTGCTTTCTGCCGCTTTCACTGTTGAGGCGGTCGAAGAGCTTCTTGAAGGACTCCAGGCACGACGGGCCGGGCTTTCCCATGAGATCGAGGACATGTCCGGCGGTGTGCTCGGGCGCGATCTTCATCTGGCCCGAGATGTGGTGGTTCACCAGCTCCCTGAGGTAGCGCTCGCCGTTTCGCGTGTCGGCCATCACCAGGTCGTGCCGGACACCGGAGGCCACAAAGACCTTCTTCACCCCGGGCAGCCCGCGCAGCTCCTTAAGGAGCTCGATCTGCGGCCCGTGGTCGACCTGCAGGTTCCTGCACACCCGCGGGAAGAGACAGCCTTTGCCCCTGCAGGAAGACTCTCTCTCTTCACGGCTGCACCCCATGGCGTACATGTTGGCCGTGGGGCCTCCCGCATCGGAGATGATCCCCTTGAACCGGGGGTGGCGGGTAAAACCCATTGCCTCGCCGATGATGGAATTCCTCGACCGGGACACCACCCGCCGTCCCTGGTGCGTGCCGATGGAGCAGAAGCTGCATCCGCCGAAGCATCCCCTGTGGGTGGTGATCGAAAACCGGATGGTCTCCAGGGCCCTGACCGGTCCCATCCGTTCGTAAAACGGGTGCTGATCGCGCTCGAAATCCAGGGCGTACAGGGAGTCGAGCTCGCCTGTTGTCAGAGGGGGCTGCGGGGGGTTATGAACCAGATAGCGGCTGTCGTGGAGCTGGTAAAGCACAGAGGCGCCGGGCCGATCACTGTTCTCGGAGAACAGCCTGAACATTTCCCGGAATGCTTCCTTGTCGCGGGCAGCCTCGGCATGGGAGGGCAGCTCGATACCGAAGAGCGGCTTCTCACCGGATGCGTAGCAGATCCCGCGGATCTTTCGCACGTCCTCTCCACTCGAGAGGCACCGGGCAAGTTCGAGTATGGCCCGTTCACCCATGCCGTACACCAGGTAGTCGGCCTTGGCGTCGAAGAGAACAGACCTGCGGACGCTGTCGGAGAACCAGTCGTAGTGTGCGATTCGCCGGGTGCTTGCCTCGATCCCGCCCAGGACCACGGGACAGGTGTTTTTGAAGTAGCGCCGGATGAGGTTCGTATACACGATGAGCGCGCGGTCGGGCCTGCGGTCGTTAACGCCTCCCGGGGTGTAGTCGTCGCTCTTGCGACGTTTTCCGGATGCCGTGTAGTTGGCCACCAGGGAGTCCACGCTGCCCCCGGTCACCCCCCAGAAGAGTGCAGGCTCTCCAAGCCGGGTGATGTCTGCCGGGCCTTCGGTGTCAGGCTGGGCGATGATCCCGGTCTTGAAGCCCGCGTTCAGGAGCACGCGTCCGATCACGGCCGCACCTATGCAGGGATGGTCGATATAGCTGTCGCCCGAGACCAGGATCACGTCCAGCCGGTCCCATCCCAGGGCATTCATCTCTTCACGCGTGGTCGGGAGAAACATGACGGGGAAAGCATAGAGGATATTTGCCCTCCATGCAATGTCCCTCATCCGGCTGGGAGCATGTTGAGAGATGGTGCCCTGGGATGGGGTGAATCCTCATCCTTGATAGTTTGATTCCGAAGGGCTTGCCCTTCTCAGGTCCATCCGTTGATCCGATTCAGGGCTGGCGGAGAGGCGGAGCGTGGCCGCATGCGTGTGCGGTTTTTGTTCATGGTTGTTACAATTTTGTAACAGCTTTAAGCCGGGCCGTCGGCAGCCCGCAGAAAAGCGGAAAAAATTCACCAGGCGCGGAAATGCCCGTTTCATGGCATGCTCGTTGCTTACTTTCTGCACTGTTCGTTGCATCTGTGATGATAAAGGAGTGAAACACCCCGGCAGGAAGAAGATGAGAGCAGGAAGACTCTGCACATAATCTCTTCCATGCTCCCGGGATTTCTTCATCGGGCGTTTCCCCGGTGAGCCTTGACCGGCCCATGGCCCGCTGAACACCCGGAGAAGCTGGAGAGCGGAAATATATAGGGAGTACCCGGTCATCCGTTTGAAAGCTGCCGCACGAGACCGGGCAAAAGAACAGAAAAAGAAATGACGCCACTTATTTGGCCCAGCTCTTGACAGAGCCGGGCCCATTTTTTTTAGGCCCCTTTTCAATCGAACAGCATCACGGCGGGGAGTGCCGCCAGTAGCAACCGGCTATCAGGGTTTGTGAGGCATGAGAGAATATCCGGCCGCATCCGGCCGTTGATGGCTGCCCCTGGTGTTTTTGTTTTTCAACCCGGAACAAAAAACTTTTTACTTTCGGATCATAAGTGGTTATATTCAGAGATAGGTTTGTATGGTTATCTCCCATGGATGGCGGGTATGTCGATGAGCGGGGATGATGATAAGGGGGGTGGCATTGGCTCGTATACTGATCATAGATGACGATGGAGATGTCAGGGATCTCTATCGCCAGATGCTCGAACGAGAGGGTCATCTGGTCCTCGATGCCGGTGACGGGTATGAAGGGGTGAGGCTCTTCCAGGAGGAAGGCGCCGACCTGGTGATCACGGATATCGTGATGCCCGGAATGAGCGGGGTGGAGACCATCATGGAGCTGAGGCTGATATCTCCCGACGTAAAGATTATCGCCATATCCGGAGGCGACCATATCGCGCCGGAGTATTACCTGAAGGTGGTGAAGAACCTCGACACCCTGTGCGAGCTGAAAAAGCCCATTCACCGCCAGGAGCTTCTCAGCGCAATAGAATCACTCCTGTAATGCTCCTTATGAGGTTGCCGGTGACGCTCCGGGGGTTCGCCGGTCAAAGGTCTGTGCTATAAATCGTTCCGCCCTTGTTTCATAGTCTCATGTTTCTTTACTGTCAGGATCATCCGGTGATCGGCTCTTTGCCTGATGGACATTTCGCATGCAGCGGACAGTAAGCCTCGGATATAGGGGAGATAGATGAAAGAGAGCGAAGACGTGTTCCGCAGGGTCAGACTGATCTGCCCCCGGTGCAGGCAGGGGAACCTCGAAACTGCCTCGGAAAGAGCGGTCTTATGCCCGGTGTGCGATGCCCGGTATCCCCGTGAGGGGAGGCTCGTTGATCTCCTGCCGGAAAGGAATTCCCCCCTGTCCGCCCCTCAGCATGTGATGGAATCGAGCCTCGTGGTCCCGATCTACGACAGCCTGCTGTGGAGGAGGAATCCACTGCTCCAGATGTTCATGGGTCTGACATTCGACGAGGAGGCCGCGACGATCCTCCATGCGCTCAGACTCAAGCCGGGCGCCACGGTTCTCGATCTCGCCTGCGGAACCGGGATCTATGGCAGGAGGATCGCAGAGCGGTTTCCGGTCAGCTTTGTCATCGGACTCGACCTCTCGCTTCCCATGCTCGAATTTGCCGACAGGCGTTTCGATGCGCAGAGTTCACAAGACCTTCTTCTGATCCATGGAGACGCCCAGGACCTCCCCTTCGGGGATGGAACCATGGACGCTGTGCTGTGCGGCGGGGCCCTCCACCTGTTTCCCGATCCGGCAAAGGCCATCGGAGAGGCAGGGAGGGTGGTGAGGCCGGGAGGTGCCTTTGCTGCAGCCGCCTACTATCGCAGGCAGAGCTGGCTCTCGCTCTTTGTCGAGCAGATCGCGGGCCTCATAGGCGGGATTCGCGGGCATTCACGGGACGAATACCTGCAGATGATGCATGATGCCGGGTTTGAACAAGCAGACCTTCTCCACGAAGGTCCTGTGTGGATGGTCCTATACGGGGTCAAGGGATAGAAGGCCATGCGCCTGGTCCGGCGATGTTTCTTGAGGAATGCCGGTTGCCTATCGTGCGGTGACCTATCCCTTTCCCAAAGCCTTGCGTACCTTTCTGGCAAGGTCTTGAATAGAAAAGGGTTTCTGTAAAAAGATCATCCCCTCATCGAGGATGTCCCGGTAGGTGATGACATTGGCTGAGTACCCTGACATGAACAGGACTTTCATATTGGGATAGAGGGCGCATAGACTATTGTAGAGCTCCCGGCCATTCATCTCCGGCATGATGACATCGGTAACAAGCAAATCGATATCTCCAGCATGTTCCTTGGCCAGGACCAGAGCCTGGCTTGGCGTATCCGCCATCAGCACCCGATATCCCAGTGTTTCTAAAAATTTCCTGCTGAGCTTAAGAATCGCCCGATCATCTTCAACCAGCAGGACCGTTTCACCGTTACTTTGATGGGTCTCGTCTTTTTGATCGAGGCTCGTCTCAATTCGTTCACCCTCGTGGCGGGGCAGGTAGATCCGGAATACCGTTCCCTTGCCTGTTTCACTGTATACGTTGATAAAACCCTTGTTCTGCTTGACGATTCCGTAAACAGTTGAAAGGCCTAAGCCGGTGCCTTTTCCCAATTCTTTGGTTGTGAAAAACGGCTCAAAGATATTGTTTAAGGTCTCGCGGTCCATGCCGCAGCCATCATCGCTCACCGATACCATGGTAAAATCACCTGGGATAAAGCCATCATGGTTTTTGCAGTAGGCTTCATCGAAGGTCGCATTATCCGTTTCGATGATTATTTTTCCAACGCCGGCAATGGCGTCTTTTGCATTGGTGCACAGGTTGACCAGGATCTGGTCAAGTTGTGAGGGGTCGATATAAACCGGCCACACATCGGCACCGGGCCGCCAGATCAGGTCGACATCCTCGCCTATGAGGCGCCTGAGAATCTTGAGCATTGTTGTTATCGACTCGTTCAGATCGAGGACCTTGGGTTCCATAGCCTGTTTGCGGGCAAAAGCCAGTAGTTGGCGGGTGATACGGGCGGATTGCTTGGCGGCGTTTTGCACCTCAATAAGATCGCTGCGAAGCGGGTCTGACGGGCCGACTTTTTTCAAGGCCAGTTCAGTATAGCCAAGGATCACGGTGAGCATATTGTTGTAGTCGTGGGCAACCCCTCCGGCCAACTGGCCCACGGCTTCGATCTTCTGTGCCTGACGATATTTCTCTTCTACGTTGCGTTTATCTGTGATGTCGTGGATGATCGAATGAAGAAAAGTTTTGCCGCTTATATCGATTACACTGCTGAACACCTCGACATCCCGGACACTGCCATCGGCCAGCCGGTGTCGAGACTCGAAGCAAGACTGCTTCATGTGTTCGGCCTTTTCCATCTCCGCCTTCATTTGCTCAGGCGAAAGCATACTGATTTCCTGGATACGCATTCGCAGCAACTCTTTTTTGGAATAGCCGTAGAATTTTTCGGCGGATTCGTTTGCTTCAACAATGTTGCCGTCTTCAGGATTGATAATGAGTTTGACAGCTGTATGCTTTTCAAAAAGATCACGGAACTTTTTCTCGCTCTCTGTCAGCATCTTATTTGTGAGGCTCAGATTCATTGTTGCAGCTCTTACTTGCCGGCGAAGCAGCCAGATAATCAAAAGTCCGAAAAGACTTACGCCGATCAGGCCGAACAGGAGATATATGATGTAAAGCGGAATGACAGCCTTTGGCGTTTGCTTTATCCAAGCCTGCAATGCCTTGTAATAGGCTGAATCGGACTGTGCCTTCATTGCCAGCAAATTTCTATCGATCGCCCTGAGCAGATCATGGTTGGATCCAGGCGCTGCGGCAAAATGCAGTATAACAGGATTCAAAACGATATAGGTCTTTTCCAAGCCGTATTGCTCATGAAAATAATCGCCGAAATAATGATTTGAAACAGCCGCATCAGCAGATCCTTTGGCGGTTAGATCAAATGCCTCTTCAAATGATCGCGATTCGATAAAGGAAATCTGCAGATCGAACCCTTTTGCCATCTGCTCTATAACCTTTTGCTGAATCGAGCCTTTGAGCACTGCTATTTTCAGACCATTCAAGTCATAAATATTGTTTATGTTTTTGCTTTTCCTGGCATAGACTGACGACCAGCTGTTGAGTATCGGCTCGGCATTGAAATCAAACTTTTCATGCCGTTCCAGCGAAAAAGCCACATCCGGCATTAAATCGATTTGTCCGTTTTGCAGGGCATCAAAGCATTCCTCCCACTCACAGGGGATATAGGTCAGTTGCCAGTTCTCTTCTTTTGCAATTTCATTAAGGATGGTGGGGAAAATACCTGTAGCTGCCCCTGATTCACTCGTGAATATTTTAGGCTTGTTCTCATAGCAACCCACGCGAACTTCTCTCAAATTCAAATCTTTGGGAAAATCTTTCTGAGGATTAATCTCTTCAGTTCTCGAAAAGGCATCCCGAGCAAAAAACAACTGCAAAGCCAGAAAGCTGAGAACAATAACAGCGTATGCCGCAATAGGGAGAATCCCCCTGATGCCGGTTGTGCAGTTGCTATGGATTTTCTTTGATTTCATCAGCTTTAATAACCTGTGGTAAGTGCACTCACAATGTACTTGTCACCGGCGGATAAAATCCATCCGGTACATCCTTTTGTTCTCTTACTGATAATTTCGTCTTAAGCCTTCGATAACTTGATCGAGATCCTTGCCAGGTATGACGGTGCTGCTAGCGGGAGGCTGCCTGGTGGAGGTTTCCACTACCGGAGTTGCCGGAATTTTCCGCTATCTCTTTTGCCGCACCGCAGTGCTCGCAGTGCGGAAGCAGTGCGTGCCGTATGCCATGGCACTCCGGGCATTCTTCGAACAGGGCCGTGCCGCATGCTGGACAGGAGTAGGGTTTGTCTCCATGCGCCTCTTGGGGAAGGACGACATTGTTGACCGTGCGCCTGGTCCAGAACAGGAATTTCCGCGGGCCAGTCCTGATCGGATATTCGCAGACTGGACACAGGAACCGTTCGTACGCTTCACGGTACTGCTTTGTCAGCCACTGGGCCTTGGGGAATGCAACCACCCGAATGAAGTAGATCAAAAGTCTGGCTACGGCGACAAGAAGGACGGTTACGAGTATATATTTGAAATATCGCGAGGGGAAGTACGCATGTACCACGAGAGAAACCTTGAGCAACACTGCAGCGCCGTATCCAAGAAAGAGGGGGAAGTAGATGCTGCCGCGTTTCTTAACAGTCAGAAACACCCCAACGGCCAGCAGGGGTATGAGAATCATGAGCTGAAACGCTGCAAGGCGCAAACGGTGTTTCTCAGCGAGGCGCTGGTATTCATCTCTGGCAGGCTTCTGCTGCTGCTCGATTTTTCTTTTGACAATCAACCTCTCAGACTCCAGCGACTGTTTTCGATCCGTGAGAGCCGAGAGCTCTGCGTTGTACTCCTGATAGCGTCTCTGGTATTCGAGAAAGCGGGAAAGGCTCTCCGACAGATTCGTCTGCTCCGCCTCGGGCAGTGTAATTGATTTCTGAACAGAGAGCTTCTGGAGCTCGATCATCTGGGTGATGGTTTCCTGAAGATTCCGAGAGCTGTCGCCGACGATCCGTATCTCTTCCCTTTTGTTCGAAATGGCGCGGTCCAGCTCGGCGATATCCGCAACGAGGTTCTTATCCCTTTCGACAAGGGTCTGATCGACGTGTTTCCGTTCGATCTCATCATACTGAGGACCTTTGATGGACTTGATGTCCTCGACAAGAAATCCAAGAACCCAATAGACGAGAATCGCCAGAACAACCGTGAAGATGCGAATCGAGAAACGGTGAATCCAGGGCCCCTTGGGCTGTGGTGATGTTTTCATCCTGCCTCCTCTATAGTATTACAGTGATAATCAATCGCCGGCCCCGGTACGGGCTTCCGTGCAGTAAGGGTGCGCACGAACTCCCTGCATACGGCGCCGGCGCGGATATCCTCATGGCTGCCCAGCACTCAGGTTTCCCTCAACCATCCACTGGGATGAGTCAGCATCGGCTGAAGGGCATCTGCTGCAACCAGTGGCTGAATGTCGGGCCTGTTCTGAGTAAAGGACACTGCGCGGGACGTGTGGCGAGTATACATCGGAAGGTATGCTCAGGGCTGGTAATCAGAACGTATGACGTACGCCAGTCGAGTGCTACATGAACATCATATCAAGAAACGATGCGCTGAATTATCAGGTGCCGCTCTGCTGTTTACTGTCACTGAGTACGGTATGAATGCCTACATAATAGGTAACTGCGGCTCCAATCACACAGGCATAGAACCCTATCAGCTGGTCTATTGGAGGACACTCCCCGTAGACAAACATCAGTGTTGAAATGGCAAACGTGGGAACCAGGAATCCTACCAGCGGTACATGATACTTGAGTTTCATACGATCCTCCCCGGATTATGTAACAGTTTCAAAACGCAAGAGCTGCATTCAGTATAAATAATATGCTTGAAGAGTTCGTAAATCCAAGGTGCAGGTCAGCGGCGGCTGCCAGCCATCCGCTGAAACCGGACCATAAAAAATGAATTCAATTGCAGCAACCACCTTTGCGAGCCGCCATCTGTTGCGTTCCACAGCTGGTGACGATCCGCTGGATGCACCAATGCATCACCGCGGCATCAGCGCGAATACACCCCAGCCCAGGTATTCACGCGTGTAAGCGGCATAGCGCTCGGGTCCCGAGGTCAGTTCGGCTCGAACTTCATTCGCCAACTCGTCGCCGGCGTTGGCTTCAAGCCATCGGCGCATGGTGAGCCATTTGGCCGCCTCGTATCTATCCCAGCCGTCTTGGTCGGCCAGAACCATTTCAACCACGTCGTAGCCGATGCGGCTGAAAAATGCGAGGAGCTCAGGCAGCATGAGAAAGTCGGAAATTGAGCTCGCATGACACCCCCTGGCAACATCTTCCGTGGGAGGCAACTGCCTCCAGTAGGGCTCACCGATGAGGATGATCCCCCCGGTGCGCAAACTCTTTGCCAGAAGCTCGATAGTGCCGGCAACGCCTCCGCCGATCCACGTGGCGCCGACACAGGCTGCTACGCTGACCTTCTCGTCAGAGACATAGCCGGCGGCATCGCCATGGATGAACTCGACCTTATCGGCGACGCCGAGTTCTTTAGCACGGAGTTTCGCCTGCTCGGTAAACAACTTGCTCATGTCGATGCCGGTGCCGATGATGCCGTGATCGCGCGCCCAGGTGCAGAGCATCTCGCCCGAACCGCTGCCGAGGTCGAGCACACGGGCCCCTGATTCCAGACGCAGCGCCGCGCCGAGTGTGGCGAGCTTTTCGGGTGTGAACGGGTTGTGGATGCGGTGAGCACTCTCAGTGATGTTGAAGATCCGCGGGATGTCCATTGGGAAAAACCTCCTTTCGAGTATGATCAGATTCGGTCATGGTCTGACGACAGAGATCAGCGGCCGAGGCGTAGCCCCAGTCCGTTGGATTGATTTGCTCGGTGATTACTCAGGCTTCCAATCACGGGCATCATGGATAACTCCTGTGATCCAAATCTCATTTCCTTCTATTCGATACATAATCCGGTAGGCGCCATAGATTACTTCACGACAATCCGGATTGTTAATCTCTGGGATTATCCGGCCAGAGGAGGGAAAATCTTGCAAACGATCTGTTTCATCAAACAACCTGCTGACAAACAAAGAAGCCATTTCAACCGAATCTCTTGCAATATACTCAGCAATAGATTCGACATCATCGAGGGCAGAAGGTGCCCAAATTACTTGAGCCATTTCTTCAGCTGCTTCTTGGCATCTACTTGAGATACACCCTTGCCCTCACGTATTTCTTTTTCGCCATGTGAAAACTTAACGTTCACATAGAGAGCATGGATAATCTCATCCATTGAAACATCATTTGGCAAAGATTCAATTACTCGCTTTGCTGTTTCTTTATTCAACATCACAGTTCTCCCGCTATGATTATTACAATAGTATATGATTCCAAAGCAATCATTTCTAGAGACACCGAACGTGCGAATCACCGGCGGCTGAAAGCCGTCGCGGACTCCGTCCGCGGCAGGTGAATGGGACGAATGCTATGGCGCTCCTCTCCAAATATCATATGCATGCAAACCGGAACATGTCAGGTGTACATTCGTGCTGCAGATCACAAGACAAAAATATCGTACCATTTTTGTGAAACAGATTCCAGGAAATTGTCCGGTATTCTTTTGCAGATCGAAGAAGGGGCGGGTTGGAATGCTATTCCCGGGCAGTCGGAGGCGGGCCGGGGGAGGGGCTTACTCCCCGCTCTCTCCGTTCAGATGCTGCTTGATCTTTCTCCGGATCGACTCGGGCAGCTTGATGCCGATGGCTCCCAGGCGGGCCTCATACTTCTTCAGCGACATCATGTGGGGTGTGGATGAGGAAAAGATCTTCAGGTATGACTGCACACTTCCTTCGAGCTCTTTTCTGAAGAGCATGTCCTGGTTGAGCATGTCCTCGATGTGCGCGATGACCCGGTAGTTGATGGGCCTGCACATCGACCGGTATGCGACGAACCGCTGGGTGGTCTCACACTCGTAGTTCTTTTCCCGGATGCTCTTTTCCACAGTGTTGAGGTTGATGCAGTCAAGGATCTGGAACTCATAGGCGTCGGCGAGCGCCTCGCGGACCATGTTCTCCGTCTCCTTCATCTGGATGCATTTGCCCGTGCATTCGCTGCAGGTGCCTTTGCACCTTAAGTAGACCACAAAGTCTATGTCCGAGCCCTGCTGCGACACCCCCATGTTCACCGATCCCATCACGTCCATGGCGATGTGGCCCTTGATTTTTTCTTCCAGGAGGCGGGCCACCTCTTCGAGCGTGTCGATCCTATCTTCGGTTTCCCGAGTCTGAAACGCCCGGAAGAATTTCTTGATCTCGTTGAAGAGCTCGATCTCCGGGATGTGCGAATACTTCTCCACCGCTGTGTCATAGTTTCGCTGATTTTTCAGGGCGAGAAAGCGCTCCTGATCTATGATCTCTTCGGTCCATACACCGTTTCGGGGGTAGTAATCGGCCACGTCATAGATCTTTCCACCGCTGATCTTCCGGAAAATGACCTTGCATACGGCGCGGTCCTCGATCTCGATCTGGTGAAAGAAGCCCCCTTCGGACACCTCGCCGTTCACCTGGGTCACCTCGCCGAAGTTGGAGGGGTTGAGATAGAGGGTGCTGCCCGTAGACTGCACGCCCCAGGCATGGTGGGCATGGCCCGAGAGACAGAGCATTACCGGGTTCGTGTCGCAGTAGGTGCGCAGCGAGGGCGAGCCCACCGGCCCCGCGTATGAGGCCCGGTCGTGTATGCCCCATGCGGGCTGGTGCACCACGATGATATCGGGCCTGACCGCCCGGAAGTAGCGGAACATTTCGTTTTGCTTCTCGCTTGCGCCTCTGCCCGCCTGATACTTCACGATGTAGCGCTCCGGGATGCCGGCCGTCCATATATCGGCGCCGCCATAGCCGCATATCTTGAGGCTGTCTTCGATAAAGCAGTGCATGTGCAGGTCGTTTTCGTGCAGCGAGGTAAACTTCAGGTCCATGTCGTAATTGCCCGGGATACAGTAGATGGGCGAGGTCTGCTTGGCAAAGAAGATATCCTTGAGCACCTTGTACTTCTGCTGCATCACCCTGCGGGCGCGGATGGTGAGCTGCTGATACCTCGTGCCCATCTCCTGCACTTCTTCCGAGACATGGGGGTCCTCCAGGAGCTCGTCAACGAAATCCTCGATGAGCACGGTCTCTGCGCTCATCTTTCTGCGCATCCCATGAAAATACGACTGGAGCTCGTGATAGCGGATGGAGGTGCCCATATTATAGAACGGGATGTCAATCAGATCGCCCGCGATGATGTATACATCGGCTACGGTTTCCAGCAGCAGGCTCCTGACCTTTTCGAAGTCGCCGTGGATGTCGGTGGCGTAGATGATCTTCATGTCTCTCTGGTATCGGCGCTTCTCAAAGGAAGGTTAACGGCCGCTTTGCCCCTTACTCCTCCAGGCATCGCGGGCGCAGCGCCCCGCCGATTATTCAAGATCCTAATCTCTCTTTGCCTGCTGTGCAAGATATCTTTCGGTGAAAAGAGCGGATACACCGAGGTATGATGATACAGGGCAGACCTCTCCTGCACTGACTCATTTACTGTCCGGTCAGGGGGCGGCGTGGAGATAGTCTGCACCGGGAGAGCACGCGGTGCTGCCGACAGACATCACCCGGACGAAGGGAAGGTGCTGCCTGCAGGCGGAAGGGCATACCCCTCTCAGTGGAACCACAGGGGCCGGTAGAAGGGGTCGTAAAACGGGTAGTATGTGTAATACGGGTAGTTGCCCGGGTATGAGTAGTACTCTCTGTAGCCTCTATGAGGCCACAGCACATGGTTGGTCATGGAGACAACCGGATAGGGATACTCATACTCGCCAATGGTCATGAACTCTACTCCATCGATCGTGCCAACGACCGTGACCTTCCGCCCACGGGTGTAGATGGCTGGATCGAGAAAGCGGTCGCTCACGGCCAGAAAGCGCCCGCCGGTGGCATCTCCGTCCCGTGGTTCGCAGCCGCTTCCCAGCGGCCTTTCGAGTAATTCGATCACGGTCCCCTCTCTCTGCGGGTTTGTTTCCAGAATAGTGCCTCCCCAGAGCACGCGACGGCCCTCATAGGCCTGGGGGTTCTCGATCACCAGTGGCAGCAGGACCGATTCGTCGACACCTTTTCTCAAGTCCCGGCACAGAGAGGATGCACACGAGGAGATAAGGAGGAGTGTCGAGAGGAGCAGTGCGATCAGAAGAAATCTTTGGGTCTTCATGGCAGAGCCCTCCATTGCGATTACTTCCATGAAGACTCATCATAAGCACGCCCCTGAAGCAAATCAAGATATGCAGGCTGCGCCGGTAAGGCGCACTCACCGGTGAGTGAGAATGGGCCACCCTCTCTTTGCTGCAACCCGCCTGAGCTGTTTCGTGGGCTCCACGGCGTGCGGGTTGCCCACCATCTCAAGCAGGGGGATATCCGAGTGATGGTCGCCGTAGGCATACGAGCGGGAGAGATTGATCTGCAGCCTTTCCGCAAGCTCCTCGGCCGCCTTCTTCTTGGTTTTGCCGGCACATACCTCGCCGTGGGGTGTTCCGGTGAGCAGGCCGCCTCTGCCCACTTTCAGGTCGGTGCAGATGAGGTGGTCGAATCGCAGGTCCTCAGCTACGGGCCTGAGCAGATACCGTATGCCGGCGGAGATCAGTACCAGGGCATGGCCCTGTTCCCTGTGCTCCTGCACTCGCGAGACGATGTTGGGGGCCAGGTGGGGCTTGATGATCTTGTGATAATACTCGTCGGCCCCCGCCTCGAACGGTGCGAGGTCCTTGCCTTTGTAGAACGAGAGGAGCATCTTCGCCATCGCGGTCTCGGTCACCAGGTTGCGCTGATAGAACCAGTTGGCGATGATGACCTTCAGAACATAACCGAGAGACACCTGGCCCATGTCCCAGAGATACCTGATGCCGAGCTTCGGGCTGTTCTCGGCCAGAAGCGTCCGGTCGAAATCGAAAAAAGCAGCTGTCTTTCCAGCCATATTCCGCTGTTCACTCCTTGTCTTGAAAGAGTATAATATGGGCAAGCCAAAATCAAAACAAGGCCCGCCTTCTTTATGTAAGGAGCGATTGGGCGTGCATCGTACACCCTTGGATGGCGTGCTGCGGCAGGTATGAGTATTGCAATATTTTTTGGAGCATGCATCAGGAGGATGATCCGGGCGAATGTCCTTCGAAGAAGAGTGAGAAAGGGGAAGCGAAGATGGAGCTGATGTCGATGAGATCGAGGAGCGGGGCTGCATTGGTGCTGCTGGCAGGATGTATGCTGTTGTCTCCGGCCCTCTCGTATGCCGGCGAGGCGGGATGCATCGAGGGCGATTGCACGAACGGCTCGGGCACCTATGTGTTCGATGACGGGTCAAAGTATATCGGTGAGTTCCAAGAGGGAATACCCCATGGAAAGGGCAGATATTACGCCGCTGACGGCATGTTCTACTCCGGTGAGTACGAGCAGGGAAAAAAGAACGGATTCGGCAAGGTCACCTATCCAGACGGGCGCCTCTACGAGGGATATTTCAAGGAAAACCAGCTCCACGGCAAAGGCATGTACCGCTATGCAGATGGAACCGTATACAAGGGTGAGTTCCATGAAAACATGTGGCACGGCCAGGGGGTGCTGACACTGCCCGACGGCCGGATATATGAAGGCGGGTTCCAGGACAACAAGAGGCACGGTACCGGCAAGTTCACCTTCAGAGAGGGCGAGGTCTACGAGGGCGGATACGTCCAGGATCGGATGGAGGGCAAGGGGGTCTACACCTTTCCCGACGGCTCCCGCTACGAGGGCGATTTCCTCAACGATGCCTACGAGGGCACGGGCACCTTCTTCTTTTCAGACGGCCGTGTCTATACGGGCCTGTTCAAGGAAGGCAAACCTCACGGCACCGGCACGATCACCTATCCCGACGGGACGAGCGAAGCGTGTGAATATGTAATGGGCGAGCTGGTGGAGGCCCAGCCACCCGCCGATGAGGCAGGGGAGGGAGAAGACGAGGCGGCGGCGGAAGAAGAGGCGTCCCTGGAGCAGCCTTAAGACTGCCGAAGAGTTTTAGTCCGCCCGGCAGGGGCGCCTGCCGGGCGGAGGCGATTGCAAAAACGTATCTTTTAGATACTCTTAAATATCTTTCAGTAACCTGTTCTCGGGAGATTTTTCCATCGCCTGGACAAACGAGTTCAAGGCCCGGGAGATGCTGGTGAACGATTCATCGCCGGCCACCGGTATCGAATCCTCGCCCCTGTTCTCGAGCGACTCGATCACGTACGAAATGCTGATCTCGTTGATGGAGCGGGCGGGCTGGTAGATGTTCTGCTTGTACCCGGGCAAAGGAATCACGGTCAGCAGGGAGGCCGCCGCGAGCTCGGTGAGGATGTCGTTGGTGAGGCGGATGGGGATCTTTAGGTCCTCTGATATCTGCCGCCCGCTTAAGGGGGGATTCCCCTGCGAGAAGTTCCTCACGATGCGGTGCATGACCATCAGGCTTAAAAGCCTCTTGAACGAGCGGCTGATCCTCTGGATATCCGGCGCATACTCGAAAGACCTTTCGTTCTGGTGCGCATACGAGATCTCAACCCCGAACAGCACGATATACCAGCTCAGCTGCAGCCATACGAGGAACAGGGGCAGTGCCGCGAAGCTCCCGTAGATGGCGTTGTAGCGCGCCACTCCGATCTGGAAGTAGATATACGCCGCCTGCACCAGGACAAAGACCGTTCCGGCGATGACGCCCGCCAGGATGCCGGAAGTGTAGTGCACCCGGGTATTGGGCAGGAAGATGAATACAAAGGAGAACAACATCCAGATGAGCACGTGCGGGATGATCTGGACGACCAGGGTGATGAGGGGAGAGATGTAGCCCAGCAGGCCGAAGGCCTCCATGAGCTCGTTGATCCGGGCGACGGCGATCACGGTGACGCTGCTCGCCATGACGAACAGCAGCGGCGAGATGAGCGTGATGGCGAGATAGTCGGTGATCTTTCTGCTGATGGGCCGCGGCTGACGTATCTCCCAGATATGGTTGAACGAGTCTTCCGCCGAGCCCAGGATGCTGATGACCGACCAGATGAGAAAGGCCGCCCCCACCCCTGCGATGATGCCCCCGCTGGTGTTCTCCAGGAGGTTGCGCGAGTACCCCACCAGGCGGGTGACCACCTCTTCCTGCCCGGCGAGCTGCTCGATGATCAGCTCCTCCAGCTTCCCCTGAAGGCCGAACCCCTTTGCTACGGCAAAGGTCATTGCCAAGACCGGCACGACGGAGAGCAGGGAAAAGAAGGTGAGCGACGACGCCCGCAAGAGACACTGGTCGCTGAAGAATTTCTGAAATGCGATGAGAAAGATCCGGAGATACCGGATGAAAAACCTCCTCCACCCGGCCGTTTCATCCAGCCGGATCCGCCAGATATCCGTCTGGAAGAAGCCCATGACTCTCGATACTGCATCGAATACGGTCATACTGTGTCCTCGCAATTCATCCCGCCCATGTGGGTTTGGAATATCGGCGGCGTCAGTCTTGTGCCGAATCATCGGCAAAAAACAAAAACAGGACCCATCACTTTCGAGCCCCTAAGGACCTGCCTCTCCGGGAGCCGGCTCACTTGAGCGTTATCTCTGCCCGCGACTTGCTTTTCCCCGGCTTTTCATCAGGGGAGAGGTTGTTCTTCTCTACCAGGAAGATCCGCGCCGGGTCGATCACCTGCATGCCCATGAGGCACGCCTTGACCTGCTGGGCCCGGTTCAGGGCAAGCAGCCTGAGATCGCTGTCGGTTACCTCGATGTTCTCCCTGATGAGCTTCTCCATCTCGTGCAGCTCCAGAGACAGGGGCATCCCGAGGAAGTTGCGCGGCTTGGGGAAATCCGCTGCGTCGTAGGCCTTTTTGAGATAGCGCCCATATTCCTCGGGGAGAATGACGATCTCTTCAAGGGTGCGGGCCCCCGTGCCGTTTCTGGCCATGACCTTGAGCTTCTCGGCCTTGAGCTTCTTCTCGAACAGCACGTCTGCAAGACCGGCCCGGTCTTTTTCCCTGTCGGCAAAGCCCTGGATATCGATCTTGAGAGACGGCTTGTCCGTGAGGATCTTGACGAGAACGCCGAGCCGCTCCACCGCCCCTTCGGGAAGCCTTGCCCTGCCGGGTTCGAACTCGATGATGTTCAATTCGGATGCGCCCGGATAGATGGCCTCTAGGAGAGAGAACGGCGAGGTTGCGGCCTTGGAGATGGTGTTGGTGATCATGGTGAGGATGATGCCCCCGACGCTGAACTCGGGATCGTCAATGCGCCCCTTCACCGGCAGGCGCAGATCGATGAGACCCTTTGTGTCCTTGAGCAGGGCTACCGCGAGCTTGACCGGCAGGTTGACGGCCTGCTCGCTCTCCACGGGTCCGCCGAAGGTGAGCTGGTCGATGAGCACGTCGTTGCTCGCATCGAGCTCTTTTTTGTCGATCAGGTATGCGAGGTCGAGCGAGAGCTTTCCCCGTTCGATGGCATAGCCGATATACCGGCCCGAGTACGGGGTCAGGGCGCTCAAGTCCATGCCCTGGAGGTTAGTGCGCAGATCGAGGAAGATATCGTCCGCAAAGGGATTGACACTGCCGGTTATCTTCAGCGGCGTGCTGTAGTTGAGCTTGCCGGAAAAATCCAGGGACGCGGGCTGAACCCGCTCCGAGGAGAGCCCGGTGATCGAACCCCAAAGCTCACCGAGATCCGCCGAGAAGTTGGGCTCGACCGAGCGGTCGAGGAAGTTCACGTCCCCGTTCTGCAGGACCATCCGGGCGATCCTGATCTGCTCGAGCTTCTGCCCTTCGCCTTCTGCGGGGACCTGCCCGGCGTCTTTTCCGGCCTGGAAGGCGTTTTTGATGTTCAGTGAGCCGTCCTTCTGGACAATGATCTGCGAGAAGACGTCTTCGATGCGTATGCCGCCGATCTCGAGGCTGCCCGGATCGGACACGAAGCTGATATCGTCGATGGCCAGGGTCCTCCACTTGATGAAATCATCGGCATGCGTCTTATCAACAGAGGCGAAATCCCCGATCCGGGCGTTCCCGGCGAACGACGTCTTGATCGCGTTGTCCGGGGTTTTCCCCAGGCTCACGTCGCCCTCGGCGGAAAGGTGGCCGCGGGTCACCACCAGCTGCACCTTGTCGGCGAAGTAGGGCTGCACCCAGCCGATCTCCAGCCCGTTCACTTCCATCCGTGCCCTGCACAACAAAGGATTCAGCGTCAGGTCGGCTGCGGCGGAGATCGAGCCGGTGCCGTTGAGCCGGGACTCGAGCCGGATATTCCCCTGGGCATCCGGCCGGGTGGAAATGTCCCGGGCCTGGAGGTCGACCTCGCTCCATACGAGCTTTGCAGGGTTGGTGTTGGATGCGTCCGTGAACTCGACCGTGCCTTTGCTTATGCTCAGGACGTTCACATCCAGGTTGAAGGACTCTTCCGGGCTGACCGGCTCCCGGCCGGCTGTTGTCTCCGGCGCCGGATCTTCTGCGCCGGTCTGGCCGTCAGCCCCTTCATGCACATCCGGTGCGAACAGGCCAGCCCAGTCGAGCGCGCCCGAAGCGTCCCTCCTGACATAAAGCCTGGGGGTGTCGATCTGGATATCGGAGAGTATCACGGTCTTGTCCGAAAGCCGGGAGGGCGCCAGGGTGACCCGTGCAAGCGGCAGGGCCATGAGCGGCAGGCTCTTGTGATCGAGGAGCGAAAAATCCTTCAGCGAAATCTCACCCAGTACCACAAAGTCCGGCTTGCGGCTCCGGCTCTGGATATAGGAGACCTTGCCTTTCAGATCGAGCAGGCCCGACTGAACGACGATCTTGAGGTCGCGGGGGATGTACCCCATGTAGAACGGCAGGGAAAGGTCTTTCAGATCGATATCCAGCGAGGTTTCCAGAGAATCTGTAAAGGGCTTTGTCTGGCCGGCCAGGGAAAAGGCGGTGCCGTTGACCACGGCGGTCAGGCTCGGCTGGACAAAGGTTTCCACATACTCGTCGATATTCGAGATAAAGGGGATGGCCAAGACGATGTCCGTGGTCAGGTGGCGGGTATCGGTCACCCTGTCTCTGAACTCCAGGGAGCCGCCGGTAATGAGGATGTTGCCCAGGGCAAAGAGGAGCGGCTTTCCAGATGAGCCCTGGTCTCCTGCTGTAAGGTCGGAGAAGTTGTATGTATTGGGCGCGGTGCGGGTGATGACGAGCGACGGTTTTTCAAGGCGGATTTCCCGTGTGATGAGGGCCTTTCGAAAGAGCGATCTGATCTGGAGGTTGACGAAAAGCTCGTCGAATGACGCGACAGGCGCCTCGTCCCGGTTTTCCGAAATCTTAAGCTCTTTCACCCTCACGGACAGTATGAACGGGTTGAGGTCAATGTCCCTGATGGTTACCTCCCGGCGCAACGCTTCGGTGAGCTGGTCCTGGGCAAGGGACCTGAGGAAGACGGGGAGAATCAGAAAACCAGCAGCTGTATACCCAATGAAGAGAAGAGCCAGAATTATCGAGAGTTTTCTCCACATGATCGGCCACCATCCGAAAAACGGCATTGAGAACTCATCCTCACAAACCATAAAGACATGCAACGCGCTTGAGGGCGCATATCCCTTCGCAGAGCATGATATGGATGAATTCTCCTTGCCATTATACTGGTTCACTGAAAAGAATTGCAAGGAGGTTGTGGTAAAAAGATGGGATGAAATACCTTTGTATGCGGTGATGGAAGAGGTGATTTTCTGCTGACAGGATGCATATCGATTTATTATGATGCAGGTGTTTGAAACTGCCGGGCCCTCTTGAGGAGCGTTCACTCTGGAGACGGCCCCTTTCTTGAGGAGGGAGCATGAAGCACGATGTTCTGCTCATCAATTTGCAGGACAATGTCGGGGTGGCCCTGGTCGATATTCCCCGGGGCGGAAAGGCCCGCATTTCCAGCGGAGAGCGGGTGGAGGCGGTAGACGAAATCCCCTACAGCCACAAAATGGCGCTTGAGGATATCCGGGCAGGCGAGCCGGTGCGCAAATACGGCGAGGAAATCGGCCGCGCGCTGACCGATATCCCCCGGGGAGGCTGGGTCCATACCCACAATCTGCATACCGGGGAGCAATGACCATGTCAGGGCATACCTTCAAAGGCTTTGTCCGTCCGGACGGTTCGGCGGGTATCAGAAACCATATCGCCGTGATCCCCACGGTCTCCTGTGCGGCAGGCGTGGCTGCAAACATCGCCCGGGCAGTGCCCCCGGCCGTGCCCCTGCTGCACGGCCACGGGTGCGGGAGGGCGCTTGAGATCACCATGCACCAACAGGTACTGGCCGGCCTGGGCAGGAACCCCAACGTAGCGGCGGCCCTCGTGGTGGGACTGGGGTGTGAAACCGTTCAGGCCTCATCGGTCGCAGCCGAGATCGCCAAGACCGGCAAGCCCTGCGAGTTTCTCGTCATCCAGGAGCAGGGCGGCTCACGGAAGACAACGGAAAAGGGTATCGAGATAGTGATGCGTTTTCAAAAACATGCCCAGGCCCTTCAGCGCAGTGAATGCCCTGTGAGCCGCATCGTGATGGGACTCGAGTGCGGGGGTTCCGACGCCTTCTCAGGGATCACGGCCAACCCGGCAGTGGGTCTTGTCTCGGACTGGCTTGTCGAATGCGGGGGGACTGTGGTCCTCACCGAAACCACCGAGATGATCGGCACCGAGCACATCCTCTCGCGCAGGGCGGCGAGCCCTGAAGTGGCCGCACGGGTGGAACACATAATCTCCCAGGCCCGCAGGCGCACTCACGACATCCTCGGGCCGCTCGCCTCGTGCGTCATCGCGCCCGGCAACATGGACGGGGGTTTGAGCTCCATCCGCGAGAAGTCTCTGGGCTGCATCGTCAAGGGAGGCGGCACGCCTGTCACCCAAGTGGCGGACTACGGGCAGGAGCCGTCGAGCAAGGGACTCGTGATCATGGACGGGCCGGGGTATGACATGGAGTCTCTGGCAGGGCTCGCGGCTGCGGGCTGCCAGCTCATCATCTTCACCACGGGCCGGGGCACCCCTGCAGGTTTTCCGCTGGTGCCCGTGATCAAGGTTGCGAGCACCGGCAGGCTCTACAAACTCATGGAAGACGACATGGACATCGATGCAGGTGGTGTCCTCGACGGCGGAAGCCTTGAAGACGTGGCCCGCGACCTGAAGGCACTTGCAGTCGAGGTGATGAACGGCGAACCGACCAAGGCTGAGCGGAACAATCAGGACGGCATTCTCTGCCTCGCCGTCATGACCCCGGCCTTTTAGCACCCAAAGATGAACAGTGCCGATGGGGCGGATTCTGTACCTCTGGCAAAATATCCCGCCCCGGCACAGTCCTCAGGCGGTCACGAGGGTATTCACACACCACTGGATCGAGGGTCTGATACGATTGTCATCCCCCTCCAGCGATTCCCGGGCAGCATGCGATTCCGGCACTGATACGGGCTTCTGACTCTCGCGGCAGTGCTGTGGCAGGACTTGGTGCGGTATATGTCAATGAACGAGAGATCTTGCGCCCCAGATGTTCATGGATGTATAGTAACCGGCAGAAACCGGGGCGTCCCCCGGATACAGGAAAGCAGGCACCCTTCAAGGCGAGGTGAGCATGAAAAATATCTTGAACAAGATCAATGCGCTGGCGCGCTATCACAACGAGGTCTCACCGGATTTGGTAAGGACCAAGGATATCAAGCTGGGTCTGAGGAACGCAGACGGCTCAGGGGTCGTGGCGGGGATCACCTCCAAGGGCGAGGTGCTCGGCTATGAACGGGTGCCCGATGAGCGCGGGAGCGGATATGTGGTGAAACCCATCCACGGCAGGCTTCTCTACTGCGGGTACGACGCTATCGAACTGGCCCGGATGATCCAGGCCGAGGACCGGTTCGGGTTCGAAGAGGTGGCGTATCTTCTGCTCACCGGGGAGTTACCCAATGCCGATGACCTGGACAACTTCACCAAGCTGCTGGCGAAGAAGAGGCCGCTCACCCGGCTGGAGCGAAGCATCCTGATGCAAGAGGCCTATAACGACAACCAGATGTTCGCCCTGCACTCCGTCATCTCACACTTAAGCAGGTGCGATCCCAACCCCGTGTCCACCAACATCAGCGATGTGATCGAGACCTGCATCTCGCTGATCGCCAAGTTCTCGACCGTGGTGGCGTACAATTACCGGGTTTCGCGCTATCGCAACGGATCGGATCTCATCCTGCTCCAGCCCGATCCCGAGCTGTCCACGGCAGAGAACTTTCTCTATCTCATCAAGGGGCAGAGGCCGTCCAGAAAAGAGGCGCTCCTGTTCGATCTCGCCCTGATGCTCCATGCCGAGCACGGGGGAGGGAACAACTCGACCTTTGCAGTGCGGACGGTGACGTCCAGCGGCGCAAACACCTACATGTCCATCTGCTCGGGCATCGCCTCGTTGAGCGGCCATCTGCACGGAGGGGCCAACGAGGCGGTCATGATGATGATGCGGGACATCCGCAGGAATGTGAAAAACTGGGAGAACAGAAAAGAGGTGCGCCGCTATCTCATCCGGATCCTCGAAGGCAAGGCCCACGACGGCGCCGGCAAGATCTACGGCATGGGACACGCAGTCTACACCCTTTCAGACCCCAGGTGTACGATCCTCAGGGAGAAGGCCGAGGAGTTTGTGACCAGGAAGGAGCAGATCCAGGAGCTCAAGCTCATGGACCTGGTTGCAGAGCTCGCATCCGAGCTCATCTACGAGCGCAAGGGCCAGATCGTGTCTCCCAACGTGGACTTCTACTCGGGATTCGTCTACAAGATGCTCGGCATCCCCATCGACCTCTTCACCCCGATCTTCGCCATGGCAAGGGTCGTGGGATGGTCCGCCCACCGGATCGAACAGATTATCCAGGCAAAGCTCATACGGCCCGCGTACGTGACCTCTCTGCCCGGAGAATACAAGTATGTGCCCCTGAGCGAGCGGAAACGGGCTCTCGATCGGGAAGACGTGAAGGCATCGGCATAAGGGGCCTGCCTGGATTGGCGATTGACAGGAGGGTGCCGCCTTTTTATAGTCTTTCCGGCGGAAAGGCACCCGGCTGCACGGCGTATGCGGCCATCGGCGGTCCTCTTTCTCCGGCTTACGGGGATGGGAGTGGCGGGAGCGGATTTCTGAAAGCTCTTTATTTCCGTGCGAGGCGGATGTGACGCCATGTTTTCCGGACGGGCCGTGAGCGGCTCGCCGTAAGATCACCCAAAGAGAAAGGCGGCCAGGCGTATATGGCACATCTCACACTCTCTGAATGGCTTGCCCGGGCTGAGAACAACCCCCGGTTCATGGAGAATGTCACCGCGGTCAGGCATCTGCCGGCAAAGGACGCGGTGCTCGCGCCGTACCCCGCCTGGGTGGACGGGAGGATCCGCGCCGTCCTGAACAGACGAGGCATAAAGAGCCTCTATAGCCACCAGGCCCGTGCCGTGGAGCTCATCAGAAGCGGGCGCGACGTGGTGCTCGTCACCCCGACCGCGAGCGGCAAGACCCTGTGCTACAACCTGCCCGTGCTCCAGAAGATCCTGGAGAACGGTGAAAACCGCGCCCTGTACCTGTTCCCCACCAAGGCACTCGCCCAGGACCAGATGCACGAGATTCACAGCCTCATCACAGAGCTGAAGGCGGACATCCGCACCTTCACCTATGACGGCGACACGCCCGACGACGCGCGGCAGGCGATCCGGAAGCAGGGCCATGTGGTCATCACCAACCCGGACATGCTCCACGCCGGGATCCTGCCTCACCACACCAAGTGGCAGAAGCTCTTCTCCAACCTGGCCTACATAGTCATCGACGAGCTGCACGTCTACCGGGGGGTCTTCGGCAGCCACCTGACCAACGTGATCAGGCGGCTGAAGCGGATCTGCCGGTTCTACGGCGTGGACCCGGTGTTCATCTGCTGCTCGGCCACGGTGGCCAATCCGAAGGAACACGCACAGCGCCTGCTCGAAAAAGAAGTCGAGCTCATCAACGAGAGCGGTGCGCCGGCCTCGGCCAAGACCTTCATGCTCTACAACCCGCCCATCGTGAACCGGGAGCTGGGCATCCGCCAGTCCGCGCTCATCCCGGCCCGGACCATCGCGGGCGAGCTCATAGGCAACGGCATCCAGACCATTGTCTTCACCACGAGCAGACTCACCGTGGAGGTGCTCACCAAGTATCTCAAGGACCAGTTCAAGAACAACAAACCCGTGGACGACCACTTCGTCACCGGGTACCGGGGCGGCTATCTGCCGAAGCTCAGGCGCCAGATCGAAAAGGGCCTGCGCGACCGCGAGGTCATGGGCGTGGTGAGCACCAACGCCCTGGAGCTGGGGATCGACATCGGGGACCTGGAGGCGTGCGTCATCACGGGCTATCCGGGCTCCATCGCCAGCACCTGGCAGCAGGCGGGTAGGGCGGGGCGCCGCAGCGGGCAGAGCCTGGCTGTGCTCGTCGCCCGGAGCACGCCCATGGACCAGTTCATGGTGGAGAACACCGACTACTTCTTCTCCCGCTCGCCCGAGCACTGCCGGGTCAACCCGGACAACCTCCTGATCCTGCTGCACCACATCAAGAGCGCGGCCTTCGAGCTCCCCTTCGAGAAGGGGGAGCGGTTCGGGGCCGAAGACCTCGAGGAATTTTTGAGCTACCTGGAAGAGAAGGGGGTGCTCCACCGGGTGGACGACCGCTGGCACTGGGCGGCCGAGAGCTACCCCGCGGATGAGGTGTCCTTGAGGACGGTCGACCCGGAGAATGTGGTGGTCGTGGACACAACAGACGCCTCGTCCCACCGGATCATCGCCGAGGTGGACTGGGACAGCGCCTTTACCACGGTGCACAACGGGGCCATCTACATGGTGGAGTCGCAGCAGTACCACGTGGACAAGCTCGACTTAGAGCGCAGGAAGGCCTATGTGCACAAGGTCGACTCCGACTACTACACCGACGCCATGACCTATACCAATGTCCGGGTCCTGGACGAGTTCGGCGTGAAGCGCGCGGGAAGCATCATCGTGGAGCACGGCGAGGTGCAGGTGGTCCGCAAGGTGGTGGGTTTCAAGAAGATCAAGTTCTACACCTCGGAAAACGTAGGTTACGGCGAGGTGAACCTGCCCGAGCGGCAGATGCACACTACGAGCTACTGGTTCACCGTCCCCTGGGACCGCCTCTCCACCCTGAACTTCCGGAAAGAGGAGATCATCGACGGTCTCATGGGCCTGGCCTATACACTCCACCATCTGGCTGCGATCATGCTCATGGCCGACACCCGGGACATCGACCGCTGCATCGGCGACAAGAGCGGGCAGTGGTACGTGCGGCACGGCAAGGACCGCAGGGTCATCACCGACCTGCCCGCGGGCGGCGCGGCAGAGGGAGCGGTCATGGTGGATGCCTACGATCCCACGATATTCGTCTTCGATGCCTATCCGGGGGGTGTAGGCTTCTCTGAGCTGCTCTTCGAGCAGCACGCGACCCTGCTCAATCTGGCCAAAGGCCTCATCACCTCCTGCGTGTGCGAACACGGCTGCCCCATGTGCGTGGGCCCGGTCCTTGAGGTGGGCCCGACCGCAAAAAAGGCGGCCCTTGCCATCATCGAGCTGATCGAGGCCTCCTCCCCCCAATCAGGCACCCGATCCTGCGGATCTCATGGAATCAACGCCCGCGTGTGTGAAAAAGAATAACCTAGCGGTTCTGTGCAAAAACTTTAGGAAGCGGGAAAGCGAACCTTACAGCTGCCCCTCGAACTCCTTCAGGAAGCGTCTGAAAAACTCCTCCATGAAGGCGTGACGCTCCTGCGCCATGTGTCTGCCCTCAGGGGTGAGCATCCGGTCTTTGATCTTGGAGAGCTTGACCATGTATTCCCGGTAGCCGGTGTCGTCCCTGCTGTAGGGTTTTGCCGTGAGCGGGTCCATGTCGGGGTTGTGGAGCACCGCTCCCACCTCGCCTGCGAAGAGGTAGGCCCGGGCGATGCCGACGGCGCCGATTGCGTCGAGCTTGTCGGCATCGAAGAGCACCTTGGCCTCCAGGCTCTCAGGATGGTGGCTGTTGCGATACCGGTGGGAGATGATGCAGTGGATGATGTTCTCTTTCTTTTCCGGCGGTATGGGATACTTTTCCAGGATCTTCTCTGCGATCCGGGCGCCCTGCTCGGCGTGGCAGAGCGTGCCTTTGGCGCTGTCCTGAATCGCCCTGCCGATGTCGTGCAGCAGGGCCGCTATGGCGAGGACCTCCAGGTCCGCGCCCTCGACCCGGCCGATGTGCATACAGAGCCGGTACACCCGCTCGGTATGCTCCCAGTCGTGGCTGTACTTAGCATCGGCAAAATGGTTCCGTGCAATATCCCGGATGGATTCAATGATGTCCTGCATGCCAGAGGCTGATAGCACAACCGCCCGCAATCGATCAACGCCCCAATTCGGGTGGAGCAGGAAATGTGAACCAGTCCCTGAATCGGGTGTTTGGCCTTGACAGCAAAAGGACCGATATATTAGCCATTACAGTGCTATTCTGATATTGTGGCAGTTCTGTGCGGTCGCACTGCGGCATCGGAAAGGAGAACTGATATGAGCACGGAGAAGAAAGACAGGCTGGGGATGTCCTCGCGGGCGATCCATGCGGGCGAGCCCCGGAACCACTACGCTGACGCGATTACCACCCCCATCTTCCAGACATCCACCTTTGTATTCCGGAACAGCAACGATATCGAGGAGTATACCAAGCACAAGAAGGAGCGCTTCGAATACGGCAGATACGGCAATCCCACCGAGCTCATTGCACAGAACCGGCTTGCAGATCTGGAGGGCGCAGAGGATTGCGTGGTGTTCTCCTCGGGCATGATGGCCATCACCACCACCATCCTCTCCCTGGTGCACACCGGCGACCACATCGTTATCACCGACGACAGCTACAAGAAGACTCTGGAGTTTTGCAAGTCATACCTGAAACGATTCGGGATCGAGTGCACCATCGTGCCGTTTGGTGACTACGATGCGCTCGAGGGTGCTATCAAGAGCAACACCCGATTCATCTTCTCGGAGTCGCCCACCAACCCCTACCTCAACGTGTTCGACCTGAAGCTTCTCAAGGAGATCGCAGACCGCCACGGCGTAATGACGCTGATCGACAGCACCATCGCCACGCCCATCAACCAGAGGCCCCTTGAGTTCGGCATCGATCTCGTCACTCACAGCGCCACCAAATACCTTTCCGGGCACAACGACATCCTGGCCGGGGCCGTGATGGGCCGCAAGGACCTCATCACGCCGATCCGGAACCTCCACAAATCCATGGGCGGACTCATCGACCCCCATTGCTGCTACCTGCTCCTTCGCGGCCTGAAGACCTTTCCCATGCGGGTGGAGAGGCAGAACGAGACAGCCTTGAAGGTCGCACGGTTTCTTGAGGCCCATCCCATGGTGGAGCGGGTATACTACCCCATGCTGGAGAGCCACCAGCACTACACCATCGCAAAGGAGCAGATGAAGGGCGGTGGATGCGTGGTGACTTTCGAGATGAAAGGCGATCTCGACGATGCCAAGCGGTTCATGGACAATCTGGATATGATCTTCATCGGGCCGAGCTTCGGCGGGGCCGAGACCCTCATCACTCATCCGGCCACGGTGAGCTACTATGACTACACCCGTGAGGAGCGCTACGAGCTGGGGATCATCGACACCCTCTTCAGGCTCGCGGTGGGTCTGGAAGACGTGGACGACATTATCGCCGATCTTGATGGTGCATTCGAAAGGTCACGCCGGTAGAGACACCTTGTCAGTTTTGGGGCTGTGCGCCCTCATCAGGCGTACGGCCGTGAATGACGGTTCCCGGCCTGCCGTGGCCCCGCTCCCTTCCTTGTTCTGCCTCTGCAGGCAAAAGAACCTGCTTCCTGCAAGAGAATCCTCGTAAGACGACAGCTGTATTATCATACAGAAGGTTCGGGAGATTGAAATTGCTCTCAAGTCGGCTGAGCTGTTGCCCGAAAGAGACCGGTAAAGAGGAGTGTGAATCCGGTGAATCGAAACGAGGAGAGGCCCGATGGCGTGTGAGGAATACGTATTCATCCCGCTTAAGGGCGACAAGAAGATCTCAGCGATCATTTCCATTCCGGATCAGTTCGTCCGGGAGAAGAAACCTGCCGTCATCCTGGCACACGGTGCAGGCAACGGCATGTTCCACCCTCTGCTCATTCATATGGCAAACGTGCTGGCAGAGGCGGGCTATCTCTGCCTGCGGTTCAATTTCCTCTACCGTGACGAGGAAAAGAAGACGCCGGACAGCGAAGGGGTCCTCGAGGCGACTTGGGTCAAGGTGTATGAGTATCTGAAGAACCACCCTCTTTACAAGCCGTCGTTCATCGTGGCTGCGGGCAAGTCCATGGGCGGGAGGATCGCCTCCCAGGTGGCTGCCGACAACCTCATACAGGTGAGAGGACTCATCTTTCTCGGCTACCCGCTGCATCCCCCGGGCAAGATGGATACGCTGCGCGATAGACACCTCTATCACATCCGGGTGCCCATGCTCTTTTTTACCGGGTCCCGCGATCCTTTCTGCAATCTCGACAAGCTCAGCGAAGTACTGGCCAAGACCGACTCAGTGAGCACGCTCGAGGTCATCGAAGGGGGCGACCACTCGTTCAAGGTCCCCGGTTCCTCCGGTGTGTCCGACCGCGAGACCTATGCCAGGATTCTGGGCAAGACGCTCTCCTGGCTCAAAACAATCTGACTTTTACTAGGGGCATCGCATCTGCGCGAAAAAGCATCCACCACAAAAAGAGTTTTCCCCACTTAAGTTTCCCGCCTTTTTCCCTTGAACCTTTTCATGAAAAGAGAGTACCTATGCCATTGAAAGGAGGCCGACATGAAGCAAAAGATCACGATCAGGGATATCATGGACAAAAAAGGCAGGGAGCGCATCGTCATGCTCACCGCCTACGATGCCACCATGGCCCGCATCGTCGATGCCGCGAACGTGGATGTCATCCTCATAGGGGATTCCGCCGGAAACGTTATGGCAGGGGGCGACAGCACGCTGGGCGTCACCATGGACCAGATGGTATACCACACCCTCTGCGTCACCCGCACCAGGCCGGGTGCGCTGGTCATCAGCGACATGCCTTTCCTGTCTTATCAGGCGAGCGTTTCCGAGGCGGTGAGAAACGCAGGCAGGTTCCTCCAGGAGGCCGGGGCCCAGGGTGTGAAGCTCGAAGGCGGCAAGCGCGTGATCGAGCAGGTCAGGGCCATTGTGAATGCCGATATCCCGGTCATGGGGCATCTCGGTCTGACGCCTCAGTCGGTGCACGCCTTCGGCGGCTACAAGGTCCAGGCCCGGGGCAGAAAGGCCGCTGATCTCCTGAAGGAAAACGCCCTGGCGCTCCAGGATGCCGGGGTCTTTTCCCTGGTGCTGGAATGCGTACCCGCCTCCGTGGCCAAGGAAGTGACCGAGGCCCTGGACATTCCCACCATCGGCATCGGCGCAGGGCCCCACTGTGACGGACAGGTCCTGGTGATCCAGGACATGCTGGGCATGGACAAGACCTTCAAGCCCAAGTTCGTCAAACACTACGCGAATCTCTACGACATCATGCTGGGCGCTATCCAGGCATACGCCTCCGAGGTCAGGGAGGGTGCGTTCCCGGCCCAAGAACACTGTTTCAAGGATTAATTGCCATGAAGATCATCAGAGAAATTCCAGCCATGAAGGACTGGGTCAGGGCGGTCAAGAAAAAGGGTGAAACCATCTGCCTCGTACCCACCATGGGCTATCTCCACAAGGGTCACCTGGATCTCATGCGGATGGGCAAGCCCATGGCCGACCACCTGGTCATCAGCATTTTTGTCAACCCGACCCAGTTCGGCCCGAGCGAAGACCTGGACAAATACCCCAGGGACCTGCCGCGTGATACCGAGCTGGCCGCATCTGTTGGTGTGGAGTGCATCTTCCATCCGAGTGCAGAGGCGATGTATCCGAAAGGTTACTGCACCTATGTAGAGGTGGAAAACATCTCCGAGGGTCTGTGCGGGGCCTCCCGTCCCGGGCATTTCCGGGGGGTCGCCACGGTGGTGACCAAGCTGTTCAACATCATCGAGCCCGACATCGCGATCTTCGGCGAGAAGGACTACCAGCAGCTTGCGGTTTTGAGGAAGATGGCGGAGGACCTCAATATGAATGTGCAGGTTCTCGCCCATCCCACGGTGCGGGAGGATGACGGCCTGGCCATGAGCTCCCGGAACAAGTATCTGAGCACCGAGCAGCGGCAATATGCCCTGGTGCTCTCCCAGGCCCTTCTGAAGGCGCGGCGGCTCGTGGAGCAGGGCGAGCGGAGCGCGGAGGCCATCAAGGCCGAGGCGGTGAGGATGATCGAACAGACCCCCGAGAGCACGGTCGACTATGTGGAGATCGTGGACCCGGCGCTGCTCAAGCCCGTGGAGCGGATCGAGGGCCGCGCGGTCATGGCGCTCGCAGTCAGGGTGGGTGCCACCCGGCTCATCGATAACATAACCCTGGAGGCGCCCTGATCGCCGGTGCGAAAGCAACCCTGCCGTATCGAGAATGTGAGGCCGGAAGACCTGATGCCGGAGTTCCGCGAAGGCGCCCTTACAGGCGCGCTCATCATCTGGAGCATCGCACCAGCGATCTGAGCCGTGATCAAGATCAGCTCTGCGCTTAGGCGGCAAGGGGGAATCTTCCGGAAGAGGATCCTCTTTAAGAAAGGGAAGAAAGAAAGCCCCAAATGATCTCGGAAGGCCTGGTATAGTCAGTCAGGAACGCGTCGTGGCCGTGCTCGGTAGCGATCTCGGTGTAGGAGACCCGGACATTGAACGCGGAAAAGAACTGCACGATCTCCTTTGACTGGGAAGGCGGGTAGAGCCAGTCCGAGCTGAAGGAGATCACGAGGCCCCGCTTCCCGCGCATGTCGTCCAGATGCGCTCCCCGCTGTCTTCCCTCACCCCGGAAGCGGTCCCGCGAGCTCAGCGACGTTTTCAGGTCGAAGTTGTCGATGGCGTTGGTGATATAGAGATAGCTGTTGGCATCGAAGCGCTTGACGAACGAGATCCCCTGGTAGTCGAGATAGTGCTCCACCTCGAAGGAAGGCCGGAAGATAGCCCTGGACTCCTTGTCTTTTTTGAGCCTTCCGAACTTCTCCTGCATCATCTTTTCCGAGAGATAGGTGATATGGCCGATCATCCGGGCCACCGAGAGCCCCCCTTCAGGGGGCACGTCGTCATAGTAGTTGCCGTTGTTCCATCGGGGGTCGGCCATGATCGCGCGCCTGCCCACCTCGTTGAAGGCGATCTGCTGGGCGGAGTGTTTCATGGACGAGGCGATACAGATAAAGGATTCGAACTGAAACGGATAGTCGCAGAAGAACTGAAGGGTCTGCATCCCGCCCATGGAACCCCCCGCGATGCACTTGAGCCTGTCGATGCCCAGGTGCTTGAGCAGGATCCGCTGCACCTCCACCATGTCGCGTATGGATATGGGAGGGAAGGTGAGCCCATAGGGTCTGCCCGTGGCGGGGTTGATGGAGGACGGCCCCGAGGTGCCCCGGCACCCGCCGATCACGTTGGAGCAGATCACGAAGTAGCGGTCGGTATCAAAGGCCTTTCCGGGTCCGATCATGCAGTCCCACCAGCCGGGCTTGCGGTCGCCCTTGTGGTAGAAGGCCGCATGGGCGTCGCCGGAGAGAGCATGCTCGATGAGCACTGCGTTGTCCCGCCGTTCGTTGAGCTGTCCATAGGTCTCGTAGGCGATGTCTATCCTGGGGAGGATGTCTCCGGACTCGAACCTGAAGGGCCGCTCGACGGAGAGAACTTCAGTCTCGACAAAGGTGGGGTTGTGACTCATGTGCGCCTCAACCTGAAGATTCCCTCCTTTGCCAGGAGGTTGTAGAGCGGCCACCGGGTGCTGCTCACGACGTTGAAGGGAAAGATGTACCGGGCGTCCATGATCTCGACCCCGATCTCCCGTATTGATGATATGAACTCCTTGAGTGAGACGTAGCGCAGCACCGGGGTGTCGTGCCAGCCCCCGGAGATCCTGGCGCTCGAGCTCACCCTCCCCTGGGCAAGGACGCGCAGGCGGTTGCGCGCATAGCCGAAGTTCGAGATGGAGATGATGGCGAACCTCCCCACCCTGAGCATTTCCTCGATGACCCGGTAGGGCCGGGTGATCACCTGCAGGGTGGCATTGAGCACCACGTAGTCGAAGCTGCCGTCGTCCCACTCGGAGAGGTCCTTGTCGATGTCGGCCTGATACACGCAGATCCCCTTGCTGATGCACTTGAGAATCATCTCCTCGGAGATTTCCACCCCGATGCCTTCCACCTGCTTGGTGCCCGCCAGGGTTTTGAGCAGCGAGCCGTCGCCGCATCCCAGGTCCAGCACCCTGCTGCCGTGCGCGATCCACTCCTGGATGATGGGGTAGGTCTGTGCCGGGATCTTATACACTCCTGCCCCTCGTAAGCGCCCGGTCCAGGTCTTCCAGGATGTCGTCCGCATCCTCGATGCCCACCGAGATCCGGATCATGTCGGGCGTGATCCCCGAAGCGGCTTGCTGTTCCAGGCTGAGCTGCTGGTGAGTGGTGGATGCGGGGTGGATGATGAGCGTCTTGGCGTCGCCGATATTGGCCAGGTGCGAGATGAGCCTCACCGAGTCCACCACCTGCTTCGCGGCCGGGTAGCCTCCCTTGGGCGCAAAGGAGATGATGGCCCCGAAGCCGTTCTTCAGATACTTGAGTGCGATCGTGTGGTCCGGGTGGTGCACGAGGCCCGGATAGTTGACCCAGTCCACGCCCTCGTGGCTGTCCAGGAACGAGGCCACCTTCATGGCGTTTTCGCAGTGGCGCTGCATGCGCAGGCTCAAGGTCTCGATGCCCAGCAGGAAGGTGAAGGCATTGAAGGGCGACATGCACGCCCCGCCGTCACGCAGGAGCACCGAGCGGAGCCGCCCGATGTAGGCCTGGCTTCCGAACTTCTCGGTGAAGTTCAGACCGTGCAGGTCGGGGTCGGGTTTCGAGAGCTTGTCAAACCCCTCCCAGGAAAACCGGCCCGAATCCGTGACGATCCCGCCGATAGAGACACCGTGGCCCCCCATGAACTTGGTCAGCGAGTGCACCACGATGTCGGCCCCGTACTCGAAGGGCCTCAGCAGATAGGGAGTGGTGGCGGTGTTGTCCACGATCAGGGGCACCCCGTGTTCGTGGGCCAGGCCGGCGAGTGTTTCGAGGTCGGCCACCGTGTTCATGGGGTTGCCGATGGTCTCGGTGAACACGGCCCTGGTCTTGGGGCCAAGTGCGGCCTTGAGCTGCTCCCGGTCGTTGATGTCCACGAAGCGCACCCCGATGCCGAGACCTTTCAGGGTGCTCTGGAACAGATGGATGGTGCCCCCGTAGAGCGCCCGGGACGACACGATCTCATCGCCGCACTGTGCGATGGTCAGGATCGAGGCGAGGATGGCGGCGCTCCCGGACGCGAACGCCACCGAACCAACCCCCCCTTCCAGAAGCGACACCCGCTCCTCCAGAACTCCGGTCGTGGGGTTGCTGATCCGGGAATAGATATCGCCGCTTTCCTCTCCGGCAAAGAGCGCACCTGCATGGTCGGCATCCCGGAAGGTGAACGACGTGCTCTGGTAGATGGGCACCGCCCTTGCCCGGCTGGAGTCGTCGGGCCGGTGGCCGCCGTGGACCTGAATCGTATCGAATCTGAAGGGCATTCATGGCACCTCGTTTATTCAGCGTTCTCTGCCCTGAATCCTTTGCCAGGGCATATGTGACCATACATAGCGTTTCTTTCCCGGAGGGTAAAGGGGTGATCTTTCCTGCCAAAAATTTTTTTCGAACAGGCGGCAGAGAGCACTTTCACTCCCTTATGTCCCGGGCCGCGGAAATGCATTCATGGGAAGATCACCCCGCTACTCTAAAATCTGTCCAAAAGGCATCTCGCCCGGCTTATCACATGCTGCTTCCGGCAAACACACACCCGCACTTGGGGGCTGAAGGGTCGGAAAGAGACGTTTTCATCCGGCCGATGCCGGCTGGACCCCGGAGGCCCGGAACAGGGCAGGGGGGCCTTCAGTGCTCATTCTGGCCCTGCCTTCGCTGATGAGCACCTCGAGATGGGCATAGATCTCCGAGACAGCCAGGAAGATCTCGCTTTCGGGTATGTCGGGAAAGAGATCCTCAACCAGGTGGGAGATGGGCTGATCAATGTCCAGGATGTGGTGGAGGATCTGGCGCTTCCGGCTCTCGTGATGTTCCCGGTAGCGCGAAAGAAGCCCGGGCACATCGTCGATGTATTCCCCGTGTCCGGAAAACGCATAGCGGATGTCAAGCCTTTCAACCTTTTCCAGGGATGCCTCGTAGGAGATCAGGCTCTGGTAGCCGGGGTCGCTCAGCAGGGAGCGGTGGATCTCCATGATAGGGTTTGGGGTGATGTGCTTGATGATGTGGTCCCCGGAAAAGAGCACGCGCGATCCTGTTTCGTACAGACAGCAGCTCCCCGGGGAGTGCCCGGGTGTGTGGACGACCCTGATCTCGAAGCCGGGGCCGGAAAAGGTATCTCCCTCGTCCATGGGGATGCCTTCACCATCCAGCGGGTCGCAGAAGTTCTTGTAGAATGCCGACCTCCGTTTCATGCGCTCGACCGCGTCCCGCGGCATGCCTGCCATCCGGGTGAACTCCAGCACCTCATCGCTCCAGAACCCGTACCGGATATATTCGCCCGAGGTGCGCCAGATATCGTCCCGGTGAAGGTGGCAGGGGATGGAACGGCCTGCGGCCTCGATGATCTTCCGCGCCAGGCCGAAATGGTCGATGTGGCCGTGGGTCAGGATGATGCGCTCGATGTCCTGGAAGCCGAACCCTATTTCATGGAGCTGTTTCTCGATGTTTTCGAAGGCGCCGGGAAACTTCGGCCCGGTATCGATCAGGGTCACCGGGCCCGTGCCCAGGACATAGATGTTCGAGGTCAGGAGATTGCCGAACCCCGGAACCGGGAGGACGACGGCATGGATGGCATCGGAGGGGGGAAATGCGCTGATCATGGGAAAGATCACCGGCACAACGCACGGGTATACGAAAAAAGGCCGGTGCTTCCGGCCTTTTTCGTATACCTGCCGTACGTTTTTAGCCGTTTATCGCACCTGCTGGACCGATGTGACCTCGGGAACGTCCTTCTTTATTTCACGCTCGATAAAGGATTTCAGCGTCATGGTCGCCATGGGGCATCCGCCGCATGCACCCTTGAGGCGCACGAAAACCCTTCCGTCATCCGTCACGTCAACGAGTTCCACGTCTCCGCCGTCTCTCTGGAGCATGGGCCGGGTCTTGTTCAGTACCTGCTCTACCTTTTCACGTTCAATGGACATGTTTTCCTCCATTCATGTGTGCTGGCTATCGCCACTATCACTTCCTTATCTGTTTGTCATGTCTATTTCTTTGATGAAAAATCGTGTACAAAGGGTTCGAACGCCCGCACTTCCGGTGAGCCTTCCGGTCGCCCGATTTATTGATTCCCGGGAGTGATGCGGCATATGAATTCAAGAGGAGATCTCTTTTAAGGGACACTGCAGAGGTCAGAGGGTCAGGTCATGACTCCGGCACGGGCACGCATCGACCGGCGAGAAGGGCCGGTTCATCTTTAAGGAATGTGGGAGAGGCAGGTTTATATGATCCGAGAGAGATGGAGCGGTCCGGGTGGTTTTCGTGAGGTGCTGGGCATCGCCCTCCCCCTGGTGGTGAGCTCGGGCTCGTGGTCGGTCCAGCACTTCGTTGACCGCATGTTCCTCACCTGGTACTCACCGGAGACCATTGCCGCTGCCATGCCTGCCGGCATGCTGAGCTTCACCATCATCAGCATATTCATCGGTACTGCGAGCTATGTCAGCACCTTCGTGGCCCAGTATTTCGGCGCCGAGCGGTACACCCGGGTCGGATCGGCGCTGTGGCAGGGCATCTACGTGTCCCTGATCGGCGGGCTGGTCGTCGCTCTCACGATTCCCTTTGCAGATTCCATTTTCAGCATGATCGGCCACCCGGAGGGAATCAGAGACGATGAGGTGGTCTATTTCCAGTATCTCAACCTCGGGGCTGCTCCGATCATCGCTGCAGCGGCCCTGTCCGCCTTTTTCTCCGGCCTGGGCAGGACCTGGATCGTCATGTGGGTCAATGTCGCCATGACGGTCATCAATATCGTCTTCGACTACATCCTCATCTTCGGACACTTCGGTTTTCCCGAGATGGGGATCAAGGGCGCGGCCATAGCCACGGTGATCGCAGAGATCTTCAACTTTGCGGCCTACTTCGTGATCATCATTCGCCCGTCCTACAACGGCCGGTTTCACACCTTGAGGGGCTGGAAACCCGACAGGGTCCTTTTCGCGAGGCTGGTGCGCTTCGGGGTTCCCGCAGGGGTTCAGTTCTTTCTCGACATGCTGGGATTCACCGCCTTCATCATGATCATGGGCAGGCTCGGCACTATTTCCCTTGCAGCCACGAACATCGCCTTCAACATCAATACCATTGCCTTCATGCCCATGATCGGGTTCGGAATCGCGATCTCGGTCCTCGTGGGGCAGTATCTGGGGAGGGGAAGGCCCGACATCGCCCAGAGGAGCGTATACTCGGGCTTCTTCATGACCTTCACCTACATGTCGTCCATAGCGCTCATGTATGTCTTGGTGCCCGAGCTCTTTATCGCGCCGTTTGCGGCCCGCTCCGACCCGGAGCATTTCGCCCGGATCCACGAGCTCGCCCTCGTCCTGCTCCGGTTCGTGGCGGTGTATTCGGTTTTCGACACCCTCAACATCATATTCGCATCCGCCATCAAGGGCGCCGGCGACACCCGCTTCGTCATGTACATGATTGTGCTCACATCCGCCCTGGTGCTGGTCGTGCCGAGCTATACGGCCATCGTGGTCCTCGGCTACGGTATCATGGCGGGGTGGACGTTTGCATCTCTGTATGTGGTGGCCCTCGGTTTCGTGTTTCTGTTCAGGTTCCTGGGGGGCAAATGGAAGACCATGCGCGTGATCGAGGAGCAGGCCCCGGTGACCGTGATCTGCCCCGAGCGCCCCGAGTGCCCGGCCATCGAGCTGGAGTCATGAAAGGCAAAAAAAGCTGCAGGTGAATCCATTCTACCGCGGTTTCATCCGCCTGCAGGCACGAATCAACCTTTGCGCACGCTTGAGGAGCCTGCGCGATCCATGTTTCTTTCTTAAGAGAGATGGTATCTACTCGTTCTTTTCATCCCCGTAGTCGATGAGCTTCTGCTCGTCTTCTCCTGCGGGGATCTGCTTCCTGGGGACGAAGACCTTGCGCATGAAGGCGGCGATGCCGGTGTCGGTCCGGGCGATCTCTTCTTCCGCCTCTTTCAGGACCATCTCCCAGGTGGGAGCAAACCCCGGCGCCCTGGCGAGCATGGAGTGGATCGCCTTGTCATAGACATGGAGCTGGCGTATCTCCGCCCGGCCCGGTTTGTTCTGGAGCGACTTCACGGTGATGCGCAGGTTCTCGTTTTCCTTCTTGAGCTGCTCCAGCTCGCTCTCTCTGGTCATGTAACCCTTCGCGTCGATCTGCATCTTGGTATAGAGGCTCTCCTTGAGCCTGGTCATCTCCCTGTTCAGGCTCCGGCACCGGAGCAGGCCCCGGACCCATACGAACAGCACGGCGATGAACCCGACAGCAAGGCCCAGAAGAAAGGGATGACCCCTGAAGAACTCCACTACCTCCATCATACTGGTGGCCCGCCTTATCGATAAAGTGTAGTGTTATATCGCCACAGCCGTCGCAGAGATTCAAGCAATAAATCCAGTGCGACTGAGTAGTGACTCGTCTTCCTTCGATCTTGTCATCTTTGCGGCACCTGGGATAAGGTGTTTGAGTTTTTTACAGAAGGTGCTACCTGAAAAGCAGGGGAGAAAAAACAGGCATGAATGAATTCGACAGGCTGGTGGAGATATTCGAGAGGCTCAGGGCACCGGGCGGGTGCCCGTGGGATGCCCGGCAGACCCACAAGAGCATTTCCCAGTGCGCGGTGGAAGAGGCGTACGAGCTCATGGATGCCATTGACAGCGGCGACCTGGATCACCTCCGCGAGGAGCTGGGAGACCTGCTCCTTCAGGTTCTTTTTCACAGTACCATTGCCAAGGACCTGGGGGAGTTCACCATCCGGGACGTGATCAACGGGCTCGCAGACAAGCTCATCTACCGCCATCCCCACGTGTTTGGGACCGAGCAGGTTGCAGGCTCCGAGGAGGTCATCAGGAACTGGGAGCGGCTCAAACAGCAGGAAGAGGGCAAGGAGGGCCGCGAGTCAATATTGGACGGCATTCCCGAGGCCCTGCCCGCGCTGCTCCAGGCCCGCAAGATCCAGTCCAGGGCCTCCCGCGCAGGTTTCGACTGGCCGGACCACCGGGGCGTGATCGACAAGGTGAAGGAGGAGGCGGACGAGCTTCGCGAGGCCATGGAGAGGGGCGATCCCGAGGACATCACAGCTGAGATCGGCGATCTTCTCTTCAGCATCGTGAACCTCTCCCGGTTTGCCGGGGTTGACCCGGAGACCGCCCTGAGGAGGACCAACCGCACCTTCAGGAACCGTTTCAGAAAGATCGAGGAAGAGGCGCTCAGGAGGGGAGTACCCCTCGAAGAGATGAGTTTGGAGGAGATGGACGAGATCTGGCAGAGGGCGAAGGACGAGACCTCGTCCAGATGATGCCCCTGGCGGCAGGTGGTAGTGAAATAATTTTTTCAAGGGTGTTTGTCCCGGTCCCTGGGGGTCCGGGCAGGAGATGAATGTGAAGACATGGACCATAGCCGACCTAATCGACCTTGAATACTTCCTCTCCCGGGACGAAGAGCAGGATGATTCATCGGCGGCGAAGCGGGACCGGCGGATCTATCTGCTGGCCGTGGAGCCCCGCATCTCTTCCGAGGAAACCTCAGCAGGAGATTTCCGGCGCCGGGCCGTACGGATCTGGCTCGAAGAGCGGAGAAAGCTCTATCGCAAGCAACATGGCCGCGATGCGGCACTGCCGGGTGAGGTATTCTTCGAGGCCCGCTCTCTCGTCGCGGTAATCATCGGGATAATCGGCCTGTTCACAGGCGCGGGTGCGGCATTTTCACTCCTGGTTTACACAGGCGAAGAGCCGGTCAATGTCTCGGTCTATCTCGGCATTCTGGTGTTCCTGCAGATCCTGGGTCTTCTCATGATGGTCAGGTTCGTTTTTCTCAAGACCTCCCTGAGCGCGGTCAGGAGGTATTCCCTGGTCTATGCGCTCATGAGCAGGCTGCTCGAAAGGATGGCGGTCAGGCTCGCGCGCAGCGCGTTGGCCCCTGTTTCCGGCGGGAAGAAGACAGAGGCAAGGGAGTTATCGGGAGCGATTCGCAGCATGTACGGCGTATACGGCCATGTGCTGTTCTGGCCGGTCTTCTCCCTGGTGCAGCTCTTCGGGGTTCTGTTCAACGCGGGCGCCATAGGCGCCACCCTCATCCGGGTCATGACCGCAGACCTGGCCTTCGGCTGGCAGTCGACCCTCCAGATGAGCTCACAGAGCGTCCATACCCTCGTCCGGGTGCTGGCCGCGCCGTGGTCATGGCTTCTGGGTGAATACGCCTATCCGAGCCTGGCACAGATCGAGGGAAGCCGCATCGTGCTCAAAGAGGGGATCGCGTCGCTGTCTACGGCGAGCCTCGTGTCGTGGTGGCCTTTTCTCGTCGCTGCAGTGGTCTTTTACGGCCTGCTCCCCAGGATGGTGCTCCTCGGTGTCTCCCTGGCGGGCAAGAGGCGCTCACTCACCCGGCTGAATTTCATGCACGCCTCATGCGAAAGGCTTATGATGCGCATGCAGTCCCCCACTGTTTCCACCCAGGGGCTTCCGGGTTCCCCCGGGTTGTCCGAGACCCAGCAGGCCGAGGCAAAGGTCGAGTTCGAGCCCTTTCCCCTGAAGCACACGGATGCCGCCATCCTCGTGCCGGAAGACATCTACCGGCACTGTGACCGGGCGGACCTGGAGCGGCACCTCAAGTCGCTGCTCGGGTGGGGGATCGCCTATCTCTTCCCCATCGCCGGTGAGATGACGGAAGACCGGTCGTCCATCGATGCTGCGGTACAGACCCACTCCGCCAACGGCGGGGCCGCGGTTCTCATACAGGAGGCCTGGCAGCCGCCCATTATCGAGATCATCCGGGTGATCAGAGAGCTGAGATCTCGCGGGGGCAAGGAGATGAGGATCGCCGTACTTCTCATCGGCAAGCCCGGTGCGGACACGATCTTCACAGCCGTGAAGCCTGAGGACAGGGAGATCTGGAGCAAGGTCCTCGCGAACCTCGGCGACCCGTACCTGCGCGTTGTGGCTGTGGGTGAGCAATGACCGGCGCCGCCCCCGTGCTCACCTTTGCCATTGTCGGACACCCCAACGAGGGCAAGTCTTCCGTAGTGTCCACTCTCACCGAAGACGACAGTGTCCGCATCACGCCCATCCCCGGGGAGACTACGGTATGCCGCACCTTCCCGGTGGTGATCGACGGCATCGAGATCATCCGGTTCGTGGACACCCCGGGATTCCAGTCTCCCAAGGCCGCTCTGGCCTGGCTCCGGGAGCACGAGGGGCCGGGCATGCTCGACTCGTTTCTCAAGGAGCACTGCGGGAACCCCCTGTTCAGCGGGGAATGCGAGCTCTTCCGTCCCTTGAGCCAGGGCGCCGGTATCATCTACGTGCTCGACGCCTCCAGGCCGCTTCGTTCCGTGGACCGGGCTGAGATGGAGATCCTGCGTATGACGGGGATACCCAGGATGGCGGTCATCAACAGCAAGGAAGAGGACAGGACCTTTATCCCGCAGTGGCGCGACGAGCTGCGCAAGCACTTCAACTCGGTAAGGGTATTCAATGCCCACCGGGCAACCTATGCAGAGAGAGTGGCGCTGCTGGAGAGCCTGAAATCAATCGACCAGGAGTGGGAGCCCGCGCTTGTACCGGTGATCCACGCCATCAGAGAGGACTGGCAGAGGCGCCTGAATCAGACCGCCTGGCATATCTGCGGCATGATCGAGACATGCCTTGCCTATCAGACATCGCAGAGCTATTCCCAGGGGGAAGACCTCGAAGAGATCAGGAAGAAGCTCATCAGCGAATACCAGGATCATATACGGGATGTGGAGCGAAAAACCCATCTCGAGATCCGCAGGCTCTTCAAGCACAACATCTTCGATTATCGGCTCCCGGAGCAGTCAATCGCGGGCAAGGACCTGTTCCACGAGAACACCTGGCGCCTCCTGGGCTTGAGCCCGTATCAGATAGCAGCGGCAGGCGCTGCCGCAGGCACGGGGATCGGGCTTGGCATCGATGCAGCCACGGCGGGGATCAGCTTCGGGGTGTTCGCGGTCTCCGGCGCCATACTGGGCGCAGGCTCCGCCCTGGTGGGGGGAAGGCGCATGGTGACCACCGAGATCAAGGGCCCGAAGGTGGGAAGGTTCCAGATGAAGAAGAGCCTTGGCGACTTTGTGCTCATCGTGGGGCCCAACCACAATATCCAGTTTCCCTTTGTCCTGCTGGATAGGGCGTTGATCTACTTCTCCCATGTCATCAACTGGGCGCACGGGAGAAGGAACCGGCACGAAGAAGCGCGTGATACCGGCCCCGAGACCTTTGTCGCGCACTTCACCGACCATCAGCGGAGGATTTGCCGCGAGTTTTTCCAGGCCGCGGGCGCAAAGGACGAGGCGAAGATCCGGGAGGCCAGACAGCCCCTGCTCGACATGCTGCTCGAGGTCCTCCACGGCCTCTCCGACAGGGAATACCGCTGAGAGGATCTCTTCAAGAGGCCCTTCTTCAAGCAGAAACAGCCGGAAGAGAGACGGCCGGCGTCTTACTTCCGGGTGTTTTCGAGGAGCGGCTTGATGATCTTTCTGCCCCTGAACACACTTTCCGGAACGACCTGACCTTCGAGTATGACGATATTGTCGTGGACATAGGTGTACCGCCTGCCGCTGTAGTGGCAGGCCACCACAGCCCGGACCGCGTTCCTGAGCGAGGAATACGAATTCACCTCTGTTGCCGGATACTCTTCGGCGCCTTCCCGGGTGTGTGAATGAAACGCCCGGTAGCCGTAGTCCTTTCCCCGGCCGTCGGTCTTGAACTTGTACTCGGGGGTGTAGGTCACAAAGCCGATTACCCCCTCATCCATCGAACACTGCCAGGTATTGACGTCAACCTCGCAGACCCGCACCGTTGCCTCGCCGAAGCGGTAACTCTCGATTCTCGCGGTTCCTGTTTTTGGGACCTGTACGTCCTGCTGCTGGGATTTCTTCGGGGTGGTTTTCTTTCTTCTCACGCCTTTCTCATTTCCGACGTTGTGACGCTGTTAAGGGGATCGTCCCTTTTTTTAAGGAAGACACGATACACCACTCGTTTGGCGCTCTCGTGTCAACCTGTTCGGTCAGGCTGATACTAGACCATATGAATGCCGTTCGCAAGGGCTTTGGTCCTTGGTTTCCAAGGTGCGCTGACTTGCGGCCGAATGGGCTAGGGCTCTTAAATGAGGATCGGACCGGGTTCATTTTCTTTCCATATCAAAGGGTTGTCATGGGTGGCAAAAAAAGCTATGCATGATCATATGGTTCGATGTATTCGGAAGAGGGTTATCGAGCCGGTCCTGGATCTGCTCAGACAGGGGACGGAGCCGGAGAGGATCGCCCTGAGCATAGCCTGGGGAGCGGTGCTGGGCATTTTCCCTGTCCTGGGAATCACCACCTTTCTGTGTGCGGGCGCTGCAGTGATGCTCCGGCTGAACATGGCAGCAATCCAGCTGGCGAACTGGCTGGTCTATCCGCTGCAGATCGTCCTCCTTGTCCCATTTATCATGCTGGGGGAGCATCTCTTCGGCGCACCGGCTTTAGCCGGGGGCGCCGAGAATATCATGGGTCTTTTCCGTGCGGATTTTACAAGTGCCCTGGGATATGCCGGAGAGCGGGTCTTATACGCCGTCTTTGTCTGGCTCCTGACGGTTCCGGTGATGGTCCCCCTCCTCAACAGGCTCCTTGCAGCAATGCTCAGAAAGGTGCTCAAAGGCCGGGCCTGACATCTTGCATGAAACCGCCCTTTTGCCTGGACGGTCTTTCCCTTCGAAAGAATGCCGGATTTAATCATATTACGCATTTTTTCCGATAGAAATCAGTGAAAAACAAGATTTGCGAGGGGTTGTCTTCCCGGCCTTTTTTAGAGAGCGGGTTATTTTTACGAGAATGTTTTTTTTACAAAAGATGACGGACTGAAAGAAGCTTCGTATCCAGTGAAAAGATATCCAGAAGAGAACAGGGATCGGCTTGAGATGAGAGAGAAAGATCATTACCACTCCCTTCTGCCCAGGGTCCTCTGGAGCAACAGGGCGTTGACTCTCCTGGAGCTCATCCTGGTGGTGGCCATCCTGGGAACAGTCAGCGGGATCGCCATCCCCTCGTTCCTGGCGCACCGGGACAAGGTACTCGCCCAGGAGGCGATAAGCGATATCGCCGCCATCGATCTAGTGCTTCAAAAATATTATGCCGAGAACGGGAAATTTCCCGATAGCCTTGCCGAGATCGGGCAGGACGGGAACAAGGACCCCTGGGGCAACCCCTACCAGTATCTCAATCTGGCGAACGATCCGAAGAAGAACAAGTGCAGGAAGAATAAAAAGATCCATCCGATCAACACGGATTTCGATCTCTACAGCATGGGCAAGAACGGGAAATCAACCTTGCCGATCACCTCTCAGCCAAGCTGGGACGACATCATCCGGGCCTATGACGGGGTATACATAGGTCTGGTGAAAGATATCCTCTAGGTTCCCCTCCCATGGTATTCCCCCGGACCTTTCTCAAGAGCAGACTCGCCAGGCGGGTTTATATGCTTTTTATCCTCTGCGCCCTTGTCCCCATGACGATCCTGGCGGTCATCTCATATGTTCAGGTGAACCGGGTGATCATGGACAACGAGCTGCGCGGCCTGCAGAGAAACGCGTTTTCCCAGAGCATGGCCGTGTTCGACCGGATGGTTTTCCTGGACAAGGAACTGGAGATGATCGCTTCCCACCTGGCCCGGTATCCCGGCCCCGGTAAAGCACCGGTGCTCGACAGCGGCGGCGGCCCTCTGTCGATTCATTTTCTCGGACTGGGGGTTTTTGACCACGATACAGGCGGGTATATCATGGTTGCCGGTGCGGAGCAGCCGCAGCCTCTCATCATGAGGCAGCCCCTGCACTCACTCCCTTCAGACACATCCATGGTGCTCACGGATCACCAAGGCGAGGGCCCTGGGTCGGTGTTTCTCATCAGGCGGATACCGGGGCGGTCGATCAGTTCGTATGTCATTGCGCAGATCGACCTCGAATATCTCTTCGGCCTGTATGCCGAAGAGGCGGAAGAGGAGTCGATCAGGTTGAGCATTCTCGACGAAGGGAAGATCCTGTTCACCAATCTGCCTGAAGACCATGGTGAGAGCCTGCTGAAGGCGGTGCCGTCAGGAGATTCTCCCTCCCGGGGTTTCAGCTGGACGGCAGGATCGGGCACCTACCTTTCCAGCAGCGCGCCTGTTTTTCTGAAAAGCAAATTTGCCGGCACTATGTGGAAGCTGGTCCTGAGCGAACCAAAAGAGATTATACACGCACCCGGCGTCATGTTCAGGAATATCTACGTCCCTGTCTTCTTCACGGCATTGCTTTTCGTGCTGCTGCTGAGCATGCGTCAGATCAGAAAGAGCCTGATCCCTTTAGAACGGCTCAAGGAGAGCACCGGTATGATCTCCCGGGGGGAGCTGATTTCCCACGAGGTCATCAGGAGCGGGGACGAGTTCGAAGAGCTCTCGGAATCGTTCAATGTCATGGCTATCAAGCTGAACCAGCAGTTCAACACCCTTAAGGCCATGGCCGGGATCGACCGGGCGATTCTCTCGCTTCTCGATACGGACAAGATCGTCGAGACCTTTTTCTCCCGAATCGGCATAGTGCTGCCCAATGATGCAGCAGGGGTGTATATCCGCGACTCGGCCGGGAGCAGCGCATGGTATCTCTATACCAGAGGGGCGTCGAGCCGGGGAGACACGCACCCAAATATCATGATCATCCCGCTGTCCATACCGGGCGAAGACCTCGAGCCCCTGAACAGGTATATGGAATATATCGTTCTGCGTAAGGATGATGGGATGCCTGCGTATCTCGACCGGCTCTCTTCGCAGGATATGGCGATGTACCTGATTCTCCCCATCAGGGTGAAGGAAAGCCTGTATGCGTTCATCGTTCTTGCGGATAGGCATGCAAAGGAGCACTCACACGACTATATCATCCATGCCCGTCAGATAGCAGACCGGATGGCCGTTGCCTTTGCCAATGCGAGCCTCATCGATGAAATGAACCAGCTCAACTGGGGGACGCTCACCGCCCTTGCGCGGGTGGTCGACGCCAAGTCTTCCTGGACCGCCGGGCATTCCGAGCGGGTTGCTGACCTGGCGGTCGAGATAGGAAGGATCATGGGGCTCCCGGAAAAGGACCTCGTGACCCTCAATAAGGCGGGTCTTCTCCACGACATCGGCAAGGTCAGAACCCCGAGGCCCATCCTGAACAAACCCGGGAAGCTCACGGAAGAGGAGTTCGACATCATCCGGAAGCACCCGGAAGACAGCTCCCGCATCCTGGAGCCCATCACCCCGTACCGGGACATCATCCCGGCAGTGCTCCAGCATCACGAACGCTTCGACGGCAAGGGCTACCCGCGTGGTCTTTCCGGGGAGAGCATCTCTCTGTGCGGGCGCATTCTTGCCGTGGCCGATTCCTTTGACGCCATGGTCTCAGACAGGCCCTACCGGAAGGGCAAGAGTCTGGATGCAGTGCTCAGGGAAATCCGGGAAGAGGCGGGCAAGCAGTTCGATCCGCTGGTGGTCGATGCCCTGATGCAGGTTTTCAAGGACAAGGAGGAAAGAACATGAGGAGGCGCATTTTTTTTCTTTCATCAATAGCTTTTGTTGTGGTTTCCATGGCGTTTCTTGCAGGCTGTAACACGAGCTCGACGATACCCGAGGGGCTTATCGGCGTGTGGCAGACAGACGAGGAAGAGAGCGCTGACGTGACCTTTGATTTTTCCCGGGAAAGGATCGTGATCAGTTCCGGGACCGGGGTGTTCGAGTACACGGTAGAGAAGGTCGAGGCGGATAAGGGCCATCTGTACCAGAGCACCCTGTATTCGATCTATTACTTAGACCGCGACGGGGAGATAAACCTGATGCATCTCCTCTATTCACCCGAGGATGGCGGGATCATCCGGTTCAAGTCTGATCAGGATGTAGTCTGGAGGAAAAAAGGATAGCCGAAGCGCGGCTGTTTCCGTCCTCATAAAAACTATGCATCAGATTTTGACGATGCCGGTAACCGGCAGGTGGTCAGATGCCATGATGATGTCGAGATTCCTGTGCGCCTGGACCTCCACCAGAGATTCAGGGGGAGAGACCATGATCCGGTCGAGCGAGAAGAGGGGAAGGAACGAGGGGAAGGTACGGGGGCTTTTCGTCTTTCCGAACAGCGAATAGAGCCTTTTCAGCGCTGCGCGCCGCAGGGTCCACTCATTGAAGTCGCCCAGGACGATGACCGTCCCCTGAAAATCGCTTGAAAGGGTCTGCATGAGCATGTCCGCCTGAAATCTCCGCTCGATAGCCCTTAGCCCCAGATGTGCAGTCAGCACCCGGATGGTCGTGCCGCCTATTCTGATGAACGCGTCGATGGCGCCGCGGGGCTCGTACGGATGAGCGCTCAGGTCGATGCGATGGAACCGCACGATCGGGAACCTGCTGAGCAGGACGTTTCCATAGTGCAGGGCATACTTGAAGAATGTGGGACCGAGGACCACCTCCATGTCCGTGAGCGTGGAGAAGAATGTCTCGTCGAGATGGCCGCCCTGCTCAAGAGAGAAGTTGGCCTCCTGCAGGGCCACGATATCTGCGCCGAGCTCGCTGATGACCCGGATCGCCCGCAAGGGCATCTGCCGCTGGTCTGTGCCGATCCACCCGTGGATATTGTACGTGGCGACCTTGATTCTCCGTGAACCCGATTCCTCCAGTGTGTTCGCGGTCATCACGCCCTCTCCCCGGCGGATTGCTCCACCCTTCCGGCTATGCGCCTTTTCAGCCATATGAGGAGAACCACGGCCGCCAGGGTGATGCCTATGAGGATCGTGACGTTGAGGATATTGGGCTGAAAGAGAAAGCTGATCAGCGATTCCGTGAACAGCGTGATGGCGATGAAGCCGGGTGTCATGCCGATCAGGGTTCCGATGAAGTAATCCCTAAACCTGATGTGGGAGGCCCCCGCAACGAGGTTTACCACGGAAAAGGGTGCGACCGGGATGAACCGGATGATGGTCATGGCAAGCAGGCCCTGCCGGGCAAGACGCCTGCTGAGCTGGTTGATCCTCTTGCCCGCCACCCTTCTCACGAAATCCCTTCCCACGATCCTGCCGATCCAGTAGACCACCGAGGCGCTCATCATCGCCCCTGCCACTGAGAGCGCCAGTGCGATCAAGGGCGGGAAGAGCACCGCGGTTATGGCCACCATGACCGTTACGGGGAATACCACCAGACCGCCCAGCACATAGAGTGCAACGACAATAAGCGGCATGAGACGATTGTTGCTCAAAGAGCCGATCCATTCAGACATGGCGTCGATGTCCAGGTAGCCGGCCAAAGGAGACCATTTCCAGGTCGCGGCCAGGGCGATGAGCGTGAGCATCAATGCAGCAAACATGATGAGCCGTTTTCTTCCGGAGTGATGATCTTCCTTGTCGATGAACCTCTCGATGAAATCATCCGGATCTATAGGGCGTTCAGGGTCCACCAGGTAGGGCTCCGAGAGGATATTCTTCACTGCGGGAGAAATATCCAGCGGCCGCATGGTCCGATCGGGGCTGCCCAGGATCTCGACAACCCGGATCAGTGACCCCGTCTTTTCGATGATTTCTCCCACCTTCTCCGGGGTCGATCCCAGGTGCTCGGCCAGAAGCCTGTCGCGCAGGTTCCTGCAGGTCTTATTCGCCTCGGAGTGGCCCCAGGTCTCCAGGCTCAAGTCGCATTCGGAATCCAGCCCCATGGAACGGTTGGAGATATTCGAAGATCCGATACGAAGAAAGGTGTCGTCCACGATGAGGATCTTGGAATGCACCTCGAAGAGGTCATCCGGTCTGTCGGGATGCTCGGTATAGTAGATCCCGAACCTGCCGTCTGCATCAACCCGCTTTACCCGCTTCACCAGGTGCGCCCTGATGGCGTCCATGGTGCTTTCTTCGAGCCATCCATGGCTTTTTTTTCTCGTCACCACCACGATCTCGGGCCCGTCTTTCTCATAGAGCCTCTTGGAGATGGCGCCCGCCACCTTGGATGAGGTGAAGAAGGGCGACTCGATATAGATGTGCCTGCGCGCCGCGGCGATGGCGTCCACCCAGAGCGACTCCACCTCCCGTATCTCGGGCTTTTCCCGGTACCTGCCCTGAGTCCGGGATATCGCTACATCGATATCATGGATATCCGGGATGCACATCTGCGGCCAGGGGTCAGACGCCGTCGCTTCCGGCAGGGGGAGCTCTTTGCGCGTGGCATAGCGCCACCGCTGCCGGAACAGCTCCCCGAGGAAGGCGGCGGGCTCGCCGTCGACGAGTATCTGTACGTCATGGGAGGGCGGGTAACGCTCTTCCCAGGGATCCGACCTGCGGGGATCGTCGGGGAGATGTTCCGGGGTGTCCCAGCGTACGTGGGTGAGATCGATTCCGCCCGCAAAGGCGATGCGGTCGTCTATCACCACGATCTTCTGGTGGTGGGATGCGCCCGGGGGCAGGTAGTTGTCCAGGTGAAAATGTACCCGCCGGCCGGTCTTCCATGCAAACTTCCACGCCGGGAGATACTCGCGCTTGAACGTATAGAGAACAGAAAAGTCCCAGTCCAGGATATTGACGTGCAGCTGCGGCTTCTTGTGAACCGCGTAGCTCAGGAATTCACCGAGCTGGACGGGGAAGTCGGGAACTTCTTCTCCCCGTATGAGGGTGAGCTGACTGTCGATGTCCCAGCCCGTGATATAGACGGAGCGTTCGGCCTTCAGGACCGCCTCGACAAAGGCGGCGAAATAATCCTGGGCATCGATGATAAAGGTGACGCGGTGTGCCTTGCCTTTCTTCCAGAAGTTCCTGCCTTCCTGGTATACTGATTGCGTCATTTCCATGGCAACCTTGTATTCGCGGGTGTTCCGTTCCCGGATGCACGAGAAGCACCGGCACCTCCTGCTCATCAGAGATTCGGCATATGAGCGGGCCCACCTTCATGCCCGCGAAAAGATCGGTCCCTGATGAACAGTATCCGCCGCGCCGCGATGAGGCAGATGGGATATCAGCAAACACAGGAGCCATGTCTATGAAAAACAGGACACGTTGCGAGGACCCCCTTGAGTCTACAGTGCTTGTCGGGCACCCATAAATCAAGTTTAGCCCGAATGCCCGAACAATCAATTGCATGGACCTTCCGCAGCAAGCCCTGGACCCTGTCGAGGCCGCGGTGTTGAAAGGGAATTTTAGGACGCATTCCCCCTCTTCATGACTGCAGGAGAATGGCTGCAGTTTCTCCGGGCAGGGTGATCGAATCTTCTCGATACACCACACCGCTGCGCGAGGTGAGGAGCACCTCCCTCTTCTGACCGTCGTAGATCCCGATCCGCCTGCTGTGCCGGGAGAAGTTGCAGACAACCATGACAGGCCCCCGGTTCATGGCAAGCCACTGCTCCTCTTCATGGTATGAGATCAGAATTTGGCTCAAGGAGCCGTCTTTGAGCACAGGCAGCTCGCGGCGGAGCCTGATGAGCCCCTTATACCAGGCGAGAACCGAGGTGTGCGGTTCGTGCTCAAGCTCCTCCCAGAGGGGCTTGGAGCGCTCGAACGTGGCCGGGTCCTGCGGGTCGGGGATGTCACCGGGGTCCCACCCGAAGGCGGCAAACTCTTCTCTCCTGCCGGTTACCACCGCCTTGCCCAGCTCCTCGTCCTGGTGGTCGGTGAAATACTGGAAGGGGGACGAGGCGGCCCACTCCTCACCCTGAAAGATCATGGGGATACAGGCGGAAGCAAAGACCAGGGCCGAACCGAGCATGAACCGGCCCGTATCAACGAGATGGTTGAGCCGCTCCCCCCGGGCACGATTCCCGATCTGGTCGTGATTCTGGAGATAGGCGAGGAACTTGTTTCCGGACACGCCCTTGACAGGCCTTCCGTGTTTACGGCCCCGGAATGCCGAGTAGCGTCCGCTATAGACGAAGATCTCCTCCATGGCCTGGGCGAGGTCGGAGAGGGTTCCAAAGTCTCCGTAATACCCGTTCTTCTCTCCCGTGAGCACGGTGTGCAGGGCGTGATGGAAGTCGTCGTTCCACTGGGCATCGATCCCATACCCGCCGATCTCGCGGGGCTGCACGATCCGGGGATTGTTCAGATTGCTCTCGGCGATGAGCGCGAGGTGCCGCCCGGTCCGGGCCTGGAGCATCTCGACTTCTTGGGAGAGCTCTTCCAGAAAATGGACAGACGAGGTGTCGATAATGGCATGCACCGCATCCAGGCGCAGCACGTCCATGTGGTAATCCTTCAGCCACATCAGGGCGTTTTCTATGAAGAACCTGCGCACCTCGTCGCTGCCCGGTCCGTCGAGGTTCACCGCATTGCCCCATGGGGACGAGTACCGGTTGGTGAAATAGGGGCCGAACCGGTCGAGATAATTCCCCTCGGGCCCCAGGTGATTGTAGACCACATCGAGGATCACCGCGATCCCTCGTGCATGGCATGCATCCACCAGCTCCTTGAGCCCTGCAGGGCCGCCGTAGGGCTCGTGCGGGGCAAAGAGGCCCACCCCGTCGTACCCCCATCCGTGTGTCCCGGAAAAGCTGTTCACCGGCATGAGCTCGATGTGTGTTATCCCCAGATCCACGAGGTGATCGAGCTTCTGAGCCACACCCTGGAAGGTGCCCTGTGGGCTGAAGGTGCCTGTGTGCAGCTCGTAGATCACCGCGCTGGAAAGGGGCGGGGCCTGCCAGCGATCATCGGTCCACGAAAAGAGGGAGTGGTCGAGCATCCGGGAAAAACCGTGGACCCCGTACGGCTGCCACGGTGACCTGGGATCGGGGAGAGGGCCGGAGCCGTCGAGCACAAAGGCATAATCCGAGCCGTGCCCGGCAAGCGGGCTGTCCAGCATCCACCAGCCATGCCTCGTGCTCAGCATGGGATATGACGTCCCATCCAGGATCACCTGTACCTCTTTGGCATATGGCGCCCATACGCGGATTACTGTCATGTCAGACTCCGTTCGTGAACCATGATTGCTCCAAGTCGGCCGGTTTTTAAGGGCTTTTAACCTTCTCATCTTGTATCCCGGCTCATGAGCGCTACCGGGAATTTCTCAAGAAGCTCGCCGATCCGTATTGGAGAGCTCCTGATCTCTTCCCCTGAAAGCACGTTGTTCCAGACGCCGCCGGGCAGCTCGACTCGGGTTTCGCTATCCCAGCCGTTACCCCGTTTGAGATTCAGGCGGGGCACCACGACCGATACTGCCTCGTCCCGGATGAAACCCACGACGTATTGAGCCTGCGGGCCGGTGATCTCCAGGGGCCGGTAGGATGATCTGTCTCCAAATGCCCGGGGAAAACGCCTGCGGAGCTCGAGGGCCCGGTTGATCGTCCAGAGCTTCGGAAGACCGGATTCCATCTCGCGCACGATCTGCCTTGGTTTCATGCCGCTTATCCTGCCGAGCAGGTCCCGGCGGAGCTGGTAATCCACGGGCCTCCGGTTGTCCGGGTCCACCAGGCTCAAGTCCCACAGCTCGCACCCCTGGTAGATATCGGGAATTCCCGGGGCCGTGAGCTTCAGAAGCGTCTGAACGAGCGAGTTGATGCGTCCGGGCCCGGCCACGAGCCCGACAAAGGACTGGAGGTCGTGGATGAACGCGGGATCCTGAAGCAGGGACGAGGCAAACGACTTCAGGGCACCTTCGTACTCGGGGTCCTGCGCCGTCCACGAGGTGTGGGTCTTTGCCTCCCGGGAGGCCTTCTCCAGATAGGGGAGGAGACGGTCTTCGCTGATGGGCCAGGCCCCCACCAGGGTCTGGTAGAGGAAGTACTCCATGTTTCTGTCCGGCAAATCCCCCTTCCGGTAGTGCTCGGCCCGGGTGGACCACCTGCGGACCGCATCGCTCCATTGCCCGGGGACCTCGGAGAGGACCGCGAGCCGCGCCCTGACATCCTCGCCCCGCTTCGTGTCGTGGGTTGAGGTGGAGAGCATGGTAAAGGGGTGCGACTTGAGCCGCTCGCTCATCCGGAGATGAAAAAGGCCGGCATCGATCCCGAACGAGCCCGGGTCGCCTCCCACCTCGTTGAAGGCGATGAAGCGGTTATAGGTGTAAAAGGCAGTGTCTTCGGCGCCTTTTGCCATGACCGGCGGGGTGAGCTGCTGGAAGCGCATGACGAACTCGGACTCGCGGGGGCCGCTCACCTTAAGCATGAAGATGTCTCTCATGAAGTCGAGCAGATCCGGGTCGATTTCAGCCTTCTCTTTGGCCCGCTCGACGGCCGAAGTGATGATCTGTCTGTCCTGGTCGGACATCCAGCCGGCTCCTGCATTGATATAGGTGCGGTATACCGGGAATGCCGCAATGAGGACACGCAGGGCCTGGGCGATGTCCTGGCGGGTGTAGTCGCGATACCGGCGGTGGCTCTCGCAGATGGTCAGCATGAGCGCTGTGAGGCGGTTTATGTCGCTTCCGAAGAGTTCATCGATGACCAGGAGCTTCTTTTCCCAGAGCACCTCGTGGTAATCCCTGGTCTCTCCGGTGAATTCCCCGTAGAACCGGGTGAATGCGTCTCTGCTCCGGGCGTCCGTCAAAAGGTGGGTGAGAAGATAGATGAACTCATACCCCGTGGTGCCGTCGACCGGCCAGTCCGGCCGCAGGACTTCGCCGGGCTGGAGGATCTTCTCCACCAGGATCCATGATTCCGGCCCCGCCTTGCGGAGTCTCCCCAGATAGGCGGCAGGGTCCCTGAGCCCATCAGGATGATCCACACGCATCCCGTCGATCATCCCCTGGCGAAACCACTCCAGGATGAGCCGGTGTGTGTCTTCGAATACCTCCTCGTCCTCCGTGCGCAGCCCGACCAGGGAGTCGATGTCGAAGAAGCGCCGGTATCCCAGGTCCTGGTTTGCCGTGCGCCAGTATGCCAGGCGGTAGTTCTGGCTGTCCAGCAGGGCCTCGAGGGCGTCCGGGCTCTCATTGAGCTCGGCGATGAGGGCGTCCAGTACTCTGGCGGCCTCGGGATGCTCGTCGAGGATTCGTTCCAGGAAGCTCCTGATCACCTCCTTGTTGCGATGTCTCCTTCGGATGCTCTGGCGGTCGGTGGAAGAGGGAAGGGGGAGCGAACCCAGGGCTTCTGCGAGAAAGCTGAGCTCGGGCGAGGCGATGTCTTCTCCCGCTTTTGTAATGAGAGGGGCCAGGGAGCGGGGGTCAACCGGAAACACATGGTCGAAGTAGCGGATCGAGAAGTCCGCCTGCTGCCGTTCGAGCCTGATCTCGCCATTTTCCAGCACCCGGCCGAAATGCTCGCCCAGGATGGGGAGCAGGATCGTGTTGCCGAATCTGGTCTCCCCGGGGTCCCAGTCCACGTCGAAGTATGATGCATACCTGCTTGACCGGCCGTTTTCCAGAACATCCCACCACCACTCGTTCTCATCCCCGGCCACGGCCATATGGTTGGGGACGATATCCAGAACCCTGCCCATGCCGGATCTGTGCAGTGCTTGGGCGAGCCGCTCGTGACCCTCTTCCCCGCCCAGCTCCCTGTTCACCCTGGTATGGCTCACCACGTCGTAGCCGTGGGTGCTACCTTGGACCGCCTGGAGACAGGGGGAGGAGTAGAGGTGGGTCACGCCTAAGTTTGCGAGGTAGTCGAGAATGTGCGCTGCATCGTCGAAGGTGAACCCTGAATGGAGCTGGATCCGATAGGTGGCGAGAGGGATGCTCTGCATCTCATGCCGTCCTCTGAAGAAGAACCATGGACCGCCCCTGAAGGAGGATCTCCTCTCCAGGTCCATGCAGGGGCCGGTCCTTGGGAAAATCCTCGATTGCCGTGTCGAAGACCGTTGCCCAAGCCCCCTCCAGCAATGAAGGAATCATAAATATCATCGGCTCGTGGTGGGCATTGATGAGCAGGTAGAAGCTCTCGTCTGTGATCCGGTTTCCTCTCTCGTCCAGGCCGGCGATTGCGTTGCCGTTGAGAAAGATGCAGATGGACTTGGGGAAGTGTTCCTCCCAGTTCTCATCCGTCATCTCCCGTCCGTCCGGGGTAAACCAGCAGATGTCGTGCCCTAGTGTGCCCCTGATCGGTCTTCCCTGGAACCATCTCTTGCGTCTGAACACCGGATGCTCTCTCTTGAGTGCAATGAGCCCTTTGACGAATTCCAGAATGCGGGTATCGGCCGATTCCCAGTCGTACCAGGAGATTTCGTTGTCCTGGCAATAGGCATTGTTGTTGCCCTGCTGAGTGCGGCCGATCTCGTCGCCCCCCATGAGCATGGGGACGCCCTGGGAGAGCATCAGGGTAGCCAGGAAGTTCCGTTTCTGTCTTGAGCGCAGATCGATGATATCCGGATCTTCGGTCGGGCCCTCTGTGCCGCAGTTCCACGACCGGTTGTTGCTCTCGCCGTCGCGGTTTTCCTCCAGGTTGGCCTCGTTGTGCTTTTCGTTGTAGGAAACCAGATCGTTCAGGGTGAATCCGTCATGGGCCGTGACAAAGTTGATGCTCGCAAAGGGACGGCGGCTCGTATACTCGTACAGGTCCGAGCTGCCGGTGAAGCGGTAGGCGAACTCGCCCAGGGTCCGGTCCTGCCCGCGCCAGAAGTCCCGGACGCAGTCCCGGTATTTGCCGTTCCATTCCGACCACTGGGGGGGGAAATTCCCCACCTGGTAACCGCCCACCCCCACATCCCAGGGCTCGGCAATGAGTTTGACCTGTCCCACGACCGGGTCCTGCTGGATGAGATCAAAGAATGCGGAGAGCCTGTCGACATCGTGCAGCTGGCGTGCGAGTGCCGACGCCAGATCGAACCGGAACCCGTCCACATGCATGTCCAGAACCCAGTAGCGCAGAGAATCCATGATGAGCTGGAGCACGTGGGGATGTGCCATGTTGAGGCTGTTGCCGGTGCCGGTATAGTCGGTGTAGTAGCGCTTGTCGTTCGCTTCCAGGCGGTAGTAGGCGGCATTGTCGATACCCTTGAAGCAGAGCATGGGTCCCAGGTGATTTCCTTCTGCGGTATGGTTGTACACCACATCCAGGATCACCTCGATCCCTTCGTCGTGCAGCACCTTGACCATCTGCTTGAACTCCTGCACCTGCTGCCCTGACTCGCCCGCGCTCGAGTATTCGTTGTGAGGAGCGAAATAGCCGATGGAGTTGTACCCCCAGTAGTTTCTCAAGCCCTTCCTGATCAGGTACTCGTCATGGATGAACTGGTGTATGGGCATCAGTTCGAGGGCTGTGACGCCCAGTCCTTTGAGATGATTCAGGATTGAAGGGTGCGTAAGCGCGGTATAGGTGCCCCTAAGTGTTTCGGGGATATCCGGGTGCCGGATGGTGAGCCCCTTCACATGGGTTTCGTAGATCACGGTTTCGTGGAGCGGGCGCTTTATGGGACGGTCCTCGGCCCAGTCGAAATACGGGTTCACCACCACGGACCGGGGGGCGAAGGGGGCACTGTCTTGAGTGTCCATCTGATCGTCTCCTTCCCCCAAGCGGTAGGGGAACATGGCCGGGTTCCACCTCACCTGTCCCTCGATCGCCTTGGCATACGGGTCAAGGAGGAGCTTGGCCGGGTTGCACCGGCTGCCGGAGGCAGGGTCCCAAGGGCCGTGGACCCGGAAGCCGTATCGCTGCCCCGGGCCTATCCCGGGCAGGTAGGCATGCCAGCAGTAAGCGGTTACTTCGGGGAGGTCCAGCCGGGTTTCCCTGTTCGCGTCGTCGAAGAGGCAGAGCTCAACCCGCTGTGCCGCTTCAGAGAAAATCGAGAAGTTCGTTCCGAATCCGTCGTACGTCGCTCCGAGAGGATATGGTTTCCCGGGCCAGATTTCCACCTGAACTCCTTTTTAAAGGTAACGGGATGTATCGGAGAAACCTCGCTATAGAGGTAGATATAGAATGAGCCCCCGCCAAATCAAGCAAGGATGATCCCCTGCCTGCAGGTCACCGGAGAGACTGTGCGCTGCCGTGTAACGAGGGCGCTGCCGGGTCCCCCTTGCGGGGGGACCCGGCTTCTCTTGGGATAGAGGGAGGAAACAAATGTTTGTATGTTCTTCTTTATAAGCTGAGGACACCTCGGCCGGCAGGCTATCCCCAGATAGTTCCGGCTCGTTCGTACCGGTTTAAGGTCACTGGACGGGTGATACCCTCACTGTGCTCTGCCGGGGGGCCTTATACACGGTGAAACAAATCCCCTGCTCAGGGTGCACCGACATGCATATGAACGAGTTTGCGAGTTTTTTTCGCAATGCAACGATGTTCCGGTGCAAGTACCAGGTGCGGCAGTATCCAGGGATTCCCAGCATGCGCCTGACCTCTGAAGGGGGAAGGATGAAACCCTGGCATTCGTTTCTGATCAGATGGCTGATAACTTCAGCAGCGCGGTTGCAGTTCAGACTGTCTTGCATGCTCATGTCTTCGCTTGCCATGATAACCCCCTTTTTCCCCGAAGTACCTGAAATATAACATGGAATTATAAATATAATCATTTCAACGAGCAAGGTATATGCCATAAATAATAATAAATAAATTTATTGAGTTGTATGTATACATCCGGGAAATGCAGGGAATATGAGAAATTGTTTGCCCAGGTGCGGGAGAAAATCTTTTCCACAACAGGCCTTTTCCCAGGATAATTGATAAGCGTACCCGATCATTGCCATTTTCATCCGGATTCGGCACCAAGCTCAGAATGGACTTGTATTCGGCAGCAATAATTGGCAGTATAACGGAAGCGAAAGGGAAATCATCCGTGCGGATCGTCCTTATTAAAGGCCTTTCCCCGGCATGCAGGTGCTGGCGGGCTTTAGAAAACCGCACATCTTCGGGCGCTTGCAGGTCATGCGTGATCGGCAGGTTCCCGGGCAGAAAGAGAAAATCATGAGAATACCGGATTCCCGGTCCACGTTATGAATACGGCATGAATAAGAGAGGGAGTACAACATGGTTAAAGTTCTCATCGCTGACGACCACCCGATCGTGAGAACCGGCTTGAAGCAGATCCTTGCCGACGACCCGGATATTGAGGTGGTAGGTGAAGCGGAAAACGGCGGGGAGGTCATAGAGTTTCTTTGGAAGAATGCATGCGATATGGTGCTGCTCGATATCGGCATGCCGGGCAGGAGCGGGCTCGAGGTAACCTCGGAGATCAAACAGATCAAGCCCAATGTTGGGGTGCTCATCCTGAGCATCTACCCCGAAGAGCAGTATGCCGTCCGGGCGCTCAGGGCAGGTGCATCCGGCTATCTGACCAAGGCGAGCGCGCCCATAGAGCTCATCCAGGCGATTCACCGGGTGGCCCGCGGCGGCAGATATGTAAGCCAGACCCTGGCTGAGATATTAGCGTCCGAGATCGACAGACACAGTGAGAAGCAGCCCCATGAAAAGCTCTCGGATCGAGAGTACCAGGTAATGCTCCTCCTCGCATCGGGCAAGACCGTCACCGAGGTGGGACAGAGCCTGAACCTAAGCGTGAAGACCATCAGCACCTACCGGTCCAACATCCTGACAAAGATGAACATGAAGAATAATGCCCAGCTCACCTTTTATGCCGTAGAAAACGGCCTCATCAAGTGAGCCTGTCTGACAGGCCGGCACCAGCAGGGGTCTCGCCGGGCAGACCGTCCGGATAGACCTTGCCCCTCGCCGGAATCCCTGAGCTGCGTGCACTCACTGATCTGCGGTTGAGACCGCCGGGTACTTCCTTTTCCCGGCGAGACCGTTATTTTTCTACCCATAGGCTGCTGAATTCTTTACAATCCGGCTATCCCATGCAAGGAGAGGTTTTATGAGAAGCAAGCTGTACATTATTTATGGCATCGGCCGGGATTCCGTAGGGCTTGTCGGAGGGATCACCGCGCCCATCGCATCCGTGGGCGGAAACATCGTTGATTTGCGCCAGCATGTCCTGCACGGTCTCTTCACCATCTACCTGGTGGTGGATCTCAAAGAAGCCGTAAAGTCCCCGGAAGAGTTCAGGGAACTGCTCAGGAAGATCTCGGAAGAGACCGGGGTGCGGCTCTCTATGGAGAAATATACCCCGGTGGCGCGCAGCGCCGAGAGAACGAATATCCTCCTGACCCTGGTAGGAAAGGACAAGCCGGGAATCATCGCCGCGATCTCGGAGAAGCTCGGCACCTACAACATCAACATCGAGATCAGCGAGATGGTGGCGCGGGAAGACATCTTCCTCATGGATCTCCTCTGCGATGTCAGCCGCAGCAGCGTTCCTACGGAGAACCTCAAGGGCGTGGTGCAGCAGATCATGCAATCCATGGATATCAGCACCATGTTTCAGACCGAGGACGTGTTCAACAAGAAAAAGAAGATCGTGCTCTTCGACATCTCCCGGAGCTTCATGGATGCCGGGACCTTAAGAGAGATCCTCGAACTCTCGGGTATCGAGCCCGGTAAGCTCAAGCGCCCCGAAGGCCGTGAGAGCAGCCTGGCCTACCTGTATGACACGGCCGGATACCTTGACGGCCTTCCGCTCAATGTCATAGACGCCGTGGTGGACGCCACCCGGGTGAGCCCGGGAACCATGGAGCTGATCCAGGCGCTGAAGATCATGGGCTACAAGATCGGGCTGATCAGCACAGGGTTCACCTTTTTCGTAGAACCCATCCGCCGCAAGCTCGACATCGATTATGCCTTCGGGTTTAAGCTGCCAGTGGACGACGATTCCAAGACCCTGGTGGGCGACATCCCCCCGGGAGCGATCGAGCACCTGAACTTGCAGGCCATCATCGAGGACCTCGTGCGGGCGGAGAAGATCGGCAGGGAGGATATTACGGTGATCTCCGACATGGACAGGCCCCATACCCAGACCCCGGGCATCAGGCTCGAGTTCGACATGAAGGTGATCCTCGATTTCCTCAACCAGCACATTCTGAGCAGAGACGCCCTCATAGGGCTGCTGCGCAGCTTAGGTACACCCCGGCTGTGACATGGTCGCGTGATCGAAGAGATCGCGAGAGGCAAAGAATGAAATCCGACATAGAAATTGCTCAGTCGATACCCTTGAAGCCCATCCGTGAGATTGCGGAGTCAATCGGGTTGAGTGAAGACGATATCGTGCCCTATGGGCGGTTCATGGCAAAGATTCCGCTCAAGTCCCTGGAGAGCAGGTCCGATGTGCCTGACGGGAAGCTCGTTCTGGTCACCGCCATGTCCCCCACCTCGATGGGCGAGGGCAAGACCACGACCACCATCGGCCTTGGCCAGGCCCTGAACAGGATCGGAAAGCGGGCCATGATGGCGATCCGCGAGCCCTCTCTGGGGCCGTGCATGGGTCTTAAGGGAGGGGCCGCAGGGGGAGGGTATTCGCAGGTGCTTCCCATGGAGGACATCAATCTCCATTTCACCGGCGATTTCCACGCCATCACCTCGGCCCACAACCTGCTGGCCGCCGTGGTGGACAACCACCTCCACCAGCGGCTGAATCCGGAGATCAACCCCAGACACGTGGTCTGGAAGCGCGTGATCGACATGAACGACCGCAGCCTGAGGAGCATCATTCTCGGGCTCGAGGACAAGGGGCTCAACGGCGTCATGCGCGAAGACGGCTTCGAGATCACGGCCGCCTCCGAGGTCATGGCGGTCCTGTGCCTCTCTACCGGCCTTAGAGATCTGAAAGAGCGCCTCAGCCGCATCATCGTGGGCTACGACTACCTGGGCAAGCCCATCTTCGCACGGGATGTGGGCGCGACCGGGGCCATGGCCGCCCTGCTCAAGCATGCGATCAATCCCAACCTCGTGCAGTCGGTCGAGGGGACGCCCGTGCTCGTGCACGGAGGCCCGTTCGCGAATATCGCCCACGGATGCAACACGGTGATCGCCACCCGCATGGCCCTGAAGCTCTCGGACTATACCGTGACCGAGGCGGGCTTCGGGGTCGATCTGGGGGCGGAGAAGTTCTTCCACATCAAGTGCCGCACGAGCGGCCTGAATCCGAGCGCCGTAGTGCTGGTCGTGACCTGGCGGGCCTACGTGCTCCACGGAATGGGCAACATCCGCAAGCACCTGGATACCCTCTCACGGTTCGGGGTGCCGGCCGCGGTCTCCATCAACCGCTTCCTCTCAGACAGGGACGGCGATCTTATGGAGCTGAAGTCCCGGCTTGAGGATCTGGGCGTCGATGCAGTGATCACGGATTGCCGCGAGCGCGGGGGAGAAGGCGGGCTCGAGCTGGCGGAAAAGGTCGTTTCACTCTGCGAGAGGCCCTCTGAGCTCAGGATGCTCTATGACCTGAACGACGATATCCGCACCAAGGTTGAGACCGTGGCAAAGAACGTCTACGGGGCCTCAGGAGTGGAGTTCTCGTCCCAGGCCCTCAAGGATATCCGGCACATCGAGAACATGGGATACGCGGGCCTGCCGGTCTGCATCGCCAAGACCCAATCCTCGCTGACCGACAACCCCAAGATCCCGGGATTCCCGGACGAGCCGTTCACCATCCACGTGAACTCCGCCAAGGTATCCGCAGGTGCGGGCTTCGTGGTCATCTCCACCGGGAAGATCCTCTCCATGCCGGGCCTGCCGAAGAGCCCGGCCGCCCTTTCGATTGACATCGACGAAGAGGGGAACATCACCGGGCTGTTCTAACCGGTAATCGGGGTCGGGTTCACAATCACCTATGGCAGCGAGACGTCAAAGGCCTGGGTCTTCCGGGTTTAGAGGATCTTCTTTCTCCGGTAGCGGAAGGTGCAGTGGTTCATGTGCAGGAGCCTGGCAGCCCTGCTCTCGTTCCCTTCCGCATATTCCAGGGCGGCTTTGATATAGCGCCGCTCGTATTCTTCGAGCGCTGTTACAAGGTCAAAGCCTTCAGGCGGGATGACCGGTTTCTCATCCGGGAAGGACTCAACGGCTGCCTTCACCCCTGCTTTCCGCCTGTTTCCGTTCATGCCCATGTCCTCGAGTTTGAGCTCGGGGCCTTTCCCGATGAGCACGCCCCGTTCGATGATGTTCCTCAGCTCGCGCACATTGCCGACCCAGTGATGCTCCTGAAGAGCCTTCACGGCTTCTTTCGATATCCCGGTGAACTGTTTGTTGTACTTGGTGCTGTACATCACCAGGAAATGCTGTGCCAAGGGGAGCACGTCTTCCTTGCGCTCGTTCAGCGACGGTACATGAACGGTCACCACGCCGAGCCTGAAGTACAGATCGTGTCTGAAGGTGCCTTCCTCCATCATTCTCTCCAGGTCCTTGTTGGTCGCCGACACAATCCGTGTACGGATGCGGCGGACCTGGGTGGAGCCCACCCGATAGAACTCCCCTTCTTCCAGAAAACGCAAGAGTTTTGCCTGGGCCTGTGGGCTCAAGTCGCCAACCTCGTCGAGGAAGAGTGTGCCGTTTGCCGCCGCCTCGATGAGCCCTTTCTTGCCCGTCGGCTCTGCGCCGCTGAAGGCGCCTTTTTCATAGCCGAACAGCTCGCTTTCGATGAGGTTCTTGGGAATGGCCGCACAGTTGAGCGTAAGGAAAGGGCCCTTGAAGTTGGGGCTCCGGTAGTGGATGGCCCGCGCGATGAGGTCCTTTCCCGTGCCGGTGTCCCCCAGGATGAGTATGGGCGCGTCCTCGCTCTGTGCCGCGCGCGTTATGAAATCCATGATCTCCTGGATCTCGTTGCTCTGTGCGATGAAGAAGGGGAGGTTTTCCTTGAGATAGCTCTCCTGAAGCCGCTGTACCTCTTTTCTGAGGCGGATGGTCTCAAGGGCGTTCTTGATGGTGACCCTCAAGCTCCCCATGACCAAGGGTTTGACCACGTAGTCGTAGGCTCCCAGCTTCATGGCCTGAACCACGGTCTTGGTGTCTTCGAGCGCGGTGATCATGACCACGAGCATCTCCGGGAAGAGGTCTTTGATCCTCTTTAACGCCTCGATGCCGTCCATACCCGGAAGGCCGATATCGAGCAGGACAAGGTCGGGGGGAGCGTTTACGATCTCGCCAAGGGCCTCCTCGGCGGAAGCGAATGTCTGGATATCGTACTGTGATTTCAGGGCGGCACTGATCCCTTCCC
>ERZ795052.99-NODE-99-length-122698-cov-9.172044_pt1 | contig 122698 bp, 104 predicted proteins | sample MGYA00375136_ERZ795052 | MGnify/ENA primary metagenome ERZ795052 (study PRJEB30181, sample SAMN05720156) | activated sludge metagenome | isolation source: Anaerobic digester | place: Japan | collected 2015-05-26 ...
CGGTGCCTTTGTGGTGGTAGGTGTCTTTGTAGTCGTTACAGCTGTCTTGGTGGTAGTTGTATTTGCCTTTGTTGTAGTAACAAGCTGAGTAGTTACAGGCGATCTGCTCTCATAATGCATTACAGCCACAGTAAGCGGATCTGTCTCATTCGGACGAGAAGTGTTTTTCTGAGTTTCGATCTTTACTTTCTTCCAGTCGCTCTCGATTCCGTTGAAGTAGATATCCCTGAGCTCGTCATTAAGGCGCAGCGCATTCTGTCCGATGTATTCAAGTGTGGAAGGCAGATACAGTTTGCTTTCCGAATAGTTCAACAGTGCATTGGAAGCTATGTTCTTTACGCCCTCGGGAACAACTATCGCTCCTGTTTCGTCATCCTTGCTTAGTCCCAGAAGCCAGCCGTCGATAACAACTGTGTCCGAACCGCTGCTGAAGTTTTTGATATCAAATGCTGAGGACTCCACGCTCTTGACTGTTGACGGGATGTTTATCTTCGTAACTGCCGAATTGCGGAACGCCTTGTCGTCGATGCTGAACAGTCCCTCGGGAAGAATAACCTCGCTTACCTTCGTATTGCTGAAGGAATTTGCTCCGATAGTTTTCACGTACTTCGGGACAGTATAGCTTTCCTTCTGTGCGTTCGGAGGATATTTCACAAGCTTTGAACCGTCCTTAAGGAAGAGAACTCCGTTATCTGCCGAATACGTGCCGCTGTCCTCGCTGACCTCAAATTCCTCTATCTTGCTGTCAGCGAACTCGGTGATGAACATTTCCAGTGTTGAAGGAAGTATGACCTTCTTAAGATACGGATTATCGTCAAACGCTCCGAAAGCAACTGTAACTGTACCCTCGGGTATGCTATAGGTATCGCCTTTTTTCATCGGCGGATAGAGACTGAGTTCATAGTTCTTTACGTGAGTAAGTACATAATCGCTGTCCTTCATGTTATGAGCGTCAGCTTGTTCAAAGAGTACACCGTTCTCGGAATACAGTTCGGTATTTCCCTCCTGTACTGTTATCTCGCTCAGTGAAGGAAGATCGCCTAAGGGACACGGTGCAGGCATATCACGGGATACAGTGAGCTTTTCAATGTAGTCGTTCCAGAAGTTGCCATATACACCCGTGACAGTTTCGGGCATTATGTATTCCTTGTCCGTTTTCATTGCAGGATAGGTGATGATAGTTGTAAGGTTCGCATTATAGAGAACGTTGTCTATAGCCTTGAAGTATTTGCTGTTCTCATCCACGGTTATGACCTTAAGGCCTGTAGTGTTGATACTGCCCTCGACGCTCATCAGACTTGCAGGAAGGTGTATCTCGCTTATCTTTATGCCGTCGTCCATGAAGTTCTGTGCGAAAGCCGCTCTTTCTATCCTCGTTATGCCTTCTGAAACAGTTACCGAACGTACATTGTTACAGCGGTCAAATGTGTATTCACCGACCGCAATTACTTTTTTGCCGTCAATCTCCGCAGGTATGACTACGTCCTCGTATTCATCGGTATCGCTCTCGTAACCTGTAATCTTTATGCCGCTTCCGATATCCTGATAGCTGAAACTGCCTGTATAAACAGAAGGTGCATCAGCCTTGTCAAGCGGAGTGAAGCTGAGTCCGTGTTCTATCGCGTATTTTTCGCTTTCCGAACCTGTATTGCCGTATATACGGCAGTTCAGAGCGCCTTCCTCGATATAGACATCGTCTGCATTGATAGTGAGGTTTATGCTCTGATATTTCGGGATGACTCTTGCATCTATGCTCTTGAATGTCTTAGGCAGACTGAGCTTCTCAATGTTGTTCAGGTCCTTAAAAGTCGAACTGTATCGGTATAAACTCTTTCCTGTGAACTGTAGTTCGGGATGAGCTTCAATATACTCGTTTGCCTCGGTCGCTGTCATTAACGCAGTCTCTCTTACCGCTCCGTCAGAGGACTTTGAATTCAGTGAATAATAACAGCCGACCTCCCAATCATCCATATCAACTTTGCCGACTCTCTCCATATAGGAGTAAACATCCTTTATGCCTTCACTGAGAGTAATATCGGATATATGGCTGTTATTGGCGAAAGCCTTCTCGCCAAGCTCTACTACAGGGAAACCGTTCACGGTTTCGGGAGTTGTATAAGCATCCGGAAGGTCTGCGATATATTCAATGACCGCACCGTCTTTGTACACTGAATATACGATGTTGTCCGAAAGTCTGTAACCGTCTCTTTCGCTGAATACATCAGCTTTTATATCCTTAAGGTCTGCATTTACGGTACTCGGCAGGTAAACCGCACCGCCTTTATCTGCGAAGTAGTTATCAAAGCATCCGCTGCAAAGCTCTTTTGCACCGTCAGCGATAACTGTAAGCTTACCCACGCCGCCGCATATCAGTACTGCCTCGGACTTGTCCTTGTTGTAGATGACATTCTTTTCCGAACTGAAATTCGCATTGTTTTCGGATATAGTGATATTATCAAGCTTACGGCAGGACTTGAACGCGGTATTATCTATCGTTTCAAGAGTTGAAGGGAGTGATATCTCAGCTAAATTGCCGCAGCTCTCAAAAAGTCCCTCATTAAGAGCAGTTACGCCCTCGGGTATCTTTATGGAAGTAAGTGCCGAGCAGTATCTGAAGGCATTGCTTCCGATGCTTTTCAGGCCCTCGGGAAGCTCCACCGTACTAAGCACATCACATCCGCCGAATGCGTTATTACCGATCTTTTCAAGTCCCACGGGTGCTTTTACCGTGGTAAGACTTTTGCAGCAGTTGAATGCATGATCCCCTATCTCACGGATGTTTTTGCCCAGTGTTATGGATTTTATGTTGTCACTGTGCTGTAATGATGCAGCGGTCACGGAGGTTACAGGCTTGCCGTTGAGTTCGGATATAATGGTCACATCTCCGCCTGCACCTATGTATTTTTCTACACTGTATTCATCGGACTTTATGGGACCTGTACTGCTGTCCGCAATGAATTTCACACCGTTATATTCAAATTCATCGCCTTTCTGGTAATACTTTGCACAGCTGTAGATGAAATCACCCGATATCTCAGAACAATATGTCGCTCCGCCTTCGGGAGTATAATTCTTGCTCTTTGCAGTTTCTATCTCATCCTCAAAGAAGACAGGATTCCTTCTGAAATCAAACATTGCTCTGCCGAACTTCTCAATAGTCGACGGGAAGAAAACGTAGTCGAAATCAGCTTCCGAAAGAGCGTAATCCCCTATCTCTCTTACCGTACTGTCAATGACTAAGCCCTTGCCTGCGGAGGATGCCGCAGGATATGCAATGAGCTTCGACTTGTCCTTGCTGTAGAGAACTCCGTCCTCAGATGCAAATACAGGGTTATCCTCCGCAACGGTTATCTTTTTGAGCGATACTGCTTTTCTGAAGGGATTGCCTGTCAGTATCTCGGTAACAGATGCTGGTATTGTCACGGATTCGACCTCGGTATTGCCCCTGAAGGTATCCTTAAGTGCAGTTACCTTGAATCCGTCTATCTCCGAAGGGATGACTACATCCGTATCGGTTCCCGTGTAATTGACAAGTATAGCATTGTTGTCGTATATCTCCGCTTCATAGTCTCCAAGAAGATGCTTTCCTCTGTATCCGAACTTCACATTTTCGGGAGTTTCCGCAAAGTCGCCTGCAACTTCAAACTCCTGCCATACATCACGGCTGATACGTGAAAGGACAAGTGGATTATAGGGAAAAGCTCCCTTTCTGATATCAGCAACAGTATAGCCTGATATTTTTGCAGGGACAACGTATGTCGAGTCCTCACGGTTCTCAAAGCTGTCGATATATGCCTTTCCGTTGTACATATACCACTTCATGCCGTCATCGGAATACATGAGATAATGTATCTCGGCATTGGGGAATTTTAACTGAATCTCGCGGGATGTGGCTTCAGCCTCTGTACCGTAGTAATTCACATTTCTGACAGTGGTACCGCTGAAGGAATCATTGATGTAAATCCTTGTATTGTACCATAATGTCATCCAATTGAGACTCGGACAATTTTTAAAGGAATAAGCCAGATACACGTTATCCGTCTTATCGAAAACAACCTCCATCAGCACAGGGCAATCCGTGAAGGAGGACTCTATATTATGTATCGCACCTTCAAACTTAACGCTGTTAAGGTTGGTACAGCCAGTAAACGAATCAACTATCCTTTCAACTGTCGGAGGGAAAACAACAGTCTCAACTGTATCCTTGTTTTTGACAAAGTTGGTTACGCTTGTAACGGTGTAACCATCTATCTCTTCGGGGATGCGGACATAGCTGCCTGCATCTGCGATGCTGCCTCCGACTATCTCCGCCTTGTCGTTTGATACCCTATATGAGACAAGGTAAGTCCTGCCTGTATCGTTTCCATTGTCATCGATAACGGGGATATCCGCAAGACGAGTCTCGCTGTAGAAGTCGGTCAGTTCTGCACTTCCCGAGATCGTCTGATCCTCAGCACATGCACTCATTGTCTCGGTAACGGGACACATTGCCAGTATCGCCGAGAGTATCATACTCATGCATCTAAGTTTTCTGTTTGACATTTGATTTTCTCCTTTATACATTATTAATAAATGGCGTCTGAGTTAATTATACCAGAAATTAAGTACAACTTCAATGATTAAACAGATTTTTCTAAAATTTTTTATCTCAGCGGTTTGTGTCGTTTCAAAATAGTTATATGTTCAAACTCTAATAACAAAGGTTTTGTTGAACTGTATTCCGTCTTATGTTCTTGCCTTTAACAAGTCCACATAAAGTTAATCTTTTGAAGCTATGCGAACTCCATGTTACAAGAAAACTGTAAAACTCGTACAAAATATTCAACAGAATTTTGGCATCATATAGATTAAATCAGCAAATAAACTCTTGCATTTGATTGAAAAATATAGTATAATATACCTGAAGGGGGAGAATTTTCGGCACGTTCTCTCACTTCATATTTCAAGAAAGCGAGGAATGATAACACATGAAATTCAAAAGTATTAAACGCTTAGTAAGCGGACTTGCTGCAGGCTTCATCTGTATTGCATCAGTTAATTTTGCAGCAATGAGATCTACCACAGACGCTGCAAACGCAAAAGTCGGTGACACGCTTACTCTGAATGGAGCCGGAAGGTTCGCCGAGGAGAACATTGACGGCTACAGCTACGAGATATGGGCTGCCGATACTCCCAACAAGTCCACTATGTATCTGGGCGAGGGAGGTAAATTCAACACTGCATGGAACTGTACAGGTGACAAGGGCAACTTCCTTGCTCGCCGCGGTATGCGTCTCGGAAGCGTGAAGCATTACCAGGATTACGGCAATATCGTATGCGACTTCGACGTTGATTTCAAGCCAAGCCAGGCAGGCAACTCCCGTGTATGCGTCTACGGCTGGACTCAGGAACCGCTCGTGGAATACTACATCGTTGAGGACTGGGCTAACTGGAGACCTCCCGCAGGCGGCGGAAACGGTTCAGGCAACGTTATAGCTCAGGTCGATATCGACGGAAGCACCTACGATATCTACAAGGAATTCCGCAAATCATACACCATCGAAGGCGAAAAGGAATTCGTTCAGTATTTCAGCGTTCGTCACGACCGCAGAGACTCAGGTCAGGTAAGCGTTTCAGAGCACTTCAAGGCATGGGAGGCTAACGGTCTTGAATTGGGTAATATCTATGAGGTGGCGCTCAATATTGAAGGCTGGGAAAGCACAGGTTCCGCAACCGTTAACAAAAACGTCGTTACTATCGGCGGCGAACTCCCCGAGCAGACAACTTCTGCTCCCGTAGAACCTGCTGAGGACGGCTCTTACATCAAGTATAACTTCGACAAGGAGATCGAAGCCTTCACAGGCAGAGGCTCCGCAGGCGTCGAAGTCGATAAGGATAACTACTACGAAGGCGGCGGCTCGATGTTCGTTTCAGGACGTGAGGACAACTGGCACGGCGCTTCGCTTTCACTTCCTTCAAAGATATTCAAACCAGGCGAGACTTACAGCTTCAGCGCTGCTGCACTCCAGAAGAGCGGTGAAGCAACCGAACTGAAAATGACTCTTCAGTACAGCCTCAGCGGCGAGGAAAAATATGACGAGATCGCTCATGTTTCCGCTAAGGACGGTCAGTGGATAAAGCTCGAGAACACCGAATACACCATTCCAAATGGCGCTACAGGTCTGACGCTCTATTTCGAGGCTCCCGAATCAATGACGGACTTCTATATCGATAACTTCATGGCTGCTGTAAAGGGCACTGAGTCCGATGTAGAAACAGGTGCAGGATATATCAACGGAGAGGGTTCACTTGTGCCTGTATCAGGTCTTCTGAGAGGCGATTTCTGTACAGATCAGAAAATCAATTCCTTCGATGTTCTTGCAGGAAGGATATACCTCGTAGAAGCTCAGGCAGATCCTAAGACTGCTCCCGCTCTTGACGTTTCGGACGTTGACCGCGACGGAAAGTTCGCAATAAACGATATCATCGCACTTGCCAAGTTCATTCTCACAGAGTCTGAAAAATATTAAGCTATAAGCTGACCACAGCCGGAAGTTCCTTCGGGAGCTTCCGGTTTTCTTTATAAGAACTGCACAAATTCACTCTGCAATTTACAAAAAATTAATATAAAGCACATGAAACGCTATAACTTTCATGTTATCATTAAAATAGATAAATATTTCTCAGATCATTGTATTTGGAGGGTAGAAAAGATGAAAAAATTTATAACACTTATCACTTCGGCAGCACTTGCGGTTACGTCCTTATGTGCCGCCATGCCTGCTTATGCTGAAACAGATAAAGCTGACGAAGCAGCCGGATCCGAAGGTTTAAGCTATACTGTTAATGACGGAAGCGTCGTATTCACAAGCACGGGTGATACCTATTTCGTTATCAACTCTGTCACTACAGAATACGACAGCGGCTACAGGGACGATAACGGACTTAACAGTTCATTCGTGTTAACACCTGAGGACGAATCAAGCTTTATAGTAACTGCTGTAACAATCCCCGAGAAGATAATCGAGTACGATATAACCGAAGATATCAAAAACAGCTTCAGTTACTACTGCCCCGAATTCAGGACGTATACTATCGATTACGATAAGAGTTCGGGCATCTCTGTGGAACTTATAGATGATATCGATTTCAACACTTTCGTTGATCTGGACGAACTAACCGCACGATATGCAGAGAGAGACCTTGAATCATACCAGAGCGGTGATCGTGCCGTTTTCAAGCCTTTTACAGTCGTTCCATTTGATGACAGAGAGATACTCAGCACTTTTTATCTTTCATTCATTAAAAACATATTAAAACAACCTTATTATGATTCCTATTATTCTGAGCAAATAAAGGGAACACCTTACTTCAGACACATTGACATGTTCAACGATATAACCGATGAACTTGTCGTAAACTCCGATAACGATATCCTATTCATGTTCATAAAAAATGGTAGTGAAATCGACAAAGATATAGCACATTATCTTGATAAACGATCGGCATATACAGGTTATAAAAAAACACCGTTTGACTATTTGATGAGTAATGACGATATTATTTATAATACAGACAATATAGATGAAAAAATTCATCCTACAGATGACAGCTTTTCAATGCTTGATTATCATGTGTTTTATGATGACATTACTTATACTACATACAGAGTAAATCCTGATATTACTGATGATTTTGTTATAGTAACAAATAACGATTATTTTAATTATACACAATATAACATCAATGTATCAAACGGCAAATTTAATGGCATAGTTGAACCTAAATGGCCCGTACTTCCCAATCCGCCGCCTCTGCCGCCTCCACCTCCGGAAGGCGATGTAAACTACGATTACGAGGTGAATATCGCTGATCTTCTTTGGCTTGAAAAATACCTAAGCGGCAGGTATGACAAGGGTGTATATGACATTGATCCCGATATCAACGACGACGACAAGGTAAACGTATTCGACCTTGTTGTGCTCCGTCAGCTGGTTATGGAGAATATCACATCACAGTACGCTTTCAGCTTCAGAGCCGATGTCACCGACCTTGCTGATTACAAGGCAAACGAAGCCGCAGCCGCAAAGAAGACATACAAGATAACCTCTCCCACAGAGCTGAGCTCCACTCTTAAGCCGCTGTTCAGCGAGACTGTACTGAGAGAAATGGACAAGCGCTACAGCAGTGATTTCTTCCGCAGCAACGTTCTGCTCCTCAGACTAGGCACACAGACCGACAACGGATACATTTCAAAGATATCCGGCATCAAAGTCAGCGACGAGAACGAACTTGATATAACTATCGACCGCTTCGATACAAATTCCGATACAGCTGACGGAATAGTTCTCTATCAGGTAAGCGTCCCGAAGGCAGACTACAGCAATCTCAAAAATATCAACTGGCACGAGCAGATAATAGACGGACCATGGACAGATCCAATGAAAGTAGTTGATATTCCTCTGAACACTTTCTCGTTCGGTCTTTATTTTCCGGATCTTTACCATGAATTATGGGGAGAAAAACATAAAGCGTATTCGCTTGATGAGTTCACTGAGCTTCTGACCACAGAATCAGGTGATTGCTACCTTCCACAGATCAACGAGAAAGCTGCAACACTTAACAAAACTTCCGCTGACGGTGAAAATATTACTTTCGATGAGAACCTGTTCAAGGATAACTTCGTATACTTCTACGTCAGCACAGAGCCGATAGATGAAACTTACTTCTGTGAATACACAGAGGGAAACAATACTCTCACAATAAACAACTGTTCGTCTTTAGGATTCGGCGACACTGTCAATGAATTCCTCAATGTTTTCATCATCCCTAAAACTGTAGACAAGGATGCGGAAATTGTAATGGATACACACAAGCAGGTCAACTATCGGATAATCACCCTCAAGAATCGAAGTTCAATAAACGATCTTGGTCCTTTCACCACATTCGTTGACAGCAGCAAGAATTACAACAGGTATATTAATGTCTGCAAACACAAATTCGGTGATACAAGCTCAGTCGCATTCTATACATTCCAGGTACCAAGCCTCGGAGTTCCTGCAAACAACAGCTTCCTTCATGAGCTTCCGATAAAGGAGGGAACCGCTCCCTTCGCCTGCGATAAGCTGATCTACGATGCTCCCCTCAGCGGAGATAACTACACTATCACTTTTGACACTCCTTCCGGAGACATCGAGCTGATTTCCGACGATTTCCTCGAATACCGCGGCTATCGTCTCAGCTATTCAGGTAACTACAGCATTACAGAAATGTTCAAATAAAAAATACCCCCTCAGACATGACGGTTTTCCGCTGTCTGTGGGGGTTCTCGCGTTGCACGAAAAATTTCCCGAAATTTTTTTCAGATTTTGCTTCGACATTTTCATGTGTCGATGCGACTAATAAATAGAACAGCTTTTAAAGCTGATCTACCGAAAGGAGGTCTGTATGGATAACGGTGCAAGTAGCTACCTCCGTTTTCTTTCGGGTGACAAAGACGGTCTCGCTGATATCATACGAAATTACCGCGACGGCCTTGTTCTTTACATCAACAGCATTGTCGGAAATATCATCGCTGCTGAAGAGATCATGGAAGATACTTTTGTCAAACTCTATGTCGATAAACCTAAGTTCAAAGGCAAAAGCTCCTTCAAAACCTGGCTCTACTCAATAGCAAGATTCACTGCAATAGACTATATCAGAAAGCATCCTTCAGACCTTTACACTCAGCTCGAGGCTGCATCAGGTGTAGCCGACAATGCCGATCTTGAAAAAAGAGCAATTAAAAATGAGGAGAAGCGTGCCCTGCATAAGGCACTTCAGAAACTTAAACCCGAATACGAACAGGCGCTTTATCTTACTTATTTTGAGGATTTCTCAAACCGTGAAACAGCCGATATTATGAAAAAAACCGAGAAGCAGATACGTGATCTGCTCTATCATGCAAGAAAGGCTCTTAAAACCGAACTTGATAAGGAGGGCTTTGTGTATGAAAAGCTATGACGAAACTATCGCCAGCGTTATCGCAAAGGGTGACAGTATAATTGAACACAGACGATTACGTGCCGCAAGGATCAGAAGAACTACTGCTGCTGTTTCGGGACTCTGCGCTGCTGCTGTTATCGGTTTAGGTATCCATAACCTTAAGGATGTGGATCCATCGCCCAAGCCGTTTGAAATGAGCAGCCATGATATTGAAATATCGGAAACAGTTTCTACGGAACCTGCCACAGATGCGGCAGATATCGTCTCTCCAACCAGAGCGCCGGAAGGTGTGAGCCGCGAAAACTCACATAATACCCGAACTGTTCCGGGACCTCCTGCCGCAAGGGAAAACAGTACCGCGGCAGTCAAACAGAATGATCATTCAAACACAGTGAAGCCTTACGTTCCGCAGCAAGAGAGCGCAGACGATAATATCGCCGATACCCACTCCCCTGTGAATGGCGTAAACGCTCCCACGCCCGTAAATACAATGCCTGCGGAAACACAGGTGCAAGTAACTGTTACGACCGCCGATCAGAATGCGGTCATCGATACCGAAAGGAGAATTTATATGAAAAAGTTTACTTCAATGCTGACTGCTTTATCTCTCAGCGCACTCAGTATGCCGTTCACTTCAACAGCCGCAGAACTAATCCTTCCACCTGAAATAGATCCAAACAATACATTCGGCTATACCAACCACTCTGTTTACCTGTTCGAGGATGAAATAATCGACTATACAAAGTTCCAGAACGGAGAACTCGAAACTGACGTAAACGGCGACGGCAAATTCGACCTTCTCGACTGCTATGAAGTTTTCACTATTCAGGATGAAGAAGTACACCTTAACCCGGACGTGAACCTCAGCATCACTGAGGATGACCTCAAAGACTATGAGAACCTCCTTAACTACTACCTCATTACTCACGACATCACAGCAGATATAGTAACTCCGGAATACTACAACGATCCTTACTTCACTGATAATGTATATGTTGATGCAAAACATAGCATCTGGCATCAGTACTACAAAGAAGATGAGCAGTTCATAAAGGCTATGAACGAGATGTTCGCTTACCGTATCTGCGGAAGCCTCACTCTCCTTCCTAACGGCTATACTCTCTTCGAGGATATGATGGATAAGGGAATCCTCGACCTCGACTTTGACAGCGACGGCACCCTTACTCCTGCCGACATGAACATCTTCGTTACCTACATGAAGGACAGAGAAGAGAATGTTGACAGATACTCCATCCCCACATATCTCAATACTTTCCAGTCATACCATGAAAGCTACAGAGTATTCACCAAGTACCTGAGAGACAAGATCAATGAATCTACTGACATGGTTCACGTTTTCGGTGATTATACATGGGCTGAACAGGATGTACTTCCCGAGGATCAGTTCAACAAGTGTACTGACGCTCTTAACGCTCTTGCAGAGTACGATTTCTTCACAGATTACAGATACTACTACAACAATGAGCCGCTCCTGATCCAGGCAGGCCTCTTAAAGTCACTCGTTGATTCAAACAATGTTTTCTTCTCAGACTACCACGGATATAGCTTGGGCGGCAATGAAGACCTTGATTCATGCTGTGAGTTCTTCTTCCCCGACCTTATCTTCAAGAACATGGAAATGCTCCCCGAGTATTCAGAGGCTTCATACTATGATACCATCCTCCCCGGCGGCGAATCCGAAGTAACTGCTAACGTTATGGACAGATACAGCAAGAAGATAGGCTTCAAGGAGCTTATCCCAGATAACGAACTTGGCAGCCATACTTTGGCTCAGAGAGCTTACGATCAGTTCGTTGAGGACGTTGCAAACGGGCTCCGCAAAGCTCCCGACCTCAACAATGACGGAGTTATGAATTCACTCGATCTTCTCTGGACAGGCGAAATGTACTCGTCTTATGATTATCAGGAATATCCCGGAAGCGACAAGACTAAGTTCACTCCGGAGCAGTGGGAAAACATCAAGACTAACTGCGATTTCAACAACAACGGCATAAGCGGTGACCATGACGACTATTATATTGCTGACATTTATATCATCAATGAGTTCCTCATCAAGAACCCCGATGACATCAGCACACAGACTCTCGTTTCTATATTCGAGTCTATGGACGAAGAAGCAAATCAGCAGAACCTTGCTATAATGGAATCCGCTGATATAGACCGCTCGGGCGACGCTAACTGCGACGAGGAAACAGGTCTCGCTGACGCTCTCCTCATCCTCCAGAACAACGCTAACAGCGAAAAATATCCTCTCAGCGTAACAGGTAACTTCAACGCTGATATCTACATGACAGGCGACGGCATCACTCCTTTGGACGCTCTCCAGATACAGAAGATAGATGCTAACGTGCCTATAGAATAACGCATTAACGGCTGTTCCCACATACAGCAGTTATACATCGGGGAGAACCTTTCTTTTGAAAAGTTTTCCCCGAACCCTTTTTCAGAGACATTTTGACTAAATAAAGATACAAAAGGAGACCTGCCAAAAGACAGGTCTCCACTATTTTTGCTATTTCTTACCGCTTACCATGTTATCGCTGAGTGGCTGTGTATGTAGAATTCCTCCTGACTGGGCTGCCATGCCTTTTCCTTTGGCGGAAATTCAGCGTCGAAGCGCTCCACAGCTTCCTCGTCCTCACAGCACTTGTCTGCATCGCACTGGTAATAGAACCACTTGCGTCCGTCGAGAGCGTCCTCCTTCAGCACCTTTACGAGAAGTGCCGCAGGGAAAATATCTCCCTCGAAGCACACGTTGTACTTCTTGCAGCTCTTGTAGCCTCTTGCAACGTAGTTATCGGGATTGCCGAAATTTATAACGGTATCGTATCCCATTTCCTCCGCCAAAGCAAATGTATGCTCAAGAAGTGCCTTTCCGAAGCCTTTTCGCTGGTATTCGGGAAGTACGCAGAGTGGTCCCATAGTGAGTATCTCTTTGGTATTGCCCTGTTCGTCCACAAGCCTGCCCTTGCAGTACATAACGCATCCGACGATCTTACCGTCCATTTCGAGGACGTGATCAAGTTCGGGGATGAAGTCCTCGTGGTCACGCATCATGTGGATAAAATAGTGCTCGGTGCAGCCCGGAACACTGAGGTTCCAGAATGCTTCTCTTGCAAGGTTTTCAACTTCGCGGTAGTCCTTTTCGTTTTCCAAACGGATGATGTAGTCATATTTATTCATTTTTTAATTCCTCCTGAAATAGCTGACAAGACTTACGGGAGGTCTGTGTTGAGATAGTATTTCGCAAACCTCCCGTTTACGCTGCTATCTCCTTTTTAGTATTATTCATCATGCAAATATCTCCTTTAGTTATAATGTAACAGGGTACAAATCTCCTGTTCAATTTCATTGTATCATATCATTTGCTCATTGTCAAGAAGATACCGATATTCTGCGGAAAATTCTGTCACCCGAGACTTTCCGTCCACTTTTTAACGTCCTCCTTTGAAGCGCTTGCGGAGAAGCGTCTGCCTGCAAGCTGTTCACCTATGGGAACGAGTGCGGCGATATTTCTCTCACTTGTGGATATTCCGCTGCTTGCAGATGTACAGAACGGGATAACAGTCTTTTCGGAGAAGTCATAGCTTTCAAGGAACGTATCGATGATACGCGGTTCCTGTCCCCACCAGATAGGATAGCCGAGATATACCGTATCATAGGAATCGAGTGAGATCTTCTCACCTGCAATGACAGGACGTACAGACTTGTCGTTCTGCTCCTTGTTTGCACGGCAGTCCGAATTATTGTATTCGATATCCGCATCCGAATAGGGTTCAGCCGCCTCGATGACGTAGCTGTCCGCACCTGTGATGTCGATAAGGTATTCGGCGATCTTCTCGGTATTGCCTGTTCGTGAGAAATACACAACTATCGTATCTCCGCCTGTATTCGGCTTTTCGGCGAGTTTTTCCCTCATAAGGCACAGGTCGAACGTGTCCCATTTGCCGTCGCCGTTAAGGTCGTAGGACTTCCCTGAGAGGTCCTTAACCGAAGGCTTCGCAAGAAGGAAATCCTGCAAATCCTGAAGGTCCTCTGTGGTATAAGAGACAGCAACAGTTGCGGAAGAATCGGCGTCAGCTTCTGCATAGATGTCTGCGGCAGAAACAGCGGATGAAGTCAAAAGCATCATTCCCGATGCTATCAGCGGTATGATTTTTTTCATGATGAACTCCCTTCTATGCGGTATTTATTGTGGTTTAAGGCAAGGACGCAAGTCCGAACCGTTAATTCTGACATCGTGTCACTATAGTCATTATAGCAGTATTCTGACACAATGTCAATATGTTTCCGCTTTTTTGTCATATTGCACTGTTTACCTCTCCGCAGTTTGTGCTGTTCGTACAAGTATCGGACGCTTTTACAAAAAACAGAGAGCTTTCTGAAAATCAGAAGCTCTCTGCGGAGTAAAAGATGTTTTCGGTTTTAAAGGGTTTACTCTGATACGACAATGACCTTTCTCATCATTATCAGGTCAAAAGCGTCGATACGACCGTTTTCGTAAAGGTCTCCCGCTTTCCAGTCGGTTAGAACGTCAGCGTTCAGCAGGAATTTCTGCATCATTACGAGATCCGCAACATTGAAGCTGCCGTCTGCATTGACGTCACCAACTACCTTTTCGGGAGCCTTTTCAGGTACAGCAGGTTCAAGGATGAACTTCTGTCCGTCGCCGCCCCAGTATTCCCACTGGCAGATATTTGCACCGTCCTCAGTGCTTACCTCGTAAACGTCTGCACAGCTTTTGCTGCCTGATGCCATTGTCAGCAGAGAATATGTGCCGTCCTTGCCGCACTGTATGCTGAACTTCTGGGAGCTGTCTCCCTTGAATCCGGCAAGCCTAATGTCTGCGCCGTCCTCTGCGGAGCTGTTCTCTACAGTAAGCGCCATGCCGTCGGCAGTCTGAATGGTGTATGTGCCGTCATCCTGCTTTGTTATGTTCCAGTTCCGTGCCTCGCTCTGGACTGCGATGCCGTTCTTTTCAGCGATATATCTTCCGCTGTTTAAGTTCTTTATCGTATATGTACCGCTTGGAACAGAGGGACGTACAGCCTCAATCTTCCATACCTGACAATCGTACTCCTTATAGGGGTACTGAGCGATATTTCCGCCGTTTTCTTTGGACCACTCGAATACGTCAAGTGCGCTCTTGTCTGCGGAGCACTTTGAAACGATTCCGTAATAGCTTCCGCTTTTAACAAGCCTGAAAAGCTGATTGTCTGTGCCTGTATATGTCTGTAATTCCACGTTCACGCCGTCCCTTGCGGAATTTTCAGCAACTGCCACACACTTTGATTCGTCGCCCAGTGAAACAATGCGGAAATAGTTATCATCCACCGAAACGAGCCGCCACTGCTGTGCCCAGCTCTTGTTGAAGTCCCACTGCTGGATGTTGGTACCTGCATCCAGTGCGCCGTCAGGAAGGTCAAGGGAAAGACCGCTGTTCTTGTTGGTTATAAAATAGGTCGCGCCGCTTATGAGGTCAGTTCCGCTGAGCTTCACGGACTTGCTCTTTTCGCCGATAGTTTCGGGAGCCATTACCAGTTCTGCATCTGCGTTTGTATAGTCCGCAAGTGAAGCTCTTTCGCTTCCTGAGTATTGCTTGTTCTGAGCGCCCCATACAGTCTGATTGTTGCTTCCGACTGCCGTAAAGGACATTACCTTTGTACCTTTTTCATTCTCGGCTGCAATGAAGTAACCGCTGTAGCGCTGATTTCCGATAGTGAGCGTAGCCTCGGCGCTGTCCGCAGCCTGTTCCCACTTGCCCGAAACTGCACCCGAGATAGTATGGTCGGCGTTGAGCTTTATGCTCTGATAGTTTATGCGATCGCCGTTTGTACCGTTTCCATGGTTGATATACTCGTAATCGCCCACAATATCGGCTTCTTCGTAGCCGCCCTCGGAGATATGGTCGCCGCCGTACTCAAATGGAGTAACAACAGGCCAGCCGTCCTCGTTGAAGAACATTTCGTGAACTCTTACCTGATGCATATTGCTGTTCTCGAAACGTGTGTGATAGAACAGATACCACCTTCCGTCATCGTCGTGAAGAACGGAGTTGTGACCGGGAGCAAAATACGCTGAATCGAGAGTGCTGAACTTGTAGTTTCCCATGACCTTGACGCCTACGCTGTCGAGGTTCGTAGAGGGTTCAAGCACCGCATTTCTGCCTGCGGCATCCGTAAAGGGACCTGTGGGACTCTTTGAACGTGAAACACGCATATTGTAACCGCCGTCCCAGTTAAGACCGCCGTATGTTGTCCAGAGATAATAGTAGCCGTTATCAGGCTCATATTCGATGAAGGGACCTTCGCCAGATTTGCCGTAACCGCCTGCTATTTTGGTACCGAAGTAGCTGTCCACCATACGTCCGTCAGGTGTAGTACCTGTTTTCGGGTGGATAACACGGCCTGTTGCCGCATCTATCTCAAGTGTGAAGATTCCGCCCGACCACGAACCGTAGGTCATGTACATCTTACCGTCAGTTCCATAGTAGATAGTAGGATCGATAGCGTTCGGGAAAAGCTGGTTGTTGAAATTGTTTCCGCTGAACCAGCTGTTGTTCATTGTCACCTCACCTTTGCTGATAAGATCGTCCACATTGGTCGAGGTATACTTCTTGTTGACGTTCTTGGTAGCGCTGGTCACATACTGATCGTTTTTGGTGAAACCCGAGTAAATAAGTGTATCACCGAATGTATACGGTCCCTGTATATTCTTCGATGTGGCAAAGCAAATGACCGATCTGATATAGGTCGAGGAGGTGCAGAAATACATGACGTATGCGCCTGTTGTACCGTCAGCGTTGCGGAAATCGGGATTCCAGATAACATCGGGTGCCCATACTGCAAATCCGCCTGCACAGTCCTCTAAGTCCTCGCCGCTCCATGCGAAAGCCTTTTTCAGGTTGTCCGAGAGGTTGCCGAACTCAACATTATTCGTCCTTGCGTAGCCGTTTGAAAAACGTGTCCAGTTCTGGAGGTCGTTGGTTTTAGCTGCCTCGATGTGCGAACCAAAAATGTAATAGGTGCTGCCGTCCTTGATAACAGAGGGATCATGGACTGAAACACGGGCTTTATCCGCAGCTGCGACCGCTTCTATCTCTGATGCGGGAAGGTTTGAGGGAACCAGCAGCATCGCACCTGTGAGGGCAAGTGCAGCAGCTTTTCTTAAAAGCATAGTTTTCATAGTAAACTCCTTTCAAAGTACATTGCCTATATAAAGTACCTTAATTAATGTCTGCTCAACAACTTAAAATTGGCTATCTCAGCTTATTATAGCCGATTTTAAGTTGTCAAAGTGCAAGAAAATTTTATAATATAGAGGATTTTTCCTGCACTTTGTTTTGCCCGAAAGGGCAAAATGAGCTTGACATAAAGAAATGCGACGCGCAAATTCAATAATTTATGAAGAATTTGCGCTCCCCGAACAAAGTTCGGGGCAATAACCGCCATTAGGCGGTTATTGAGTACACATTAATTATATATATAATACAATAAAACTGACTGAATGTAAATGACCTATCATACCCTTTATATAACTTTTTATGTCATTATGAAAGTCGGAGCAGAAAACTACAGCGGTTATAACTGAAAAAACCTGACATGTCACTCACAGGTTACGCAAACCTGTAATAGTGAGCCATGTCAGGCTGATGATCGGGCAGAAAAGTTATATTCACGCAAACAGTGCTTTAAGCCGCTTCATTGCTTCTTCGGTGTTTTTACGGTCGTTGAACGCAGTAAGGCGAAACCACTTATCACCGTTCCTGCCGAATCCTGCCCCGGGAGTACCAACAACTTCCGCTTTTTCAAGGAGATAGTCAAAGAACTCCCAGCTGTTCATGCCGAATGGACACTCGAACCAGATATACGGCGAATTTATGCCTCCTGTGAAACGGATGCCGAGCTCTGAAAGAGTATCGGATATGATACGTGCATTTTCCATGTAAAGGGAAGTCATAGCCTTTGTTTCCTTCTGTCCCTCATCGGTAAATACCGCAGCCGCAGCGCGCTGTATCACGTAGGGTACGCCGTTGAATTTCGTACACTGACGGCGGTTCCACATCTTGTTGAGACTCATGGTCACGCCTTCCGAGCTGACGGAGGTAATGGACTTCGGTACTATTGTATAGCCGCATCTTGTACCTGTGAAGCCTGCGGTTTTTGAGAGGGAGCAGAACTCCACTGCACAGCTTTTTGCACCCTCTATCTCGTATATGGAGTGGGGCAGAGAATCATCCGATACAAAAGTCTCATAGGCGGAATCAAAGAGACTAACTGCATCGTTTTCAAGGGCATAGTCCACCCACTCACGAAGCTGTTCCCTGTTGTAGCATGCACCTGTGGGATTGTTCGGGGAACAGATGTAAATGATATCTGCGTGGACATTCCTGTCGGGCATAGGAAGGAAATCGTTCTCGGCAGTACCGTTGATATAGACGATGTTCCTGCCGTTCATGGTATTGGTGTCCACGTAGACGGGGTACACGGGATCGGGTATCAGCACGGTATTGTCCCTGCTGAAAAGGTCGGTGATATTTCCTGTATCGGACTTTGCACCGTCGGAAACGAAGATCTCATCCTCGTCCAGTTCAACTCCGAAGCTGCGGTAATGACCTGCTATCGCCTGTCTCAGGAAGTCATATCCCTGTTCGGGACCGTATCCCCTGAATGTCTCTGCCCTGCCCATTTCATCGGCGGCAGAGTGCATTGCTTCAATGACAGTACGTCCCAGAGGCAGTGTTACATCCCCGATGCCGAGACGTATAACGTCAGCTTCGGGGTGATTCTCCTTGTATGTGCTGACTCTCTTCGCAACCTCGCTGAACAGGTAGCTTTCTTTCAGTTCAAGAAAATTCTCGTTAAACTTTGCCATAATATCCTCCGTTATATTTCGCCGTCAAATACAAATTCTGCGGGACCTGTCATGTAGATGTGACCGTCCGATTCCTTCCACTCTATGCTGAGTTCACCGCCCAGAAGCTCCACACGTACTTTCTCACGGGGACAGATACCGTTGAGACATGCAGCCGCTACAGTTGCACATGTACCCGTTCCGCAGGCAAGTGTCTCACCTGCTCCTCGCTCCCACACTCTCATTTTCAGGTGGGTGGGAGATATGACTTCTGCAAACTCGATATTCGCCTTCCGCGGGAAATGCTCGTCAACTTCAAGAACCTTTCCGTAACGTTCAACGTCGAACAGTTTTCGTCCTCGTTAATGAATGTTACAGCGTGAGGGTTTCCCATAGATACACAGGTGAACATGAAATCACGTCCGCAGGCTGCGATTTCAAGGTCCGTAACGGGAGAGGTCTCTGCAATCACGGGAATTGCGGAAGCTTCCGTAACAGGTTCGCCCATATCGACTGTCATTGTACGTGCAATATCGTTTTCGTCCGTATTTATCTCGATGTACTTTATCCCTGCAAGAGTCTCGACGGAAATGCTGCGCTTGTGGATGATATCCCTGTCATAAACGTACTTCGCAACGCATCTTATGGCATTGCCGCACATCTCGGACTCGCTTCCGTCGGAATTGAACATACGCATACGGCAGTCCGCTTTTTCGCTTGGCATTATAAGCACAAGTCCGTCCGAACCGATACCGAAATGCCTGTCGCTGAGCTTAATGGCTGTCTCACGGGGAGAGTTTACACTCTCCCTGAAACAGTTCACGTATATGTAGTCGTTGCCGCAGCCGTGCATTTTTGTAAATCTCATTCTATCACACTCCGAAAAGCAGTTTATCGTATGCAGGGAATGGCCAGTAGGTCTCAGCCGTTACCGTTTCAGCCTTGTCAGCTGCGGCACGGAGAGCATCCATTGCAGGAATTACTGTGTCCCGTATGAACTCGGATGCTTCAACTATGACCTCAATAGTTCTGAACTCTGCAACAGCTTTTTCAAGTGCGGATGCAGCGGAGTCCATTTCGTCGATGAGGTCGGAGAGCTGTGTAACAAGTCCTGTTTCGTACTTGCAGGCTGCTTTTGATACGCTCTTCTTGACCGATACTGCCGAAGCTGTATCTGCTGCGAATTTAGCTACAGCAGGTATTATCTCCTTGCGAGCCATGTCTATCATCGTAACAGCTTCGATGTTAACTGTCTTGATGTAGTTTTCAAGCATTATGTCACGGCGTGAGAATATCTCAGCTTCGGTGAAGATGCCGTGGGATGTGAGCATTTCAACGTTCTTCTTGTCGCAGATATGCGGCATTGCGTCTGCGGTGGTCTTAAGGTTCATAAGTCCGCGCTTTTCCGCCTCGGCTATCCATGCATCATCGTAGCCGTTGCCGTTGAAGATGATACGCTTATGATCCTTGATAGTCTTGCGGATAAGGTCGTGAAGCGCCTTGTTGAAGTCCTTTGCCTTTTCAAGCTTGTCGGCAAACTGTTTCAGTACCTCTGCAACTGCGGCATTAAGGTGGATATTTGCACAGGAGATGCTGTTTGATGAACCAAGCATACGGAACTCGAACTTGTTGCCTGTGAAAGCAAACGGAGAAGTACGGTTACGGTCTGTGGTGTCCTTGCTGAACTGCGGAAGAACGTCCACTCCCAGCTTCATTTTCTCCTTTGCAGTACCGCCGTAGGGCTTATCCTTCTCGATAGCATCCAGAACTGCCGTAAGCTCATCGCCCAGAAAGACGGATATAACAGCAGGAGGGGCTTCATTTGCTCCGAGACGGTGATCGTTTCCTGCTGTAGCAACGGAAAGTCTCAGAAGGTCCTGATAATCGTCAACTGCCTTGATGACTGCCGCAAGGAACAGCAGGAACTGTGCGTTCTCGGCAGGTGTCTCTCCCGGAGAGAGAAGATTCTCGCCCTGATCGGTGGATATAGACCAGTTATTGTGCTTGCCCGAACCGTTCACTCCTGCAAAGGGCTTTTCGTGGAGGAGACACACAAGATTGTGGCGGAGAGCTACCTTCTGCATCACTTCCATAGTGAGCTGATTGTGGTCTGCGGCGATATTCGTTGTATCGTAGATAGGTGCAAGCTCGTGCTGTGCGGGAGCTACCTCGTTGTGCTTGGTCTTTGCAAGGATGCCCAGCTTCCAGAGTTCACGGTCGAGGTCAGCCATATACTCGGCAACTCTCGGCTTGATGGAACCGAAGTAGTGATCGTCCATTTCCTGTCCCTTCGGAGGCATTGCGCCGAAGAGAGTGCGTCCCGTCATGATGAGGTCCTTTCTCTGCTTCCACATATCACGGTCCACAAGGAAGTACTCCTGCTCGGGACCTACGGAAGTCTTTATGCTCTTTACGCTTGTATTGCCGAAGAGCTTCAGTATTCTGAGCGCCTGTTTATTAATTGCTTCCATTGAACGGAGAAGTGGTACCTTCTTGTCAAGTGCTTCACCTGTGTAGGAGCAGAAGGCTGTAGGGATATAGAGAGTGCCGTCCTTGATGAAAGCGTATGATGTAGGATCCCATGCTGTATAGCCTCTTGCCTCGAATGTTGCACGGAGTCCGCCCGAAGGGAATGATGAAGCATCAGGTTCGCCCTTTACAAGCTCCTTGCCCGAGAACTCCATTATTACTCTGCCGTCAGGTGCGGGAGAAATGAAGCTGTCGTGCTTTTCGGCTGTAACGCCTGTCATCGGCTGGAACCAGTGAGTGTAGTGTGTAGCGCCCTTTTCTATCGCCCAGTCCTTCATAGCTGCCGCAACTGCATTTGCTACGGAGATATCAAGCGGTGTGCCCCTGTCGATAGTCCTCTTAAGTGACTTGTATACCTTCTCAGAAAGCGTTGCCTTCATTATCCTGTCATCGAACACCATTGAGCCGAAATATTCAGTTACCTTGTCCATAATTTAGTCCTCCTTATTTTCAAGCGATGCTTTTATAAAATCCGCAAAAAGCTTGTGCGGTTTGTTTGGTCTTGATTTGAATTCGGGGTGGAACTGCACTCCCACGAACCACGGATGCTCGGGAAGCTCTACTATCTCCACCAGCTTTTCATCAGGGGAAAGACCTGCAATGCGAAGTCCGTTTGAAGTAAGTACCTTGCGGTATGCGTTGTTGAACTCGTAGCGGTGGCGGTGACGCTCGTATATAAGCTCGTCGCCGTAGATACTGCGGCATCTTGTATCCTCCCCAAGCTTGCATGGGTAAAGTCCGAGACGCATCGTTCCGCCCTTCTGGTCGATATTCCTCTGTTCGTCCATAATGTCTATGACGGGATAGGGAGTCTCGCCGAATTCCGCAGAATATGCACCTGCAAGTCCGCAGACGTTCCTTGCATACTCTATAACGGACATCTGCATTCCGAGACATATACCGAAAAACGGTACCTTGTTCTCACGGGCATAGCGTATGGATTCTATCATGCCCTCAACTCCCCTGTGTCCGAATCCTCCGGGAACGATGATGCCGTCACATTCCGCAAAGACAGATGCGGCGTTCTCTGCGGTCACTTCCTCGGAGTCTATCCACTTTATCTCAACGGCTGCATCATTGACTATGCCGCCGTGTCGGAGCGCCTCTGCTACCGAAAGGTAGGCATCGTGGAGCTCCACATATTTTCCTGCAAGTCCTATAGTTACATTTTTGTGAGCGTTCTCTGCACGGTGTACCATTTCCGTCCACTCTGTCAGGTCGGGGACGCTGTCCTCTAACCCTAAATGACGGCATACGGAATGTGCAAGTCCCTCGTCCTCGAGCCACAGCGGTACTTCATAGAGAGAGGGCGCTGTAAGGTTCTGGATGACATCCTCCTTGCGGATGTTGCAGAACAGCGCTATCTTTTCAGCCATGTCGTCGGGTATGCGTTTTTCCGTGCGGCAGACGATGATATCAGGCTGTATGCCTATGGAGAGAAGCTCCTTTGTGGAGTGCTGTGTGGGCTTGGATTTAAGCTCCTCAGAACCTGCAATGTACGGCACAAGGGTTACATGTATGTAGCACACATTTTCACGTCCCTGTTCCGTACCTACCTGACGTATCGCCTCGAGAAAGGGTGTGGACTCGATATCGCCTACGGTTCCGCCAATCTCGGTTATTACAACGTCAGCACCTGCTTCATTTGCGGCACTGTATACCCTGTCCTTTATCTCGTTGGTGATGTGAGGGATGACCTGCACGGTTCCGCCGAGATAGTCGCCGCGGCGCTCCTTTGTAATGACGTTCCAGTATATCTTTCCCGTTGTTACGTTGGAGTGGACCGAAAGATTCTCGTCCACGAAACGCTCGTAGTGACCGAGGTCAAGGTCGGTCTCGGCACCGTCATCCGTTACGAATACCTCACCGTGCTGGAAGGGGGACATTGTACCCGGATCCACGTTGATATAGGGATCGAATTTCTGTATAGTCACCTTATATCCGCGCTGTTTGAGAAGTCTTCCCAATGAAGCCGCTGTGATACCTTTGCCGAGTCCCGAAACGACTCCGCCTGTTACAAAAATGAACTTTGACATTTGTTTATGCTCCTTGAAATACATTTATGATAAAGACAGTCTGCGGACAGGGGGAGAATATTATTATGTCCGCAGACGCCCTTGTCAGCTTATGCTTTTTCCCATTCTGCCGAATCGTGGAGAGCGTTGTAGCCTTCCTCGCCTGTTCTAATCTTAATGACGTTCTCGATGTCATAGATGAACATCTTTCCGTCGCCGTAGTTGCCTGTATAGAGTGCCGATTTAGCTGCTGCAACAACCTTTTCAACAGGTACCGCACAGACTGCTATCTCAGCCTTTACCTTCGGAAGCAGGTTCATTTCAACTGTAGTACCGCGGTAGTAGTGACGCTGTCCGTTCTGCATTCCGCAGCCGAGAACGTTCGTGACCGTGATGCCCTTTACGTCTATAGCCTCCATAGCCTCGATGAAGTTCTGGAGCTTCTGCTGCTTGAATACCACTACGATGTTGGTCATCTTAGGTCTGCCGTCAGGTGCAGGTGCGGAGTAGTTCTCAACCACAACAGCCTGATCAACAGGTATCTTCGGAGCTTCGGGAGTTCCTACCTTCTTGACGCTCTTTGCATCGTCCTTTGTATAGCCGTGAACTGATGCATCACTCATTGCAGGTGCGAAGTCAGCATAGGATGAAACGAGTCCGTGCTCTGTGATGTCAAGACCGAGAATCTCTTCCTGCTCGGAAGCTCTGAGTCCCAGTACCTTTTTAATGATTGCGAATGTGATGATTATTGTAACTGCTGCCCATGCTGCTACAGATACGAAGCCGAGGAGCTGTAAACCGAGCTGCTCAAATCCGCCGCCGTAGAAAAGTCCCTCAGCCTTTATGCCGCCGCTTTCAAGCTGGATAGCATATCCGGGAGAAGTCTCTGTTGCGAAAAGTCCCACTGCGATAGTACCCCAGATGCCGTTCATCATGTGAACTGCTACTGCACCTACAGGATCGTCGATGTGGAGCTTGTGGTCAAGGAGCCATACTCCGAAGCATACAAGGAATCCCGATACGATGCCTACGACAGCTGAACCTGCACAGTCCATAACGTCGCAGCCTGCTGTGATGCCGACCAGTCCTGCAAGGGATGCGTTGAGACACATTGAAACGTCAGGCTTGCCGTATTTCAGCCATGTGAAGATCATACATGTAACTGTTGCAACAGCAGGTGCCACTGTAGTTGTAAGGAAAATGGAATCAAGCTGTCCGACTGTTGAAGCTGCGGCAGGGTTGAATCCGTACCAGCCGAACCACAGGATGAATACGCCCAGTGCGCCGATAGCGAGGTTGTGTCCCGGGATAGCGTTTGCCTTTATCTCGCCGTCCTTGGTCTTAGTGAACTTGCCTATTCTCGGGCCTACGAAGATCGCACCGATAAGGGCACAAACTCCGCCTACCATATGTATAGCACATGAACCCGAAAGGTCATGGAATCCGAGCTGGGCAAGCCAGCCGCCGCCCCATATCCAGTGAGCTTCGATAGGATAGATGAGTGCGCTTATGATGCCCGAGTATACACAGTAGGAAAGGAATTTCGTTCTCTCAGCCATTGCTCCCGATACGATCGTTGAAGTCGTCGCACAGAACACAAGGTTGAATATGAACTGATCCCACTGGAAGTTGCTGTAGGATGTGAAGATATCGAAACCGGGCTGTCCGATGAAGCCGAGAAGGTCCTCACCGAACATAAGTCCGAAGCCTATGAGAATGAACATTACTGTACCTATACAGAAGTCCATAAGGTTTTTCATGATGATATTTCCTGCATTCTTTGCGCGGGTGAAACCTGTCTCCACCATTGCGAAGCCTGCCTGCATGAAGAATACAAGCGAAACTGCGATCATAAACCATACGCCGAATACTGTTTTGTCCGTATAATCAGTCAGTTGTTCTATAATTGTCTGTGCGTCCATAATGACTGCCTCCTTAGGAATTATTACAGCATAAATTATCAAAGGGGTGCAGAAGTCCTGAGACTTCATACACCCCTTTGTGTATGGAATTAGCGCTATAAACCAAAAAAAGAGAGCTACGGATAACTTATCCGCAGCTCCCTTGCTGTTTACAATGCCATTATATCCCCTTTGGCATGATTTGTCAATAGGTTTTGAGAAATTTGACGTATCGTACATTTTTGTCACTTCGTTAGCAGAAAATAACTGTAAATTTTCCACGAAACCGTCCACAGGACAAAATTTCCTATTGACTTTTTTCCTGCAACGTGTTAATATAGTTGCAGGAACAAGGACGTTTGAGCAGACTATCTGTCTGCCCGAACGTCTTTTTTTATTACATCGGTGCAGATCAATGGCGCTCTGCATCGGAAAGGCAAGTGAACGATATGGATAATTTCAGAAACGAAAGTCCCTATGTGCAGCAGGGACTCTATCATCCCCGTTTTGAACACGATAACTGCGGTATCGGTGCAGTTGTCAATATCAAGGGAGAGCAGTCACGCTATGTTGTGGACAGCGCCCTTACTATAGTTGAAAAGCTGGAACACCGTGCAGGCAAGGATGCCGAGGGCAAAACAGGCGACGGTGTGGGAATACTGGTTCAGATGCCCTACAGCTTCTTTATCGGAGAGACCGGAAAGCTCGGTCACGATATCGGCGGAAAGGGCGATTTCGGCGTTGGAATGTTCTTTTTTCCGCAGAACGAACTGAAACGCGGTCAGGCTATGAAGCTCTTCGAGCTCATAACAGAAAAGAACGGTATGGAGTTCATATGCTGGAGGGAGGTACCCGTATCCGCAGACATTCTCGGACAGAAGGCTCTCGAAAGTATGCCGTGCATCATGCAGGGATTCGTAAGACGTCCCGAGGGATGTCCGCAAGGTCTTGACTTCGACCGCAGACTCTTTATCGCAAGGAGAGAGTTCGAGCAGTCCGACGAGAACACATACGTATGCTCACTCTCAAGCCGTACAATAGTCTACAAGGGCATGTTCCTGGTTGACGAGCTGAGACGCTTCTACACGGACCTCCAGAGCGAGACTTTCACATCCGCTATCGCTATGGTACACTCCCGTTTCTCCACAAATACCAACCCAAGCTGGCAGAAGGCTCACCCTAACCGCTTCATCGTCCACAACGGCGAGATAAACACTATCACAGGCAATGCGGACAAGATGCTTGCCCGTGAGGAGAGCATGTCCTGCGAGGCTCTTAAAAACGATATGTACAAGATACTCCCTGCAATAAACGTGAACGGTTCGGACTCCGCAAGGCTGGATAACGCTCTCGAATTCATGGTTATGTCGGGTATGCCCCTGCCCCTTGCGGTCATGATAACCATTCCCGAACCCTGGAAGAACGACAGGACTATCTCACGCTCCAAATACGACCTTTACCAGTACTACGCTACAATGATGGAGCCCTGGGACGGCCCCGCATCAATAATCTTCTCAGACGGCGATGTTATGGGCGCTGTACTGGACAGAAACGGACTTCGTCCCTCACGCTACTGCGTTACAAGCGACGGTTATCTCATCCTCTCATCCGAAACGGGATGCATCGATATACCTGCGGACAAGATAGTGAAAAAGGACCGTCTCCGCCCCGGTAAAATGCTCCTTGCAGACACGAAACAGGGACGCATCATCGAGGATGACGAGATAAAGTCCGCATATGCCCTCCGTCAGCCTTACGGCGAGTGGCTGGACGCAAATCTTGTCCGCCTTCACGACCTTCACATCCCAAACAAGGGCGTAAGAACTTACTCTGACGAGGAACTTGCAAAGCTCTGGAAGGCCTTCGGCTACTCCTATGAGGACATCCGTACTTCTATCCTGCCTATGGCGGAAAAAGGCGCTGAGCCTATCGCATCTATGGGAAGCGATATACCTCTGCCGCCGCTGGACAAGCAGTCCCCGCCCCTTTTCAGCTATTTCCGTCAGCTTTTCGCACAGGTCACAAACCCTCCCTTCGACGCTATCCGTGAGGAGATAGTAACAGATACAAGCGTCTACATCGGCAAGGACGGAAATCTGCTGGAGGAGCGTCCCGAGAACTGTCACGTACTTAAGATAGAGAACCCCATACTCACAGAGACGGACATGCTGAAGATAAAGTCCCTTGACTCCGATGGACTGAAAAGCGCTGTCATCCCCATAACCTACTACATCGGAACTCCACTGGAAAAGGCTATAGACAGGCTTTTCATCGAGGCGGACAAGGCTTACCGCGACGGTGCATCCATACTCATCCTCTCCGACAGAGGCGTGGACGAATTCCACTGTCCTATCCCCTCGCTCCTTGCAGTTTCCGCACTACAGCAGCACCTTGTTTCCACCAAGAAGCGCACCGCTGTTGCTATGATACTGGAGTCCGCAGAGCCGAGAGAAGTACACCACTTCGCCGCACTTTTAGGCTACGGTGCATGTGCCGTTAACCCCTACCTTGCACACGAGACGATCCGCTCCCTTATCGCTGAGGGTACTCTCGACAAGGACCTCTATGCTGCCGAAGACGATTATAACTCCGCTATCCTCCACGGCATAGTGAAAATAGCCTCAAAAATGGGCATCTCCACAATACAGTCCTATCAGGGAAGCAAGCTCTTTGAAGCAGTCGGCGTATCGGACGAACTGATAAACAGGTATTTTTCGGGAACTGTCAGCCGTATCGGCGGAATAGGTCTCGCTGACATAAGCCGCCGCACAGAGAAGCTCCACACTGCCGCTTTCGATCCGCTCGGACTGGCTGTAAATGACTGCATCGGCAGCGCAGGAAGCCACAAGCTCCGCAGCGGAAAGTCCGACCACCTTTATACTCCCGAGACTATACACCTCCTCCAGCAGGCTGCTATGACAGGCAGCTACGAGATTTTCAAGAAGTACACCGAATGTCTCACCCGTGAGGACAACGAGCTTACACTCCGCAGTCTCCTTGATATCAGGTTCGACGAGAACGGCGGTATACCGATAGATGAAGTGGAATCCGTCGAGAGCATCTGCACACGCTTCAAGACGGGAGCCATGTCCTACGGCTCTATATCGCAGGAGGCTCACGAGTGTATGGCTGTTGCTATGAACAGCATCGGCGGTAAGTCCAACAGCGGTGAAGGCGGAGAAAGTCCCGACAGATTAACGTCCGACCGCTGCTCCGCTATAAAGCAGGTAGCTTCGGGACGTTTCGGCGTTACAAGCGAATACCTCGTTTCTGCACAGGAGATACAGATAAAAATGGCTCAGGGCGCTAAACCCGGCGAGGGCGGACATCTCCCCTCTGGCAAGGTCTATCCGTGGATCGCTAAAACTCGTCATTCCACCGCAGGTGTGGGACTTATCTCACCTCCACCCCACCACGATATATACTCTATCGAGGACCTCGCTCAGCTCATCTACGACCTCAAAAACGCCAACGACAAGGCTTGTATCTCCGTAAAGCTCGTTTCAGAGGCAGGTGTGGGTACTGTTGCGGCAGGCGTTGCAAAGGCAGGTGCTCAGGTCATCCTCATTTCGGGATATGACGGCGGAACGGGCGCAGCTCCGAGAAGCTCCATTTACAATGCAGGTCTGCCGTGGGAGCTCGGACTGGCTGAGGCGCATCAGACACTTATGCTCAACGGTCTCCGTTCAAGAGTACGCATCGAAACGGACGGCAAGCTCATGACGGGACGGGACGTACTTGTTGCGGCTCTTCTCGGAGCAGAGGAATTCGGCTTCGCAACAGCTCCACTTGTAACAATGGGATGCGTGATGATGAGAGTCTGCAACCTCGATACCTGTCCGATGGGCATCGCTACACAGAACCCCGAACTGAGAAAGCGTTTCCGCGGCAAACCCGAGTATATCGTCAATTTCATGCACTTCATCGCTCAGGAGCTCCGTGAATATATGGCTAAACTGGGCGTACGCACTGTTGACGAGCTTGTGGGACGCACAGACCTTCTCATCCCCAAAAATGACACTCACGGCATCGACCTCAGCGCAGTCCTCAGCACTTCCGCTCAGGGCAAACAACATTTCGATCCGGCTGATGTTTACGATTTTGCTCTTGACAGAACTATAGACCGCCGTGTTATAATAAAGAAGCTGGGAAGCGCTCTCAAAAACGGTACACCAAAGACCATATCAGTGGACGTTGTCAATACGGACCGCTCCGCAGGTACTCTCACAGGTGCAGAGATAACACGCATCCACGGCGAAAACACTCTCCCTGACGATACCTTCACGGTAAAATGCACAGGCAGCGGCGGACAGTCCTTCGGCGCTTTCATACCGAAGGGACTCACCCTCGAACTCTGCGGCGACAGCAACGATTACTTCGGCAAGGGTCTCTCGGGAGGCAGACTTGTGCTCTATCCTCCAAAGGACTCCGCTTTCAGGGCGGACGAGAATATCATCGTCGGAAACGTTGCACTCTACGGCGCTACATCGGGCAAGGCTTTCATCAACGGCATTGCAGGCGAACGATTCTGCGTAAGGAACTCGGGAGCTGTTGCGGTCTGCGAGGGAACAGGCGACCACGGCTGCGAGTATATGACAGGCGGACGTGCAGTCATTCTCGGTCGGACGGGCAAGAACTTCGCCGCAGGTATGTCAGGCGGTATCGCATACGTTCTGGACGAGGAGCACGACCTCTACACGCGACTCAACAAGTCCCTTGTATCCCTTGAAGCAGTTACCCGAGAGGTCGATATTGCCGAGCTGAAAGCTATTATCGAAGAACACGCACAGGCTACGGGTTCAGTCAAGGCAAAGGCTATACTCGCCGACTTTGACAGCTATATCCCTCGCTTCAAGAAGATAATACCTCACGATTACGCAAAGATTCAGACAACTGTCAGAGAGCTTGAAAAATCAGGCACTTCACACGAACAGGCTGAGATAGAAGCCTTTGAGCTTATCAGAAAGGAGGCGTGAGTCATGGGAAAAGCTACAGGATTTCTTGAATACACAAGATGCGAAACAACTGCGAAAGAACCTCTCGAACGCATAAAGGACTATAACGAGTTCCACGCTCCGCTCAGTGAGGAACAGCGCCGTGAACAGGCGGCAAGATGCATGGACTGCGGAGTACCTTTCTGTCAGAACGGTAAAATGCTCTGCGGTATGATATCAGGCTGTCCCCTTAACAACCTCATCCCCGAATGGAACGACCTTGTTTATCACGGTCAGAAGGAACAGGCTCTCAGCCGACTTATGATGACCAATAACTTCCCCGAATTCACTTCGAGAGTTTGTCCAGCACTCTGCGAAAAGGCATGCACCTGCGGACTGGAAGGCTCTCCCGTGACCGTCAGGGAAAACGAGCGCTCAATTATCGAGTACGGCTTTGAAAAGGGACTCGTTCAGCCGCAGATACCAAAGGTACGCAGCGGCAAGCGCATTGCCGTTATCGGTTCGGGACCTTCCGGACTCGCCGCAGCAGATACCCTCAACAAGAGAGGTCACAGCGTTACGGTATTCGAGCGTTCGGACCGTGCAGGAGGACTTCTCATGTACGGCATCCCCAACATGAAGCTGGAAAAGCACATTATCGAGCGCCGCACCGAACTTATGCGCGCCGAGGGCGTCGAGTTCGTGACTAATGCAGACGTAGGCGGAAATGTCTCCGCAGAGGAGATACTCAATAAGTTCGATGCAGTCATACTTGCCTGCGGTTCGTCCAATCCCCGTGACATAAAGGCGGAGGGACGCGATGCAGAGGGCATCCACTTCGCAGTGGACTTCCTTAAGGCTACCACAAAAAGCCTTCTCGATTCGGACCTTACCGACGGTAAATTCATCTCAGCAAAGGACAAGAACGTGGTCATAATCGGCGGCGGAGATACGGGCAACGACTGCGTAGGTACTGCTGTACGTCACGGCTGCAAGTCGGTGACTCAGCTTGAAATGATGCCGAAGCTCCCCGATGAAAGGGCGGAAAACAATCCGTGGCCCCAGTGGCCGAGAGTCTGCAAGACGGACTACGGTCAGGAGGAAGCTATCGCCGTATTCGGTCACGATCCGAGAATATATACAACTACCGTCAAGGAGTTCATCAAGGACGAAAAAGGCAGACTCTCCGCAATCAGGACTGTTAAGCTGGAATTCGTTCCCGACGAGGCAAGCGGCAGAAAGGTACCAAAAGAAATACAGGGAAGCGAAGAAGTCATCCCCTGTGAACTCTGTCTCATCGCCGCAGGATTCCTCGGCTGTCAGGACTACGTTGCAAATGCCTTCGGAGTTCAGCTTGACGGACGTACAAACGTTAAAACAGCATCAGGCAGTCACGCCACAAACGTTCCAAAGGTATTCACCGCAGGAGACATGCACATCGGACAGTCCCTTGTGGTAAGAGCTATCCGCGAGGGCAGGGATGCCGCCGCAGAAACAGACAGATACCTTATGGGCTACACCAATCTATAACGGAGGACGAAATGATTTATTCCGAAAACGAAATTCTACAGTATATTGATGAAAACGATGTGAAGTTCGTAAAGCTTACATTCTGCGACCTTCACGGCAGACTGAAAAACATTTCCATTCTTTCTTCCGAGCTTTCTGTCACCTTCGAGCACGGAGTAAGGATAGCCGCAAAGAAGATATCAGGCTTTGAAGCCGCAAAGGGCAGGGACATTTTCCTCTTTCCCGATGCAAAGACCATGACAGTACTGCCGTGGAGACCTCAGCAGGGCAGAGTTATCAGGATGTTCTGCTATATACGCTATTCGGACGGCTCTCCCTTCGAGGGAGACGGCCGTTCGTTCCTGAAAAAAGCCATGAAGGAAGCCGTGAATGCAGGCTATTGCTTCCGTTTCGGTACTTCATGTGAGTTCACGCTGTTCAAAAACGCTGAAAACGGTATCCCTACGAAAACTCCCCACGACAATGCAGGCTACTGCGATACAGCTCCCGATGACAAGGGCGAGAATATCCGCCGTGACGTCTGCCTTACTCTCGAACAGATGGGCATACACCCCGTTTCTTCCCGTCACGAAAGCGGATGCGGTCAGCACGAGATAGACTTCAATGCTTCCTCTGCACTCAAAGCTGCGGACACATTCCTGAGTTTCAAATCCGCTGTCAAGTCCGTAGCCGAGACTCACGGAGTTCACGCAAGCTTCATGCCTAAGCCACTTCGTACAGACTGCGGAAACGGTATGCATATCAGCTTCAATATCTTCCCCGACAGCGACTTCATGGAGGAGCGCGGAGTAAGCAGCGGCGTGGAGCTTAAAAGCGCTGCGGCAGGTATAATGGAGCATATCCGCGATTTCACCCTCTTTACAAATTCAACTGTCAATTCCTACGCAAGGCTCGGCGAGTTCACAGCTCCGAGGGACATCCTCTGGGCGGCTGACGAGGGTTCACAGCTCATCAGAATGGACGCTGAAAACGAGGATTCACCCGTTGAACTGAGAGCCGCAGACTGTGTATGCAATCCCTATTTCGCTTTCGGACTCATGATATACGCCGCTCTGGAGGGCATAGCCGCAAAAACTCAGCTCCCTGCGGAAAACGAAAGCAGGGGCAGACTCCCCTCCTCTCTTGAAGAAGCGGCTGACTCTGCGGAAAAATCGGACTTCGTAAAGAAGTACATCCCCTCAAACATCCTTGAAACTCTCATTGCTCACAGCAGAAAAGAGTGGAAGGACTACTCTACAGCTTACGATAAGGAAGCTTTCGAGGATAACACATATTTCTACAGTTTATAACGGAGGTCTGCTTTGGAAAAGGTACTTGTAATATCAAGCAGCAAAAGCGCCTCTGAAGCTCTCGTTAACTTTCTCCGTGATTCATTCCGATGTACTCCGAAGCTGGTAGAATCGGCTTATCAGGCTAAGGTCTATCTCGATGCCGAACCTTCTGTGGAGCTTGCAGTCATAAACTCGCCCCTTCTGGACGAATCGGGTTTCGAGCTTGCGGAGTATATCATCGAAAAAACTGCCGCAAACTGCATCTTCATGATAAAGGAGGAGCACGTTGAAAAGGTAAGCGAACGTGCGGAGAAATGCGGTATCATCATAGTTGCAAAGCCATTCAGCAGGAACATCCTCTATCAGCTGGTAAAGACGCTTGATATAGCCGTTACACGGTCCCTTAAGCTCTACAGCGAGAACCTCCGCCTTGAGGAGAAGATAAGGGAGATACAGACTGTGGATAAGGCTAAATTCATGCTAATGGAGTTCAAGGGAATGACCGAGGCGGAAGCTCATGCCTACCTTGAACAGTACGCCATGAACAAGCGCAAGAAGAAAAGCATTGCGGCTCTTGAACTGATAGACAGGATAAACGAGCAGTATCTGTAAGAGGTGTAAATAAATGTTTGATTCAATTCACGAGGAATGCGGCGTTTTCGGCATTTTCGAGAAGGAATGCGCCGATCCCGCTTCCTCGGCTTATTTCGGACTTTACGCACTTCAGCACCGCGGTCAGGAAAGCTGCGGTATAGCTGTGTGCGATGACGGCGTTTTCAGACATAAACGTGCGGACGGACTGGTTTCCGAGGTATTCACCCGTGAGGAGCTTGACAGACTCGGCAAAGGCAATATGGCTGTGGGACACGTCCGCTATTCCGCTACGGGCGGACACAACCCCAATAATATCCAGCCACTTGTTATCCGCCATATCAAGGGAAATATGGCACTCGTCCACAACGGCAATCTTGTTAATGCGGCTGAGCTGAGACGTTCATTTGAGCTTTCGGGCGCTATCTTCCACGGCACTTCCGATACAGAAGCTATCGCATATGAGATAGTACGTGAACGCCTTAACTGCCACTCCACGGAAGAAGCTGTTGAACGTGCCATGCCGAGACTCAGGGGGGCTTACTCCTGTATACTCATGACCGCAACGAAACTCATAGCTTTCCGTGATCCCGACGGCTTCCGTCCCCTGTGCATAGGCCGCACTCATGACGGCGCTTACGTTGTGGCTTCCGAGTCCTGTGCCCTTGAGACCGTCGGTGCCGAGTTCATCCGTGATATGGATGCAGGCGAGATAGTCGTCATAAACAATGAAGGACTCCGTCCCATAAGGACTCACTGCGGCAAAGGCAAGAATATCTGCATTTTCGAATATATCTACTTTGCTCGTCCCGATTCAGTCATCGAGGGAGTTTCAATCCACCACGCAAGACTTAAGGCAGGTCAGATTCTGGCAAAGTACAGTCCCGTACCTGCGGATATAGTCATCGGTGTTCCCGATTCGGGACTGGACGCCGCTCTCGGTTACGCAAATGAAAGCGGTATCCCCTACGGAATCGGCTTCATCAAGAACAAATACATCGGCAGAAGCTTTATCCAGCCAAGTCAGGATCAGCGTGAGAACGCCGTAAAGATAAAGCTCAATGCAGTACGTGAGAGCGTTGCGGGCAAGCGTGTTATAATGATAGATGATTCCATAGTACGCGGAACCACAAGCGCAAGAATAGTCAGACTTCTCCGTGACGCAGGCGCAAAGGAAGTCCACGTCCGCATATCCTCTCCCCCATTCCTGCACTCCTGCTATTTCGGTACGGATATCGACTCGGAAGAGAATCTCATCGCAGGGAAATACAGCTCTGCGGACGAGATAGCAAAGGTCATCGGTGCGGACTCGCTCGCCTATCTGCCTGTGGAGTCCCTCAGCGAACTCATCGACGGTAAATGCGGTTATTGCCGCGGATGCTTTACGGGTTCATACCCAGTGGACGTCTCGGGCGCAGGAAGCAAGAACAAGTTCGACGAGAAGATACATAAGTGATCGTGTTTTCATACAGTTAAGCAAATTACGGTACGGTAAAAAAACAGCAGCAGAGAGTAAGACAGATACCTATATAGAAGTTTTGCCCCTGAGTGTTACAAAGCACTCAGGGGCATTGTGCATATTTATGTTGCTAAGCTAAATCAGAATTTGTCAATCCTTTTATATCCTTTTCTTGAAGCAGATTATACGATTTGCTTCATCAAATCCCATTGCCATATGGAATTTGAAACTATCAGCATTGTTCAGCTCACAATCACTGGCGAACTCACTGCACCCCATTTCTTTTGCCCATTTTTCACAAGCATATAGGAGTTCTTTTGCATAACCGCTTTTGCGATATTCTTCTTTTACGAAAATCCCTTCCAAGTAACCCACAGGAGAACTTTCTGTGCCTTCAACATAGTCAGTTCTCAAACCGCAGTGTGCAAATCCTACCGGCAGATCATTTATATACTTGATAAAAAAAGAAGATCGCTTGACATTAAGTGCTTTAACAAACTCCTTTTCTAATTCATCAACAGTATGACTTTCCCACATCCGGACAGCCATTTCCGCCAAAATGCGACATTCACAATTGGTTGCTTTTCTAACCATTGGAGCACCTCCGCAAATTCCGATTTATAACCCCAATCAATAGTCTGCCCCGAGCCAAACGGAGCGACAATTCAGCACGAAGTCGAGGGCGAGGGCGTTGGGTGCAGGGGCACGCCCCTGCAAATTTCGATTTTTGTCAGTAACAATTATAGCACATCATCTCTGTACTGTCAATAGAAACGCCATAGTACTTCTGACCTTACATCAGAAATACTATGGCGTAAAACTTCTTTATGCGTACCCGTCTTACCCCTGCCGCTGTTTTTTATTCATGATGCTGCGGTCATTCAGACGTTACAAGCTGTTTTTTTCTGACTGTCAGAAGCTTTTTCGTTATGTACTTTACTGCGGCGATAAGTATTGAGATCATGATCGCAATAGCAGCAACTATCAGTGGAAAATACCAGTCATAAAACTTCGTCGTCAATGAACGTGACCAACAGACAGGGTAAAGCATGACAATGACCGGCATATGCCAGAGATACACATGAAGCGAACAGGCACTTCCAAGCAGATCCAGGGGAGGAAATACCCTGAGAGTCGGTTTTTTCTGTGCAAACAGAAAAGCAGATACGACCACAAGCAGTTTGAATATCTGTGTGATATTATATCTGAAAGGATCGTTCCTTATCAGCAGAAATAATATTATAAGGGCCAAAATACCGCATACTGCGTATATCAATGCAGGAACCTTCATAAGTTTATCTTTCCATTCCGCAATACAGAAGCCAAGCAGCATCAATGGCATTGCTGCGACAAGGACGTTGCTGCAGATACGCCAGTCACCATTCACTTTGTATTTATATGTTTCCAATATTATACGCAGTAAAATGAACAGCGGCATCACGAATTTTGCATATTTTTGCAGACGCAGCTTATACATTACCCAGAAGATCACGTACGCATGAAGCAACGCAAACATAAACCACAGCGGATCGCCGGTTATTGCTTCCAGATCGCTGCAATAGATCATCCTCAGATAAAAACGGGGACTGTTAAAGGTTCTGAGCCAGAATTTCAGATCGTGATCGACATGCATGTGCTGATAATATGATACTGCAAAATAAACAAGCACTGCAATAAGCGTTATCAGCAGATTGCGGCGGAAGCGCTTCATAAGTCTGGAACACATCTGATCCCGTTCACCATATGCGTAATATCCGCTGATCAGAAAAAACAGCATTACTCCGCATGAACCCACTGCGGTAACACAACTTCCGAACTTTCCGGGAAATGATACGTGTACAAATACTACACAAATCGCTGCGATACCTTTGAAAAAATCAAGGCAGCGATTACGTTCTTTAGTGGTATCCGCTGTTATAATATCAGGCTTTGTACATTCTTTCGAGTTCATATCCACTCCTTTCAGCTCCTATCGTGGAGCACAGTGACTCTTTTGCCAATATCCGTTTATTTGTGCCACTGACTATTAAGGAAATCAACACGTTTTGTGAGCCAGTCAGCGAGGAACTGAGCAGCTTCTTCTTCAGTACGGCATTTAGCGGCAGGAGCAGAAAGCTCATGTCCGAATTCCTCATTATCAATTATATTGTTCCATTTATCATAATTCTTTGTGAAATCATCCTTATACTTCTGACTGTCGGTTTGAACGAGCCTGATAGTATTGCTGAAAATACCATCGTCGTAGGCTTTGGTCCATGTATCCTTTATCATATCCTGATACCAGTCCTCATAGGCAAGTACCACAAGCCACGGATTAGCAGTGTCATACATTCCGCCGCCCTCTGTACCGCCGTTTACGTCAGGCACCTTATTTGAGGCGTAGAATCCTGTTCCGTCGATACAGCGGTCTTTGTTGCCCATTGCTGAATCAAAATCCCAGGGCGCTTCAAATGTGAGCTTCTTATTGCCATCCGCACCGAAATCAGCGTCCATATAGAAGCTTGACCAGTAAATATCTGCATCACAGGTCAGTTCGCTTATTATGTACATATCCACAAGCGACTGTACGTCCACAACATTTTCAACTGCCTGTCGGGGAGTGATATCCTTGCTTTCCGATATTTTGCTGTAGTTCGCATCAAAGACGTAGGCCTTGTCATTATAGGCTGCTTCGTACATTATCCTGTAAACGCTGTTCACATAGTTTTCGATGAAGTCGTGCTGTTCCTTTGAGTTGATATCGCTTTTTATAGTTATGCCGACATCCTCTATGCAGTCAGCCGGCGACGAGGAGAGACACTGTACAGTCTGACCGCTGCCGCCCTTGCCGTCATAGGGTGTAAGCGGAGCATTGTCTGCAAGGTCGAGGGGAAAACTATTGAGTTCGTCTTCCTGATAGAAGTAACCGTCAAACTCCAGGAAATAGCCGATATCCGTACCTTTATAATCAGGTTCGGGCTCGGTGATATCTACTCTGCTGGAGCTTACCTGCTGCATATCTGTCAGGAGATAAACGCCGAAATATTCTCCGTTTATCTCTACCTGAACGAAGTCGCCGTCAGCTGCGAAAAGATCATGCTGACCAAGCAGACTGCGTGAAGCATAGAGTGCTGCCTTGTTCCTGAGCATCGATGCGTCTTTATATTCAGAAAGGAGAAGCCAGTTTTTCTGTTCAGCTCCGTCATTGAGCGAGAGCATCCCCTGCTTTTCAGCAAATTTTATCTTCAGCGGCTTTTTCTGATAAACTGTAGTCCAGTTTCCGCGTACCTTGACCTGAGCGTCAGCAGGTTCGAGTATGGTATTTCCGTCTTTGTCCCTGATTGTTACCGAACAGTCCTCGTAATATGGTGCGGGAGGGATCTCAAATCCCGGAGTCCATGATGCTATGGCTTCAGAAACGTGAAGGGCGAAAGGCTCTGTAACGAAGTCAAGTACGTTGTCCGATTTGTTTTTCGTTTCAATGGAAAGAACCGGCATACTTTGCTGTTCACTTGTAAATTCGGCTGCTTGCTGTATCTGTGATGGCGTTTCTGCTTTGCTGCTTGCAGAACATCCGCAAAGAATTACTGACACAGCTGATAACACAGATATTATAGGTATTATTTTCATTTTTGCACCTCTTTTAATAGATTTCAGAATCAGATGGTAAATTGACTATAATGTATTATCCATAAATATTATTTGAAATGATCTGCAACTGACCTTTTTGATTTTACAGACTTCTCAGATAAATACGGTACAATACATCTTTTTGTATATAAGTGATTTCCGTTGTGAAAAAAGACGAAAAATAAACGTATCGCGCAGAAAGTAGTTTGATTATTAAAATTATACTTCATTTTAACAGAATCTCGTAAATCCGAGAAACACTCCAACAACGTTACATTACCATTAGGTTCTTGTGCCGAGAGGCATGCAGGTTCAAGTCCTGTCACCCGCACCAGCGCCGAGCGGGCGCACGCAGTTTCGCGTCTCAGTTTTTCTGGGACGCGAATTTTTTTCTGCGCATGAAATCCATTTGTAATGTACAAGTATCATAAAAAGCTAAGCCGCGGGTCTCCCTGCGGCTGTTTTCATGCCTATTCATTAATCTCAAAGCACACAGTGCTCGAATCCTTGAAGTCACCGTTGAATTCAAGTGTCACATCAAGGATGCCGTCCTCATTTTCGTGGACGTTTATAAAAAACTCCGCCCGAACCTAATGGAAGTTCAGGCGGAGTTTATCATTCTTCGTTATCAGTTACGATATCATCTTTAGAAACTGTTTCGGGATGAAACACCACATTCCCTGTTTCTGTACGAATGAAATACATATCATTTTCAAACAGCTTTCTAAGGAAGCTAATGGAACCTCTTAATATCATAACTATCACCTTTTTTATATTTCTTTTTCTATGGCACATATTATTACGGAAGGTCATTTTAGAACGTTCAGTTCAACATCGTCCGGCTTTCCACATCCGCTCTGTACAAATGAGCACTGAGCGGAAAATGTGCTGCATGGAATCCTTACTTGTTACCATTTGTACAGCTCCTTTCCTGTGTGGTATGTATATATTATAACCTGTTTTTTACAATTTGTCCAATCCGAATGTTTTATCGGAAGCTATAAAAACAGGTTATATACTGCCAGATCTTATTATAGTATTAAGCTGTGCAACGAGGTTTTCAGCATCAATTCCGTGAGCATCTGCCGCTTCGCTGACAGTTTCAACTCCCGATGACGGGCAGCCGAGACAGTGCAGACCGATACTGAAAAGCAGTTCCGCTGTTTCGGGATGAAAGAGTACAAGGTCACCGATATTTGTATCGGGAGTTACTGTTTCAACTCTGTCGATATCTATTTTCATGGCTCACCTCAGATATTGTAGTTATCTTCCAGCGCATCAAGAAGTCCGTATTCAAGAAGAATTTCTTCAAGGCGATCCTGCGTAAGCGGTTTCGGGATAACGAACTGCGTGTTTTCTTCGATCTTTCTTGCAAGCTCACGGTATTCGTCAGCCTGCTTTGCATCGGGCTTGTGGTCGATGACGGTCTTTTTGTGTATCTCTGCACGCTGAACCTCATTGTCACGGGGAACAAAGTGTATCAGCTGAGTTCCGAGTTCTTTTGCAAATGCTGCAACAAGCTCACGCTCACGGTCAACATTTCGACTGTTGCAGATGATACCGCCGAGACGCACACCGCCCTGTTTTGCGTAACGAGCGATACCCTTTGAGATGTTGTTTGCCGCATAGAGAGCCATCATCTCGCCGCTTGCAACGATGTATATTTCTTTTGCTTTTCCTTCACGGATAGGCATTGCGAAACCTCCGCAGACAACGTCTCCGAGAACGTCATAGAACACATAATCAAGGTCTTCTGTGTATGCGCCGAGGCGTTCAAGAAGTCCGATAGAAGTGATGATTCCTCGGCCTGCACAGCCTACTCCCGGTTCGGGACCGCCTGATTCAACGCAGCGTGTTCCGCCGTAGCCTTCCTTGAGGATGTCTTCGAGCTCAATGTCCTCACCATTTTCACGGAGAGTATCGAGAACTGTTCTCTGAGCAAGTCCACCGAGAAGAAGTCTTGTGGAGTCAGCCTTAGGATCGCAGCCAACTACCATGACTTTATTGCCTCTTTCAACAAGTCCTGCTGTGAGATTCTGGGTGGTAGTGGATTTACCGATACCGCCTTTTCCGTATATTGCGATCTGTCTTATTTCCTTAGCCATTTTTATTTACACCTTTCATTTTTGATATAAGCCTTTAGCTGTCAGCCTTTAGCCATTAGCTAACATTATATTATACATATTTTTTCAATAGCCGCTATCATAAGCTAAAAGCTAAGAATATTGGCTATGAATTGAGGGTAACTGTACCGCTGCGAGCAGAGAAATTGCAGCGGTACAGTACAGGATAAAGTTCCTGCGGACATGAAACTGTCAGCCATGTGAGAATGTATCCTTATGTGCGATACGCTTCAGATAGATCTGGTCGCCGTAGTCCTTTTCACCTGGAACGCCGATAGCATCCGCACGGCATCGCTGACAATGCCTGAATACATCTATGTATTTTGAAGCCTTTGCCCTTACTGTCTCTATCTGAGCGCAGGTGGGTTCTGGATAGTCTTTCAGTTCATTCTGAGGGATAAGCGGGATAATGTTGTAAATGGAAGCACCTGCCTCTTTTACAGTTTTCGCTATCTCCTCGATATGCTCATCATTAATTCCTATAACAAGCACTGTATTGACCTTTATGGTAATGCCTGCCTCACTGACTTTTCTGATGCCTTCAAGCTGATTCTTTATGAGTATCTCAGCCGCTTCGACTCCTGTATAGTGTTTGCCGTGATAGAGAATTCCGCGATTGAGTTTAGCCTCTATTTCGGGATCAACGGCATTTACTGTGACCGTCAGCGAATCGATATCAGTTTCGATTATTTCATCAGCCTTTTCTGCAAGGAGAAGTCCGTTTGTGCTCATGCACTTCACAAGGTCGGGAAAGTTTTTCTTTATCAGTCGGAATGTTTCAAGTGCGTAATCCGATGCAAGAGTATCTCCCGGACCTGCGATCCCTGCGACTTTTATTGCAGGACACAGTTCAAGTGATCGCCTTATAACATCTATCGCTTCCTCGGGTTTTATCACCGTTGAAGTCACACCGGGACGCTTCTCGTAGTCGTTGATGCGCCTGTCACAGAATCGGCACTCAATATTGCAGGTGGGACTTATAGGGAGATGTATCCTTCCTGTTGTACCTTTCTTGCCCCTTGCGTAACAGGGATGCTTGTCGGTCAGTTCTTCGTAGGATATCGCCATTCGTCCACCTCCCACAGCCTGTCAGCTATTATTTTTTCCACAAGCGGCTCAATGGGGAACGGCGCTTCGTAGACCGTAAGTCCACGGCTTTCAAGCTGCTGTGATGCGCCTGAACCTATCTTTGCTACAACTACCGCATGAACATCGCTGAGTACATCTATCACCTTGTCGAATGACGAATCATTGTGATAATGTCCCTGACAGACACGCTCAACTTCCCTTGTACCGCTGTATTTGTACGTATTTTCGTCTATTTCGATTATATGAAACCTCTCTGCATGACCGAAATGCTGATTTACAACTATTCCGTCAGTTGAAGCTACAGCTATTCTGTATGCCATAATATCACCTCGTTATTTACCGCCGACTGCGGCTGAATATATCCTTTCAAGGAGCGTGAACGCTCCGCGATAACCTATGTAGGTCTTGTTTATGGTGACTTCCTCCGTTGTGGGAGGTCCAACCTCTATGAGCAGTCCGCCTTTTTCAGCGGCAACATCGCTCTCCCATGTAGTGCCGAGGATAAGCGGTACTCCCGAACCGAAATCCACTGTTCTCAGCGATTCTTCTACAAGGTAGCCGTCCTCGATGAACTCAGGCTCGACCGATACATCCTCTGCGATATTGTGGAAGTATTCAGCTATTTTCTCCCTGTATCTCGGCGGAGGATTGTCCGTGATTATCTGCTTTACAGGTATCATTCCTATCTGAGATGCAAGGAATTTCGTGTAGGCAAGAGTGTATGCGCTGTCGCCGATGACTGCAAACTGCGAGGGCAGTCCGAACCAGTACTCCGAGAAGAATTCTGCAAAGTGTTCGAGGAAGTAATAGTAAAGCTGTGATTCCTCTTTGATGAATGCCTCGGACTTGCGCTTGTTGATACCTGCAAATTCCACAACCTTGCGGATAAATGCTGTTGTAGCTTCCTCACCGATCGGTATTTCCGGGATGTGCAGATAGGGCTGACCGTACTTCCTTTCAAGAAGCTTTGCAGTCTTTAAGCCTACCCACGGGGATATCACCAGATTGAACTGCGCCTTCGGTATGTTTTTCCATTCCTTTGCGCCGCCGCTCTGAGGTCCGAAAAGTACATTGACTTTCAGTCCTGAAGCTCTGAGGATACGGACAATTTCGAGGTAATCACCTCGCCAGTTCTGATGAAAATAGGGGACATCGAACCAGAGATTTACAAGTCCCTGTTCCTTTTCGCCGTCGTAGTCGCCCACGTACTGGTTTATTATGGACTCGATAACTATTTCGTGACCTGTAAGATTTGTTCCCTTGAATCCGCCTGTTTCAGCACAGACTATCGGAAATCCCTGTTCCTGATACTTACGGACTACGCTTTCAACATCATCACCAATAAGCTCTCCCGAACAGCCTGTGAGGACTACATAAAGGTCCCCTTTGAGTACAGCAAGCGATGACTTTATAAGGTCGTCAAGCTTCTGAGTACCGCCGAAAACGATGTCATTTTCGCCAACATTCGCACTTGGCACATTACCGCCGCCTGCACCTGCCGAGCCCTGAAATCCGTTATCAAAGCTGATAAGAAAGAACTGCTTGTACATACATCCAGGACCGCAGTTTGCTATGGGAACTCCGCCCTTTATTGCCGCTACTGTATATGCCGCACCCACTGTACATCCGTAATGGGGATGAACTATCGTACCGCTTTTTGTCTTTGTCTCTGCCATTTTTATGCACCTTTCTTCTTTAACTTTTCACTGAGAGCCTTGTCTATCACTTCGGGCTCTTTTGAGAGGATGAACGGATCATCCTGCGACTGCCACCACTTTGTATAGGGCAGTTCAACGTGACGCTGAAGCACCTGATTGAAGCGTTTTCTCGCCAGTATATCAAGGAGTATCTCTCCTGTTCTTATCATGCCGTCATAGCCGACGGGAATATGCTCGTCGCCCATTGCAAGTGCAGGGATGCCGAGCTTTGCGGCTTCGGGAGCAAGTCCCTGATGACGGATGATAACGAAATCTGTCCTGACTCTGCGGAATACCTGCGGAAGCTGATATGCCTGTGTCTTGCTGACGGTATAATGTGGGATATCGCCATATTCCTCCACAAGATTTTTGAGGGAGTTCTGATTCTCACCGCCGCTGTCATAAACAGGATCGTGGTGGAACACTACCGAGCCGTCAACTTCGATGCCAAGCTCACGGAGTACGGAGATAAGTCCGTGTGCATAGGCTGAACCCGTCATAATGAAGCCTTTAACGCCCTTGAATTTCTCACGGAGTTCAAGTATCCTCGGCATTACTCTTTCATGCTCCGACTTTATGTATTCCTCAGTCTCATTTTCCTTGCCAACTATTTTTGCAATTGCTCTCAGCCACGCATCGGTTCCTGCAAAGCCGTAGGGCTGTGGAGCATCTATCTGCGGAACACCGAAATGCTGTTCAAGCACCGTCGCCATATATGAGCCAAGAGTGTGGCAGAATGTGGAAGTTGCCACTGCTTCCGATGCCTGTTCAAGTTCCGCATAGTTGGCGCAGTCTATCATATAATTCACGCGAAGTCCCAGCGGTTTGAGGATATCCGTGAAGTAGTCCGTGCCCCACAGTGCAACAATGTTTATGAGGCCTTTCTGCTTCTTCGGGTTCCTGTTAACTATCTTCTGAGCCACACCATGCTGTGAGATATCGAATCCCGTACTCCAGTGCTTGGAGCGGAATCCCTCGCAGTGGAGCGGTATTATGGGCACTCCTACCTCCGGCTCCATTTCATCGGCGATACTGTCGATATCCTCACCGATTATCGCAGTCGCACACGCCATTGAGATGAATATCGCCTTGGGGTTGAACCGCTCTTTGGCGTCCCTTATAGCCTGTCTCAGCTTGTCGCTGGCACCGAATACCATGTCCTTTTCAAGAAGGTTTGTGCAGAATATCCTGAGATTCTGTACAGGCTTGTGTCTCCTTGTAAGTCCCATTTTGAACGCAAGATTGAACCATGCATTATCTGCCGCACAGCCTATCGGTGAATGCTGTATAAGTATACAGTCCGTAAGGTTTCCTATCTGACATTCCACGATTGCATTTGCACACATGGTCTGCTGATTCAGCGGAGTTTTCAGTTCGCACAAACGACAGGCTTTACTGCCGTTTCCGGGACAGCCTCCGTGCTTCTGAGCGTGAATATCATTGCCTTTCTTTTTTTCTTTTCTGCCTTCATAGTCCGATTCTTCAACAAGTTCGGAAGCGGCACCGTCCCATGCGATGATAGTACCGAGACGCATTTCACGGTTTTCAACGCTGGTCATTTCAAGATTTATTTTCTTAGCCATTATCAGTTCTCCTTTGTTTTGGGGTATGCATATATTATACATAGGCAAAGTGTGATTTGTCCAATACTTGTTTCCGAGATTCTATTCTCAGAAATCCCGATAACCACGGTCAACAAAAAAGCCGCCTGATATTTCTATCAAGCGGCACTGCTCATTTTCTCAATTCAAGTTCACGTTTCACCTCGTCAATAAACTGCTTTCCCATACTGCTGAGTTCATTGTTTTTCTTCGTGATGTAACCGATATTCATAGTACTCTGGTCACTGTCTGCATTTTTGAACGGTATCACAAGGAACTGGTCTCCGCTGAGCTTTTCGGAATAGATACTGGAACACAGCGTGTAGCCGTTAAGTCCAGCCATGAGATTCATCATCGTTGCACGATCGGTAGCTTTGACTGTTTTCTGATAGGCGTGTTCAATGAGTATCTCCTCGGCGAAATAGATCTCCGTTTCGTTTTCCTGTTCAAAGGAAAGACAGGGGTAAGGATCAAGCTGCTCAAATGTCAGTTCTTTTTCTTTGGCGAGAGGGTGTGAACGGGCAAGATAGACACTGGCGGGACATTCTATCAGCGATGTAAAATTCAGTTCATTCTCACGGAGAAGCCTGTTTATCACACGCTGATTCGCCTCGCATGTGTAGATTATGCCTATCTCACTTTTCAGCGAGCTTACGTCCTTTATCACGTTTGCGGTAGCAGTTTCTCTCAGTGCAAGGTCGAACCGGTTGGAGTCGTAATGCTTAGCCATTTCAATAAATGCCTTGACCGCAAAGGAGTAGTGCTGCATTGACACCGCAAAACGTCTGCGGAAGTTCATTTCCTCGCCGTATTCCTCCATTACTTCCTCATACTGCTGATAGACGCGCTTTATTTTAGCAAGAAATGTCTCCCCCTCAACAGTAGTGGTAACGCCTTTGTGGGTACGGTGAAATATCTGTATGCCCAGTTCATTTTCAACGTCCCTGACAGCGCCTGTCAGTGTAGGCTGAGCGATGAACAGCTTTTCAGCCGCCTTGTTCATCGAACGTGATTCTGCTATTGTAATTAGATAGTTTATCTGTTGTAAAGTCATAAAACACCTCGTAAAAAAACAGCCTCTTCATTGAAGAAGAAGCTGTTTTGTCATTCATTAATGTATTTTTAGGAGGTCATACACTTAATGTTTCAGCTAAATATTGCTTTCTTATGTAACATCGGCTTTTGCTGCACATTCGGTCTGTTCCTCTCACGATGGAGCGGAGCATATCAAGCATATAGGAAATAGTTTTTTTCATTTTTTAACCGCTCCTTTCGTTTGGTATGGTTTAATTATATCACCGTAAAATGAACTTGTCCAATGCAAAAAATCCATTGCCGACTATAGAAAAATGCTATATCAGTTACCCTTGAAAAACTGATGTGTATGCGCTATACTTATTAAATAAACAGAAATTGTTTTTACAGTTTTGAACTCACCAGACTTACGATATAAGCTGCATGACCGCCCTCAATATTGTAAACGTCATATCCACGGTCTTCCAGTATCTCTGCAACTTCTTCGCTGAGATCACCAGTTCTACACAGGACATAGACCGGCTTGTCTTTCGGCAGCTTTGAGAGTCCGGATGAGATCTCGTCAAATGGCACATTTACCGAACCCTTGATACTATTGCTTTCAAATTCTTTTCTGCTTCGTATATCAAGAAGAAGCACTTTTCCTGTATCAAGAGCGGATATTTCCGATGCATTTATTCTTTTCATATCAAATTCCTTTCAGGAGGCAAAAATGGCTTTAACAGATCAGCAGCTCGAACGTTATTCGAGGCATATAACTTTAAAAGAAATTGGGGTAAAAGGACAGAAAAAACTCCTTGCCGCAAAAGTACTCATCATAGGTGCAGGAGGTCTCGGCGCACCTGCCGCAATGTACCTTGCCGCCGCAGGTGTCGGAACCATAGGCATTGCCGACTGCGACAGCGTGGAACTCTCAAATCTGCAAAGGCAGATAATCCACACTACCGATGATATAGGCAAGCCTAAAGTGCAGTCCGCCGCCGAAACTATAAAGTCTCTCAATCCCGACGTTGAAGTTATCACATATCACGAATACGTAAACAGTAAGAACATCGCATCCATGATAGCGGATTACGACTTCATCATCGACGGTGCGGACAACTTCCCTACCAAATTTCTCATAAATGATGCCTGCGTACTTGGTCACAAGCCCTTCTGTCACGCTGGTATACTTCGTTTTGAGGGACAGCTTATGACTTATGTTCCCGATGTTTCCCCATGCTATCGCTGTGTATTTGAAGCTTCGCCTCCGAAAGACGCTGTACCAAGCTGCCGTGAAGCAGGTGTAATAGGTGCAATGGCAGGGATAATCGGGGCGATGCAGGCTCTTGAAGCCGTAAAGTACATCACAGGTCAGGGCGACCTGCTTACAGGAAGTATGCTCGTATTCGACGGGCTGAAAATGGATTGGCGAAAAGTAAAACTCCCGAAAAGAAATCACCACTGTCCCGTATGCGGTGATACTCCGACTATAACAGAACTTGCAGATGAGGAACAGGTATCCTGTTCTCTCAGACCGCAGTAAGGTCCTTTACGACCTCTCCTGCAATAATAAGTCCGACAACAGAAGGGACAAAAGCAGTGCTTCCGGGAATGTCACGGCGCTCTGTACACTTATGCTTTGCTCCGGGAGGACAGATGCAATGTGTACGGCAGGATATGGACATATCCTCGATAGGACGTGTCGGCTGTTCCTCGGAATATACTACTTTGAGTTTTTTTACCCTGCGCTTACGGCACTCTATGCGCATCACCTTTGCAAGGGGACACACCTTAGTCTTATAAATATCAGCAACACGAAACGCCGTGGGATCAAGCTTGTTGCCTGCGCCCATACTGCTGATAATAGGGATATGAAGCTCCTGTGCCTTCATAACAAGAGCAAGTTTTGCCGTAACGGTATCGATTGCATCAACAATGTAATCATACTCTCCGAATGGGAACTCATCTTCGTTTTCCGGCAGAAAAAAGCACTTATGTATTCGGATATCAACGTCTGGATTTATCTCCCTCATTCGTTCAGCCATGACATCTGCCTTGTACTTTCCCACTGTTTTTCTTGTGGCGATTATCTGGCGGTTAAGATTTGTAAGACAGACCTTATCATCGTCAATAAGGTCGAATTTATATACACCGCTTCTCACAAGAGCCTCGCAGACGTATCCGCCTACACCGCCAATACCGAATACTGCCACTCTTGCGTTTGCAAGCCTGTTCATTCCTTCGCTGCCTATCAGAAGCTGTGTTCTTGAAAACTGATTCAACATATCGCTCACCTTGTTATCATAGTATTTTTATAGTTATACTAAGATTATATAACAAGCTAAAGAATATGTCAATATCTTATTCCTACAAAACTTATTGACAAAGTAGTTTTGTGTAGCTATAATATTCTCATACCACACAAATTTATCCGAGGTGAGATATATGAATTATGATATCAGACAAGCTATCTATGACAAATACATTGCACCGACAAAAAAAGAACGTCCCGACTATATCGGAGTCGAGATCGAAATGCCCGTTGTAAATCTCAGCGGAAAGGCTGTTGACGAGGCTGTTTCAATTGAAGCCGCTGAAAGATTTATCAAAAACTTTAACTTCATAGGATCAGGCAGGGACACTGACGGTAATATAATATCTGCAAAGGATACTCAGACGGGAGATATTCTCTCCTTTGACTGCTGCTATTCCAACCTTGAGCTTTCATTCGGCAAAGCTGTGGGACTGTTTGAGATAAAGGAAAGATTTGAAAAATACGTCCGTTTCCTCAATTCCGAATTTGCAAAACACGGCTACACTCTGACCGGTATGGGTATCAATCCCAACGCTGGTATAAACCATAATCTGCCTATCCAGAATGAGCGCTACCGTATGCTATACCATTATCTTCACTCTTATCACGAGCATACCGATGAGGTGGATATACGCTTTCATAAACGTCCCGATTTCGGTACATTCACCAGTGCTTCACAGGTCCAGCTTGATGTGGATTATGACCAGCTTACCGATGTTATCAACGTTTTCGGACTTCTTGAGCCCTACAAGTCGATACTTTTCGCCAACTCCTACCTACCTGATTATCCCGACTTTCTCTGCGTGAGAAATATGCTTTGGGAACACAGTATGCAGGGCTATAATCCGCACAATGTGGGGATGTTCGGAAAGTTACTGACGAATACTGATGAGCTTATCGACTACATAGGCACCCAGTCTATCTACTGCACTATGCGTGACGGAAAGTATGTGAACTTCACGCCGCTGACGCTTGATGAATACTTTTCACGTGATTTCGTTGAGGGAGAATTCTTCGACGGAAAGGACTATCGGAATATAAAATTCACTCCCGAAGCAGGGGACCTTGAATATCTCCGTACCTTCAAGTTCGAGGATCTTACATTCAGAGGAACTATCGAATACAGAAGCTCCTGCTGTCAGCCGCTTTCGGAAGCTATGACTGTTGCGGCGTTTCACACAGGACTGAAAGAGAAACTGTATGAGCTTAAGGAGATAGTTGAGAATGATGAAGTCATTTATTCTCACGGATTCAATGCCACGGAGCTCCAGAAGCTGCTGTCCAAGCAGAAATTCCCTGAGTATATCGATGAGGGAGCAGTCGAACGGCAACTCGTCCGCATACTTGACCTTGCATCGGCAGGATTACAGCAGCGTGAGCTTGGTGAGGAAGCATTGCTTGCTCCGCTTTATGAAAGAGTGTACAGACATACAAATCCTGCAAGAACTATGCTTGACGGCATAAAGAACGGCATACCCATCGAAAGCTATATCAAGCAGTATGCCGCAATATGAGGTGGATCATGAGCAGTAATGATATCAGAAATGCAGTTATCACCGATAATGAAGTGACATTTTCGCATAATGACAGGGACTATCTGTTATACGGCTGGGATCAGTGCGACGGCTATTTTCTGAGCCTTGAATGTGAAGGCGAGCTTGTATGGCAGTCGGCACCTATGTCCAAAGCGAAATGTATTGACGAATTCTTCAGATATTACTCTGAATTATAACTGATAATAGTTTATTGAGATTGGACAATATCAGTGATATGCAGTATAATATAATCATAACAGGAAAGGAGTTGTTTCTCGATGAAAAAGATATGTTGTTGTTGTTTCTCGCTTAGCAATAGAATAAGTATTTGTCGGAGAAACAGCACTTTCGCTATCTGACTGCACTTTTGTGTGCAGAAATAAAGATCAAGGGAAATGCAATGCTCTGCATTTCCTTTTTTTATGTCCAAAACTATATTAAAGGAGAATCAATTATGAGCAAGTATATTTTTACATCAGAATCAGTTACAGAGGGACATCCCGATAAGGTGGCAGACAAAATCTCAGACGCTATCCTCGACGCATATCTTGAAAAGGATCCGAATGCAAGAGTCGCAGCCGAGACCGTCCTCAAGAACAACACCGTTATCCTCGCAGGAGAAATAGGTTCTGAAGCAGAAATTGATACAGAAAAGGTAGTTCGCAATGTCATCAATAATATCGGTTACGATCACGCTGAACTCGGTTTTGACGGTCATACCGCCGAGATCATCAATCTTCTCGATAAACAGTCCCCTGATATTGCACAAGGCGTTGATTCGGCTCTTGAAGTAAGAGATGAACACGGCGACGAAATAGGTGCAGGAGATCAGGGTATCATCTTCGGATATGCTGTTAATGAAACTCCTGAGCTGCTCCCACTGCCGATATCACTTGCACACAAGCTTGCATACAGACTTACGGAAGTCCGTAAGAACGGTACACTTAAATATCTTCGTCCCGACGGAAAAACTCAGGTATCCGTTATCTATGAGGACGGTAAGGCTGTGGGTATTGACACCGTACTTATCTCAACTCAGCACGATGAAAATGTAACACAGGAACAGCTCCGCAATGACCTTATCGAAAACGTGATAAAGCCCATAATCCAAGCGGAATGGCTCAACGATGAAGTAAAGATACTCGTCAATCCCACAGGCAGATTTGTTATCGGCGGACCTGTCGGTGACAGCGGTCTCACAGGCAGAAAGATAATCGTTGACACATACGGCGGAGCTGCACATCACGGCGGCGGTGCATTCAGCGGAAAGGACTCCACAAAGGTCGACAGGAGCGCTGCCTATGCTGCAAGATGGGCTGCAAAAAACATTGTTGCTGCTGGCCTTGCAGAACGCGCCGAGATACAGCTTGCATACGCTATCGGAGTTGCTGCTCCTGTGTCCATATACGTCAATACTTTCGGAACAGGTGTACTTCCTGATGAAGAAATACAGGCGGCAGTTTCAGAAGTGTTTGATTTTACGCCAAGAGGAATAATCAGAGAACTTGAACTCAGAAAACCTGTATTTGCCGCAACAGCTGCTTACGGTCACTTCGGCAGACCTGATACTGACTTCTCATGGGAGAGAACAAATAAAGTGTCAGCATTGAAAAAGGCACTCATTGCCACTGTTAAAGCGAAATAAAAGCTCCTACCAATTGATTTTATATTAACCGGATAGTAATTACTCCAACAACGTTACATTACCATTAGGTTCTTGTGCCGAGAGGCATGCAGGTTCAAGTCCTGTCACTCGCACTATTCAAAAAGTCCGATTATTCGGGCTTTTTTCTTTTGCTCTCTTCTATTCCTGTCCTGGTACCAGGTAATGTGATGCGGAATGTGTATTTCATGTGTATGCCTATAAAAAGCAAGCCGCAGGTCTCCCTGCGGCTGTTTTCATGCCTGTTCATTTTATGATAATGCAATACAGAAAACAACATATGCTTCTGTATGACTGCGGCGCTTCTTGCAAATTTTATGTGTGTTATAAACAATTATCGTTTCTGTTTATTGTTTATTATTACAAAGATCGTTAATAACAACGATTATTCATCACAAAACTATTGAAAAATATGTTTAATTGTGATATAATATCAACAACAAGTAAGTTTAACAAAGATGTTAACGATCATGTAAAGGAGTTGTATACATTATGAATAAGAATGATATGGAGATCGTAAATGGAGTTTTAGTAAAATATACCGGAGATGATACAAAAGTAGTTATACCGGATACAGTAAAGATTATCGGTGAAAAGGCATTTGCTGACAGCCTTGTTGAGGAGGTCGTCCTTCCAGATTCAGTAACTGTTATAGGATACGGTGCATTCATGGAATGTTTATCTTTAGAATCAATAACTCTGTCAAAATCGCTTACAGAGATTGATCATAAAGCTTTTCAGGATTGTGAGAACTTAAAAGAGATAAAGTTCCCTGAGACATTGCTCAAAATCGGTTATGGTGCATTCACAAGTTGTGGCTTTGAAAGACTTATAATTCCGGATTCAGTAGTTGAAATATCAGGTGATGCATTTGACTACTGTCAGAATTTAAAAGAAGTTTCATTATCGAAATCATTAAAAAGAATTGAGAGTGGCATTTTTGCAGGCTGTACAAAACTAATATCTATTACTATTCCAGAGTCAGTGACAAGTATTGGAGATTGCGCATTTGAAGACTGTAAGAGCTTGATATCTGTGAAAATACCGGATTCGGTTACAGAAATGGGCGAAAACGTCTTTGAGGGCTGCAACAATTTAAAACTGGAGTGATACTTATGACTGACAAGCCGAGTAAAGGTTATATCACTGACGCAAAGCTTATGGTATTGTATGTCTTGTTGAAGTATTCCGATGCGAACCATACGCTTGAAAAGAACAGGCTGCTTGAACTGATAACATCTGAATTCGGTAAAAATCGCAGCATCAATGTCAGGACTCTTGACAGAAATCTTGAAACGATAAAAAAATTCCTTGATCATAAAAGTGACCTGTTCGGCAAATGTAAATACGATGTCATCAGCGCTAAAACTGGAAATGGAAATACCAAGACGAATATCCGTATTGAGCATATATTCAGCGATCACGAGCTGAGATACCTTATTGATATGGTCAGCTCTTGCGAGTATATAGTCAAAAAGGAACGTGTTGAACTTATCAATAAGCTTCTGACGCTTACCTCGAAAGGCTTTCTCTCTGATTATAAACCATACCTCTTAAACAAAACCGCTAAGCCAAAGGTCATGGTCAATGAACTGATGAGAAATCTGAAAGTGATACATGAGGCTATAATTTGCAAAAAAACAGATTCGGTTCGTTCGCCTGAGCCGTACACTTGATGGAAAACTACTGAATGAAAAGGATGAAAACGGCAATGAGAAAACTTATATCGTAAATCCTTACAGAACAGTTTTTAATGATGGTTTCTATTATCTTGTATGCAGCAGAGCTTGTGCTGATAAGGAACCTGACAGTATAAGCAATTACAGGATAGACCGAATGAGCGAGATAGAGATAATAGGCGATTCAGTTTACTATCCTGAATCAAGAATTGCTGACGTTACCATAAGTGCAGATACGAAGAAATATATCAGCACTCACAGAATGATGTGGAGCGGAAAAACTGAAACGATCCTTTTCAGATGTCCCGAATGGGCGATAACTGAAATAGTCGATTTCTTTGGTGATGATTATCGAATATTGTCCCATGACAAAAAAGAGACAACTCTTACAGTCGCAGTAGAAAGCACATTTGATAATATGCTTATTTGGGCAAGACGTTTCTTCGATTTTGTTGAGGTCATTTCTCCGAGGTCGCTCAGGCAGAGATTGAAGGACGATTTAGCCAGGGCATATGAAAAATACAGTAAAGATATTTAAGGCACTGCCATGCAAAGTAATTTTGCTTTTGTACTGCGGTACCTTTTGTTTTATAGAATAATCAAAATAGTCAAAACTCAGATAATTGCCTGTAAATAGATGGATAGCGACTGTAAAGCAAAAGGACAAATTTGTCACTATAGGTGTGATATAATATAAACACAAAAGAAAAAGAGTACGCCTATCGTTCCAACAGGAGGTAGCATATGGAGTTTATCGAAAGAGCACAGTGGATAGAAGTTTGTCAGATGTTCTTTGATGCGTATGTCAAGTTTCAGATCGACGGTACAGAAGCACATTGGTACGAGTGCAACTACAGAAACATCGAGATTGCTTTTATTGACTGCGGTTACTTCGTTAAGGTACAGCTGTATTGTCCGGAGATGCTCAGAAGCCTGAACGGTTATTATGGCAGGTCAGAAAAAAACACTGAGGAAATAATAAGAATGCTGTATTGGCTTGCATGGGAGGCAGAGAAAAGGAAATCTTACATTATTAGAACAGTAAATCCCGAAGAAGAGTATCAGCAGCTCAGAAGGATACTGACAGAGAAATACCGTCTGTGTTACGACGCTTTTTGGGAGGACGATTACTGGAAAGAAACAGGTGAGGAAAGACTTAGCATCCAGCTTAATGGCAGAGAGATAGAGGTTCACTTTTCTCCCAATGCTATGTGGGATGCCAACGGATACATAGACGCTGCACTTTTCTGTTGCGAGACCGGCAGGAACTGCTTGACTGTTGTACATCAGGAAGAAGAGGAGCCGAAAGAGATCATCAGACTCCTTCAGGATATGGCTTCTGAACCGGAGATCTTGGAGTTCAACACTGCCGATTCCGAATGGGAGCACGAGCTGATCAGAGATTATCTGGTCAGCAGCCGTACAAATGACGGCCTGCTGATCGAGCGTTTTCCGTTTGGCTGGTTTCACAGTTTGAACGGAGTAGTTATCAAAGAGCGAATTCTTGTACTTCACAACAGACAGATCAGATTAAAATTCGAGCCTCAGGAAGACACTTTACAGATCATTGTTGACTGCATGGAAACGGGAAAACAATTTACGATGGAACTTCCTAAACGCTGTCGGGAAGTTGAAGAGATTGGCGAAGAACTTGTCTGGAGGATACAAGAACTGGCATGGGAAGCTGCATAAGAGCTCATAGATAAGGAGGAATAACTATGGCTTGGGATAATCCGAGTGGAATCCTTTCTCCTAACGAGAGAGACAGGCTCAAAAGAGAGGCTGAGATATTCGCAGAGGCTCAGCGGAAAATGCTGAGGGAAGAGGAACAGCGTGCCTCAAAGCAGCGTGAAGCAGAAGAACGACGCAGAGCTGCTGAGCGTGATAGAGAGGAAAGGACACGCAGAGCGGAAGAACGTAGAGCAAGGTACAGTCAGCCAAGTGTCCAAAACCGTGGAATAGCGATACTGGAAGAACGGTTAAAGGCAATAGAAGAAAAGATAAGAGCCTCTGAGCGCACTCCTGAGGGGATAGTTCATAGGGCTGAAAAAGTCAGATCATCTTATGTTGGCTTACGTGATTATCTCGAGGCAAGATACGGTATCGATGTGTATAAGCATAACCAATACAGGCTCACACGCGGTGGCGGATACAATATCCATAAAATAGAAGAGCTCATTGCAGAAGATTATTCTCCGGACGATCCAAACTGGAAAAGATACGAATGTGCGGAGGTCGAGGCGTTATTGAGCTTGGAGGAGAAACAAAGGGCAGAGTACGAGCCGAAATGCAGAACGCTGATAGATTTCATATCGAAGATCAAGGCTGAGCAAAAGTCTGTAAAAGATGCTGATAGGGAATTGATGGACAGAGCCGAAAAAGTTCGCTCTTCTGAGATCGGTTCGGCTGAGTACCTCATAGCCCGATACGGCGAGCACGCTTATCAGACGATGCTCGATATGGTGATCAAGCAATTAGGGATCACCAAAGATAATGCAAATGCTTATCTGTCAGGAAGCTACTCAGAGGACATATGGAGATCATGGGAAGATAAAGAGCTCGAACAGCTTTTAGGTAACCGCTGATAGGAGGAATTGGTATGGCAGGGGCAGGTTTTTTTGATTCTATCAAGGATTCATGGCAGCATTATAAGGAAGAAGAGAAAAAAAGAGACGAGGCATGGCAAAGAAAGTGCATAGAAACACAGGAAAAAGATCGGGCTGCACGACAAAAAGCTGCTGAAGAAGCTGCTAAGAAGGCAAAAGACGAAGAGAATTGTAAACTGATGCGGCAGCAGATAATGCAGCTCAAAGTGAGGCGTGCCGAAAGAGCCGAGTCGTGCGAGATTGGTTCAGATGGGTATCTCAGGGCACGATACGGCGACTATGCGTATTCTTCGATGCTCAAGGTCGCTGCCAAAGAATTGGGATGCTCCGAGAAAGAAGCAGCCGAATTCCTGACTGAGAATTATTCAGATGCACTCTGGAAACCATGGGGGGACGAGGACGTAGAGCTCTTTTTAGGGAACCGTTAAAGAAACATACGGCGGTTAACAGGTTGATATGCTCAGAGGGGGGATAAGAAACTAAACTGCTCAAATGGAGAATTATAGTCACGTTCAGTTTGCTATAATCACAAAAGAAAATATTCCCATACGAATTTTAAGGAGGAAAACATATGCGAGTAACATCAGCACAGGCAGCAAAACTTCTTCGTCAGCTCAATGACGAACTGAGAACATTACAGCTCAAGGAGTCAAATTCCAGCAGCTTCGTAGCCGCAATTCAGGAGGATGTCGAATCTGTACGTCCTGAGTATAATTTCAAGGAAATGCGTGATGCTCAGGCAGAGGTTGAGTGTAAGATCCGCAAAGTAAAACACGCAATAAACGTGTTCAACACAACAACGATTATCCCGGATTTTAATATTACGATCGACGAGATGCTTGTATATCTTCCTCAGCTTAATGCGGAATGTGCTACCCTCTCTAAAATGAGAGACGCAATGCCGAAAGTTCGTGTCAGCTCCGGTTATTCCGGCGGCGGAAATATTATCGACTATAAGTACGCAAATTACGACATCGAAGAAGTTGGCAGGTATTATACAGATATTGCCGAAACATTGGCAAAAGCTCAGACAGCACTCGATCTGGTAAACAGCACTGTCGAATTCGATATAGATATCTGATGTTCTTTCCGTTTACAGCTCTCACGCTTTCTTTTGAATATGACCATGTTCATGTTCAAGGTTATCGTTGTCCGTTATTATCTTTCTTTATTGGTTTAGGTCAGGGTTCAATGTTTCTGACTTCCAATGAAAAAATAATTCGGCTGTGAGAACTGTAATAAAAACTTTATTGTCGGCGGAAGTTCGGTTTCAGGCTGGCATCTTATATGCGTATTATTAATACAAATAAAAAACTATTAGGAGGAAATAAAAATGAATCTTTACAATATTGGCGTTCAGTATTTAAAGGAAAATATTCCTTGCTTAAACAAGACAGAAAACTGGTGTGAATTTAATGATTTCTACTTTTCAAAGCCTGATTATTCAAGTTTAGATAATGTGTTTTTTGAAATACCCAATTCAATGTATTCTCAGCGCCGAGGAAAATACATACAATACCCTAATAATGAAGATGCCATTATGAAAATTCTTCACGGTAATTCAAATAAGAGAATTTGTGATTTTCAGTACATTCATGCACAATATGGCGATAACTATCAGAGACTTGTTGATGATCTGCAAAAAGAGATAGGATTCAAGATAAATAATAAGAATCCTAATCTGAATTCGTGGGTAATTTTTGCAAAGTCGATATGTAGTGCAGCAGCTTTCCTCTCTCAATTCCATAATTATGAAAGTCTTGCTGCGTATTGCAGCAAAGAATCTCCGACTGAGCGCCTTGAGGTTGCTGATGAGATATTAAAACAAAGAGGTGCAGGATGCAATCAACTTGTTATGACACTTAATTGGCTCAAAGATATTGGAATGCCAGGATATATAAAACCGGATATTCATCTTTGTCGTATCATTATTGGTGTATTCAAAGATGAGTTTTTATTAAAAGGTCATCCATATACAAGTATAAAAGAAACAGAGTGGGCTGAAAAACTGCCTAAAATTGAAAGAGTACAAAGAGATGTTTTCATAAAGGGAATTATTCAATCATCTGAAGATGGTTCTGATATCTTTGCTTTTGATAGACTTATATATCAAATTGGTTCAGGTGATTTCTGGGGAACAGACGAACTTTTTAAAAGAATCAAAACTGAGTATGCAGAAAGTGTTCGTGGTCAAGACAAAGATAAACGCTTTATAGATTACGTCATAAATCACAAATAATACTACTCTTTTTCGGAGGTTTATATGCGCAACATTGATAAATTCCGTGGCTGTCTCATAGGTGGGGCAGCCGGAGATGCGCTGGGATATGCTGTTGAATTCAAACGAGAGGACGAGATATTCTCTGAGTATGGCAAGGATGGCATCAACGAGTACGATTTGATATTGGACGATGATGTCGCCGAGATATCGGATGATACACAGATGACGCTGTTTACGGCGGAAGGTATGCTGCTTGCCGTCAGCAAAAGTAACATTCCCGATTACATAAGCAGCCTCCGGGAGATGTATCAGTGTTGGTATCAGACGCAGAGTGAAAAGTATCCTGCGCAGGGCACCAAACATTGCTCTCAACTGATGCGTGTGCCGGAATTGTTCCATAGAAGATGTCCCGGAACGACCTGCATGACAGAGATCAAAGCAGGTGCAAACGGCACAGTCGAAGTTCCTATCAACGACAGCAAAGGCTGCGGCGGAGTCATGCGTGTTGCACCAATTGGGCTGTATTTCACCGATACTGATATTTCATACGAATACTCCGATATGCTTGCAGCAGAAGCAGCAGCACTGACGCACGGTCACGATCTTGGCTTTATTCCTGCCGCTGCATTGGTGCATATCGTCAGAGCAGTAACAGAAAGCGATATACCGCTCAAAGCTGCCATAAACGATTCTATCGCAGCGATGGAAAAGCTGTTTCCGAAAGCAGAGCATATATCCGAATTTACTGCTATCATGCAGAAAGCTGTTCAGCTTGCGGAAATAGAACAGGACGACCTTTCAGCTATACATCAGCTCGGTGAAGGCTGGGTAGCCGAGGAAACGCTTGCAATCGCTGTTTACAGTGCTTTGAGGTACGAGAACGATTTTGATATGGCTCTGAGAACTGCTGTGAATCATAATGGCGACAGCGATTCCACCGGAGCAGTCTGTGGAAATATCCTCGGAGCATATATAGGCTACAATGCTATCCCGCAGAAATACAAGGAGCGTCTGGAGCTGCATGATCTGATTGTTAAGGTAGCTGATCATCTGTGTGATAAAAGCTGATAAACCACCAATACCATATGTGTGCTCTGCAAAGAACGGAGGTTTGCTATGCGAGTATATGATCATTTCCCAAATCCTGATTGCAAAGGCTATACGATCCTCAATGTCCACGGCTATCACGGCAGTCCGAAAAACAGTGCTTACACAGCACTGCATGAGATCGGATGTGAAAACATCATTTCACCATCTATTGATTATGACAGCGAGGAGCCAAGCAACATTATTGGTACGCTCAATATGCTCCGTGTGCAGTACAAAGCGGATATGATCGTTGGCACAAGTCTGGGAGGATTCTATGCGGCTGTACTGTCTGCACGTCATGACCTGCCGGCAATGCTTGTCAATCCGTGCCTGACACCATTTCTTCTGGATATACTGTCTAAATATATAACTCGTCCGCTTGTGAAGCTTTTCGGGGAATTGGCAAAGATAGACTCTTCCAACGTGAGTTGCATTGTTGGAGATGATGATGAGGTACTCGGCGATCACGTATTTACGGAGAAATTACTTGGCAATTCACGCTTTCGAAGAATCGATGGCGGAAAGCATTCAGGCGCTACACTCCCACTAAAAGAATTTTTCACGGAAATGCTCGATTATTACACGAATACGCTTCCATTGAGAGATGACGCTCTGAGCATACCGTCTGATATATTACAGGATTAATGTTTTTCACCTATATGTCAGATGCACTGTTCAGTCTAATGATTGCTTTCAAGAATCGGAGGTATATTATGAGAATATACGAAGGCTATGGCACAGGACACCCTGTCTACACAATTAAGGGTAATCAGGTTTATCAGGGCTACGGAACTGGTCATCCCGTCTGCACTATCAAAGGCAAACAGATTTTTCAAGGCTATGGCACAGGTCATCCTGTTTATACTATAAGGGGTAATCAGGTTTTCAGTGGTTACGGAACAGGTCATCCCGTTTACACTATTAAAGGTAATCAGATATATCAGGGATATGGGTCAGGGCATCCTGTCTACACATTAAAGAACAACTGATAGGAGGTCGAACTATGTCCGATAACAAAAATGGCAGCAAATACACATTCGACAGCTTTGCAGTTACCGATGCAAACCGCACAGCATTTGAGAAAGCAAAGCAGTTTGCCGAAAATGTGGATTCCAAGTCACTTGCAATATTTGGCGGCACAGCAACCGGAAAGACGCATCTGCTCTATTCTGTAAAAAATGCCATAAAACAGAATAATCCCGAATTAACTGTTATCCTCACAACAACGGCTGATATAGTATCAACTCTAAAAAAAATTATCAGCAACGGCGGTACAGCAGAGCAGTTCCGTGAGAAGTATTTGCAGGCGGATGTCCTATTAATTGACGATATTCAGGAACTTGCCGGTAAAGAAGCTATCCAGAATGAGCTGATACTGATATTCAATTCGTTCTATGAGTCGGGAAAGCGTTTCATGATGACTTCTTCTCAGAAGGAAGCAGGATACGGAATTCAGAACAGACTGGTCATTCGTGAGTTCTGGGGAGATTTTGCAGTTATAACACGGGCTTATGTTCATGCAAGATTTGAGTTGGATCCGGAACGGGAAGAGAAACGCTCCGCATTGCTGAAGGAATCAGAACGATTATACTGGAATTTAGCACATGACAAGGAATACAGCATTGAATCATTCAAATCATATTTCAAAAATATCTGGACATATTTCAGCCAGTATATCGGACTTTTCGATATTGACCGTGAAGACACTAAAATTATCTGCTATCTCAACCGCATTGATACTGTATTGCACTGTAAATTGCTGTCTAATATCGAAGTATGGGAGCAAAACGCCTGCATTCTGTTTCTTAAAGGACTGATATATACGCTTACTTCATACGACATCATAATGTACGAAAAAGGATTCTACGGCGACGGCGTTCTGTTTATACCGCTACCACATCATGCAGGAACATCAGATTGTCTTGAGATTAAGATAGACGAGTTTGAGAAATGGTTCAACAGGTACTGCGAAGGATATAAAAGCACACGCATCGGAAAGAGACTATCAAAGATACATTGGCGTTTGTGTAGATGATCGGAGGTATAGGATGAGAGTATCCGTATATTCAAGAGAAGCAATCGAGTCCATTATTGCCGAAGGTAAATTTCCTGAGAATACCGCTGTTATCAGCTTTTATGATCCCACGATAAAGCGTATTGACACGGACTACACCCACGTTGATTATAGCAGCGTCTGCAATACAGTTTTTTACAGTGAGCTGGACGACCTTGACCTTGATGTCCTGAGGCGCAAGGGATATACATATGATACTTATTTTCCCGAAGCTCCCGACATTGCCGCATTCATCTACCATGCATATAACAGAGGTATGGACATTATCTGCCAGTGCGAATATGGTCAGAGCAGAAGTGCAGCCACTGCCGCCGCAATCTTGGAGCATTTCTACCACAACGGGATTTCAATTTTCAGCAACTATGATTACTATCCGAATCAGGTTGTATATCACAAAACATTCGATGCACTTGAACAGTACAGGCGCTACCACGATAACCGATACTACTATGCTGCTGATACAGATGTCATAAAAAAGCACATAGCTCAATTACAGTTCCCCGAAACACTTATAGCTGATTATAAACCTGAGGACAGTCATTCTGTTGTGGATTTCAAGGAAGAAATCGAAAAGCATTTATCAAAAAAGAATATGCTTCATCATACACAAGAAGAAATAATAAACGCCTTGAAGGAAAACAAACAGTCTGTTTATGCTTCGTTTAAGGTGTCTAAGCTTTTCTACCTGTACTTTGGTTGGAATCCTGACGGAGTAGGTACATATTTCAGATATGGCTGTGAAGAAATACCTGTTTATATTTATTTCAACAGATACTACTTCAATACTTCCGATTACAAACTGCCGTTACATCTCCGCAAATCTAAAAATATCACATTTAGTTTAGGTTCGAGAGGAAATTTCAAGTCTCTATCTTTTTTCGGAAAACTGTCATGGGACAGCGAGAGGAAAATGATAGACGCAATTCCTTTGATTATTACAAATATGCAGGCATAAGCTAATAGTACTTTTTGAAAACAGGATTTGTAACGTTCTGTTATTTTTTAGCCTTGACAACTGTGATAGAGTGTGTTAGAATACAATCATCAAGTAATACAATTAAGAGCGTATATAATTACAGGAGCATCATATGGAACATCTATTAGTAAGCCACTGGCATAAGAATACAAGATACGAAATACAGAGCATAAACGGAACGGAGTACATTGTTCCATGCGAGTATGGCTCGGTGTACGATCCGATAAAGAGCGAAAACAATATGATGATCGACGCTCTTAACATCGGCAAGTACCTGACTGAGAATGATCTCGGTCAGAATGAAATGATGCTGGACTTCGTTCACAAATATGGTCTGATTGGTATCATGCCTGATATTGCAGGCTCGGATATAGGTAAAAATGAGCGTCTCATCGTCCGCGATAATATCTTCACTGACAGCGGTATGGTTGATGTAAACGAGTTTGCAAAGACATTCTTTCCTCTTGATAACATCGACATAATGTCTAAATCCAACCAAAAAGGCAAACTGAGACTGTACTACCGCAGTCCGATATACTCGACAATGTTCCTGCGAAAGTACAGATACTGCGAGCCGCTTGAATGGGTAAAGAAATACTTTAAATATCTGTACAGCTTCACGATAAGCAAGGAATCAAAGCTGACGGAGTTCATACCTCCTCGCCTGACCTACAAGATAGATAACAGGAACGGACTGAACCTGCTGTGCGAGTATGATTCGCTCAAGGCAATGATCGACCTTGCCTTCGCAAAAGCAGTAACCGATGATAAGAAGCCGCTCCGCACCTGCAAGCACTGCGGAAAGCTGTTCTATGCAACCGACATACGCAGCGAGTTCTGTTCTGCAAGATGCCGAAATCAATACAACGTATACAAATCAAGAGCAAAGCATTGACGGCTTTGCTCTTTTTGTTTCAAAATAAAAATGAAGGCCTTGACAAATAAAAATAGTGTGTTATAATATAATTGAAAAGAGTAATAGTATATATTTAATATGCAATTACAGAATTAATATAAAGTGCGAGCAGAGTTCAGTTAATGAATCTGCTCATTCTTCTTCAAACTGTGTAATATGATACAGCAGGATATATATTACACAACCGGTTGTATAAAGATGTGACCTGAAATGAACAATTAAAAACTAAACAGTAACTTGAAAATTGAATATGGGATCAGGAGTTACGTTGTTTCCGATGGTGGGGCGGTGAGCCGTACCAGCCCAGAGATGCGCGATGACCCACAAGGCGAGCGATAACATCTCTGGTTTCACATAGCGCAGATGTGGAGTAAGCGATGAAAGTCGGGAACGGATACTTACACTCAGCCACAGTCCGAGCGTGATAAAACCGTCGCAGGCAATGGGAGTGTGCCGGGGCAGCCGAGCATTTAAGTTGCCTATGAGTCCGATGTGCATTCGGGCGGCTTCTGATTCGGTCAGGCAAGAGTGTGACGGATACCACTGTGAGATCGCAGCAGGTCCGTGATGTGTCGCGCACTTTTGTACTGACCCATTTGTGATGTGTCTGATTTATGTGCCCAAAATAGTTCAAATTGCAATAAGGATACTGCTCCCACATTTTGTTTCGAAATGCTCATTTATGACTGAAAAACATTCAAAACTGTCATATTAATCGTTCTGAGTTGAAATGTCTGCAAAGCGCTATTCTATGGGCAGTGCAGCTGTTTTTATCATTTAGTGAGAAAAGGTCAGTTCTCATAAAAATCAATTTGTGTTTCGGAAAACGTTTCAGAGCAGTCAAAATCCTATGCAAAAACAGTTCGATTTGCATAAATGATACTGCTCCCACATTTTTCAATCAAAAGAGCAAATATCCGCCCGACACAGCCCACACAAATAGTTCGCGCGAGCAGTTGCTCGTTACAAAAAAACTGTCGGCTGTGTTCCGATAAAAAAGAAGGAGATGATTTTATAGGAAACGAATTAACAATATACAACAGCGAGTACATAATGACAACTCCGCTGGAAAAACAGGAGTACATCATCTACAAAATGATGTATCCCGGACTGTATATCCTTGCAGGAGCGCCGAAGATTGGCAAGTCATGGTTAGCACTGGACTTGTGTATGTCGGTTGCAAACGGCGAACAGTTTCTCAAGCACGATACGAATACAGGTCAGGTATTATATCTCAGTCTCGAGGACAACCTCTTGCGCTTGCAGAACAGGATATACGAACTCACAGACGAACCTTGTGAGAATCTGAACTTTGCAATAGAAGCGCAATCAATAGGAAACGGTCTTGAGGAAGAACTTGAAAAGAGCAAGCAGGAGCTTCCGAATCTGAAAGTAATTGTAATCGACACTTTGCAAAAGGTTCGCAGTAACACTGATGTCAACTATGGCTCGGACTACAAGGGACTCTCCATACTGAAAGCGCTTGCGGACAAGCTAAAAGTTGCAATACTTGTTGTACATCATACGCGTAAGTGTTATGACAGCGATCCGTTCAATATGGTCTCAGGGTCGACAGGAATCATCGGCAGCGTTGACGGTATCATGGTTATGATCGAAGAGCGTCGCGGCAGCGGTAAAGCAAAACTCCATTGCGCAGGTCGTGACATTGAACACATGGAGTTGTGCTTGGAGTTCAGCGGTCACAAGTGGAATGTAGTTGACGATGTGCCTGAGCGTCAGCAAGATCTTTTCTCTTTCACCATACATGACTTGATGGTAGATGAGAAACGCTTCACAGGTTCAGCGACTGAACTTTGTAAGCTGATGTACAAACACTTCGGACGTGAGTATGCTCCGAACTGGATAACGAGAAATCTTGTTCAACACACGAATGAGCTCAAAACATACGGAGTGCTTTTCACAGCTCGCAGAAGTCACGGTGCTCGAATACTGGAGCTCATTTATGACCAGTCGGGTGACAGTAAAAACGGAAGCCTGCTGTGGGTAGAAATTGCTGACCATGCCGGCACCCGAAGTTCAGAAAATGTCTATTTACCTTTGTTTGAGGCGGGTGACGGTAAAAATACGGGTGACGGCATTTGCGGTTCAGGGTGACGGTATAACGCTCTCGGGTGACGGTAAAACAACGCACAAAAACGCTCGTTTTTGCCGCCGATACCGAAATCGGGTAGTTATCCCACCTATGCCCACAAAAGCGATTGTGGCGCAACGTGGAGCGAGTGTGGCGATACCGCACAGATACTATCGGCAGAGGGAAAAGTGGCGGTACCCGAAAAAATCGGCTCAGAAAAGCCGGCAAGCATAGCTGCTGGCATTCCGCCTGCCGCCTTGCTTGTCGGGCAGAAGCCCGAACCCACTTACGGCGAGCCGCCGCTCCCAATTGTGCCTCCGCATAGTCCCTACGGACAGGAAGTACAATTGTCGGCACGCCGAAACATTTTACAAAACGGAAGAAAAGGAGGGATTCTATGAGACGGAGAAACACAACCATAGCGATACGCTGCACAGAGGAAGAAAGCAGACGAATCCATGAACTCGCTGAGAGGCACGGCTTGAAGTTGAACGACTTCGTAATGCGGTGCGCTCTCGGCAAGAAAATCGTTATCGCCAATGGCGTCGACGAGATAGTTCGGCAGCAGAAAGCTATCGGACGCAACCTGAATCAGATAGCTACACTGGCTAACATGGACAGGCTGACCGCAGTGAATTTCCAGCCGCTCCTCGACGAGCACAGGAAGGTCACGGAGCTGATAGGTCAGCTGCTTCGGGAGGTGAAATAGTGGCGACGGTCACAGCGATTAGCACCAAAGGCGGTGGCGGCGGAAAGAAGAGTCTCGACTACATCTGTCAAGATGGCAAGACCGAGGGCAAGAAATATGTGACGGCTCTAAATTGTTCGCTGCCCACAGCCTATCAAGAGTTCAAAAACACAAGAGAAATGTACGGAAAGACTGACGGTATTCGTTACTATCACTTCGTCCAGTCTCACCCGAGCGGCTACAAGATAGAGTCTGCACTTGCTCACAAGATAGCAGTCGAGTTTGCGGAGAGAGCATTCCCGGGACACGAAGTTGTAGTGGCGACACATACTGATGTCGACCATATACACTCGCACTTCATACTCAACGCAGTCAATGCCGAGACAGGTCTGAAGTACCATTCAAACAAGTTCACACTGCAAGACCTGCGGCAGCTCAGCGATGAAATTTGTCAGAAGTATGGAGTGACAACTCTCAGCAAACCTGAGATTCACAAGCAGAGTGATGGTATCACTAACGGTGAGTATCGTGTTGCAATGCGAGGTGAGAGCTGGAAAATGGCTCTCTCCAATACCATTGACACGGTCATGAAAAGAGCAAAGTCCAAGAAACAATTCCGCTTCTACATGAAGCAAATGGGTTATGATGTTCGGTGGGAGGACAGCCGAAAGTACATCACATATATTTGTCCAAACGGCAGAAGATGCCGCGACAACAAATTACACGAAGCGAAATACAGGAAGGAGAATATGGAATATGAATTCGAAATACGAAGAAGCGAAAGAAGCCTCCAAGCAGAATATGCAGGAGACACAGGACATACCAACTATGGTCTGCGTACAGGAACACAACTGGCTGGCGCTGATATCACAGCTGAAACTTCTGACGGATACACTGTTCGATGTCAAGGCTCAGACAGACGAAACTATGACATACGCACAGATGAAACAATACCTGCAAAATCAGCGGATAATCTACGATCAGTTGCTGGAACAGGGGAAGGAGATTCAGGAGCAGACGTCACAAAACGTGACGGCAGAGGTGTCGAAGCTGGATCAGGCGGCGAAGGACCTCGTCTCACAGGCTGGGAAGCTGAACGAGCAGACCTTATCGCAGCTGAAATGCGCCGAAGAGCAGAGCAGAAGTCACGGCTTCAGACTGCTCCGACTGGTGGTGTTGATAGAGTTTCTGCACCTGATATCGTCGGTGGCATTGCTGCTATGGCTTCGATAATTGAGGACGAGCCTGTCGATGACGATACTGAGTATGCTCGAGAGCATGTTGACAGCAAAGCACTTGCCGAGGAACGAGAGCGTAAGGAAGCTCACGGAATACACATGGGGTGACTATGACTCAGGGATAAAATGTCCGTGAGTTATTATTCGTAGCTCGGCTACCGAAGCGGTACTTGAAGTTCCGAAACAGGACTGCACTCAGTCCTACCTCAAGATCGAGTTCTCGAAATGGGAATTCGGTATGGTGGGATGAAACATCCCGTCGCGATTATGAGGTGGTGAACCGCCACCTCATAAACCTGAGTCGGCAAATCGCAGACTCAGCAAAGGGGTGTCCAAAACGGACTGAGCTGATGTATGGAAACACGACGGTAGCTCACGGTGAACGCCGCGTTCACCGTACTGAACTCGCCCTGATTCGGGGCGGGTGTGAACGAATCGTTCGATACCGACAGGCGTTGCCAAAACGGCAGCACCTTCAAATCATTCATATCGGAAGATATGAGCTGGCAGAACGATTTGTTCGGTCAGGGAGAAGCGTCACGAAACGTGACGGTAATCACCTTCAACTAAAGGGGGTCGCGTTTCACGATAACCTTTATGTACAACAAGGGTACGGTGGTTCGCCGTATCCTTTTATAATCAAAGGGAGAGGTAAAACGCCGCTCCATTCATAATAATTTAAAAGGAGAAATGTAACATGAACAATGCAGTTCACATCAGAAACACAAACGTGAGACATAAAAGGAGCGTGATATATTGGGAAGAACTATTAATGAACCGAAAATCAAAAACGTCAATGTCAGATTCAATGGAGATGCACAGGACTTTGATCTGTTCATAAAATCGCTGCTCAGCGACTACCTCCATTCAGGTGATGTAGACAAATGTCCACTGACAGATGTTGTTGATAAGGTCGAAATTTCGGAAACTAACGAGAAATCAGTAGACTTCTGAGTAGGTCTGTGGTATGGTGTGTCGTAGCACCAAACGAGGTGCTGCGACTGCCAAAACGAATGGAGGTATAAAAATGAAAGCATGGTTATATTACAGATTGTCCCGAGACGAGGACGCTGAGATGAACAGTCTTCAGAATCAGCGGCAGATACTCGTGGACTATGCAGAGCAGAACGGATACGAAATAACAGGCGAGAGCTTCGACGATAACGTATCAGGTATGACATTTGAACGAAAGGGACTTCATCAGATAGAGCTTGCGGTGGAGGACGGCAAGGTCGACGTCCTGCTGGTCAAGGACTTATCTCGACTCGGCAGGCACCGAACACGCACGGCGCTGTTCATTGACTACCTGCGTGAGAACAATGTTCGAGTATATTCCGTGACCGAGGGAATCGACTCATCAAACGAGAATGACGATATGATAATCGGCTTCAAGCAGCTCGTCAACGACTTCTATGCTAAGGATATCGGCAAGAAGGTCCGTGCAGGCATACGACAGAAGCAGAAAACTGGAATGCCTGTGAACCTGCCAATGGGATACTATAAGGACAAATTCACAGGTGAGATACTGGTCGATGAAACGGCGGCAGCGATAGTCAGAGAGATATTCGAGAAATTCTTTGAAGGATACGGACTGAGCACTATAGCCAAGGAATTCAACCGCCGCGGTATAAAGTCACCGGAATACTTCTCACACAGAAAGGTCGGAGCACAAAGAACACAGATGTGCAAGAAATTTTTGTGGGTGCAAACAACGGTCAAACGTATAATTCAGAACGAAGCGTACACAGGAACACTTGTTAATCATAAGACTGTAACATCGAAGATATACAAGACGAAAGATGTAATACCACCCGAGGAACAGTACCGCCACGAAAACTTCATGCCTGCGATAATCGACCGCGAGACATTCGATCAGGCACAGATACTGCTAAAAAGCAGACAGAGTACGCAGGTGAGGGCGAAATTCGGAAGCGTTATCCATAGGTACTGCGGAATGATAAAATGTGCCGAATGCGGAGCAAGTCTCATCGCCAAGAAGCGAACGGTAGCAGGTCACTCATGGGTGGAGTACACTTGCAACAGCAACCACCGCTACGGCAATGAATACTGCACAGCTCACACTATCCGTGAGGAGCAGATAGATGAGATAATCCACACTGAGCTTGCCCTGCTCCGTCAGGAGATACTTGATTCCAGTCAGAAGTACGACGAGATAGTCAGGGAGTGGAACAAGAAGAAGCCTAAATACGATAAAATGATCAAGGAGTACACGGAGAAAATCGCTATTCCGAAAACGCAGATAGAGGAAATACTCATGGAGCGTATCAATGACCGCGAGCACGCTCCGATGTACAATAGCATGGTTGAAAAGAGAGAAGCCGAGATAGCTGAGCTGACTCAGAAGATAGAGGACTGCAAGCGGTTCGACGAACTCAGCAAGAAGCGCCGCGACGAGCTTATGTCCACAGCAGAGTTGCTCGACGAGGTACTGCTCGAGCCGTACATCTCGGATGCAAATATGCGCCTGCTTGTCCACAAGATAAATGTCCACGAAAATGAGGACGGCAGCCTTGACGTAACGCTTGAATTCAACGGCGACTTCAAGGATACAAGCACTGGGTGCTTTGAGATTAACGATTAAAGCAGAAAAAGCCGCAGGGAGACCTGCGGCAAAATTTGTTAATAAACAGCTGATTCAATTTGATTCAAAAGAACATGAAATCGGGGACATATTGTCATATAAACAAAATTATGTTATATTATTATTAGAGCACATTGAGACGAGGTGGGGATATGACTAAACTTGAAAGAGGTATAAATGATCTTCAAACTACCAATCCCGAAGTAGCTGAAGAATGGAATTACGACAAAAACGGAGATTTACAACCATCAGATGTACTTCCCGGCTCACATAAGAAGGTATGGTGGAAGTGTCAGGAAGGACATGAATGGGAAGCAATTATAAGAGACAGGGTTGAGGGGAAGCCATGTCCCTACTGTTCGAATTATAAGGTTCTTTCTGGCTTTAATGATTTAGCTACTGTTAATCCTGAAGTGGCAGTAGAGTGGAACTATGAAAAGAATGGTACTCTAACTCCTGACCAGGTAAAGTATAGTGCGAACATTAAGGTATGGTGGAAATGCCCGAACGGTCATGAATGGGAAGCTTATGTATTTAATAGAAGTAAAGGGCATGGTTGTCCGTATTGTTGCAATTTCTCAGCATTAGCTGGCTATAATGATTTAGCTACAACGAATCCAGAATTGATAAAAGAATGGGACTACGAAAATAATGGTGACTTAATGCCATCTGATGTATTGGCTGGATCACATAAGAAAGTTTGGTGGAAATGCTCCAAAGGACATAGTTGGAAAGCGGAAGTCAAAAGCAGGAGTGAAGGTCAAAACTGCCCTTATTGCTCAAATAAGAGAGTTCTCGTGGGCTACAATGATTTATATACCTATTGTATCAATAATAACAGAGAAGATTTAATAAATGAATTTGACGAGAAAAAGAATGGTTTTTCCATGAAAGATGTCACTGTTGGCAGTGCTAAAACAATATGGTGGAAATGCCCCAAAGGACACTCTTATCAAGCGGAAGCTTATCGTAGAATAAAAACTGGCTCAGGTTGTGGTACCTGTGGTCATAGAATATTGAGAAAAAAAGAAAACGATTTATTGACCACTCATCCTGAAATAGCCAAAGAATGGGACTATGGAAAAAATGACTGCAATCCTGATGAGGTCATGGCAGGTAGTAATAAGGAAAAATATTGGTTTATTTGTCCAAAGGGGCACAGTTATGCAACCACACTTTTAAATAGAACAAAAGGAACAAATTGTCCCATCTGTTCTATGGAAAGGCACACATCATTTCCAGAGAAAGCTATTTTCTATTATATGAAAAAACAGTTCAACAATACAATTGAAAACTATCGTAATTCAAACCTTGGCTCAATGGAGATTGATATATATTTGCCAGAATACAATATTGGAATAGAATATGATGGTGTTGCTTGGCATAGAGAATTTGAAAGAGATTTAAAAAAAGATAATGTATGCCAACAGTTTGGAATCACTTTGATACGAATAAGAGAAAAAGGTTGTGCTGATTATGATAGCGATTCCATTAAAAAATATATTCCACCTTATGATATGCAGCAGTTAAAAGATGCAATTCTTTTCGTTTTTGATTTCCTTAATCAGAAATTCAAATTGAGTATTGAAGCTGATATTGATGTTGACAGAGATAGGATAAGCATTATGGAGCGAATGAACCTATCTGAAAAAGAAAACTCAATTGCTGAATACTGCCCTAAAATAAAGAAATTTTGGGATTATGATAAAAATGGGAAAATCACACCAGAACAAATTCCTCATGCAAGCTATAAAAAGGTACATCTAAAATGTAAAATAGGGCATGAATGGGAAGTTGCTGTAAGTAATTTTCCTTCACATCCGTGGTGTCCGTATTGTTCAGGACGTAGAGCGTTGCCAGGGTTTAATGATTTGTTTACCACCAACCCAGAGCTAATTCCATTTTGGTCAAAGAGTAATACAATGGATCCTACCAAGATAAAAAAAGGATGTAATTCAAAGGCTTTATGGTATTGTCCTAATTGTGGCGGTGAATATGAAATGATAGTACGAGATAAAGCAAATGGCAGAGGATGCCCGTACTGTTCTGGACATAGAGTGCTGAAAGAGTATAACGATTTAGCCACATTGTTCCCTGAAATTGCTCTGGATTGGGATTTTGAAAAAAATACATCTTTAAAGCCTGACGAAGTTACAAAAGGATCAAGTAAAAAAGTGTGGTGGAAATGCCACGTTTGTGGATATGAATGGAAAACATCTATCTGTAGCCGAACTGGTAAAAATAATACAGGATGCCCTCATTGTAGTAAATCAAAAATAAATGCAAAATGTGTTATAAAGATGTCATTAGATGGTACAATCATTTCTGAATATCCAAGTGCAATGGACGCTGAAAGACAAACGGGAGTTAAACACATATCTAAAGTGTGCAGAGGAGAAAGAAAGACAGCAGGTGGTTTTATATGGAAATATAAGACCGATAATGATGATAAAGAAAAAGAATAGTGTCGTTTCTATAATGAATCGTAAAGTCAAAGCCGCAGGAAGACCTGCGGCTTAGCTTTTTATGATACTTGTACATTACAAATGGATTTCATACGCGGAAAAACAATTCGCGTCCCGGAAAAACTGAGACGCGAAACTGCCCGCGGGGGCTCCCCGCTGGTGCGGGTGACAGGACTTGAACCTGCACACCTTACGGCATCAGAACCTAAATCTGACGTGTCTGCCAATTTCACCACACCCGCATATTAATTTTTTGTTGATTTTGTACAATTGAACTGTTGCCTTATAATTCCAATAATGTAGCGTGAACGAAATCTTGCGTGTCTGCCAGTTTCACCACACCCGCATAAGGACAACAAAGCAGCGGCTCGGTCATATGACATGAGCCGCATACTATTGGTCATTTTTAAATTACTGTAAATGCTGATCCTCGTGTGAAGGAGGAGTAATGTTTCTGAAAGCGCCCTCAGCGGCAGCAGCAGCCTGTGCAAGCTCGTCAACAGAAGCCTCGGTAGCCTGTGAAGCGGCTTCACCGATGGTCTCCATAGCCTCAGCAGGAGCATTGGTCACATTCACGCCGTTAGTAACATTCACGGCATTTGCAGCGCTTGCAGCTTTAGCAGCGGCCTTTTTAGCAGCGAATTCAGCCTCAGCGGCAGCGAGCTTTGCAGCTTCCTCAGCCTTAGCCTTTGCCTGAGCCTCAGCAGCCTTCTTTTCCTTTTCTTTAGCCTTATTCTCGGCTTCCTTAGCAGCTCTCTCGGCAGCTTCCTTCTCGTCGCGGTCGCCCTTTGACTCTATGTAGATATCCTCGTCCGCAAGGCTTCCAACGAAATTGAGCTGTTTAACAGGTATTCTCTTAAGGGGAGAATACGCAAACTTATTACATGAGTAATTGCAGTCAACAAGACCCTTCTTTTCACAAAGAACCTTATTACCGTCCTTTGCACGTTTACCAAACTGACAGTAATCACACTTAGGTGTGATGTTCTTATCGAAATATTTTCCGCCCCGGAAGAAAGATAATAAATCCATGCGATCACCTCGAAACCATTTCTACTTACTATTATATCACATAATAATAAATTTGTCCAGTATTTTTTTCAAAAAAATTGTAAGTCTTTATGAAAATTGTTTTACCATTGCTATGCCAATCAACTATTGAAGTATTACCGCGAAGGACAGGCAGCGAAAGGCAAGGAAGAAAGGCGCAGGAATACTGTCGTATTTCAAGACTTTCTGACGAAGTATTTCGCTGTCCGGACAAGCAGGAAAATTCAAGAATTAGTTGGTGGAGCAATATAGTAATAAGTTATTTCAGCTCGGCAATGGTAACGCCGTCCTCGCCCTCGCCGAAAACTCCAAGGCGGAAGCTCTTGACAGAGGGGTGGTTCTTAAGGCGCTGGTGGACTGCCTTGCGGAGGAGTCCCGTACCCTTGCCGTGTATAATCGTTATCATCGATATATTTGACATAACCGCCTGATCGATGAATGAATCAAGCTGGTAAACGCCGTCGTCGCAGGCGCATCCGCGGATATCGAGTTCCATTTTGCCGCGTCTTTCAGCCTTCACGCCGACCTTGTTCATCTTGTTGTTCCTCTTGACGGACTTGTTGCCGTATGTCACCTTCTGAGGCTCTTCAAGACGGAGTCGACTGATGTTCATTTTGGTCTTCATAACGCCCATCTGTACGAAAACGAAGTCGCTGCCGTCGGGATCGCCGCAGATAATGCCCTTTCGCTGGAGGTCAACAACGTAAACGGTGTCTCCCCTTCTGAGCTTTCTCGGCAGGACATAGCCCTCGTTTGGATCCTGTCCCTGAACGGGATTTGCGGTATCGTACATCTTGTTGAAGCTCTGCTTGGACTTCGATTTCATTGAGGAAACATTTGCGCTGAAGTCCTTCTTATCCTTTTCCTTGCGGAGTTTTTCAAGCTCGTCGATAAGTTCGTTGGACTCGGCTTTGGTCTGCTCGATGATAGTCATTGCACGGAGTCTCGCCTTTTCAAGCTCGTCCGCCTTAGTGCGTTCAAGCTCCTCTTTTTCACGGCGGATAACTTCCTCGTGCTGAGCGGTCTCGGCTTTAAGCCTTGTTATCTCGTCCTTCTGACGTTCAAGCTCGATACGTGAAGCCTCCAGCTTTGAGATGACTTCCTCAAGACGGGTATTCGCCTCGCTGACGCTTGCCTTAGCCTCGCTGATTATGTCCGAAGGCATACCGAGGCTCTCAGAGATAGCGAAAGCGTTGGAGCGTCCCGGAGAGCCGACTATCAGCCTGTATGTAGGACGCAGAGTCTCTATGTCAAACTCGCAGGAAGCGTTCTCAACGTTGGGACTGTCCAGAGCAAAGACCTTAAGCTCCTGATAGTGAGTTGTTACCATGAGCTTCGCACCGCTTTTCATAAGGCGGCGGATTATAGCCACTGCCAGTGCAGCGCCCTCCACGGGATCTGTACCCGAACCCAGCTCGTCAAGAAGCACAAGTGAACTGCTGTCGGCTGTATCGATTATCTCGATGACCTTGTTCGTATGGGATGAGAACGTGGACAGGTTCTGCTCGATACTCTGACTGTCACCGATGTCCACGAGAATATGTTCGTAAATGGAAATGCTGCTGCCGTCCGAAACGGGTATGAGAAGTCCGCACATAGTCATAGCGGAAAGGAGTCCCGCAGTTTTAAGTGCAACGGTCTTACCGCCCGTATTCGGTCCCGTGATAACGAGGGACTGGTAGTCCCTGCCCAGTTCAAGGTCGATAGGAACAGCCTTATTGCGGTCGATAAGGGGATGTCTCGCCTTTTTCAGCGAGAGGATGCCGTCGTCAGTTATCTCGGGCATAGTGCATCTCAGTTTAGCCGCAAGCTCGGACTTCGCAAAGTAGAGGTTCAGCTCGGTACAGACCTTGTAATTCTCGCAGAGAATGTCCGCATAGTCGCCGCAGTCACGGCAGAGTTCCGCAATGATGCGCTCAATTTCCTCCTGTTCCTTGCCCTGGAGGATGCGGATATCGTTATTTGCCTCGACTATCGCCATAGGCTCGATGAAAATTGTCTGTCCCGTAGCGGAAGTATCGTGAACAAGTCCCGATACCTGTCCCCTGTATTCGGATTTTACGGGGAGAACGAATCTGCCGTCCCTGATAGTGACGTTGGATTCCTGCAAATACTGCTGGGTGGTCTTGTTCTTCACCATTTTGTCGAGAGTCTCACGAAGCTGCATACCTGCACGGTTTATCTTGCGTCTTATAGCTGCAAGCTCGGCACTTGCGGCATCGGATATCTCGTTCTCAGAGATTATGGAGCGGTCCAGCTTTTCAAGGAGCCAGTCGTTCGGTGCAAGACGAGAGAAAAGGTAGTCCAGTTCGGTCTCGACGTTCTCGCAGCTCCTGTACCAGTCCGCAAGGGACTTTATCTGTCTCAGCATAGTCGCAATGTCCATGAGGTCACGGAGCGATATAACAGCTCCCGACTTCGCTCTTGCTGCGGCAGTTGAAACGTCCTTGAAATTGCTGAACGGCGGCGTTCCGAACTGTATTGACAGCTCCAGAGCCTGACTTGTTTTCAGGTTCTCCATTCTGACAGCCGCAAGGTCCGTATCGGGACGAATTGCAAGAGCCATGCGCTTAGTCTCCTCGTTCGAGGCGATATCCGCCAGCATTTCAAGTATTTTGTCAAGTTCAAGTGTTTTCAGATATTTATTCATAGTCACAACCTTATCTGTAATCCTCCGTTCACGTAACGGAGCGGTAAAAATCAAGTGTAGGGAAATGTCTTTCAAGGTGGGAGGTCAGATAGCTTTCCGCAAATTCCGCAAGGACGTTCATGGAGTCCTCTGACAGGCGGAAGTTGAAAATGCGCTCCATATCCGCAAGTACGATGTGCCTTACTGCGGTGAGAACGGATAAGCTGACCTTCATGCAGCCTGTTGAGTCCCTGTCGCCGAAGCAGTCCTCGCAGCAGAAACTACCGTCGGAAATGGAGAAATAAAGGGACTGCGGCTCGTATTTTCCGCAGTTCCTGCAACCCACGATATCGGGCATGAAGCCTGTCTCGGACATGAGGCGGAGCTCGAAGATAGCTTTCAGCTGTACCTCGTCCCTTGTGCCTTTTTCAAGGAAGTGGAGGGTGTTGAGAAAGAGCCGCAGAACGTTTCCGCTGTCGGTGAGTTCGGCGGTAGAGTACCTGAGAATCTCCGCAAAATAGCCTGCAAGGGATATGCGTGAAACGGACTGACGGAGTCCGTAGAAGATATGTATGGGTTCTGCGCTGTTGAGGTAGAATCTGTCCCTGCGCTTGTCAACACAGAACCGTGAATAGGCGAAAAGCTGCGCGGAGCTTCCCGACTTGCCGTTTATCTTCCTTGCGCCCTTGACGGATATCTCCATAAGACCGTGTTCCTTGGTAAGAATATCAATAAACTTGTCCTGTTCGCCGACTATCCGTTCTTTCAGGACTATTCCCTCTGTTATCGTCATTTTCCTTTTCCTTTTCGCTGCGGTAAGCAAGGTAATCGGCAATACTGCCTGTTGCGGCGAACTTCTCCCACAGGTCTGCTGACATGCAACTCACCTCCGTGAGTATTGTCCGCAGAAACAGGAGCTTTATTCACCTGTACACAATAATTCCCGCTGCCCATAACTGCTCCTGCCGGCACTTGTACTGTACGTCCACTTTTATTGAGGGAAACCCTTTTGAAAAAGGGTTCTCCCTCAAACTCCCTTCCTAAAACTTTCGCCTTAAATTTTCAGCCTGATATATCCCTTACAAAAAATTGCTGCTTATCATATATAGCAGCAAAGGGATATATCAGGCTGAAAATTTGGAGCAAAAAGTCTTTGGAAAGGGGGTGCGGGGGAAGAACCTTTCCTCAGAAAGGTTTGCACCCGATAAAGCGGTCATACAGCACAAATGCACAAAAGGAACAGTCAGGGCGGACGGGAATGGGGTGTTATTTTTCAGACAAGCCGAAGCTTCTGATAAGTCCCTCTCTGTTGCGCCAGTCCTCTTTGACCTTTACCCAGCACTTCAGATTGACCTTTATCCTGAAGAATTCCTCGAGTTCGATACGGGCAGCAGTTGAAGCCTTTTTCAGCATAGAACCGCCCTTGCCGATAACGATGCCCTTATGGGACTCGCGTTCGCAGTAGATAACAGCCATGATATCGAGGATATCCTTATCTTCACGTTCTTTCATTTCCTCTACTCCGACTGCGATACCGTGTGGTACTTCGTCGCTGAGGAGCTCCAGCAGCTTTTCACGTATCATCTCGCCTGCGATGACCTTTTCAGGCTGGTCGGTAATCATATCGTCGGGGAAGTAATGTATAGACTCCTCCGACAGCTTCATCATCTCGTCGATAACGATATCAACGCCGTTGTTCTCTGTGACGCTGACAGGTATTACTGCCCTGAAGCTTATCTTCGAGGTAAGCTCGGCGATAACGGGTGCAAGCTCGTCCATACTTCTCAGCAGGTCAATCTTGTTGAGCACAAGGATAACGGGCATATTTGAATCGTTCAGCGAGCGGAGCAGAGAAAGCTCCGACTCATTTATCTTCTTTTTGCAGTCCATTACAAAGACTACCGCATCTATATCCGTTACGGACTCTTTAACGGTGTTGAGCATATGCTCGCTGAGCTTGTTCACAGGCTTATGGAGTCCCGGAGTATCGAAGAAAACGAGCTGAACATCGTCGATATTCCTGATGCCTGTGATACGTGTACGGGTAGTCTGCGGCTTGCTGCTGACCGAGGCTATCTTCTCGCCCACGATAGCGTTAAGGAGGGATGATTTGCCTGCATTTGTCCTGCCTGCGATAGTTATGAAGGCTGTTCTGGACATGGTCAGTTATCTCCCTGTGTAACGAAAGTAGCGTCTCTGGATATACCGAGCTTTTCAAGTACGGATTCTTCCTTTTCACGCATTATGCGCTGGTCGAGCTGACTTGTCTCGTGGTCGTAGCCCAACAAATGGAGCATTGAATGTACAGTAAGGAAGCCTATCTCACGCTCCAGTGAGTGGCCGAAGTTCTGAGCCTGTTTTACGGCAGTTTCCAGCGAAATAACAACGTCTCCGAGCTGAACTGCGCCTGTTTCGGGGTTGAGTTCAACGGTACCGTCCTCGCTTGTGAGGGAGAAGGAAAGAACGTCTGTAACGCTGTCCTTATTGCGGTATATCTTGTTAAGGTTCTTTATCTCATTATTGCTTACGAAGGAAACGCTCACTTCCGCGTCCCTGCCGAACTTCTCGGTAGTAAGCACAGCCTGACAGCATCTTCTGATGAGCAGTCTGATACCGACGGGGACCTTCACCTCGGTCTGGTTATTTTTAACGTATACTTTAAGCTTAGGCATGATTTTTAGCTCTCCCTTCGTTGAATTTTTCATATGCCTTGATAATGTCCTGCACGAGCTTATGGCGCACGACATCCTTTTCAGTAAATCTGTGTATATCGATGTCATCGATACCCTTCAGCACCTTTATCGCCTCGACGAGTCCCGATTTTTTTGCATCGGGAAGGTCTATCTGGGTGATATCGCCCGTAATGACCATACGGCTCTCGTTTCCGAGACGTGTGAGGAACATTTTTATCTGTTCCGAGGTGGTGTTCTGAGCCTCATCAAGGATGATGAAGGCTTCGTCGAGGGTACGTCCTCGCATGTAGGCAAGGGGAGCGACCTCGATTATCCCTTTTTCCATATATCGTGAAAAGCTTTCCGCACCGAACATGTCGAAAAGTGCGTCATACAGCGGTCTTAGGTAAGGATCGACCTTATCCTGAAGGTCGCCGGGCAGGAATCCGAGCTTCTCGCCTGCCTCAACAGCGGGACGGGTGAGGATTATCTTTTTTATCTTTCTTTCGCGGAAGGCTTTTACAGCCATAGCCACAGCGAGGTAGGTCTTACCCGTACCTGCGGGGCCGATGCCGAGAACAATGGTATTGTTGGCAATAGCGTCGATATAGCGCTTCTGACCGACGGTTCTCGCCCTTACTATCCTTCCCGACGAAGTAACGCAAACGCCGTCGCCTTTGAGTTCCTCGAGCTGTTCCTCGATGCCCTCCTGCACCATAGAGGTGACGTATCTCACTGTCTGTTCGCTGACGGACTGTCCCCTGCCTGCGATCTTAGTGAGATGTTCCACAGCCTTAGCGGCTGCTGCGACGTTGTTTTCCTCGCCGATTATCTTTATCCTGCCGTCTCTGTCGACTATAGAGACGCCGTATTCCTTCTGGATATTTCCGATATGTCCGTCGAACTGACCGAATATCTCGGATATCTGTTCGGGGTTTGTAATATCAATGTATCTTTCTGCCATCAGACAACTCCATTCTGTGCTGCGACGCTGATCTTTTCGGGGAATGTGCCTGCATTAGCAAGGGCAGCGTTTGAATACCGCTTATCCCCTGTTATCTCCTTGATGACCTTGACGTTATCAGGGAAGAATATTTTCTGTGAAGGCTCTTCGAGTTCAAGCTCCATAACGGCGAGCGAATCCGAAAAGGGGTAGGTATCGAGCTCGAACAGCTGTTCCCTGTAGAGGAAGCAGTGTCTTACCTTTACGATAGGTACGCAGTCTGTCCTGCGCTGTTCGAGGAGAAGTCCGTACTCTTTCTCGCTTACCGAGCGTTCGTCCTCACGTCTTGTAACATCGTCGATGAAAACCTTTTCGGTATAGGTGTAGCTTATCCTGCCGTTTTCGGCAATTCTTCTGACTCTCCTCTGAGAGCCGCCTGCACCGTTTGTAAGATAGGTCTGAATGATGCTGACAGTGCGTTTCAGGTCGAGCTTTTTAAGGTCGGGAAGCTCGACGAGAAACTTTCTTTCTATTTCTAATCCCTCGGGCATTATCACAACTCCTGTACCGCAATGCGGAAAATTACCTTCCGGCACTCTCGTCCGAAAAGTTTTACATAATATATTATAGTACTTTTTTTGAATATTGTCAACAAAAAATTTATCTGCGGAATCTGCAAATTCATGAAAAGGTCTAAACGATGTTAAAAACGAAGAGAGAAATGGCTCACACAATGTCCCTGAGTATCATGTTATAGGGAGCGTAAAGAACGTGCTGAGCGACCTGCTGAGGGCTCACATACACCCTCTTTTCGTCGTATTCACAGCGCGGCAGAGTGAAGCAGAGCGCATTTTTCTTTGCAGCGAATTTACCGCCGAGCTTTTCCGCAAGAACTTCAAAGATCTCGGGGTAGAACCTCTCGATCATGCCGACTCCGCTCATGAGCGCATCCTTCACCTCACGGGGATCGAAGCTGTCGGCACTTACGCTGATAGTAACGGACCTCGGCTTGGCTGTACATGAGTAGGTTATCTCCTTTGCGCCGCCCATTTTAAGAGCTCTTACAGCACCGACAAGCATGAAATTGAGGGTTCTGAAGCTTGCATCGATGCAGAGGCTCTTGTCGATCTTTTCGGCTTTGACCGCACATTTTCTCTTAAGCACCTTCTTGCAGCCTTTGACTACCTCGTCGATATGAGCCGCAACGGGAACGCAGTAGAGCTCGGGCTCGTTGCCGCCGCAGTGGTCCGCAAGAACGGCGTTGAGCTCTGTGTTGTGGATGAGAACTCCGCACATCTTTCTGATGCTCTCGATGGCGTTCTCTTCCTTCTTTTTTGTTGTACCGAAGTCCTCACACGCACTCAGGATGCATGTAGCAACGATCCTTGAAGTTTCGCCGCTGAATCTCACGAAATCGAGAGCAAAATCCTCCTCGAAGAATTTTTCCATTGCAGCTTTTTTGTCTGCTTTTTTCTTATTATCCATAATTATCTCCCTGTACTTTCTTAGTTACTTTTATTTTAATGTAACTGTTTTGATAAGTATATTATACTACATATTGACCAAAAATGGAATACTTTTTCACGATTTTTACTCCCTGTCATTTTTAACAATTTTCCGCTGTTGAAACTATATGGATTCTACTTTTCTTTATAAATCCGTTATTTTTTTATCTAACCCCTTGAAATATTTTCCGCAGTGAGTTATAATAAGATTATAAATTTTTTAGGAGGTATATCCACTATGTCAGTTAAAGTTGCTATTAATGGTTTCGGCCGTATCGGTCGTCTTGCATTCAGACAGATGTTTGATGCTGAGGGTTATGAGGTAGTTGCAATCAACGACCTTACAAAGCCTTCAATGCTCGCACAGCTCCTTAAGTATGATACTGCTCAGGGCGGCTACTGCGGAAGAATCGGTGAGAATCTTCACACTGTTACTGCTGACGACGAGGCTGGTACAATCACTGTTGACGGCAAGACTCTTACAATCTATGCAAAGGCTAACGCTGCTGAGCTTCCTTGGGGCGAGATCGGCGTAGACGTTGTTCTTGAGTGTACAGGTTTCTACTGCTCAAAGGAAAAGTCACAGGCTCATATCGATGCCGGTGCTAAGAAGGTTGTTATCTCTGCTCCTGCAGGCAACGATCTTCCTACAATCGTTTACAGCGTTAACGAGAAGACTCTTACAAAGGATGACAAGATCATCTCTGCTGCTTCATGCACAACAAACTGCCTCGCTCCTATGGCTAAGGCTCTCAACGACTATGCTCCTATCCAGAGCGGTATCATGAGCACTATCCACGCTTACACAGGCGATCAGATGATCCTTGACGGTCCTCACAGAAAGGGCGACTATAGAAGAGCAAGAGCTGGTGCTGCAAACATCGTTCCTAACTCAACAGGTGCTGCTAAGGCAATCGGCCTTGTTATCCCTGAGCTCAACGGCAAGCTCATCGGTTCTGCACAGAGAGTTCCTGTTCCAACAGGTTCTACAACAATCCTCACAGCTGTTGTTAAGGGCAGCAACGTTACTAAGGACGGCATCAACGCTGCAATGAAGGCTGCTGCTTCAGAGTCATTCGGCTACAACGAGGATCAGATCGTTTCTTCTGACGTTATCGGCATGAGATACGGTTCACTCTTCGATGCTACACAGACAATGGTTTCTGAGATCGGCGACGGCCTCTACGAGGTTCAGGTTGTTTCTTGGTACGACAACGAGAATTCTTACACATCACAGATGGTAAGAACAATCAAGTACTTTGCAGAGCTTGGCTAATAACTGATATTTTGCAATATTTTAAGGGCGTTCTTCGGAGCGCCCTTTTTAATTCGGGATCTAATTACACATTAAAGGGGCGCACAATGGGCGCCCCATACTACTTTCTGCTTTCTGCGCTCTGATTACTTTGCTTGACTTTATCGGTTCATTCTGATATAATAAAGGTGTTACTTCGGGCTTTATCATTATAAACCCGACAAAAACAGGAGGATGATTATGAAAAAACATATTTGCCTTATCTGTCTGGCAGCTCTTATGCTGACAGGCTGCGGAAGCAAAGCTTCTCAGGACAACACAACTGCATCAGGCAATACAGCAGGTAACAGCGCCGGCGCCGATGCTCAGAACACACCGGCAGATGATAAGAAAGACGAGACCGCAGAGGAAGAGATCGTTTATTCGGATAATTATGACACAAAATTCTCTATTCCTCGTCCCGCATCACTGAAAAAAATGCCGAATAGAAGCGACATTATATATGCGACAAAGACATACTTGGACGAAGAATTTTTAAGCGGAGAGACATTATATGATGAAAACGAGGTCGTTTTCTTTCACAATTTGATGTTCTACAACAATGATAATGTTGAGTGTAATCTTGATACATTATTGGAGGATCACTTTCTTGACAGATTAAGTACCGCTCTGTGGAACTGTTATGATGAACATGCCGAAGATTTTTCAAGATATACCATTGAAGAGAGCACTGAGGAAGATTTTCTCGGAACACCTGCACGCCGTATTTCTGGTACAGTCAAAGTAGGCTCCGACTCTAAAGGCGATTACACTGACGTTCACTTTATTGCACATCTCTGCATACCTGAGACAAACCGTCCTTTCATGACATTCACCTGCACAGCTTCAAATGATAAAGAAAAGCTCGACACCATGACACATATCGCAGACCTGATAGTTACGAAAATAAAGAAATACGAAGTCTGATCTCAGCATACACAGTGCGTTCCTCAGGGAGCGCACTTTTTAATTCGGAATTATTGCGTCCCATGACGGAGACGTGTTTAAATTCTGGATAAACGCACAATTCTCCGTAACCCTGATACCTTGTAGGGGCAGCCTTTGGCAGTCCGCAAAATCCAATATATACGGTTAAATACAGTGGAACGCCGAGGGCGCCGTCCCCTACTTAGCTCTTAGCTCTGAACTCTGAATTGTAAATTTTCTGTTAAATGTGGGATTTCATTCAACCTTTTCAGGTTGAACGGCATTCCTTTACACGCCTATTATGAGGGACGTTCACAGCAGCATCCCCGATGATAACGTAAAGGGTTACGGAAAACCGTAATTCCCTAAAACGGGAATGCTAACGTTCCCGAAAACGGGAACCATACATATAAAGAAAATAAAAGAAAGATATAAAGAAATTGAAAGAAAGACAGTCCCCCTTCGATACGAAACAAATCATTTCCCTTATAAATATTTTCTGAAATAAACCTGTTTCGGACTTCAATAACTGTTGATTTTATCTGAGAGATGTGTTATAATAGAATTATCATTCAGTACGGATATGTACAAGTAAGGAGGTAAGTAATGGAAGCAAAGAAATTAATAAGATTGAGATGTCCTGAATGTAAAGAGAGGCTATATGCTGAGAAAGGCGTTGAACACTGGTACTGCGGTTACTGCGGATTCAGAATAAACGATATTGCCGAGGCTGCGGACAAGCAGCTCAAGGTCAAGGCTGTAATGCAGGCTCCGCCCAAAAAGAACGTTGAAGCACCCAAGCCCCTCCACGAGGAAAAGGCTCTCACAGCAGCAGAAAAAGAAAGAAAGGCTATGGCAGAGGCAGACATCTCTGTGGGAATGTTCGATATCACCGACGCTAATGCAGTCGACGACGACATCACAAAGCCTAAGAACACCAATGTATCATGGATAAAGAGACCGCACGGCACTATGCCCGGTTTCCCTGATGCTAAGTCCGCTGCAAAGCCTACAGTACCCGATATCGGCATCCCCGATCTCCCTACGACACCAGAAGTCAAGACACCAGAAATTCCAAAAGTCCCGGAAGTAAAGGCACCCGTAGCTCCAAAGGTTCCCGAAGTTAAGGCTCCCGAGACTCCTAAGGTTCCCGAAGTCAAGGCACCTGTAGCTCCTAAGGTTCCAGAAGTCAAGGCACCTGTAGCTCAAAAGGTTCCCGAGGTAAAGAAGCCTGAGGCACCAAAGGTACCCGAAGTTAAGGCACCTGAGGCTCCAAAGGTTCCCGAAATTAAGAAGCCTGAGGCTCCAAAGGTTCCCGAAGTTAAGAAGCCCGAGGCTCCAAAGGTTCCCGAAGTCAAGGCTCCCGAGGCACCAAAGGTTCCCGAAGTCAAGGCACCTGTAGCTCCAAAGGTTCCCGAAGTCAAGGCACCTGTAGCTCCTAAGGTTCCCGAAGTTAAGGCACCCGAGGCACCAAAGGTTCCCGAAGTTAAGGCACCCGAGGCACCAAAGGTTCCCGAAGTCAAGGCTCCCGAGGCTCCAAAGGCACCCGAAGCAAAGAAGCCCGAGGCTCCTAAGGTACCGGAAGTTAAGAAGCCTGAGGCTCCAAAGGTTCCCGAGGTAAAGAAGCCTGAGGCTCCAAAGGTTCCAGAAGTCAAGACACCAGAAGTTCCAAAAGTCCCGGAAGTAAAGGCTCCCGAGGCTCCAAAGGTTCCCGAAGTAAAGGTTCCCGAGGCTCCAAAGGTTCCCGAAGTCAAGGCTCCCGAGGCTCCAAAGGTTCCCGAAGTCAAGGCTCCCGAGGCACCTAAGGTTCCCGAAGTTAAGAAGCCTGAGGCTCCAAAGGCAGAACCCAGAAAAGCTGTCGTTGCTCCCGTTAAAAAGCCTTCATCCAACATAAACGGACTCGAACCTATCAAACAGCTCGCACCTAAGGAAAAGTTCGAGAATAAGCCGAAATTCGATTTCATAAACTCCTTCATACCCAAGGAAAACGAACCTGAAAAGAAGCCTGAACCCGTACAGAATCCTGCACCCGTTCAGCAGTCCGCACCCGAGGTAAAGAAGCCTGAACCCGTTCAGAATCCTGCACCTGTTCAGCAGTCCGCACCCGAGGTAAAGAAGCCCGAACCCGTTCAGAATCCTGCACCTGTTCAGCAGTCCGCACCTCAGCCGACAGCAGAAGCACAGCCCGAATCCGAGGAGAAAACCACTGTAGACGATTTCTTCATGGACGGCTCTACTCTCGTTAAGTACAACGGCACCAAGACTCGCGTTGAGATACCCGATACAGTCGAGAGAATAGGCTCGGGCGCTTTCAAGAACTGCACAAAGATAGTCTCTGTTATCATGCCCGATTCTGTCAAGAGAATGGCTGATTCCGTTTTCGACGGATGCGTTTCCCTTGAAGAAGTAAAGCTCTCTGCTTCGCTTAAAAAGATAGGCTACAAGACATTCAACGACTGCGAATCACTTAAATCCATAACCATACCCGAAAACGTTTCCGAACTTATGAACAGCGCTCTCACTTGCGGTCTTACCGAGATAACATTCGAGAGCAGCATCACTACATGGGAACTTGAAAACGAATACACCGCAGGTTCGTTCCACGTTGACAGAAAGGGTAACGGCGACGGAGTTTCAAAGCTCATTTTCGGCAGCAATACTTACAGTGCAGCTGAGCTTTACCGTCACAAGAGCATTGCAAACTATCTGATAAGTCTCGATCTCTGCATCCACTGCGGAGGAAAATTCAACATATTCGGAAAGTGCAAGAACTGCGGAAGAAAGAAAGATTATTGATCTACAGGAGGATGATTTATGTCGTTTGTAAAGGTAAAGTGTCCCAGATGCGGCGAGATACTGACCGTAGATGACGAAAGAACGACATGGAACTGCCGTTTCTGCAATTCCGCTTTCAGAGTCGAGGAAGGTCTGAGACTGTATTCGGGCGGCGAACGTGAATTCATCATCAAAAGCGGAGTTCTTACAGGCTACCGCGGCAATTCACAGGAAGTCATAATACCCGACGGCGTGACCATAATCGGCGATAATGCCTTCGAGAACCACTCCGAGATAACGTATATCTTTTTCCCCGAAAGCGTAAATGCTATCGGCTCGTATGCGTTTCTCGGATGTACGGGACTCACCCGTGTGAACATTCCGCGGATAGGCTTCTCTGAAAACATTATGCCCAATAACGGCAGCATCCTCTCCGATATTGCCGATTACCTTACCGCTTTCAGCAAACGCAGATGCTGTATCGGTAAGGGCGCTTTCGGGGGCTGTACCGAGCTTACCGCCCTCGAAATAAACGTCGGCGCAGAGCGTGACAAGGAACGCTATATAAACATCGCAAAGTCCGCATTTTCGGGCTGTCATAAGCTCTCATCGATCACTATCGGCGCAAGCGTTTCAAAGCTTCAGCCGAACATCTTCGATAACTGCGACGAGAACGTGGTATTCGACTGGCCTTTCCTTTACCGTTCAGCCGAATGCTCAAACGTCATACGCCGCCGTCAGGTCGAAAGACGCTGCCTCTACTGCGGCGGACACTACAAGGGCATCTTCACCAAGAAATGCCGTGTCTGCGGCAGACCGTGGCGCAGCGCAACATAATACAGAAAGAAGAAAGTAGAAAGCAGAAAGCTGTCAGGTCGGCAGTATAAGATTTCTGCAACGCTTTCTACTCTCTACTCTCTACTTTCTCAGACTGAAAGGAGTAACAATGAAATATACGCAAGGTCAATTCATTATAACAGATAAAACTGCTCTCGCAAGAGAGATATACAGCTTCACTATCGCCTGTCCCGAAGTGGCACAAGCCGCTTCACCGGGACAGTTTGTACATATCCGCGCAAAGGGATTCACCCTCCGCAGACCTATCTCTATCTGCGGCATCGATAAGGAAAAAGGCACTCTCCGCATCGTTTTCGAGATACGCGGTGAGGGTACCGAGGAGATCGCTCGTCTCAACAAAGGCGACCTCATCGACATGCTCGCTCCCCTCGGTCACGGCTTCACACTGGATGAAAGCTTCCGCAAGGTCGTCCTCATCGGCGGCGGTATAGGTACTCCACCCATGCTCCCTCTGGCACAGTACTACGGTGAACGTGCTGTCGCTGTATCGGGCTTCAGGAATGCCTCGGCTGTCATCTTACAGCAGGACTTCTCCGCAACAGGAGCCAAGACCGTCCTCTGTACCGACGACGGTTCCGCAGGTATCCACGGTTTCGTTACCCAGCCGCTTAAGGAACTGGCTGAAAAAGGCGGTATCGACGCAGTTTACGCCTGCGGACCAATGCCCATGCTCAAGGGCGTTTCCGCTATCTGTCAGGAGAACGGCATTTACTGCGAAATTTCACTGGAGGAACGTATGGCTTGCGGTATAGGCGCCTGTCTCGGCTGTGCATGCCGTACAAAGCGCAATGACGAGGAGTATTTCGCTCACGTCTGCAAGGACGGTCCCGTTTTCAAGGCTGAGGAGGTGCTCTGGTAATGGCTGATCTTTCTGTAAATGTATGCGGTATCGACTTCAAGAACCCTGTTATCCCTGCTTCGGGCGTTTTCGGCTACGGCAGAGAGTACGAGGAGCTTTTCCCGCTGAATAAGCTCGGCGGCATCGCTACAAAGGGTACTACACTTAAACTCCGCACTGGCAATATTGCCCCGAGAATAGCTGAAACTCCCGCAGGTATGCTCAATTCCGTGGGACTCCAGAACCCCGGCATCGACCACTTTATTTCCACCGAGCTCCCGAATCTGCTCACTAAGGACCTCGTTATCCTTGCAAATATAGCAGGTGCAACTCCCGAAGAGTGCGCCGAAGTTGCCGCTAAACTGGACTCTACCGACGTCCACATGATAGAGCTGAACATCTCCTGCCCCAACGTAAAGCAGGGCGGTGCGGCATTCGGTACAAGCTGTGAAATGGCGGCTGAGGTCACAAAAAAGGTCCGCGAAGCTACAAAGAAGCCCCTTGTGGTAAAGCTTTCGCCGAACGTTACAAGCATCGTCGACATCGCAAAATCCGTTGAATCGGCTGGTGCGGACGCTGTCTCACTTATAAACACTCTCCTCGGCATGAGGATAGACATAAAAACACGCAGACCGATACTCCATAACAACGTGGGCGGTCTGAGCGGTCCCGCAGTTTTCCCAGTTGCTGTACGCATGGTATGGCAGGTTGCTAACGCTGTGAACATCCCCGTTATCGGCATGGGCGGCGTTTCCTCGGGACGTGACGCTATCGAACTCATGATGGCAGGCGCTTCCGCAGTTCAGGTTGGTGCGGCGATCTTCACAGATCCGTACGCTCCCGTTAAGATAATCGACGAAATGAGCGATATACTGGACGATATGGGCGTTTCATCCGTCCGTGACATCATCGGCACCGTACAGCCCTGGTGAGTTTCAGTTAGCAGTAATCAGAAAGCAGAAAGCAGTGTAGGTGCATACAGTGTGCGCCGTGATTACCACATTATGATGAATCGATCTTAGGGACCGCCTTTGTCGGTCCGTATGTATCGTTTTATTGAGTAATGAATAAATAATAATTGTGGTGTCCCCTTTCGGGGACGAATTAAATAATGTAGGGACGACCATTGGTTGTCCGCATGATCCGATATATACGCTTAGTAACAACGGACCGCCAAAGGCGGTCCCTACAGAATATCATGGTTACGGGTGATTGTACGTTTACCCGGATTTCAAATACGTCTCCGTCAGGGAACACAACAATTTCGCATCAGATACAGGGGGTGTTTAGAATGATAATAATGTCAGTTGATTTCGGTGATTCCCGTACAGGCATCGCAGTATGCGGAAAAAGCGAGCTTATCGCCTCCCCTGTCACGGTCATCTTTGAAAAGGACTTCAACACCTGTATAGAAAAAACTGCCGCCCTCGCTAAAGAGCAAAGGGCGGAGAAAATAGTAGTCGGATTCCCGAAGAATATGAACGGCTCAGAGGGAGAAAGATGCGAGAAATGCACCCTTTTCGCAACTGAACTGGAGAAGCTCTGCGGCATCCCCACTATCCTCTGGGACGAGCGCTGTACTACGGTCTCGGCGCATAACTACCTGAACGTTACCAACACACGGGGCAAAAAGCGCAAGAACGTTGTGGACGCTGTTGCCGCCGTCATAATCCTTGAAAGCTACCTTGAATACAGGAAAAACACCGGCGAGACTAACTGATGAGCTGTTTCAGGTCTGAGATAAGTCCCGAAGCCGCCTTAATGGTCTTTCCTGCATCCTTTTTCAGGTTCATCCTGTCAAGGGGACCTGCCGCAGACAGTACGGAATACGCCATTCCTGCCGCTGCACCTGCCGCCGCTCCCTTGAAAATGGTTTTTATATCCATGTTTTAACACGCTCCGTTAATTTATTGCGGAAAACTCCGCAGTATATTTTCTGAGCAATTACAAAAATTATTCATGAGGCAAAAAAATGCATGAACTTAACATAGTCCTCGTCGAACCCCAGATTCCCCAGAATACAGGCAATATTTCCCGAACCTGCGCCGTTACGGGAGCGAAACTCCACCTTGTTCGTCCCCTCGGCTTCGAGGTCAGCGACAAGCACCTTAAACGTGCAGGGCTCGATTACTGGGACAAGCTCGATATCACCTACTACGACGGGCTCGACGACTTCTTCCGCCGTAACAGCGAAGGTCACTTTTTCTATTTCACCACCAAGGGACTCAATGTCCACAGCGACGCGGAATACCCCGATAATTCCTACCTGATTTTCGGACGTGAGGACAAGGGACTTCCCGAATCGCTCCTTCACGATAACCCCGATAACTGCCTTCGCATCCCAATGCGGAACGAGCTGAGAAGTCTGAACCTCTCAAACTCGGTAGCTATCGCCGTTTACGAGGTCCTCCGCCAGTGGGACTACCCCGACCTCTCCCGTGAGGGTAAACTCACCCAGTACACCTGGTGATTCAGAAATCAGAGCACAGAAAGCAGTACGGACGAGTTCCGCTCGCCCGTAATATTTGCAACCCATGTATCAATTTAATGAATAAATAATCATTGTGGTGTCCCCTTTCGGGGACGAATTAAATAATGTAGGGACGACCATTGGTCGTCCGCATGATCCGATATATACGCTTAGTAACAACGGACCGCCAAAGGCGGCCCCTACAGAATATCATGGTTACGGGTAATTGTACGTATGCTGACGGACGGCGAACCACATTCAGATACATCGCCGTAAGATGATAGAATAATTCCGAATAAAAAAAGGAGAAGAATAATATGTCGAAAATAATGATAATGACAGACAGCTGCTGCGATCTCCCAAAAGAGACCGTTGAAGAGCTCGGTATCACAGTCCTCCCCTTCGAGGTAACTCTCGGAGGCGAGTCTTTCAGGGAACTCATCGACAAGTCCTCGGACGAGGTCTACGAGCTTATGGCAAAGACAGACGAAATACCAAAACACTCCCAGATATCCCCTCTCAGGTTCGCAGAGGCATACAAGAACCTCTACGATCAGGGCTATACGGATATCATCTGCGTTTCTATCAACAGTCAGGGTTCGGGTACTTTCAACAACGCCGTTCTCGCTAAGAACGATTTCTTCGACGAGAACCCCGATGCCAAGGATAAGCTCCGCATTTTCAACTTGGATTCACGCTGTTATACGGTCTTCTACGGCTACCCTATCATCGAAGCTGTCAAGAAAATACGCAAGGGCGCCGAGGCTGAGGAGATCGTGGCTTACCTCGAGGACTGGTTCAACGTCTGCGGCATCTACGCTGTGCCCTATAACCTCAAATATGCCAGAAAATCGGGACGTATCTCCGCTGCAAAGGCTTTTGCGGGCGAGGTTCTCGGACTTAAGCCTATCATCCTTTTTGCGGATAATACTACAGTTACCGTTGACAAGATAAGGGGCGAGAAGAACATCGTTCCAAAGCTCATCGAGTGCGCCGAGAAGAATATGACTCCCCAGACTCCTTACCTCATCCTCCACGGCAGGGACGATACTCTCGCTAAGGAGATCGAAAAGGAAATGTACAGGAAAACAGGCCGCAAGGCTGAGATGTTCGGCAAGATAGGCGCTGTTGTAGCCGCAAATATCGGTCCCGACATCGTTGCTATCCTTGTCAGAAGAAAAAACAAGTGAGCAGTGCTCACTTGTTTTTTTTCTTCTTTTTCTTCTCTACCTTCGGGACAGCGTAAATCGGCTTAAGTGGCTTTGCGTGGCTCTTGAAGACTACATACGAGTAAATGCACATCAGTATATATATCACGCAGAGTACCAGCGAGATTATAAGCGCTTTCCTGAACCAGCTTGACTTCGTGAACATCGATGCAGCAAAGAGATTATACTTCGAGGACGAACGTTCAACGTCCGAAACTGCAACAAGCTCCACGGTGGTAAGAGGTTCGCCCGAATATTCGAGAGTCAGCTCACCAAGCGGCTCGCCCTTTTTGATAGGTGCCTGAAGCGTGGTGTTGTACCATTCAATCTTGTTCTTGTTGATAAGTGAGATGTCAATTTCATCGTACCAGAGAAGTGATATCTCTTCCTTCGGCTTTGCAAGAACGTAGTCATTGCCCTCCGCAAGACTTACGGGAAGCTCTCCAAGCTCTGCGGTATCCGCAAGAACCACCTGATAGGAGAAGTGGTTGAACGCCCAGTCGAAAAGGCTTATTGCGTCCTCGAGGTGATAGTAGACATTATTGCCGTCCGCATCGCTCATTGGTGCGCGCATGAGGACTACAAGGTAATTATTGCCGTCCTTGCTTGCGATAGAGACTATATTACGTCCTGCGGCTTCGAGGTTTGCGGTCTTGATTCCCCTTGCACCGGGATAATAGTAAAGCTCGCTCTCGGGATCCATCATGGTGTTGGAGTGAGTCCATATCCAGTTTTCGTGACTTTCATGGCGCTCCATGTTCGGGACGGACGGATTATAGGTGAACGTGGACGAGATAGTGTCGAACAGCGGTACTGTCATAGCGTATTCCGTAAGCTTAGCCATATCCCTTGCTGTTGTGTACTGATCCTCGTCATACATACCTGTGGGGTTAGTGAAGTGAGTGGATTCGAGTCCTATCTCCTTTGCCTTTTCGTTCATCATGTCAACGAAGGCTGAGACCTTGTGATCGCCGACGTGATAGGCAATCGTCTGTGCCGCCTGGACCGAGGATTCAAGCATCATAGCGTAAAGCAGGTCCGTAACCGTAAGGACGTCCCCGTCGGATATATCCGAGATACGCAGGTCATCGGGGTACTGAGTGTTGTAGAGTCCCTCATATACCTCCTGATCCATAGTTATCTCCTCTTCGATGTTCTTGCACTCTTCAAGGCAGACAACTGCGGTCATTATATTGACGAGCGGTCCCGGCATCTGTCTGGTGTCGGCGTTTTTCTCGTGAAGTACCATGTGTGTATCGAGGTTCATAAGCACAGCGGATTCACTGTGGATAGGTTCTTTAAGTGTGAAATTTATCGCTTTGGCGTCGGTCAAACGTATAAACGGAAGCAGAAGGACTACCGCCGTGAGCAATGCTGATATTCTCTTCATAATAACTCCTCTTTGCGAATATTTAGCTGAAAATACTGTTTTGGACTGTCAATGGACAGAAAACAGCTTAACGCTTCTATTATATCACACATTTTCCGATTTGTCTATATCAACGGAAAAATTTTTCGTCCTTGAAGTCAGAACTAAGAGCTGAGAACTAAGTGTAGGGACGCACAGTGTGCGCCCTTTTAATGCATAATTCGTAATGCATAATTGTGGTGTTCCATGACGGGGACGGATTTGAAGTTAATTTGTAGGGGCCGCCTTTGGCGGTCCGTTCTTGTTGACCGTATATATTGGATTATGCGGACGGCGAATCGCCGTCCCTACAATGTTCTATTCATATTTATTGAAGATATAACGGGCGCACAATGTGCGCCCCTACACCGCTTTCTTCGTTCTGATATCTGATTACTGTGCGGAACGCCGAGGGCGGCCCCTACATGGTATCGTGATACAATTAATTGTTCCTATACCAACAGGCGTACACTGTGCGCCCCTACACATTGTTTAACCATATATGTTCGGGTATCTGCGGACCGCCAAAGGCGGCCCCTACATGGTATCGTGATACAATTAATTATTCCTATACTAACAGGCGTGCACTGTGCGCCCCTACACTGCTTTCTGAAAGCCATACATTCAGATACATCGCCGCAGGCAATACAATAATTACGCATTACGCATAAAAAATCAGCCGCACTTTATGCACGGCTGAAATTTTATATATTGAAGGTAAAATGTACGTTTGAGTCAGATCAGTTCTTCTTGCGTGAAACGATTCCGACTACTGCTGCTGCAAGTGCTGTTAATGTAACTGCTGCTGCAGGGAAAGCGTCGCCTGTCTTTGGTGAACCGCTCTTTGCTGCTGCCTTTGTTGTTGCCTTAGCTGTAGTCTTTGCAGCTGCCTTTGTTGTAGTTGCAGCCTTTGTTGCTGTTGTCTGAGGAGCTGCTGTTGTTACTGCTGCTGTACCGTTATCGCGTACAAGCTGTGCCTGACCGCCGTTGCCGATAGTAATACGGTTAGTGTCAGCCCTGTAGTAACCGCCGAAGTTAAGTGTCTCGCCTGTGTAGAAGCCTACAAAAGTAAGCTGATTGCCTCCGATAACCTCAGTTTTTATCTGTACAGAACCGTTTGATACATTGCCGTTTGCGTCTGTGTAGCTGTAAGTACCGTCAGCCTTTATCTCTACAGAACCGTTTGGCTTTGTACCGATATCAACTGTATCGCCGTCAGCTAACTGATAAAGCCACTTGCCTGCGATAGTCTGGATGTCAAGTGCGGGAGCTGCCTCTGTAGGAGCCTCAGTCGGTGCCTCTGTAGGTGCTTCTGTGGGAGCCTCTGTAGCTGCCTCTGTTGCTGCTTCGATAGCTTCTGTAACTGCTTCTGTTGCAGTCTGGATAGCTTCTGTAGGCTGCTCTGCACCGTTAAGTGTATCAGCTGCTGCTATCGGGAGTTCTTCCTCTGCGTTTGCACCGATAACTGAACCTGCTGCACATACACTGCACATCATTGCTGTAGAAAGAACTGCTGCTGTAAATCCCTTAAAAATCTTTTTCATAATTGACCACTCCTGTTTTAAAATAGATTGATTATTTTTAACGGGTTATTTCCGTTTTCATAAAATACATTCGTATTCAAAAATACGTTTGTGACAGTCCGTAACGTAGAACAAGCAGATTTTTTCGGTCAACTTTTTATGCACTATGTACAAGCGCATTCCGAACTGTATTGTTTACGTCCCCATAAGAAAGCAGTTATAAGAACTCAGAGCTTAGAGCTAAGAACTTAGTGTAGGGGCGAGTTCCGCTCGCCCGTTGATGTACGTACAATTATCCGTTATCGTGATACATGATTAAACAATTTGCAGCGGCAAATAGCACACTTCAATCTGTTATTGACTAAACCAAACTTAAGAGTTATAATAAATGTGTACTCAGTAACCGCCTTTGGGCGGTTACTGCCCCGAACTTTGTTCGGGGAGCGCAAATTCCCTAAAATATAAAGAATTTGCGCGTCACATTTCTTTATGTCAAGCTCATTTTGCCCGAAAGGGCAAAACAAAGTGCAAGAAAAACCTTTAATATCATTATTTTCTTGCACTTTGACAACTAAAAAATGGCTTTGGAAGCTATAATAAGCCATTTTTTAGTTGTTGAGCAGACATTAATAAGGTATATTATAAATGAAAGGCAGTGAGTTCTATGATCAGTGTTACACAAAAGGATGCCGAAAAGGCTCTTGAAGAATACCGCAAGGAAAGTGAAATGCCAACGAAGTTAGGCGGAAAAATCGGTTCAAAGCTCGGTCCTGTTTTGATCGCAGTGATCATTCTGCTTATACTTATGCCCATAAAACTGATATACAAGTTCCTTATCCTGATAGGATTTATCCTTGTCATCTTCTTAATTCCGTTAGTCATTATCTTCATTTATTATTCAGCTAAGATAAAACACACTTACCACGGAAAAAACAAACTTCGCTATACTCTGTCAGCACTCAGGAACAGGAAGTTTTTTGAACTCTTTAAAAATGAGATATGCTCCGATAACCTTCTGAATGCTTGTGACCGTGTCATAGCCTCGGAAACTCTTGAAAACTACCGCATCAGCATTATGTCTGTAAAGTGCAGCATGCTTTCGCTGAGACGCAGATTCACCGAAGCTCATGAGGTCCTGGACGAAATGCGGACGGTAAAGGCAGATGATGCAGTCAGACAAAATGAGATAGCTAGCGCCGAACTTCTCCTTTCAGCCTCGGAGGATCGCAAAGAGGACTTTCTCAATCTTCTGGATAAATACGAACCATGGATCGAACAGATAAAAAACCGCGATATCAACGGTCTTATCTCGGCAGCCTTACTTGTAAACACAAGAGATACCTTCCTCGGTAACTACAGCGAGGCTCTTGAATCCGCTCGAATTATTCGCTTTCTCCGTGATAACCAAAAACAGGTGTCAAAGGATAATCAGATAAAGATACCCACTACTAATTACGATGCTTTTCAGGCAGCATCACTTAGTCTTGCAATGGCTGAGTGCTTTCTCGGTATGGGTGACATTGATTCCGCACGCAGTGAACTCGATGCCGCTGACCTCGAAATTTCCGCCCTTACCTGCGATATTCCCGATTCCTACGTGTATAACCACGAGAAACTTATCGCAGGAATCGGTAAAGAATGAATAGTGAATAAATGGTAATTATGGATGAAAACGGACCGTCAAAGGCGTACCCTATATCGGTATCTAAGTACAATCAATTGTTCTGACACAGGGGCGAGCGGAACTCGCCCCTACAGGCTGACGGCTAACGGCTAATAGCTAAAGGCTCAATTACGATATTGACTATTTCGGAAATATGGGGTATAATATTATCAATACCATTTATAAGGAGATATTAAGCTATGAGTGAATCATGTACAAAACAGGATTGTGCGGGATGTCCAAGCGCAGGCAACTGCGGAAGTAAGCCCGAGAGCTTCCTTGAAAAACCAAATCAGATGAGCAACATCGGCAAGGTCATCGGCATTGTCAGCGGTAAGGGCGGAGTTGGTAAAACTATGGTTTCTTCTCTGCTGGCTGTTTCCATGCAGCGCCTCGGCAAGAATGTCGGTATCCTCGATGCTGATATAACAGGTCCCTCTGTACCGAAGGCTTTCGGTATCCACGGCAAGGCTGATGCATGCGAATTCGGCATCATCCCGACAAAGAGCAAAATGGGCATCGATGTTATGTCTATCAACCTCCTCCTCGAAAACGAGTCCGATCCCGTTGTTTGGCGCGGTCCCGTTATTGCAGGCGTTGTAAAGCAGTTCTGGACAGACGTTATCTGGAAGGACGTTGACTACCTTTTCGTTGATATGCCTCCAGGAACAGGCGACGTTCCGCTGACTGTTTTCCAGTCCTTCCCTGTTAACGGCATCGTTATCGTAACATCTCCGCAGGAACTCGTTTCCATGATCGTTGAGAAGGCTGTAAAAATGGCTCAGCTCATGAATATCCCGATTCTCGGAATCATCGAGAATATGAGCTACTACGAGTGTCCCGACTGCGGCAAGCGTCACAGCATCTACGGCGAGAGCCATATAGACGAGATAGCTGCACAGTACAACATCCCCGTACTTGCAAAGCTTCCTGTATGCACTGATCTGGCTAAGCACTGCGATCAGGGTACTATCGAGCTTTTCGAGGGCGACTGGCTCAACGAGGCTGTTGAAAAAATAGCTGACATCAGTAATCAGTAATCAGAAAACAGAAAGCAGAAATCAGAGCACAGAAAGTAGTAGGGGCGCACAGTGTGCGCCCTTTTTAATTCGTATTTATATCGTTTGACTGTAGGGGCCGCCTTTGGCGGTCCGCAGATAAACGGAATAAATGAATAAAGAATATTGAATAAATGATAATTGTTGTATCGCCTTGCGGCGATGTATTTAAAAAGGTAACATTTTGTAGGGACGGCCATTGGCCGTCCGCATTATCTAATATATAAGGTCAACAAGAAAGGACCGCCAAAGGCGGCCCCTACAGACTTATGGCTTAGAGGGCGCACACTGTGCGCCCCTACTGCTTTCTACTTTCTGATTACTGATTACTATTTACTCCCGCCACATTTTGCGGTAAGAAAAACAGGTTATGTTCTCGGCCTTCTTGAACTGCCTTGCGAAGTAGCTCTGGTCGTTGAAGCCGCAGAGATGCGCTATCTCCTCAACTGACTTGTCCGAGAACCGAAGAAGCTTCTTGCCGTACTCTATCCTTGCGGCTATTATCTGCTGGAAAATCGTCCTGCCGTAAATCTTTTTGTACTCCCTTGTAAGGTAGTATTTGCTTATGTAGAACTCCGAGGACAATCCCTCAAGAGTGATAGCTTCGTTGAAGTGGTCATCGATAAAGGCGTTAACTGCCGCAAGCTTCTGCTTCAGTGCGGAATCGTTCTGGGAGGAGTCACTGCTCTGGGTAAGTGCGATAGTGAGTATGTCCATTATGAGCTTGGAGGATATAACTTCCGCATTTGATAGCTTCTTCTCGTTGGTCTCGATAAGCTCATTCACCGCAGATACGACCTTGTCGATGAATGAGGGACGGAAAACGTTCCTGTTGTCGGCTATGTAATAGTCGTAGTACTCCGCAGAAGTCGCTCCCCCGAAGCACACCCACATAACTTCGGTATGCTCGTCCTCACTGTTGACGGTATAGCTGTTGGCGCAGTCGATGAAGAAACAGTCGCCCTTGGTCAGAGGGTAGCTCCTGCCGTTTAGGACAAGCTCGGCATTTCCGCCGCTTACCGCACATATGAGGAAAAGTCCCTCTTCATCTTCGCCGCCGCTGAGGCTTCCCGACTTCATGCATCCCGTTTCCTGAACGTAGAAAAAAGTGCGTTTCGTCTCGGGACTCGGTGAGTTCTTTATCCTTTTTGATATCTGGTTATGTGTAGTCATCGGCTCATTGCTAACCATTTTCACTGCTCCTTTTCAAGAAGTGTCACATATGTCACTCAGAAGGGAACGCCCTCTCTTGCAGGGCGTTCCCTCTTTCAAAACAGTCCACCGGACTGTTTTGAAATTCACCCTTTGCGGGGCGCTTGATGTAATGTGGGACGCTGTCCCACACCCTGCCAGAGGCGCTGCCTCTGGACTCCGCTAAAGGGATGGTATCCCTTTAGAATCCCCGATTTTATGGTTTCAGGCTTTTGGGACACTCTCAATGAATGCTTTGCATTGATTATACCACAAAAGCGAAGCGCTGTGGTATAATTGCCCGATATGCGTATCTGCAAGGGCATTCAGATAAAATATAATGAATGCTTTGCATTCATTATACCACGTTTTTCTTTGTTTGTCCATAAAAAAAGAAAAATATTGCTTTATAATGGACATAATATTGCTATGTTTCAACATTCAGACCTCCCTTTTTCTCTTATTTTGACCAGTTTATTCTCACCTTCAGGGATAATATCTGCTTTTTCCACTGTTGCAATGGTTCATTAAATGTGTTATAATATCTTTATCCAAATGGAGGTGTAACTATGTATGACAACGGTTTGATTTTCTGCGCTGTTACCGCAGCCGCTCTTGACCTTTGTATACTTATTCTTATTATTGCTTCTTACAGGGAAAAAAGTTCGTCCAGAAAACGCTGGAAAAGCTTCTCTTCCGATATGGAGCTCTTTGAAAACGGCAGGTCCTATTATCTCGGCTGTGATGAGGTACTTATCGGACGTCACGGCTCGGCGGATATAAGGCTCCACGATATGTCCGTATCGCGCTATCACGCCATTATGACAATTACAGACGGAGTGTGGACTATCACGGATATCGGCTCGAAATCGGGCATCTACGTCAACGGACGTCCCGTGAAGCAGAAAAAGCTCCACGAAAACGATATCATTACCCTCGGAAGCCGACGTCTCGTATTCAGGAAAAGGAGGGACAAGAAGAAATGAGCAATCCCTTCTCTTACATTTTCTCATGTCTGTTCGTGCTTATAGCTCACGCAGGTATGCTTGTAAACGTCTTTTTCAACGGCAAGGAGGTCGATACAAAGGAATTCGTCATCCTCTGCGCCGCTGTGCTGGGACTCGATATCATCTACTACTTCGTGATGCTGTTCTATAAACAGCACACCTATACCGTGGATTTCATGCTACTGCTGGTACTGAATATGAGCGTCATATTCCAGTCCTGCTTCGGCGGAGTCCACCTTTCCATGAAGCACTACATCACCTGTATCGTATCCCTTATCGCAAGCCGTGTGGGATATCACCTCGTCAGGGACCACAGGTGGATACAGTCCAAAAAGAAGTACGTCTGGGTATGCATCGGCATCATGATGGGTGTTATCGTACTCTTTACGGGAAGCCGCAGTATGTGGATAGACCTCGGATTCATGACCATACAGCCTTCCGAGTTCATAAAGCCCCTTCTGGTCATTGCCTGCGCTACTTCTATAACCGAACAGCAGAACAAGCACAAATTCCTGCAATTCAACATCGTGTGGGAGAATATAATCCTCTTCGGTATCACCGCCGCAGTATGTCTGCTCCAGTGGTGGTGCAGGGACCTGGGAAGCATCCCGACTTTTGCCGCTATCTACGCTGCAGGCTTCCTTCTCAGGATATGCTACCCCAAGGCTAAATTCTCCAACAAGACTCTTATCGGCGCAGGTGTGGCAGTACTCATCGCCGCAGGCATCGGCATCTATCTTGCTCCCGATTACGTCCGCGCACGTCTCTTCGTCAATATCTGGGACGACACTACGGGCAACGGTTATCAGCAGTCCCAGGCGCTTATCGCTATCGCAGAGGGCGGCTGGCTGGGAAAAGGTCCCTCAAACGGCTTCCTTCACGAGGTCTTCGCTTATGAGAGCGACATCGTTTTCGCCACTATCTGCGAGGAATGGGGACTTGTTATCGCTCTTATGACTGTAGTTGTGATACTCCTTATCGCAGCTTCTCCACTGATAAATCCTCCCCTCTCCTACTTCCACGGAACTCTCTGTGCAGGTGTCTGCGCCGCTTTCACGGTACAGATGGCACTTAACATTTTCGGCTCTTGCAACCTCATCCCATTTACGGGTGTTACTATCCCCTTCATATCAATGGGCGGAAGCTCGATGGCTACAAGCGGCATAATGGCAGGTATGCTCACAGCCGCTCAGAACCCTGTTTTCGCGAAAATGAAGTCCGCTAAACCGAAAAAGCAGAAAAAAGTTACGGGAGGTCAGCCTGCATGAAAAGTATCAGACGTACTCAGAGCGTTATAACTCTTTTCCTCCTTGTTTTCATCGGCGGAATGGCTCTGCTGGTATACAAGATAAACAAGGAAGCTCCCTTCTACATGATGCACTCGGACAATCATCAGCTCGGCAAGGTCTATGACCGAAATGGCGACGTGCTGTTCGATGCGGCAGGCACAGGCTACGACGAGAACCACTTCCTTGACGTTGGCAACCTCATCGGCGACGATAAGGGACAAATGGAAAATACCCTCGTTGCACAGAATATCGACAAGCTCAACAACTACAGTTTCTCAGAGGGACTTGTGAAAGAGGGCGGAAAAGCCGCTATCTACACTACCCTCGACCACGCCGCTAACCGTGCAGTCTATAACGCCTACATGGGCGCAAAGGGATGCACAGTGGCTTACAACTACAAGACAGGCGAACTTCTTGTCTGCACCAGTCTCCCCTCTATCGACGTTACAAAGGGATATGCTAATATCGGCGAGCTGGAGTCCGGCACGCTTTGGTCAAAGGCTATGTACGGCACAGTACCCGGCTCTACACAGAAGGTATCTACCGTCATTTCGGCGCTGGAGATAATGGGACCTGACCGTCTGTTCTCCAAGACCTACAATTGCAGCGGTCAGTACATGAACCGCTCGGGCAAGCCTATCGACTGCCACCAGTCCTACGGTCACGGCGACCAGAACATACAGCAGGCTGTTGAGAACAGCTGTAATCCTTTCTTCGCTCAGCTTGTGGAGGATCCCGACCTGCCCCTCGGCAGACTTAAGGACATGTACAGGAAGCTCGGCTACGCTGTGAACGACGATAAACCGCAATATATCGACATCGACGGCATACAGTGCGAAAAGGCTTCAACTACCCTCACCGATTCCTACGACTTCAATACACAGTGGGGATGCATCGGTCAGGGCGATACTCTTGTAAGCCCCATACAGCTTATGATGTGGCAGAGCGCTATCGCAAACGGTACAGGCAAAATGACCATGCCACACCTCATCGACCACGTTACGGATGTCTACGGCAATACCACCGAGACCGCAAAAACAAAGGAAAGTGCTCAGCTCTTCACTCCCGATACCGCCGAGACAGTAAAGCGCATACTCCTTACCAACGGCTCGAACCACTACACAGGTTCCATAAGCGGATATGTACTCGGCATAAAAAGCGGTACGGCACAGGTCAAGGAAGGCGCCGAGGAGAATGCTCTCCTTGTGGGATTCGTCAGCGACGAGCGCAATCCTATCGCTTTCTGCGTTGTACTTGAAAACAAGTACAGCACCCCTGTTTACGCCGAACAGATAGTAAAAACCCTGCTTGATTCACTTTGCAGCTGATATGTCACAATATACAAATAATAGAAAAAAGCTTGTACGATTTAAACAAAATTAACATATTTCTCTTGTAATCTCTCCTATTTTATGTTATAATATAACCATAATATTTAAACTCTCTTTTGGGAGAGTCTAAAGGAGGAACCCATTTATGAAAACAACTATCACAGCTAAGAAAATGCAGATCCCACAGAATTTTACTGAATACGCTGAGGAAAGAATAGATACAAGACTCAGTAAGTTTTTCGGCGATGATGCAGATGCTAAGATCGTAATGGCAGAGGTGAAAAATCAGATAGAACTGGAGCTTACCGTTAAATACAACAGCATTATTTTCCGTGCAGAGCGCTCGGCTGAAGATAAATCAGTTGCCCTCGACGATGCTATAGATAAGATCATCAGACAGATCCGCAAGAACAAGACAAAGGTCGAGAAGAAGCTTAAGGATACAGCTTTCAAGGAGGCCTTCGCAGAGCCTGTTGACGAGATCGCTGATTACGAGGTCATCAAGCGCAAGAAGTTCAAGATGCGTCCTATGGATGTGGACGAGGCTATCCTTCAGATGAACATGCTCGACCACGAGTTCTATATGTTCACTAACGCTGATACAGGTGAGATAAACGTTGTTTATAAGCGTGATGACGGTAACTACGCCGTTCTCGAACCGGACACTCAGTAATGTTCATCCCATTATTACAAAATGCGGGACTTTTTCAAGTCCCGCATGTTTTTTCTTTAATATCATAAAAGCGAAGCGTTATGATATAATTGTCCGATATGCAGGGAGCAGATCAGAGATCTGCGTATCTGCAAGGACATTCAGATAAATATATAATGAATGCTTTTGCATTCATTATATCCATATTATATTCTAAAATAATGCTTTAAGGAGTGGTCACCATAGTTTTCAGTTTATACCAGATGCTCTGGTTCTTCGTCATCTATTCTTTCTTCGGCTGGTGCCTCGAGGTAGTGTATCAGGCTGTGGAACACGGTGTATTTATCAACCGCGGATTTCTTAACGGTCCGTATTGCCCTATCTACGGATTTGGTGTCATTACAGTCATCATTATGCTTTACCCCCTTCGCAATAACATCCTCGTCCTTTATGCCGGATCTGTTCTGCTCACTACCGCTATTGAGCTTGTGACCGGCTTCTTTCTGGAGAAGATCTTCCACCAGCACTGGTGGGATTACTCCGATCAGCCCTTTAACTTCAAGGGCTATATCTGCCTGAAATTCTCACTGTTGTGGGGTGTCGCCTGCCTCGTCACTATTAAACTCATCCAGCCATCCATTGATGCTTTCGTGGATAAGCTGCCGGAAAAACCCGGCATCATTCTGCTATCTGTGTTCTATATCGGCTTCGCAAGCGACTTCATCATCACAGTTATGGCTATAATGAATATTAAAAAGCGGATCATGCTGCTTGAAGAAATCTCAGGTGAAATGCGAAAGATCTCAGATGCCACCGGTGAACGTATTTTTGATACTGTCGAGGAAATACGCGATAAGAGAGATGAACTCAGTCAGAAAAATGCTGAATACCGCAAGCGAATGGAGGAACTAAGAGAACGGTATCGCTCTGAATGGGAAAAACGCGGCTACAGTATGAAACGTATCCAAAACGCCTTCCCAAAACTAAAGCTTGTAAATTCCGAAAACTTCCGACAGCAGCTTGATGAATTACGCTCACGTGTGAACAATTTAAAAAACGAAAAAAGGCATTGAGTATTTTAGAGAGTGCAGGCACATAATTTGTTTAGCTAAATTTATATAAAAAAGCAAAAAAGTTGACAATTCCGCGCTCTCTATGGTATAATCTGTACAAGGAGAGATTTCTCCCGAAAATATTGCGAAAGAGATGAGTATAATGTTAAAACGATTACTGTCATTGGCTATGGCTTCTGCATTGTGCCTGTCAGGAAGTGCGTTCACCGCGTCGGCGGCTGAGGAGTCGGATGCGCTCGATTTCTACCATTACATGAGCGACTACGATTCCCTTTCGGAACTGACAGATACTACCGACGTCCTGTTCGAGGGAGATCAGGCTTTTATCACTGTGCCCTCATTATATTACTATAAAGACGTCGATAAAATAAACAATTTCCTCCCGGGCATAACTTCCGACGGTAAAAACTATATGGACTATGAGGTGAAATTCTTCGGTTCGGCTGAGGAGTCCCATAAATACGACCTTCTTACCAAGGACGAGTACTTTGAAGAGACCTATTATCTCACGAGAGCTGCTGCATACGTCCTTGTTACGGCTAAGTCTCAGGGTACACTGACTGTCGAGCTCGACATTACCTCTGTATACGGCGTCACTCCGTGGTTCTTCAACCTGACAGTCGGTGAGGACGGTAATTTCGTCAAGGAATACACTAACGATCCCCCTGTCAAGGGTGATGCGAATACAGACGGCAAATTCGATATTTCCGACGTTGTAATGCTGCAAAAATGGCTGGTCGGTTCTCCCGATGCAAGTCTTTTCAACTGGACTGCCGCTGACCTTCGCAAGGACGGCAGGCTCGATTCCTTTGACCTGGCATATATGAAAACTTACCTGACAGGCGGTCTGAAAACCACTGATATAACGCCCTTCAGTATGTCCCCTTCAAAGGATAACGTTCAGGAGTTCTGGGACAGTAAAATGCCTCTGGTGTTAAAGAACAGCACTGTCGATAAGCTGTATAATATCACTCCGAAAGAGATAACGGATAAGTACGGTTTCCGTCTTTACAAGTTTGAAGATAACTACGAGACATATATCGAGTATAACGACTCGGTTTATCAGATTGGAGAAGGTTTTGGCGGCTGCGGTACCGTATCTTTTGCAGTTGCGGATATGGATATGAACGGTACTGATGAACTGTATTTCACTCACTCCTACGGCTCGGGACTTCATATCGCCGATATCGGCGTTTTCGACCTGTCAACCATGAAATGGGGTTCTTTCTCCTCGCAGTTAAAAGATCTGATCACAGTTATTGAGACTCGTGAACTTACCTTTGCAGTAAAAGACAATAAGCTTGAAGTTTACACAGCAAAAATACTCAAAGCCGATTCCGTAAACATGCAGACAGCTCCCGATAAACTGCTCGGCGAGATCACATTAAAGAACGGCAGGATCTGCTTTGACTCAATTAAATGACACATATAACGAGGGGAGCCCTTTGTATAAGGACTCCCCTATTATTTTCAGAATCGTTAAATTTTTAGCCTAAGCATGTACGCGCACAACTCAATCGTTCTTCTCGGATGAAAGAAGGCTTCTCAGCTCTGCAAAAAGCGCAAGGTCGTCCGCAGTGAGCTTCAGATTCGAGATGATCGTCTGTCCCTCGGGAGTAGTTACCTTCATTTCAAGTATGCTGTCCTCTTTCATTGCGCCTGCTGCTGCGGAAAGAAACGGTCCGAACTTCGGATGATTATTGCGGAAGCTTTCAACAAGCGGTTTGAGCTTTAATACTGCCATTGGATTTATCATTTTTTACACCTCATATTATTGCTTTTGCGTTCATTTACTCCGTCAAAAATGTGTTGATGCATCAGGGAACGCCCTCTCTTGCAGAGCGTTCCCTCTTTCAAAACAGTCCACCGGACTGTTTTGAAATTCACCCTTTGCTGAGCGCTTCGTGTAATGTGGGACGCTGTCCCACACCCTGCCAAAGGCTCTGCCTTTGGAATCCGCTAAAGGGATGGTATCCCTTTAGAATCCCCAAATTAACAGTTTCAGGCTTTTTTGATACTCTGTAATGAATGCGTCAGCATTCATTATACCACAAAAGTGAAGCGTTGTAGTATAATCGCCCGATATGCAGGGAGCAAATCGAAGATTTGCGTATCTGCAAGGGCATTCAGACAAAGTATAATGGATGCTTTGCATTCATTATACCACATAAGCGCAGATATTGCAAGTCTCAATCCTTTGAAGGCAGGATACGTCTCAGTACGAACTGCGCACAGAGTCCCGTGAAAAGGCCTGCAATACAGCCCGATACGAAAAGTACCGGAGCATAGGCGAGTACGGCGGCAGTACGTGTCATTATAACCGCCATTGTAAGCTGTCCCGTATTGTGGAAAACAGCTCCCAGTATACTGCAAAGCCATAGGTATTCCGCAGGTATGATGCGTTTCAGCAGAAGCATACCCACAAGACACAGCAGCGCACCTGCAAGACTGTATATCACCGCCGAGAAATTGGCACTGAAAAACGCTCCCAGAAGAACTCTTGTAAGCACCATGAGCAGTACATCTTTCCCCTTGAAACGGTACACGCCGTAGACCGTGAAAATGTTCGCAAGTCCCAGTTTTACGCCGGGTACAGGTGAGAGGTTCGGCAGACGAAGCTCCACTATGAACATGATGAGCGCCGCCGCAGTAAGGAGGGATAGCTCGGCAAGTTTTTTCGTCCTCATTGGCTGTCCTCCTCTGCAAAACGGATAACAAGACGGTGAGGCAGACAAACTACGGGTATGGTCTCGGAGCGGAGAACTCCCGTCTTTATGCAGGTATGGTCGGGACAGTCCGCATCGGATATGCAGATAGTACCGTCGCTGATAGTTACCGTATTATAGCCGCCGTCGGGACTGTCGATATTGAAGCTCCTGTCCTTTTCCGAGGTAAGGTCGAGGGTATAGATGACTTCGCCGTTCTGTACTATCTCGACTATCTTCCTGTCTGCCTGTCGGTTGAAAACGAACATCGCCACAACTGCTGCCGCAAAGAGGATGACCGTAATAACAAGCACTATTTTTACACCTTTAGGCAACAGATATCACCTCCGCAGGCATATTGCTGGCATTGCGGAAATGTCCCGAAAGTTCGGGAGTATACATTATCTGTCCCTCATCGGTCACAAGTATCATATCGAAGCCTTTGTCGTTCTGCCAGTAGCTTACCGCCTTTTCCGTACCTGCCGCAAAGAGTGCCGTTGAAAGCGCATCGCACATGATGCCCCTGTCCCCTATTATGGTCACGGAAACAAGTCCGTTATCTGCGGGACAGCCGTCCTTCGGATCGATAATATGCCAGTAGTTGTTGCCTTCGTCGTCGGTGAAGTACCTTTCGTAGTTGCCCGAGGTTATGACAGCCTTCTCGTCAATCTCCACGATGCACATGTCCGTATCGGGTGCAAAGGGGTTGACTACCGCAACGGACCAGTCCGAGCCGTCGGGCTTTTTACCTATCGCCTGAACGTTTCCTCCGAGGCTTACTATTGCGGACTTCACGCCCTCTTCCCTGAAAATCTCCATTACAGCGTCACTTGTATAGCCCTTTGCAAGTGAGCCGAGGTCTATCTGCATATCCTCCGGCACGGTAACGCTGTCGCCGTTAACGGTTATCCTGCTGTAGTCCACATCCGCAAGGAGCGAATCGATAGTCTGCTTGTCGGGGACCTTGTACTCTCCCGTAGTGAATCCCCACTCCTTAAGGACGGGATAAATGCTTATATCAAGGTCGCCGTCGGTAAGTCTGCCGTACTCTATGCCTGCAGCGATTATAGAAGCGGTATCGGGACTTACAGTAAGTGCATTTCCGTTTGCATTATCTAACTTATAGACATCACTTGAAGGCGATGTAACGTCAAGCATCCCCTCCAGTTCGGTAATCCTGTTTGTCGCCGATGTGAGAGCTTTCTCTGCATTGTCCCCGTATGCTTTAAGCGTCATGTAGGTGTCCATAGCGAAAAGGTCGGCTGTATGTGCTTCCGACGCATTTTTCACAGGTGACTGCTGACTGCATCCCCACAAGGACGCTCCCAGCATACAACAGACAAGAGGTATTATTTTTTTCAGCATATATCTTCCTTTCATCCCAGCAGCACTTCGCTGTTAGTGCCGTAGAAAATATCGTCCCTGCCTGAGACTTTTTTGCAGAATTCCTCGATAAGTTCCCAGTTATTGTGGATATCGAATTCGTAGCTGTGTCCCCAGAGACAGAAATATATCGGTTCTTCTCCGTCATATGAGAGGAACTCATCTGTCAGTCTTTCAAGGTCCTCGTAGTTATGGTGACATGTTGCGCCGAAGGCAAGAAGGTCGGTCTGATGTCTGAAATCGTGAACGTCCTCGCAGGTGCGGCTGAACTTTATCCCGCACTCCCCTGCAACACGCATTATCAGTTCACTGAACTCGCCGTAGGGGTAAGCCATGCCCTGTATACTGCATCCGAAAAACTCTTCAAGTGCGGACTTGTCGTCCATTATCTCATGGCGGAGCTCATCCTCGGGCATATCGATTATATGGGGATGTGTAACACAGTGAACGGCTATCTCATGTCCCTTATATACGTCCCTAACCTCGTCTCTGCGGAGTCTTCTTATGGCAAGTCCCTTGTCGGTAGTCCAGTCACCGTTGCCGCTCATAAGACCGCTGTTGAGGTTGAAGGTCGCTTTAAGTCCGTACCTGTTAAGTATCTCTGTGAATCTTATGTCCTGTGCAATGCCGTCATCGTAGCTGAATGTAAGGGCTTTTTTCTTACCGTTCCACATACTATCCTCTCCTTTTTTACTGCCGTCATGAACATATAGTCATAAAAATCAGAGGACCGCCAAAGGCGGCCCCTACAAAATAAAGCTGCCGGCCTTATTCTGATTTCTGATTTCTGCTTACTGTGTGGGACGTCGCGGAGGACGCCCCATACACTGCTTTCTGATTTCTTTTTTAAGATCACTTGATGAGGAGTGACTTACCTGTCATTTCAGCAGGCTGAGGTACTCCCATGATATCGAGCATTGTAGGTGCAAGGTCTGCAAGTACGCCGCCCTCTGCAAGCTTAGCGTCAACGCCTACAGCAATAAGAGGTACAGGGTTTGTGGTGTGAGCTGTGAACGGGCTTCCGTCAGGCTCCATCATCTTGTCAGCGTTACCGTGGTCGGCAGTGATAAGTGCAGCACCGCCCTTTGCAAGTATAGCATCTACCATGCGGCCAACGCACTCGTCTGTAGCTTCAACAGCCTTTACAGCTGCATCGAAGATACCTGTATGACCTACCATGTCGCAGTTAGCGTAGTTGAGGATGATAACATCGTACTTGTCCTCGTCGATAGCCTTGCAAACTGCATCGCAAACCTCGTAAGCGCTCATTTCGGGCTTAAGGTCGAATGTAGGAACGTCAGGTGACTTGATAAGGATACGGTCCTCGCCCTCGAACTGCTTCTCCTCGCCGCCGTTGAAGAAGAATGTAACGTGAGCATACTTCTGAGTCTCAGCGATACGGAGCTGTGTCTTGCCGAGCTTAGCAAGATACTCGCCCATAGTCATTGTGAGCTGCTCAGGCGGATATGCAACTGATACGTTTGGCATTGTAGCATCGTACTGAGCCATGCAAACGAAGTTTACAGGGAAGAAACCGTTCTTTCTCTCGAAGCCGCTGAACTCGGGATCAACGAATGAACGTGTTATCTGTCTTGCTCTGTCAGGACGGAAGTTGAAGAATACAACGCTGTCATCAGCCTTGATAGTATCGCCGCCCTCGATAACTGTAGGAAGCATGAACTCGTCAGTTACCTCGTTAGCGTAAGAATTCTTTATTGCCTGAACAGGATCGGACTCCTTAACGCCCTCGCCGTAAACGAGTGCAGCATAAGCCTTTTCAACTCTGTCCCATGCGTTGTCTCTGTCCATAGCGTAGAAACGTCCCGAAATAGTAGCTACCTTGCCGAGACCTATCTTTTTGAGCTCTGCAACTGTCTCTTCCATGTACTCGGCAGCAGATGAAGGGGGAACGTCACGGCCGTCGAGGAATGCGTGGATGTAAACCTTGTCGAGACCGTTCTTCTTAGCCATTTCAACGATACCGTAAAGGTGCTCCATGTGGCTGTGAACGCCGCCCGGTGAGAGAAGTCCCATAAGGTGGAGAGCGCTTCCCTTAGCCTTGCAGTTCTCCATTGCGCCGAGGATAGCCTTGTTGTTGAAGAAGGTACCGTCCTTGATGTCCTTTGATATCTTAACGAGCATCTGGTATACGATACGGCCTGCACCGATATTTGTGTGACCTACCTCGCTGTTTCCCATCTGTCCGTCAGGAAGACCTACATCAAGTCCGCTTGCGCCGATGATGGTGTTTGACCACTCAGCCATGTATTTGTCAAGATTAGGCTTCTTTGCTGCGGCAATAGCGTTGCCGTATGTATCGGGGTTGTAGCCGAATCCGTCCATGATAATAAGTGCTACGGGTTTTTTTGACATATTAATTATCCTTTCAATAAACATTGCCATTTCAGATAAAGGGCGGAATACTCCGCCCTTTTATGGGTATCTGAAGTTATATCAAACAACTTCTCTGTAAAATACTACGATACAGGTATCTCCTAAAGATACCTTAAAAGAATGGAGCATCCATCCTTCCTCTGCATATTTGTTCAGCAGTTCCTGTAACTGAGTATTGAATTTGGTTCTCGAAGAAAAAGTGCATCCGAATGAATCTACCTTGTATTCGTATTTCATAGTATCCTCGCTTTTTGATATCAACCGTTTACAGCAGCCTGTACGATAACGTTGAAGTCCTCAGCCTTAAGTGAAGCACCGCCGATGAGACCGCCGTCGATGTTTGGCTTAGCAAGGAGCTCAGCAGCGTTCTTAGCGTTCATTGAACCGCCGTACTGGATTGTTACAGCGTCAGCAGTTGCCTGATCGTAGAGCTTAGCAAGCTGTGCACGGATGAATCCGCAAACTTCCTCAGCCTGATCGAGAGTAGCTGTAAGACCTGTACCGATAGCCCATACAGGCTCGTAAGCGATAACAACGTTCTTAACCTGCTCAGCTGTAAGTGACCAGAGGTCGAGCTTGATCTGACGAGCGATAACTTCCTCAGTGATGTTGCACTCACGCTCCCACTTGAGCTCACCAACGCAAACGATAGGCTTGAGGCCTGCCTCGAGAGCTGCAATAGTTCTCTTATTAACAGTCTCATCTGTTTCGCCGAAGTACTGTCTTCTCTCGCTGTGACCGATAACAACGTACTCAACACCGAGCTCTGTGAGCATGTCAGCAGAGATCTCGCCTGTGAAAGCGCCGCTCTTCTCGAAGTGAACGTTCTCAGCACCGATCTTTACGTTGCTGCCTTCTGTTGTGTTGATAGCTGTTTCGAGGTTTGTGAAAGGTACGCAAGCGATGACCTCGATCTTGCCCTCTGCGTTAGCTACGAGAGGCTTGATAGCCTCGAGAAGTGCCTTAGCCTCGGGACGAGTCTTGTTCATCTTCCAGTTACCTGCAATAATTGCTTTTCTTAAATTCTTGTTCATGGTTTATTACTCCTTTTTAGCCGTAAGCCATTAACTTACGTTCTTTTTTATATCGTATGGAACACCGTCAGCGGCGTTCCGCAGTCGGTATTTCAGTGGCGATCAAAAGTGGACAACGTCCTCATCGTCATAATCGTCATCATCATCATCATCGTCATAGCCGAGTGATTCTCTGTTGACGATGTGGTTGTTGCTTGCGATACGCATGCCCTTCTTTATCGGTGCAAAGCAGAATCCGATAATAATTCCCAAAAGCAGGCTGCAAGCTGCAAGAAGCCATACTGCAACACTGTTTTCTCTTATCTGGTCTGTAAAACTAATCTTTTTCATAAATGATACACCTCATTTATTGCAATAAGGGCGAATATTTCTATCCGCCCTATTATGAATCAATTACTTTTCTGCGATAGCTGCAACGCCCGGAAGTACCTTGCCTTCGAGGTATTCAAGTGAAGCGCCGCCGCCTGTTGAGATATGGCTCATCTTGTCAGCGAAGCCGAGCTGGATAGCAGCTGTAGCTGAATCGCCGCCGCCGATGATAGTTGTAGCGTCTGCCTGAGCAAGAGCCTCACAAACTGCTACTGTACCCTTCTTAAGTGTTGGGTTCTCGAAAACGCCCATAGGTCCGTTCCAAACAACAGTCTTAGCGTTCTTAGCAGCCTCTGCGAAGATAGCAGCTGTCTTAGGTCCGATATCAAGTCCCATCTTGTCAGCAGGGATCTTGTCAGCGTCAACGTAGTCAACAGCGATCTCAGCGTCGATCGGATCAGGGAATGAAGCAGCGATAGCTGTATCAACAGGAAGGAGGATCTTCTTGCCGAGCTTCTCAGCCTTTGCGAGCATCTCCTTGCAGTAATCGAGCTTCTCGTCGTCAACGAGTGACTTACCAATAGAACCGCCCTGTGCCTTGATGAATGTATAAGCCATACCGCCGCCGATGATGAGTGTATCGCACTTCTCGAGGAGGTTTGAGATAACGTTGAGCTTGTCAGCTACCTTAGCACCGCCGAGTATAGCAACGAAAGGTCTCTCAGGATCCTCAACTGCATTTCCGAGATACTGGATCTCCTTCTGCATGAGGTAGCCTACTGCAGTTTCCTTAACGAACTTTGTAACGCCTGCTGTTGAAGCGTGAGCACGGTGAGCAGAACCGAAAGCGTCCATTACGAAAACTTCGCCGTCAACGAGGTCAGCGAGCTCCTTTGAGAACTCTTCGCCGTTCTTTGTTTCTTCATTGCCGCGGAAACGTGTATTCTCAAGAACAACGATATCGCCGTCGTTCATTTCAGCAACAGCCTTCTTAGCGTTCTCGCCAACAACTGTATCGTCAGCAGCAAATGTTACCTTAGCGCTTACGAGCTCGCCGAGTCTTGCAGCAGCGGGAGCAAGTGAGAACTTAGCCTCAGGACCGTTCTTCGGCTTGCCGAGGTGTGAACAGAGAACTACCTTTGCGCCGTTCTCTACCAGCTTATTGATAGTAGGAAGAGCAGCCTGGATACGGTTATCGTTTGTGATAGCGCCGTCCTTCATAGGTACATTGAAGTCTACTCTTACGAGTACCTTTTTACCCTTAACGTTAATGTCTTCTACAGTTACCTTGTTTAATCCTGCCATTATAATGACATCCTTTCGTTTAAAAATTGACTTATATTAACCGCTGTCATAAAATTAACAGCATACAAATACATTTTACACTATTTCAGAAAATAATGCAAGTGTTTAAGGAATTTTTTTCTGAATAATTTGTAAAATCGTAGCTTTAAGGCTGTTAACCCGATGCATCGTACAAAGAAAAGACAGCCTATTAAAATAAAACATTTATTTTTCTAAAACCTATTGACAAAATAGTTTTAGCGTGATAAACTATAGACAGTAAAAATCTTCAAACCGTTGAAGCGGAGATAAAGCTGTTTATGGACCTACAGAGAGCCTGCGTTGGTGCGAGTCAGGCGGAATCCCAGTTCAGCAAATGGACCGCTGAGGGCGCAGTCAAAGGGAATCCTTCCCGAGTATTCTGCGACGTATGATGTGCGTCAGTCATCGGGGGTATGACAGTACCCTGCTAAGTGCATGGTCTCTGAACCGTGAATCAAGGTGGTACCGCGGATATCGATTATTCGTCCTTGACAGAAGTTTAATTTCTGTCAGGGACTTTTTTGTTGCCCTGACAGAGAATGATACGCATAGGAGATTTTATACGTATTATCGGGGTGATCTTTCTGAAAACGGATATTCCCCATTTCCTTCTGAAGCTTTACTTTAAATTTTCAGCCTGACAGGGTAGTAAAACAAAACTGCATGTTTTATTAATACCTTGAAGAGCTACCCTGTCAGACTGAAAATTTGGGGCAGAAAGTTTTAGGAAAGGAGTTTGAGGAAAAACCCTTTTTCAAAAGGGTTTTCCTCAATAACACGTTTAATAGTTTCCATATGTGTATCACTTTACTACGGAGGTGCATTATTATGAGATTCCAGCCGGAATTCAACAAAGTCAGAGAAATAGCAGCACAGGGAAAATATGATATCCTTCCCGTAAGCTGCGAGATACTTTCGGACATCTGTACGCCTATCGAAGCTATAGCTGCCCTGAAAAACATCTCAACCCACTGCTACATGCTCGAATCGGTGGCAGAAAAGGAAAAATGGGGACGCTATACATTCCTCGGCTTTGAACCCAAGACACAGATAACAGCATGCGGAAGTGACATAACTATCGGCGGACTTACTATGAAGACAGAGAATCCAAGCATCCAGATAAGACAGATACTTTCAAAGTGGAGAAGTCCCAAATTCGACTATCTCCCCTCTTTCACAGGCGGTCTCGTGGGATATTTCTCATACGACTTCCTGGCATATACAGAAAAAAAGCTCCGTATCGAAACAGAGGATACGGAAAACTTCAAGGACGTTGACCTTATGCTCTTCGACAAGGTCATCGCTTTCGACAACTTCAGACAGAAGATAATCCTCATTGCGAATATGTCCCTTGAAGATCCCGAAACAGGCTACAACAAGGCAAAGCTCGAACTTCAGCAGATGGCGGACCTCCTCCGCAGCGGTACACGAAAGAAGGAACCTGCGGGACACCTTACCACGGAAGTCACTCCCCTGTTCAACAAGGAACAGTACTGCGAAATGGTCGAGAAGGCAAAGCACCATATCCACGAGGGCGATATCTTCCAGATAGTCCTCTCGAACCGCCTCAGCGCAGGATTCGAGGGCAGTCTCCTCAACACCTACCGCGTACTCAGAACTATCAACCCTTCACCCTATATGTTCTATTTCTCGGGCACCGATGTGGAGATAGCAAGCGCTTCTCCCGAGACTCTCGTAAAGCTCGAAAACGGCGTTCTCCACACCTTCCCACTTGCAGGCACCCGTCCCAGAGGAAAGACCGAACAGGAGGACAAAGAGCTTGAAGAAGGTCTGCTGAAGGACGAAAAGGAACTTGCGGAACACAACATGCTCGTGGACCTCGGAAGAAATGACCTGGGCAAGATAAGCCGATTCGGTTCGGTACAGGTCGAAAAGCTCCACAGCATCGAGCGCTACTCACATGTTATGCACATCGGTTCGACTGTCAGAGGCGAGATAAGGGATGAATTCGACGGTCTCGACGCAGTAAGCGCTGTTCTCCCGGCAGGTACCCTCTCGGGCGCACCGAAGATAAGAGCCTGCCAGCTCATTGCAGAGCTCGAAAACAACAAGCGCGGCATATACGGCGGTGCTATCGGTTACATCGACTTCACCGGAAACCTTGATACCTGTATCGCTATCCGCATCGCATACAAGAAGAACGGCAAGGTATTCGTCAGAAGCGGCGCAGGAATCGTTGCCGACTCCGTACCCGAAAAGGAGTATCAGGAGTGCATCAACAAAGCCGCAGCAGTCATAAACGCACTTAAACTCGCAGAGGAGGCTGACTTATGATACTTCTTATCGATAACTACGACAGCTTTTCATACAACCTTTATCAGCTTATCGGAGAGATAAGTCCCGACATAAAAGTTATCCGCAACGACGAAATGACAGTTGATGAGATAGAAAAGCTTGCTCCCGACCGCATAATCCTCTCTCCCGGTCCCGGACGTCCCGAGGATGCAGGCATCATCATCGAAGCCGCACAGACGGTCTGCCAAAGGATACCAACTCTCGGAGTTTGTCTCGGTCATCAGGCTATATGTGCCGCTTACGGCGCAACTGTTACCTACGCAAAGAAGCTCATGCACGGCAAGCAGTCCGTTATCAGCTTCATGAACGACAGTCCCATTTTCAGAGGCATTGACGAAGGCGCTCCCGTTGCAAGGTATCACTCGCTTGCGGCTGACGCTTCCACGATCCCCGACTGCTTCCTCGTTACGGCAGTTGCCGATGACGGCGAGATAATGGCAGTACAGCACAGGGACTACCCTATTTACGGAGTTCAGTTCCACCCAGAGTCTATAATGACTCCCGACGGACGCATAATGCTGAAGAACTTCATAAATCAGTAATCAGAGATCAGAGCGCAGAAAGCAGTGTAGGGGCGCTTTCCGAGCGCCCGTTGGTACAGGTACATATATGATTAAACAATGTGTAGGGGCGCTCTTTGGGCGTCCTCGGCAGAGCAATGAAAATGATAATTGGCATTTACGGAGTTCAGTTCCACCCCGAGTCTATAATGACTCCCGACGGACGCATAATGCTGAAGAATTTCATAAATCAGTAATCAGAGATCAGAGCGCAGAAAGTAGTGTAGGGGCGCTTTCCGAGCGCCCGTTGGTACAGGTACATATACGATTAAACAATGTGTAGGGGCGCCATTTGGGCATCCTCGGCAGAGCAATGAAAATGATAATTGGTATTTACGGACTGCCAAAGGCAGCCCCTACGGAATATACCATAAACTACCATTATGTCAGACAGGCAGCAGCTTTCAAGAAAAGCGAAGAAGCCGTAAAAGCTCCCGACAGAGTTGAAGCCGTGATCGCCAGAGTCCGTGATAAAGCGGAAAAATACGGCGCATCTCCCGAAATTGCAGAGACAGTTTACAGAAACATGATAAACGGATTCATCAATATGGAAATGACAGAATATAAAAACTGAAACCAATATTAAAAGGAGAATCATTATGATAAAGGAAGCAATCGTAAAGATAGTAAATAAAGAGGACCTCACATACGATGAGGCTTATACAGTTATTTCGGAGATAATGTCAGGTCAGACAACTCCCACACAGAACGCCGCTTTTCTCTCGGCGCTCTCCACCAAAAGCACAAAGGCTGAAACGATCGACGAGATCACAGGCTGTGCCGCTGCTATGCGTGACGCAGCTACAAAGTTCGAGAACGATATGGACCTCTTTGAGATAGTCGGCACCGGCGGAGATAACGCCCACAGCTTCAACATCTCGACCACTTCCGCTATGGTCATAGCAGCTTCGGGAATACTCGTCGCTAAACACGGCAACCGTGCCGCTTCATCCTCGTCGGGTACTGCGGACTGCCTTGAAGCTCTCGGCGTGAACATCAGCCTTGAACCCGAAAAATGCCGTCAGCTCCTTGACGAAGTTGGATTCTGCTTCTTCTTCGCTCAGAAGTACCACACTTCTATGAAGTACGTAGGTCCAATCAGAAAGGAACTGGGATTCCGTACTGTTTTCAACATACTCGGTCCCCTTACAAACCCCTCAAATCCGAAATACCACCTCTTGGGCGTGTATGACAGCATACTCCTTGAACCTGTTGCGGAAGTTCTCATGAAGCTCGGTTCAAAGAAGGGCATGGTAGTCTACGGCAAGGATAAACTGGACGAGATATCACTCTCGGCACCTACCGCAGTATGCGAGTATAAGGACGGCTGGATGAAGAACTACGAGATAACTCCCGAGCAGTTCGGCTTTGAAAGATGCACTAAAGAGGACCTCCTTGGCGGTACTCCACAGGAAAACGCAGAGATAACAAGGGGCATCCTCAGCGGTGACATCAAGGGACACAAGAGAAATGCAGTGCTCCTCAACGCAGGTGCGGCAATATACGTCGGCGGAAAGGCTGACTCAATGGCAGAAGGCGTAAAGACTGCCGCAGACCTCATCGACAGCGGAAAGGCTCTCGGAGTACTCGAAAAGCTCATCGAACTCTCGAACAAATAAGGAGAAAACTATGACAATACTTGACCAGCTTGCACAGCATGCATACGAACGTGTTACAGCCGCAAAGGAGAAAATATCCGCAGATGAGATAAAAAGCATGGCTCTGTCACTCCCCGAAGGAGGATTCGAGTTTGAAAATGCTCTGAAAAAGGACGGCATCTCCTTCATCTGCGAATGTAAAAAGGCTTCACCCTCAAAGGGCATCATCGCCGAGGACTTCCCCTATCTCCGCATAGCAAAGGAGTACGAAAAGGCAGGTGCGGACTGCATTTCCGTTCTCACCGAACCGAAGTGGTTCCTCGGAAAGGACAGATACCTCCGCGAGATAACCGAAGCCGTAAGCATCCCCTGCATCCGCAAGGACTTCACCGTGGACGAATACATGATATACGAGGCGAAGCTCCTCGGTGCAAGGGCGGTACTGCTGATATGCTCGATACTTGAAGGTGAACAGATAGAAAGATACATAAAGATATGCGATTCTCTGGGCATTTCCGCACTGGTCGAAGCTCACGACGAAAAGGAGATAGCGACTGCTTTAGCTTCGGGGGCAAGGATAATCGGAGTCAATAACAGAAACCTCTCAGACTTCTCTGTAGATACCCATAACAGCCGAAGGTTGCGCGAACTCGTTCCGTGTGATATAATATTTGTATCGGAAAGCGGCGTAAGGAACGCCGAAGATATCAAACTGCTCCGTGAAGCAGGCGCAGATGCGGTGCTTATCGGAGAAACGCTGATGCGTGCGGATGACAAGTCCGCAAAGCTGGCAGAACTGAGAGGTGTAACATGACAAGAGTAAAGATCTGCGGTCTCACAAGAGAATGTGATATCGATTGTGCAAACGAGATACTGCCCGAATTCGCAGGCTTCGTCTTTGCAGAGGGCAGCAGAAGATGTATCGATGCGGATACTGCCGAAAGGCTCCGCTACTATCTGGATTACAGGATAGCTTCCGTAGGTGTTTTCGTGGATGCAGGTATCTCCTTCATTGCGGACCTCGCCCGCAGGAACATCATCGACCTGATACAGCTTCACGGTCACGAGGACAGCGCCTACATAGCTCATCTCCGTGAGCTTACAGACCTTCCACTGATACAGGCATTCATCATCAACACTCCCGAGGATATCAAAAGGGCTGAGTACTCAGAAGCCGACCTGATACTCCTTGATTCGGGCAGAGGTACAGGAGAGTCCTTCGACCACTCCCTTATAAAGAATATCACCCGTCCCTACTTCCTTGCAGGCGGACTTACTCCCGAAAATACCGCAGAGGCTGTGAAGCAGTTCTCTCCCTATGCGGTGGATGCAAGCTCCTCGCTGGAAACAAACGGGTTCAAGGATCCCGAAAAGATGCGCGCTTTCGTAAACGCAGCAAGACTATGAAAGGAAAGATAATATGTCATCATCAAAAGGACGTTTCGGAGTTCACGGCGGACAGTATATCCCCGAAACTCTCATGAACGCTATAATCGAGCTTGAAAATGCCTACGAGCACTACAAGAACGATCCCGATTTCAACCGCGAGCTCACTCAGCTCCTTAATGAATACGCAGGCAGACCTTCTCTGCTGTACTACGCCGAAAAGCTCACCCGTGAACTTGGCGGCGCAAAGATATACCTCAAAAGAGAGGACCTCAACCACACAGGCTCACACAAGATAAACAACGTTCTCGGTCAGGCACTTCTTGCAAAGAAAATGGGCAAGACTCGTCTTATCGCTGAGACAGGCGCAGGTCAGCACGGCGTTGCGACCGCTACTGCCGCAGCACTTCTCGATATGGAGTGCGTTGTATTCATGGGCGAAGAGGACACTATCCGTCAGGCTCTCAACGTTTACCGCATGAGACTCCTCGGCGCAGAGGTCATCCCCGTAAAGACAGGTACCGCTACCCTTAAGGACGCCGTTTCGGAGGCTATGCGTGAGTGGACTTCACGTATCGATGATACACACTACTGCCTCGGTTCCGTTATGGGACCTCACCCCTTCCCCACTATCGTAAGGGACTTTCAGGCTGTTATCTCAAGGGAATCAAGAGCTCAGATACTCGAAAAAGAAGGCAGGCTCCCCGACGCTGTTATCGCTTGTGTAGGCGGCGGCTCGAACGCTATCGGCAGCTTCTATCACTTCATCCCCGACGAGGGAGTTCGTCTCATCGGCTGCGAGGCTGCTGGACGAGGTATAGATACCTTTGAAACTGCCGCTACGGTCAACACGGGAAGAATAGGCATCTTCCACGGCATGAAGTCCTATTTCTGCCAGGACGAATACGGTCAGATAGCTCCCGTTTACTCTATCTCCGCAGGTCTCGACTACCCCGGAGTTGGCCCCGAACACGCTTACCTCCACGATATCGGCAGAGCTGAGTATGTTCCCGTTACGGACGATGAAGCTGTAAACGCATTCGAGTTCCTTTCACGTACAGAGGGAATCATCCCCGCTATCGAGTCCGCACACGCTATAGCATACGCTATGAAGCTCGCTCCGACTATGGACAAGGACAAGATAATCATCATAACAGTTTCGGGCAGAGGCGACAAGGACTGCGCTGCCATCGCCCGCTACAGAGGGGAGGATATCCATGAGTAATATCAGATCCGCTTTCAGAAACGGCAAAGCATTCATTCCATTCATCACCTGCGGTGATCCCGACCTTGAAACTACCGCAAAGATAGTACGTGCGGCTGCCGAGAACGGTGCCGACCTTATCGAACTTGGTATCCCCTTCTCCGATCCTACCGCAGAAGGTCCCGTGATACAGGGTGCAAACCTCCGCGCACTGAGCGGCGGCGTTACCACAGACAAGATATTCGATCTCGTTGCAGAGATTCGCAAAGATGTCAAGATACCTATGGTATTCATGACCTATGCAAACGTTGTATTCTCATACGATGCAGAGAGATTCATGGCTCGCTGCTGCGAGACAGGTATAGGCGGAGTTATACTCCCCGACCTTCCTTTCGAGGAAAAGGACGAGTTCTCAGCCGTTGCCAGACAGTACGGCATCGACCTTATCTCACTTATCGCTCCGACTTCTGCCGACAGGATAGCTATGATCGCAAAGGAAGCAGACGGCTTCATCTACGTGGTATCAAGTCTCGGAGTTACAGGCGTAAGAAGCGAGATAACCACAAATATCGGCGATATCGTAGAGGTCATCCGTCAGAACACCGATACTCCCTGTGCAGTCGGATTCGGCATCTCGGAGCCTGAACAGGCTGCAAAAATGGCTTCATTGTCGGACGGCGCCATCGTTGGTTCGGCAATAATCCGCATCATCGAAAAATACGGCAGGGATGCAGCTCCATACGTAGGCGAATACGTAAAGAAAATGAAGGACGCTGTCAGGTCAGTGGACTGACAAGTTGGTTAAATTATTTTAAAAGATTGATATACTCTTGACAAACGTTTGGAAAAGTGATATAGTAATTTAGTAATGTACAGTTGTTCGTCACTGACGGACGATTTCTCGATTAAGGGTGAACGATTATGAACGACAGATCTCAGCTTATCGTTATAGATTCCAATATTCTCCCCGACGTTTTTACCAAAGTACTTGATGTCAAGAAGCTTATGGCTCAGCGCGGAGAAAAAAGCTTTGCATCAGCCTGCAAGCGTATCGGTATCTCACGAAGCGCCTATTACAAGTATAAGGACAGCGTTTTCTCATACGAGGAGCTGTTCAACCGCAGGATAGTCAATATGTACCTGCTTCTCAGCGACAGTCCCGGAGTTCTTTCATCGGTCCTGGTATTTCTCCACGATCTGGATGCTAATATCCTCACTGTCAATCAGAGCATTCCCGTTGACGGTGCTGCTGCGGTGAATATCTCGCTCCGCCTTACCGAACAGTCAGAGGCTCAGCTCAATACCCTTAATTCGATAACAGAACTCGACGGCGTTCTGGAGATCAAACTCCTTTCCGCCGAATAATATCCCGGAGGTTTTTCATTTATGTCAGTTAAATTTGCAGTATTAGGTCACGGTGTCGTAGGTTCGGGCGTCGTAGAACTCTTCTATAAGAACAAAAAGAGTATCGAGAGGCGCGCAGGCACCGAGATAGATATCAAATACATCCTCGATCTGAGAGACTTCCCCGATTCTCCCTATCAGGACAAGTTCACAAAGGATTTCAATGATATCGTCAACGATGACGAGGTAACTGCTGTTGCCGAGTGTATGGGCGGCGTTGAGCCTGCTTTCACTTTCGTTAAGGCTTGTCTGGAAAAGGGTAAGAGCGTTTCAACTTCAAACAAGGAGCTCGTTGCGGAAAAAGGCGACATCCTCCTTGCTGCAGCAAAAGCAAATAACTGCAACTTCTTCTTCGAGGCAAGTGTCGGCGGCGCTATACCGATAATCCGTCCGCTCCACAAGTGCCTTGCAGCTAATGATATTTCCGAGGTTTCAGGTATCCTCAACGGTACAACAAACTTCATCCTCGCAAAAATGCACGACGATTCAATGGACTTCGCTGACGCACTCAAGCTCGCTCAGGAGCTCGGCTACGCTGAAAAGGATCCTACCGCCGATATCGAAGGTCATGACGCATGCAGAAAGATATGCATTATCTCATCTCTCGTTTTCGGCAAGCACGTTTACCCGAAGAGCGTTTATACTAAGGGACTCACTCAGCTTGAACTCTGCGATGTAGACTCCGCTGAAGTACTCGGCTACGCTATAAAGCTCATTGCAAATGTGAGAAAGACTGCCGACGGCAAGATACTCCCGACTGTTATGCCTACACTCGTTTCATTCGACAACATAATGTCAGGCGTAAACGACGTCTTCAACGCTGTTATGGTCAGCGGCGACGGTATCGACAAGGTTATGTTCTACGGACGCGGTGCAGGTAAACTGCCTACTGCAAGTGCCGTACTCGGCGACGTTATCGAGACTATCAAGCAGACAGATACAGAGGTCTCACAGGTCTGGGAGCCCGCTTCCGATGACAGCTTCATCGCTTCCGCAGATGAGTATACTGCAAAGTGGTATTTCCGTGTTCCTCTGGACTGCAAGTCAGTCGGTGAGGGCGCATATACTTCCGATGCAGGCATCTCATTCATCTGCGATAAGGAACTCTCTTTCAAGGAGGCTTCCGCTAAGACTGCCGAGCTTGGCGCCCTCGCTTTCATGCCTGTTATGGACTAACGTATACATAAGTATTATATATTTTCTATCGGGGGAAAACCTTTCTGATGTATGATGTCCTTAATGCAGAAAGTTAAAAACAAATCGAATAGGATGATAGCTCCCGATACAGAAGTATCGGGAGTTCAGTCTGTCGAAAAAGCCCCTTTGCTGAGAGAGCAGAGGGGCTGATTTCATG
>ERZ795052.102-NODE-102-length-121018-cov-66.100188_pt1 | contig 121018 bp, 85 predicted proteins | sample MGYA00375136_ERZ795052 | MGnify/ENA primary metagenome ERZ795052 (study PRJEB30181, sample SAMN05720156) | activated sludge metagenome | isolation source: Anaerobic digester | place: Japan | collected 2015-05-26 ...
AAGGGGACTCATGTTTATTTTCCATGTGCTCCTGCCGGGCTTCCGATGTACTCCCCTTGTACATGGCTCGAAAGGACGGAGAAGGAACGGCCTCGCGGGTGGCGGTGGATGCCGGGGCGACGGCGGACTTCGATTTCTTAACCTTTGCCGTTTCAGCCGCTTGCTGAGATTTCAAGGTCGGCGGCGGCGGAACGATGGCGTTGTGAACCCGGCTTTGGCCTTTCCAGCCGTTCCGGGTCTGAACCACGGCGATAAATACCTTCTGCCCCGGGGCGGGCCGCCCAAACCGGGCTGTATAGAGGTCCGTGATGTCGCTTTGCCCGTTCTGGCTCGGCCCCAACAGGCCCAGGTAATAGGCACGGCGGGGTTTCATTCGGCCCGCGCTGCAGGGTGGCTGCCCAAAGACCATGATGTCTTCATGGGCCTCCCCGACATTCAGCCGCAGCCGAACCCCGTCTTCCGCGTCATGGACGATCTCCAGCCCGGTGACGGGATTGGGGCCGAAGACCACCGGGGCGGGCGGTTCCTCCACCGGCGCCAGACCCAGCCCCCGCAGGGTGCTGTTGATCTGGACGCAAAACTGTTGCCCACTCAGATGGGCATATTGTCCCATCCAGGGCCGGCTGGGAACGTGCAGCGCCGCGGCGTTCCAGCGTTCGCGCTGCGCTTCGGTGAGCTTGAGACCCCACTCCCGCGAGGAGATCCCGAAATACGACCGCGCGGCCGCCTTGCGCTCCGAGGGTCGGTCCCGGGGAACGGTGCGCCGCCGGGCGCACACGCCGAAGGGGGATTGGTAGTATGTTTCCGCGCCCAGACTGCCCGTGCGCGGAGAGGTGAGCATTTTCATAGTTAAATACCTTTCCGTTATTGCCCCGGAGGGCGACTCGGCTTCCTGCCATTCCCTGGGCTGGAAGTTCCAGCCACCACCACCCCGAGGGTTTGGGGGAAGGCTGGCGGGAGGGGAGCCTTCGCGCAAGGGCAATTTTTGGGGATTGGCGGTGGCGGGCAGGGTCTTTTGTTATCGGCGCTTAAGTTTCGGTAGATGAGAGGGAAAAGAGTTTGGGTACCGGCCGCTGCTGGCTGAGAGCTTTACCGACCCGGAGGGATACGCCGGCACCTGCTACAAGGCCAGCAACTGGGAGGCGGTGGGCTGGAGCAAGGGCTACCGCCGGCACCGGGCGGATTTTTATCTCCCTAATGAACGGCCCAAGCGCCTGTGGCTGCGGTCTCTGGAGCCGGAAGCCCGTCCGCGGTTGCGAGCCCGGGAACTGCCCGCGCCGTATCGGGCCGCGTTAGTGGCGGCCCCCTCGGGCCAGTTGCCCATCAAAGCGCCGCAAATGATCTCGCTCCTCCAGCTCTTGAGCCATGCCCCAGCCCCCCGGGATACCAATACCCACTATCGGATTGGCCCGGTATTGACCCTGATTGCGATGGCGCGGTTGGCGGGCCGGCGCGAGATTGCCGCAATCGCCCGCTTTGCCACCACCCTGACGCAACGCCAGCGTCACCGGTTGGGCTTGCCGTTGAAAAAGGGGACCCGCAACTTCCATAAGGTGCCGGGGTATGACGTGTTTTATCAGGTGCTTACGCGCATGAACCCCGAGACCTTTGCCACGTTGCTCAGCACTTGGCCTTGCCGCCAAGCGGGCCAGTTGCCGCAAGCCCTGGCGCTGGACGGCAAAATGATTCGGGATCAGATCGGGCTGCTCACCCTGGCTCAGCATGAGGACGGAGCGCCCCAGGCTGGTCACGGTTTATGACTCGAAAGAGGGCACGGACGCGTCGAAACCCGATTCCTGTATCCCTTCGCCATTGAACCCCTGCACGCCGACTTCCCCTTTGCCCGCACCTTGATCGTGCAGCGCAATCACCGCACGATCAAAAAGAGTGGCCAAACGACAATCGAATCACACGACTATCTTTCCAGCGTCCCGCCGGAGCACTATCGCCCGCTTCAATGGCTCCAACTGACTCGGGACCACTGGGCGGGGGTGGAAATCCGCAATCATTGGCGCCGGGATGCGTTGATGGGCGAGGACACCTCACGCAGTCGCAACCCCCGCCTGCTGGCGAATCTGGCCCTGTTGCGCAGCGCCCGGCTGGCCCTGATTTGCTCTCCGGTTGGCATGACCTCACCCGTGAGTGATTTCGGCTCAGCCCGTGCGAAATTCACACAGCATTCCGAGCGGGATTTAACCGGTTTGCCTGGCAAATTAAGATCAACGGCAGGCTTGCGATCTGGCAGATAAACTCAATTCAGCATCTTACTGTTCCTCGCGAACACAGAGGCCCGCTATTGACCGCATACTGGCATGGTCTATGCTATCCGTACTACTACCTATACGGTTACGAAAACTAAAGCTATGTTGACGAGACTTTCAAATTCCTTGCGGCGCCTGTTTGTTTGGTTTGTTGCATTAGTAGGGGTTGGCGCAGGGACGGGATGGGCAGTGGAGGGAATTGTGGATATTGGTATGGTGCCCCGCCTGACTATTGTGGGCAGCATCGGTGCCACCCATCAAATACAATACTGTACCAACCTGAACCAACCCCAGTGGATCGTGCTGACAAATCTGTTGGTGTCGGAAAGCCCCTGCAGGTTCGTGGATATGAGCGCTCCGGCCGCATCCAGAAGGTTTTACCGGGTGACGAAACTCTCACCGGATGGGATGGTGCTTATTCCCGCTGGCAGCTTTTCCATGGGGGATGGCTCGGACGGAAATACGCCATCCCTCCCTGTCCATACGGTGTATGTGAGTGAGTTTTTCATGGACCGCTACGAGGTGACCAAAGCACTGTGGGACACGGTGAAGGCCTACAATGGGGGCAATGGCTACAGCTATGAAAATGCCGGGGCGGGAAAAGCTGCGAACCACCCGGTGCATTCGGTCAACTGGCGGGATTGCGTGAAGTGGTGTAATGCGCGGAGCCAGCGGGAAGGGCGGACGCCTTGCTATTACAACGACGCTGGATTGACGAGCGTATATAAGTCCGGGACAAATGCTCCCTTCGTGAAATGGAATGCGAACGGCTACCGGTTGCCGACGGAGGCGGAGTGGGAAAAGGCGGCGCGGGGAGGGGCAAGCGGGCAGCGATTTCTGTGGGGCAATACCATTTCGTGGAGCCAGGCGAACTACCGCGCGTTTCCCTTGTCAGCGGGAGGCTACGTTTACGACATCAACGCCACAGCCGGCTATACCCCTGCGTTCAATGATGGGGTTGCCCCCTATACCAGTCCCGTCGGCAGCTTTGCGGCAAACGGGTATGGCTTGCATGACATGGCCGGAAACGTGTGGGAATGGTGTTGGGATTGGTACGGAAACTACGCGGCTGGCTCTCAGAACGATCCCACGGGTCCCGCGACCGGAACGTGCCGCACATTTCGCGGCGGCAGTTGGTTTAGTGACGCTCGGGATGCCCGATGTGCGCAGCGCTACGGCTTCGATCCATCCGGCAAATTTGATACTTTTGGCTTTCGAACGGTCATTTCCGCCTGCCAGCCCTGACTTGGGCCATATCTGAATTAACCGGCGCTGGCCGGAGGCCAAAGCCTGCCTAAGCGGGTTCTTTGTCCTCCTCCCGTTCCGCTTTCTCGATGCCCAGCTTCTCCATTAATTCGTAGAGGGTGGGCCGGCTGATTCCCATTTCGGCAGCGGCGGGCGCGATTCTGCCGCCATGCTTCCGCAGCGCCCGTTGAACGACTTCACGCTCGACGGCTTCCCGCGCGTCTTTGAGGTTCAGGTTAACCGTGCGGGCCGGGCTCTCCAATTCCAGGTCCGCCGCGGATATTCGCTTGCCTTCTGCCATAATGACGGCGCGCTTGATACGGTTCTCGAGTTCACGCACGTTGCCCGGCCAGGAATGGGCCAGAATGGCCCGAAGCGCATCCTGGCTGAAGCTGATTCCCTCTTTCTCATTGGCCACAGTGCTGCGTCGCAGGAATTCCTGCGCCAACAGGCGGATATCGCCTTCCCGATCGCGCAACGGGGGCAGGTGAATAACCACAACTGCCAGGCGGTAATACAGGTCTTCCCGGAACCGCTCGGTGCTGATCGCTTTTTTCAGGTCAACGTTGGTGGCCGCGACCACGCGCGTGTCAACCTGGATTTCCTGCCGCCCCCCGACCCGCTCGATGCGTTGCTCCTGGAGGAACCGGAGCAGCTTGACTTGAATTTGCTGGGGGATTTCGCCGATTTCGTCCAGGAACAGAGTGCCGCCGCTGGCCACCTCAATGCGCCCGTTGCGCTGAACATGCGCGCCGGTGAAGGAGCCTTTTTCGTGGCCAAACAGCTCGCTCTCCAGCAGGGTCTCGGGAATGGCGCTGCAGTTAATAGCAACGAAAGGGCCGTCCTTCCTCGAACTGAGTCGGTGGATAGCCTGCGCCAGCATTTCCTTACCGGTGCCGCTTTCGCCCAGAATCAGGACCGGGGCATTAGTAGCCGCGACTTTGCGCACGGAGGCGAAAACCCTTTGGATTTGCGGGCTGGTGCCGAGCAGCCCCTCAAAAGTCTCCGTCTGAAGCTGCGCTTGCAGCTTGCGATAGTCGCGCTCCAACCCGGCAACGTGAAAGGTGCGGCGGAGAATAATCTTTAACTCCTCGACGTCCACGGGCTTGGTCAGGAAATCGTAGGCCCCCGCTCCAATTGCTTGCAAGGCATTGGTCTTTTCCGCCTGGCCGGAAACGATGATGATTTTGGCGAAGCGGTCGCGGGCGATCAATTCGGAGAGCACCGCCAACCCTTCTTCGGGGGTGCCACGGTGAGGAGGAAGTCCCAAGTCCAGCAGCACCACCGGAGGACGGTGCTCCATAAACGCATCAATGGCCCGCACGCGATCTTCCGCCAGGAAAATCTGGTATTCCTTGCCCAGTGCCCATTTCATCTGGGTGCGAATCTCCTCGTCGTCGTCCACAATCAGCAATCGCGGCAGCATAATTATAAATGGCGTATTCGTCAGATTGGCAACAGCACCCGGAATCGCGTTCCCTTGCCCGGCTCGCTCTGGACTTCAATGCGCCCGCGGTGGGCTTCCACAATCATCTTGCAATGGAACATGCCGATGCCGATGCCTTTTTGTTTGGTGGTGTGAAAGGGGCGGAAGAGCGAGCGTTGGATGAATTCGGGAGTCATGCCGCAACCATTATCCGCCACGACCAGAATCACCCAGCCGTTTTCCTGGCTGGTTGCCACGCGGATTTGGCCGCTGGAAGAAACGGCATCCCGGGCGTTAAGCACGAGGTTGGTGATCACCTTCTGGATTTGCGCGGGGTCCAACCGGACTTTGGGAAGCGGGGCAAGCTCTTTAAGCAGGGAGATGTCCGCCGCTTGCTCCTGCCCCTTAAGGGTTTCCGTAATCAAATCATTCAGATCGCATTCCACGGGCTGGAGCGCCAACTCGTGGCGCAACTCGTTTAGCCGGCTGATGGTTTCATTGATGCGGGTAACGGTCTTGGAAATTCCCCGCAGCGCGTCCTCGCGAAACTGGGGATCCTGGTAATGTACCGGCAGATTTTGCAGCATCAGCGACAGGGTGGAGGCGGTGTTCTTCAAGTCATGAATGAAGAAAGCGGACATCGCCTGAAAGGCCTCCAATTGTTTGGCTTGTGAAAGCCGCTGGGATAATTGGATGTTGAGGAGATTGGCCGCGCTTTGTTCGCCAATGGACTTGAGCAGATCAAAATCCTGGACCGAGAACGGCACCGCGCCCACACGGTCGCCAAGGACCAGCACTCCGAGCATCTCACCGCCGGCAATCAACGGAACGCAAACGCGGCTGCCTCCTTTGCGGAACTCATCCGGGTGCGAACGCCGCAGCGCCGCGGCCCAGTGCGCCTTTGAAGAATCCAAATCCACCGGGTCGGGATGGGCGCTCAAGGCTGAGATGACTTCGGCCGCATCGGCGGCGTCCAACGCCAGTTGCCCGGCCTTTTGCTGGGAAAGGGAGGTCGAAGCGGCAAAGCTCAACTGATCCTTGCGTTCGTCCACCAGCCAAATAGAAACCGAGAGCGCCTGAAAGATATCAGAAACCAGTTTGACGACGGAACTGCACAGTTCATTCTGCTCAACCCGCCGGGCGGTGCTTTCGGTAAAGGTCCGCCAAACGCTGCGATAATCATAGACCGGTCGCGAGAAATGACGGCTGACGAATCGGCGGGTAAAAAGCCGCACCCGGTCCGAAAGGAGCAAAACGGCCAAAAGAACCAGAAACAGTAAAACCAGAAAGGCCTTGATCGGAAAGGCAGCGTCGCCGCCGAAATGAGTGACCACCTTGGCAAACACACCCACCACCAGCAAGTAAACCCCCGCTAGCAGAACCGTGAAGGAATGGTGCAGTAATGAATGAGACGGATAAATGCTCACGTCGGAGTGGCCGGCGCGGAGGAGTCCCCGCAGTATCAGGAGGCTGGCGAGCAGAAGCGCCCCGGCATTGACTGCCGGCAGGGAAAGATCGCCGCCGCGATACAATAGTGCCTGGCTGCTGGTGTAGGCGCGGACCGTAAAGAGCACGCCCAGGCCCAGGATGACAAACTTGATGCGCCAGCGCATGGTCCCCACGGCAGCACGAAAGGTGCGCTCAAGATTCATCAGCACCAGAATGGTGCCGAGCAAAAATATCAAATTCAGCGCCGACCCGGCGAAGCCCAGACGAAGCAACCGCTGGCTGCGATCGGAGGGTTGTCCAATGGCGCTAATGATTTCGTCCGGGCAAAGCAATACCAGGATCAGCGGAACAATGAAGGCGCAGGCGACCACGACTGACCAGCGGGAGAGGAACTCGCCCGAGTTGCCGCGGGCATAGGTAAGGCTAAAGAGCAGCCAAAGTCCCGGCAGAAAAGCCATCGCCACGAAAGCCAGGTTTTGCCAGCGCTCCACCGCTTCGAGCGGGACGGCTCGGGCGGCGAGGCCAGCAAAGAGGCTTTCGGCCGCAAAGGCCAGCATTCCAGCCGAAAAGGCCCAACGCGGGAAAGAACGGAACTGCCGCGTAAAGATCGTGAGCGCCAGTAATCCGGCGGAGAACACGCTGGCAAAATTCAGTGCGGCTCCGGTGGTCATTCGCCGTTAAAATAGCTGGAACAACCTTTGATAGAAATAAAAAACAGGCAGGAACCTGCGTTCCTGCCTGCGTAGAACAGAAGAACTTTCAACAAGGCGCCGCCTGCTTAGGCAAGCTTCCGGCGGAGCAGCGCCAGCCCCGAGAGGGCCGCGCCGAGGAGCATGGCGGTCATCCCACCATCCGGCACCACCGCATTCTGAGAGTTGGCAAACGTGAAGTCAAAGTTTGCGTGCTGCCCGCCGCCGGCATTGGGAATGGTGAAGGACCAAGTCCCCACCGTATCCTCAAAACCGGTTATCTTCAGCGTCCCCAAGCCAATCAGGTTCAGGAAGGAATTATCCTGTTGCGCCACACTGAGGCTCAGCAGGTCAAAGCTGTAGGTCAGCGGCCCAGAGGTGAACGTCCAAAGCGGAATAACCGGCGTGCTCGGCGGAGTCCAGGAGAATGTGCTCCAGCTCACACTGGCACCAGCGGTTCCGGCAAAATCACCTGTCGGAGCAACGCCCACCACTACCGGCCCAAACCCAGTCACCCCATTGGCAGTCCCTAACCAGGAGCTGTCCAAAGTAACCGAACCGGCCATGTTAATCTCACCAGTGATCTTGACCGCATGCGCGCTTATCGCCAAGCCGAACGCCGCCACCGCCACTGCGAAGTATTTCACGATATTACTCTTCATTCTCTTAGTTCTTTCTATTGTTGTCGTTGTTTAATCTGCTCTACTACGCCCAGCAAATAGCAACTAACGGGCCAACTAAACACAGGCAAAGTATTGAATGATATAAATTATCCATTATCAGCATGTTACATCAAAATAAAAACGCAATGTAGTTGAAACAGCCTAAGAAATCTCGGCGGAAATAGTAAAGCTTACCGACGGTTTTGATACCCAAAAATGGCCGATACAGACCAGATTGTATGCAAAGTGCTGTAAAATAAGCAGTTGAGCAGATTTCTTCTCTAAAACCATCTACTGTAAAAGATTCCGACATTCCGTAAGATATTGTAAATCAATTACTTAAAGATAAAACGCCCCGGCATTTACTCTCAGGACTCCTCGTTCTGCTCCAGCCAGAATACCCTTTTCGAAACCCGCGTTAAGATGCTTTTCTTACCGGAAAAGTCAGGGTTCGCGACAAATAAACGGCCTCCCCCCAACCGTCGCCAGTTCAATCCTGAATCGAAGATCATGCAGCCCATCGGGGCGGCAAAAGTTGCCGCAAACAACGGTGTTAATGCCCCCAACTGGCTCCTGGCAGGGCGGGGCATGCTTGATGGCCCTGAAAATCACTTTTCCCTCACCTGCCCCGCGCATATTACAGGCGGACGCTGAAAAGCCATTTCCTCTCCGTTGTGAGGGATCGTATCACTGGGTGAAGTTGGAGATCAGGAAGGAACCGTCATCGCGATTGAGCGCGACGTGGGCGCGGCCCTGAAACAGCAGTATCAGCGCCCGGCGTGCGGCCAAACATTAATCGCCTGCCAGGGTCGGCTTACTCACCCACATAAGCTGGTTAAGCTCAGAACTCATAACCGGGCCAACCGCGTCCATTCTGCCCAATCCGCTCCGGCCAGTGAACGCGGCTCCGGCTTGGCACGCATGAAATCCGGGATCGCGCGCAGGCATGTCTGTCCACCTCAGCGATGATGGGCGGAACGGGCGAACGGAAATGCCCCCGCCCCTTCCCGTCGACACCGGACTTCTGGAGCCAGCCGTAAATGTTGGTCCCGGCTGTAAAGAAATTGGCTTGGCCCGAGGCTAAAAATTGCTGGTTTCTGGATTGAATTAAGCGCGCCCTTCCGTGACCTTAATTGCCGGCCATGCACCTCGCGCAAAACAGGCTCCGCACGATCTTAATCGGCGTGATGCTGGGCGGTATCACGCTGGCCGCGTTCTGGCCGGTAATCCATAACGATTTCATCATCTACGACGATGCCGCCTACGTGACCGAGAATCCCCAGGTGCTGGCCGGGTTGACGTGGCGGCAGGCGGGCTTGGCCTTCCGAACGAGCTGCGCCGGGAACTGGCATCCGCTAACCGTGCTCTCCCACATGCTGGACGTGCAACTTTTCGGGCTGAACCCGGCAGGCCATCATCTGACCAGCCTGCTGCTGCACGCCGCCAACGCGGTGCTGCTGTTTTTAGTGCTCCGACGAGCCACGCAACCCTCCAACCCCCAACTTCCAACCTCCCGCCTCGAATCTCGCCCCCCACCGGCCCTCGACCCTTTCTGGCTCTGCGCAATGGTGGCCGGGCTCTTTGCCCTGCACCCATTGCGCGTGGAATCGGTCGCGTGGGTTGCCGAGCGAAAAGACGTGCTCAGCGCTTTCTTCTTCCTGTTGACGCTTTGGGCCTACGTGCGGAATGCGGAGGGCCAGACCCCGGAGTCCACAACCCGCGCCCCACTCTACGCAACCCGCTTCTACGTTCTCGCGCTGGTCTTCTTCGCGCTTGCGCTCATGAGCAAGGCAATGGTGGTCACGCTCCCGTTTATCCTGCTTTTGCTCGATTATTGGCCCTTGCGGCGGCTCCAGTTCTCATCCCCTTGCTGGCTTTCGACTCTCCGTCGCTTGCTCCTGGAGAAGCTCCCTTTCTTTGCGCTGACAGCCCTCTTCACCGGAGTGGCGTTTCTCCTGCTGCGGCAGGCGGGCGCCACGCAGGAGCTGCCGGGCGTTGGATGGGGGCACCGCCTGGCCCGCATCTTTGTCGGCTACGAACAGTATCTCGCCAAAACGATCTGGCCCGTTGACCTTGCGCTTCCCTACCCGCGCCTGGCCGAAGTGTCCCTGGGATTGGCGCTGGCCGGGGCGGCCGCGGTCATCAGCCTGTCTTTTATAGCCATTTGGCACGGACGGCGGCGCCTCTATGCGCCGGTCGGCTGGTTTTGGTTCCTGGGCATGCTAATCCCGGTGATCGGGCTTGTTGGCGTTGGCGCGCAAACCATCGCGGACCGTTATACCTACCTTCCTTCCATAGGGCTTTCCATCGTGGCCGCCTGGGGCCTGGGCGAAATCGCCGGACGCCCCCGGTTGAGGCTTCCGATGATTGGGGCCTCCGTTCTGGCGCTGGCGGCGTTGCTGCTGGCCACCCGCCACCAGTTGCGCTATTGGCAAAACAGCGAAGCGCTCTTCCGTCACGCCCTGGCGGTCACCGACGTCAATCCGCTTGCGCATTCCCTGCTTGCATCCGTCCTGGCGGAAGCCGGAGAACTGGAGAAAGCCGAAACCCATTGCCGCGAAGCCCGGCGGCTCATGCCGAATTGCGCGGAGACAGAGATTCTGTATGCCCGGGTGCTGGCTCGCAGAAACAAGTTCGAGGAAGCTATCGCGGTCCTCTCGCAGCTCTTGCGGCACAGTTCCGTGGCCCCCGAAGCCCATTTCAACCTGGGCGCTATCTTTGGCGAGCAAGGGGCTGCGTCCCAGGCCATGAACAGCTACCGCCAAGCCCTGGCGTTGAAGCCGGATTTCCCCGAGGCATACTTCGGCCTCGCCGCCCTCTTTACCCAGCAGGGTGACACCGCCGCCGCGATTGAGGAATACTACCAGGGCCTGCGCAGGCAACCGGACGCCCCCGAGGCTCTCAACAACCTTGCCTGGATCCGTGCCGCCAGCGCCAATGCCGCCTTCCGCAACGGCGAAGAAGCCGTTCGCCTCGCCTCGCGTGCCTGTGAGCTAAGCGGGCGGCAAAATCCCGTCATGCTTGGCACCCTGGCCGCTGCCTATGCCGAAGCCGGGCGCTTTGACGACGCGGTCGCGACCGCGCAAGAGGCCTGCAACATCGCCTTGGCCAAAGGACAGGGCGACCTAGCGAAAAAGAACCAGGCCCTCCTGGAACTCTATCAATCCCGCCGCCCGTATCATGAGTCCCTCGAACCGTTTCCGGCCTCGCCGTCGCACCTTTAGCCCTGAAGAAGGCTATTCGCATCCGATGCCTGGCCAGGGCTTTTCTCGCGCCTGACTTATCCGACGACGTTTCAACCTCCAAGGGAGCGATAGATAGCGCACGGTTGGACTACCCAACTGCAACGTTTCAGACAAGGCATTCATGAAGCCAGATGGCATCTGGATACTCGTTCTCCCTTGAAAAACTGCCTCCCGCCAACTTCATATTCACAACCAACTGTTTTTCAATAGTTTACAACCCATCCCACCGCGCCATCTCGTCGTTTCGGCCCATCCCGGCATCCGCTGCCATTACCCAGATGCCTTGGATATACCCTACCCCCAGGTCGTGTACAAGGGGTGTACAAGGGATGCTCATCGGGGGTCCATGGGTTTTTAGCTGGTACATCCGATGAGCATCCCTTGTACACCCCTTGTACACGGCTTGAAGGCAGGGGGCGTCTATGGAGTGCCGAAGTCGGCAGGATTCGGATTCCTCCTCCATTTTACCCCTCTCCGCTTGCGTAAGCCGTTGATTTTACAAGCGAACGGCGTTTAGGATTCAGCGGCGATGCCGCTGATTTCGCTAAACAGGGGAACGGCGGGGCTATGGTCGGGGCGGTCAGGGCTGTCCTGGCTTGGATGGTATGCAGGCGGGCAGGCGAACCACCCCATTGAATCGTTTTGGGTTAGGGAGGCGAGTATTCGTCAGCCAAGGCGCCGATGCTCCCCTACCCCACCCGGCAAAGAGGCACGCATCTGTTGTCCGGTGCCTTTTCGACGGCTCGGGGGTGATTTCAGCGCTGCTCCCCGCTGAAGATTTCCCCCTGTGCCCTGCGGAGTTTCTCCTTTTGCCTCCAGTCCGCTCCCCGGCCAACTCAGGCGTTTAAAGCCCTTTTTATCCTGGCCGGCCATGCTCCAGCCCGGTGCAAATCCACAGAAGTCGAACCGCCTGCCGCCCCTGCCCCGATAATGGCCTGGAAAGGGGAACTCCTCCCAGCCCAGGTCCCGCCAGGGAATATACCCGGCGGCATAAACGTATCTGCCGAGTTTAAGCAAGGCCCACTCGGAGGGCTTGGGATTCCGGCCCGACTACTTTAGTTCCCCCAGGACACGTTTGGCTTCGGCGGCCAACTGGGGAGCAAGATTCAAGTTGAGGGCGCGATTGAGCGACTGTTTGCTTTCAGCGGAGGATTTCAACCGATATTGAGCCATCCCGAGATAGTAAAAGAGTTCGGCGTCATTGCTGCGGGCCTGGAGGCTCTGTTTGAGAAAGCGGGCGGCGTTTGAATAATCTTCACGGCGATAGGCGAGGATGCCCAACACGCGGGCCAGATTTGGATCATCAGGAAACGCTTCGCGAGCTTTCATGGCAAGTTCGGATGCCTTGGGCTCGTCCGGAAAATGATCGAAGCAGAGGATGGCAAGATCCCGTGCGGCTGGAACAAACAACGGGTTTATGGCCAGAACGTGATCAAGGGTCTTCCTGGCTGCCTGAAAGTCCCCTTTTCCTTGCAGGAGCAACTGGTTGACCATTAAAGCCGGAATGTAATTCGGATCGGCTTTAAGAACCTCCGGAAGCTGGGCCGCGACGGTTGCCCGCTGGGCTGGGTCGCGATAAGCCTGAAGCAGCGACCGGAAGCGTTTGGCCTCGTCGGCCTGGTCAAACGTCGCGGTGCCCTTCAAGGCATTCTGCAGGGCCGTCTCGGCGGCGGACAATTGTCCCAGGCCATAGCTGGCACGGGCCAAATCATAAAAGAGAGCCGGCTGGTCGGGAAGTTTCAACGCCGCATCCTTCAGCAGGCTGGCCGCCCATTTGTAATCTCCGGCTTCACAGGCGAGGTGGCCGAGTAATTGCGAAATCCCGGCATCTTCGGGGGCGGCGGCGTGCGCGTCTTTGGCGTATCCCAGGGCCTTTTCGGAATTTTTCAAGCTGCCGGGGGCGGCGAGCAGACGCGCGAGGCTGGCCAGAACGAAGGCGTTCTTTGGATTTACCGCAAGCGCTTGCTCGTAGGTCTTGAGGGCCTTCTCCGGCGCGCCGTTTCGGATATGGATGCCCGCCAGGCGAACCAGTGCGATGGAATCATTGGGATCTTCGGCCAGGCGTTTTTCAAGCTGGGTCTGTGCCGCGGGATCAGAAGCTTTCGGATCAATCGCCAGGATGGCCAGATTCTGCCGCGCTTTCTCTTTGCCCGAAAAGTTTTTGTCGCTTTTGACGGCCATTTCCAGGGCGCTGCGCGCGGCTCCTTCCTGGCCAAGCGCATAGCGAACCATTCCCAGGTGATATTGAATCTCAGGCTCATTCGGAGCGGCCGTGGCGGCTTCGGCGAGCAAAGTCAGCGCCTTGGGAAAGTCGCCTTTGCGGTAGAAAACCCAGCCCAGGGTATCGGCTATGGAGGGGTCCGCCGGATACAACTGCCGAGCGCGTTCGGCCAGCCCCCGGGCCTTGTCGACCTGGTCCAGGTTTTCACAGTAGAGGTAGGCGAGGTTGTTGAGGGCCGGGCCAAATTTGGGGTTGGCCGCCAGCGCTTTTTCGTAAGCCTCGCGCGCCGCCGGATAGTTTTTGAGGCTGTCCTGAATGATGCCGATCTGCAACTGCGTTGGCGCGTCGTTCGTCCGGGCGACATAGCTGTTGAGTTTATCCAGGGCTTGCTGCGTCTTGCCGGAGGAAAGGTAGATCCGGGCCAGGAGCATGTACGGGGTCTGGAGCTGGGGGGCCAGCTCGATAATCTTAAGCAGGGTCGTTTCGGCCTGCGCGAGATCCTCCTGCCGGAGATAGATCTTGGCCAGCAGCAGTTGCAACTCGGGCACCTTGGGGCGCCGCTCGATCTGTTCCTGGACGCGCCTGAGCGCGGCTTGCGGCTGCTTGTCGTCCAGGTCAAGGTCCACCAGGAGCTCCAGCGGCGGCAGGAAGCCTGGCGCGAGCTCGAGCGCCTGATTGCAGGCTTTCCGCGCGTCGCTCATCTGTTTCTGCTGGACCAGGATGCCGGCCATCAGAAACGGCACCTGCGGATTCCGGGGAAAGCGCGCTTGCATCTGGCGATAAACCGCCAGAGCCGGATCGAATTTCTTTTGGCCGGCATAAGCAGCCGCAAGCAGCATGTGGGCCTGGGGCAGCTCCGGGTCGTGTTTCAGCAGTTGCTCCAACGACCGGGCGGCGGCGGCAAAATCCCCCTTCTTCATGGACAGCTCCGCGAGCGCCAGGACGGCTTCCGGGAAATTCGGATCCAATGCCAGCGCATCTTTGAGCGAGGCTTCGGCCTTGGCGTCTTCGCCGTTGAGCAGATAACAGCGCGCAAGTAATTGCTGAATTCCGGGAGAGTGGGAAAACATCTTGGAAAGACGCAGGAGTTCCTCGGTTGCCTGTGAGACTTCCCCTTTCTGGAGCTTGACATTGGCTCCCAGCAGTATCGCCTGAATGTTATAGGGGTCCCGGACGATGACTTTCTGCAGGAAGGCCGAGCATTCCTCAAGCCGGTTCTGGGTGAAGGCAAACTGGGCGAGGTAGATCCAGGGCGGCAAATAATCCGGCGCCTTGTGCGTGAGCTCTTCGAGAATCTTCACCGCCTCATTGGTGGCGCCGGTTTTCAGCTTGAATTCGGCGTATTTCAGCCGCCGGGGGGAGCGGGGCGGGGAAAGTTCGGCCCCGGTTTTAAAGGCCGCGTCGGCGCGAGCCAGATCGTTGCTCAGCCAATACAAGGTCCCCAAAGCGGTGTGCGTCGCGGGAAACTTGGGATCGAGTGCCAGCGCCTGGTTTAATTCGGGCGCGACCTCGGCGATTTGCCCCTGGCGGAGATAAAGGGTGGCGAGGGCCAGGTGATAGCCGGGGCGATCTTTGTCTTGCTGCCGCAGGGCTTTGATTTGCCGGGCCGTCTCTTGCGCCTCCTTCAAGCTCGTGGTGGTCTCGGCGAGGGCGACAAGCGCATCGGCTTGGCCGGGTTGCTTTTGCAGCACGCGCTCCGCGTCCGCGCGGGCTTCCTGACGCGCCCCCAGGGCGAGTTTGGTCAGGCACAGTTTTAGTTGAAACTCGGAATCATCGGGGGCCAATTCCGTCGCCTTGCGCAAGTAGGCAAGCGCCTGCGGCAGCCGCCCCTGTTCCTGGCAAATAATGCCCAAATAACCTATGGCGGTTGAATTCTCTGGTGCTATCTGGAGAGCCTTGCGGTAATGGATTTCGGCCTGCTCGTACCGGCTGGCGGCAAAGTCCGCATTCGCCCGGGAGAGATACCGGTTTTTTCTGGCTTCCTTGGAGCAGCCGGTGGCGAAAAGGAGCAGGAGCAGGAGGGAGATGGAAATTCCGGGGCCCGTGAAGGCGAAACCGCGGAATATCCTGAATGGCTTCATGGGTGAAACTGAAAAGCGAGGCGTGGCGGCATCCAGCTTTTCGCGCCCCGGAGCCGGGCCGCCCAAGGCCGGAAGTGAAGGCTCTGACATTCGGGTGTGAGTATAATTTTTAGACATCGTTAGCTTGAGGCTTTCGCACATCCGTCTTGTGCAAATAGTAGAGTAATAGCAGGAAAGGGGCCAGTGAAATAACAAAGAAAACCGGGCCGCCGCGGCGGTGTATGGCCGAGTCAATGAAACCGGGGTCAATATGGATGCAGAGTTCTCCGATAGTCACAATGCGCAGGGCATTGCGGAAAATGCCCAGCGGGATCACCAGAAAGGCAAAGAGGGCGCGTTTCCAGGGCGTGCGCAGGAAAAGATAGCCCGCCACCAGGCTGCTGATGAACAGCACCAGGGTGGATCGGATGCCGCTGCATTCAGGAGCCACCTGTAATCGGAACCCCGGCAGTTGGAAGTCAACGTCATTTCTCAGCAGCGGGGTGCCCACCAGGCCAAACAGCAACTCCGCGGCGTCCGCCGAGCGATATTGCAGAAAAGTTTCAATGGCGTCTTTGACCAGCACCGGGAAAGGGACGCAGAAGATGAGGAACGCCAGCGGAAAGGCCAGCACCCGAAGGGTGGATTTCCCAAGGCAAAAAAGAACGGCCGCCAGAAATAGAAAAACAAAAGATAATGTCGTCCAGGCAAGCGAATCCACCCGGGCGAGTTTCAGCCCCCAATGAGGCGCAAAATAATAGCCCGCCAAAAGCAACAGGCCTATGCCCAGGGGGAGGACGGCAAGCCGGCGATCCGGCTCCGAAGCGAGCGGCAGTTTGTGCCGGTTAAGCCAGGCCAAATAGAGGCTGACAACCGGGATCAGCAGGATATGGGAGTAGAGTTCGCTGTGGAGAGTAAAGCGGGCGAGCTCAAACAACGGCCTGGCGAAACAGACCGCCAGCACGGCTGTGCAAATGGCCAACTGACGGAACTGCCTCCGGAGCAACGGCGAGAGCATTGCGGCCTGGGCGGCAACCGGAGGTTTATGGGCTTCAGGATGAGGTTTCAAAAGATGGGGGAATGGAACGGGTGGAGATGAGGCAACAAAACGGAAATAATGACAGCCATCGGCAGGCCATGGTTTCGGGCGCCCTGGCGACCTCTGTTTTCGGCCCGAAATGCTTAACTTCTAATACCGGCAGCTGAGTTGCAGGCCGACCGACGTCGTGGTGTAGTCGTAATCCGCGGCGCCGGAAGCGTTGCGATTTACCGAGTAAAAGACGGCCGCAAACCCTCGTTTCAGAAATGGAGTGGAGAGACTGGCACTGAACGAGGTGGTGTCGTAGTCACGATGCGAGGCGACCGGGGTGGCCGCGGAAGCGTGGTAGGCACTGTTGCCGTAGCCACCGCTTAAATCGAGGTAAAGCTTGCCCAGGAGCCGCTGATGCAGCCCCGCGCTAACAAAGGTGTTTTCGGTTACCTGGTCTTGATAGTAAGAGGGTTGAACGGCTTGGTAAGCCGTGATGAAAAAGGTGGTCGTCTCATACGGGGCATATTGAACCGAAAGCGAGAAGATCGGGCTGGCTAAATCGGACGCACCCGAGCTGAGGAACTGCATGTTGTTAACACCGCCACTCGCCACAAACTCGAGCTTCTTGCTTACGGCCCAGGTAATTCGCCCCTGGATTTGCTCTGAAGTGATGTCCGAACTGGAAGTGCAGTCAATATACTCGAATCCAGCGCCCACCGCTGCCTTAATGCCGGGGGAAACCTTGTAATTCAGCCAACTCGAGGCCGACCAACTGTTAAAATTATTGAGAGCCGCGCCTTTGGAAGAGCGTTCAATCAAGCGGAGGTTTTGCCCAAGCCCCAATTCCAGGGAAGTTTTGGAATTGATTTGGTAATCGGCACTGAGGCGCGTGGAAAGTGTTTGCTGATCGGTTTGGCGGCTGGTCTCAATAAGTGGTTCGGAAGAAGACATATAGGATTGAGAAAATCCCAACGTCCAGTCCTCATAGGTAGTACCGCCGCTCAGAGTCACAGAATGATCAACGGTATTCCGGAAGGCACTGCTGGAATAAAATCTCAGGGTGGGGGTATAATCAAGAGCCCAGTGAGAGCCCCATTGAGCCAGAAACCCCGGCGCCAATTCGTTAATCACGCTTTTGGCTTTTCGGCCAGGCATGGACCGAAGCCCATTCCCATAAGAAACACGATAAAGCGCATGCGTTTGAAGCGTCAGCGGCCCATAACGGAACAACGGTGGGAGAGTCGAGAGAGGAACAGCAGCGGGCGTGTACATCTGGCGCGTTCCCCCCAGTGGCGGAGCGGGCGCGGCTTCCGGAACATATACCGGCATTGGCACAGGAGGCAGATTGGTCTCCAAAGCCTGCGAATAAACGGATGGACTTGTATATTGAGGAAGTGGCGCGTTCGTCTCCTGAGCGTGTCCCTGGGGCAATGCGGCGACGACGCTTAGGACAACGGCCAGATTCCAAAATTGAAAGCGACGCACCTGCCGCGGTCTCGGCAGACGGAAGGTTGGTCGCGGTAGCGTTTGATAGGGCAATCGAATCATTTTATTCTCTTGGGCGTGAGGCTAAGGGCCATCTGGCACTAGTTTCAAGGGTATTTCCACCAAAGTGCTGCTTGAGTGAGAGAGCGGCAGAAGCTGGGTCTGATTATCTTCTTTCGTCCGCCTTGCAACCGTCCACTATCGTTGTAGCTCTAATCTCGCCAGAGGTGCCCTATGGGTTAGAGGGAAGCCGACGGCAAGGAGAAGCAGGTCTGAAGGTTTCCTTTCCTCCCATTTTTGACCCGCCCCCGGCCATCTCTGGGCCGTGCCCCACCGTTTGCCAGCAGGGATACCGGTGCCTACCGCGCCCCTATAAAGGCCTGAAAGGGACCGACTCCCCAACCAAAGTCCCTTTGGGGAAGGCACGCCACAGCGTGGAGCGCGTCTGCGGGGTTAAGCAAGGCGTCACTCGCGGAAGGCTTGGGGCGGGTGTCTCCAATTGCATCAAGGTGGTTGGGAGCTGGAAAAGAGGCCAAAGCCAGAAATCCCGCAATAACGTATTCTTAGGCTTTGTCTCCTGACCCCGCTTTTAAGGTGTTATTAACTTCTCTCACAAAGTTGATGCTGGAAAATGGTTTCAATAGCCTCGCGGTGAGTCTCACATTGGATGAGATTACGAACCCCAAGCAGCGGGCGCTTGCCGTACAGGAGACGAAAAAGCAGGCCGTTTCGGTTCAGCTTATGCATAACGCGATTGAACCCAAGCAGGCTGCCGATATACCCATGCTTGTTTTCTTCGCAAAACTTGACCCATTCCGCTTCTACAAATCTCTTGTCGAGAATCATACGAGATCGCTCTGCCAAACACTCATAAAAAGCCTGCTCGCGCTCTGGGGCCATCCGCCTTGCTCCCGGTTTCGGATCGGACTGGGTGAAAGGGATAAGGGTTAGCTGAGAGCTGGGAGAACTCTGCGATTTTTGGAAGCCGGCAGTAGTGAGTTGAGCGTTGAGGGTGAGCTTCACGAGAAAACCTTCATGGAATGACTTCCGATTCCGGTAGATATCCTCGTCCATGAGCAGGGCTCCCTGTCCATAAACAATATGCCCGCCCAGGTAGTTTTCATATCCGCCCAGGATGTGCGGGTGCTGGACAATGACCACATCCGCTCCCATCTCAATCATGAAGCGGCAGGTATTTTGGATGCGTGGAGTGGGAGCGAAAAATTCGGCGGCCCCATGAAGAAGCACCACCAAAAAATCAAAGCTCGCACGATGCTCCCGAATATTCCGGACGAAAGTGATGAGGTCCAGCGGGTTGGCGCCCGGGCTATTTTCCCCCGCGATCGAAAATTCGTGTTCCGCCGCCGCCAGCAGGCCCACTCGCACCCCGCCGCAATCCCGCACTACAATTCTCCCGGCTGCGGCGAGATTTTTCCCCGCCCCAACCGTCTCCACTCCCTCCTGCGCACAAACTTTAAGCGTGTTTATTAGTCCCGCACCTCCATGATCCAGAATATGGTTGTTGGCCAGGCATAATACTCCGATCCCGGCGTTCTTGATCGCTTTGATACAGTCGCCCGGCGCGCCGAAAATGGGGCCGGTTTTCATGATGGGCGACGGCTCCCCGATCAGCGGACACTCCAAATTGGCGACCATCAAATCGGCCCGCTCAAATTCGGGCAACAAGTCGTTCAGCAGCCCCCGGGCATCACCGGCCATGAAAAGCGGACGATTATTGCCTATCGGACAAATATCCGCAGCGATGAGAAGAGAGGACATGTTCAGTGGAGGAATGATAAGGGGAGGCGATCCGTATAGAATCTAACGCGGCTCTTGCTTCGTGATTTTTGTCACCTCGGTTAAAATCCAGGATGGCTGCTGTTTAGCGCCAGGTTGTCGTCGAGGCCGGAGTGTTCTTCCCGTGAGCGTCCGCCCCCAAGTGGTTTCGGTGCGCATCCCACATTTCGCGCACAAACTTTGGCCCCCACACATACCCTTGCCGCTGGAAATTCCCAAAAGCCACGCGGGTTAAATCCTTGAACCCGGCTTCTTTGATCTGTTTTACAAACGACGTATCATCCTCCGTCATCCAGCGGTCCACGTAAGCAAAAAAGGCATCGTGATTCCACACGGGTTCGGCGTGCATCATCCGTGCCGCCAATGCCTCCGCCACCCACGCCCCACTAGTATTCGCCCGGCGATAATCTTCGCTCGCTGGCAAATCATTGGGGTTTTTCTTCGGCCATTCAGTGGGCGGAAACAGGTCCACGGCACCCCATCCGCTCTCCCATTTTCCGCGATCACCCCCCGTGCCGGCCAACGAATGCCCAGTAAAAATCGCCCTCGCCCCGGTCCAGCCGGCAGCGTGCGTTTTCCCTCGATATTCGTAGGGACAGAAGGCCGTCTGATCATCTTCGCCAAAATGAAGTTCCGGGTGATTTTTCGTCGGGGACTGCATTGCGGAGTCCCCGAGCATCAAGCCGCTAAAGATAATGGGCCATTTGCGCCCGCTGTGCAGCCCGCCATGAGCCGGCCAGGACATGCCAGCACGGGCGGCCCCCCAAAGATCAATTCCCACCTGCACGAGATTTACCAATAGTCGTTCTTTCTCCGGCCCGGGATAATCCATCAACAGCAATAAAGTGGCTTCGCCGACTGCCTGGGCCATGTGTTGCCCATAATGCGGGAGATTCTCCACGGGGGCCGCAAACCCGAACTCCACCGTGTCGAGCCAGGGTTTCTGAAACGCTTTGATATATGAATCCAGCAGAGGAGGCGCGCTGGGGGGGCGCGGCACTTTCAACAGCAACTCACGCCGCAGGTCTCGGGCGCGGAAAGGAGGGCTGTTTGCCGAATCACAGTAAGACGGCCGAAACGCATCTGCGGGTGGCGGTTCGGCCACGCACGAGAGCACGGCGGCCACCCGCAAAGGGTCCACATGTTGGCCGCCGAATTTCGTAATCTCATCGTTCCGGCGGCTGATCGTTGATACCAGCGAATCGCCCGGCTTCATGCGAATCGGCAAATGCGCAAACAGGGTTGGATCATACCGGCCACTGGGAATCCGGCTGTCGTAACCGCCCTCTCGCTTTCTCGCCGGAGGATTGAGCACGGACCCATTCCGAGCCTGTTTGCCAGGGTAGTTGCTTTCGCGCACCTGGCCGCGGTCTATCAGTTCCCCCACGGCCTTGCCCCACAAGGGCGCTGGCTCAATCGCGGCCACGACCACCGGGGCAACCACATACCAGTCCCCATTCACAAACTGGCCCACACGTCCTGGCTCCGCAAACGTCCATGTGATCCCATACTGGCTCACACTGGACCGGAGGGAGGCGTCCTGCGCTATGCCAGTCAGCGCCATAAAACCCAAAAAGCCTGTCCAGGCAAGAATGAGAATCCGGCCAACGCAAAACCGCCTGGATAACGATTCAATCAACGGTGATTTCACGGAAGACGGGTGCTTTGATCGCAGTTTCGTGCCTCAATTCAACGATTCGTCCCTGGAGCTAAACAGCTCTTGAAAAGTCCGGTAAAGTGTGGCTTGGGCTTCCCGCACTTTCTCCGCCAGCGGCTCGCGCAATGCTTCCCGACGCCGGTAAATTTCCATCGCCTTCGCCACTCCCTGCTCGGCTGTCAATTCCCGTCCGTCCACGACCCAACCAGCCGCGCCTACCGAGTCAAACACCCCCGCGAATTTTTTGCTGTAGGCCACTCCCACTGCGGGAATCCCCTGGGACAAGGCCGCGATGCAGGAATGCATTCGCGACCCAACAAAAAAACCGCACTGCCCGATCACCCATTTAATCTCGCTCTGATCATATTCACCCTCCACCAAATGCACCCGCGGCTGGAGTTCCGGGGATAACCGGCCGCGCACCTTTCGGCATGCCTCCGGATCACTTTCGACGCTATGCGCCGGCGCGAAAGTATGCGGCACCAAAAGAACGCGGACCGCCGGGTCGCCCAGCAATGCCTGCATGAGTTGTGCGAGAAACTCGGCGTAATCCAGCTTCAGGCTAAACATGTTCTTTCGGGTATAGCCACCGTTGAACATGAGACCGTTAACATTTAACCCTACGAGGGTCGTTGAAGGTGAAGCGTCGGAGGTGGAGAGGTTCAGTGGAGGAATGGTAAGAAACTGCTTCGGCGGCCGGGCTTCCAGGGCAAAGGCCACGTCTGGACAAAAACGGCAGCGGCTTGTTTCCCCAATCAGATCCTTGACGGTTGCCAGACTCTCGCAGTCACGGGACAGGATCACCGAAGCACGACGAAGAATGAAGCGAGCCAAAGTACGGGCCAGCGACGTTTTGTACGGACCATAAGTTTGGGGAAAAAGCGCAATTGTTCCTCGCACTAAAATGACGGGAAGCACTTCCAGCGATCCTTGCAGAAAGTTCTTCAGCCCGTAGATGTCGCTGAAGCTATCGCCGCCGCGAATGTCTCCCACCATGACCGCTTCAGTGCTTGCGTGGATAAGCGGGTGCTTGCGGCTAAGGAAGTTCCGAACCCATCCCACCGGCACGACCCGATACAGGACGGAAAACAGGAACCACCAAACGAGCTGTTCGGACATGCGGGCCCGGGGCGACAGGCGAAAGTTGGCGATGGGAATTCGCAGCTTCCGGTCGCCCAGGAACAAGTCGAAGGGCTGGTTGGTGCGGGAGCCGATCAGCAAGGCAGGTTCTGCCACCGGCGCGGACAAACGAACCAGCTTGACCAGCGATGCGCCCAGGGCGGAGACCCCTCGATTGCCAGTCCCCAGGGACGCCCCCATCAGATAAACGGTGCGGCGAACTGGCAATCCCGCTCCCGCATTCGGGGTTGCCCTTATAGCTTTGGCTTCAGCGGCTTGGACGACCATAGAAAACTGGGAAAGCGTTTTTACCCGAAGATAGCCTAAAGAACATATAAACGGCTAAGACGGCGCAGTGACACTGCGCGCCTCTTCCTACGGTTGCTTCTGTAATACATGCACGGATTAATTACCGCTGACGACCGCCCGGTAAAAGCGGATCGGAGTATTTGTGGGATCTTCAATGACCATAGGATTGTCCGTGCAAAGTAGGTTCGTAAGTGGATTCCACAACGACAAATCCGGAGAAAAATCAATTTGGTAACGAATCCCAAGCTGACCAACGAGCAGGAGTTTGGGAGATTGGCCGCCTTTCAGCGGTGCCATGGTGAGCCTTGGCGCGGAATATCCAATATTACGATTTACGAAAGCTCCCATGTCAATCCCGCTTCCTGGCAATAAGAGATTTCCGTTCGCGTCGGTAATGGGGGTGCCGTCGAGATCGTGTAGCGAGGGGATACCCTGGAGCACCGCAGGATCGCCCGCGCAAACGCAGGGTGAGTCCGCCCGAAGATGGTAGTCCGCATGGTGACCGAGGTCGTAGCGCTTGAGGCTGCGGCCATCGGCGCTCAGAACGCCTCTACTGCGCAAATAAGCCAGGGCATCGGAGAGAGTCATCACCTTTAGATTCCCCGAGTAATCGGCAAGGGCGTCCAGAAAAATACGAAGGATTTCCCGCGGAATACCGCTCTCATTATGAGAAACGGTGCACATCATGCCCCCAAATTGACACAGCATATCCGCCAAGCCTTGCGTCTTATAATATGTGCCATTGGAAACAACGACATCATCCATTAGACCGTTATAAAAGTTGCCGAGTTGCCCATCATCCGGGTTGGCCGCGCAACCGATGTAAACCTGCCCGGTCGCAGCCGGAAGGCGCAGGGTGTTTGTGGTGGTGGCGACCACCACATCGTTTACCCGGATAAACCAACGATCGAACAATTGCTGCACCGAAATCTTTTGGTACTGGCCGGGGCTCACTGCTGCGGGCGGAGTCGAAAGGCGGAAAATCTCTGCGGCGTTTGAACGAACGACGAAATTCACCGCCAATTGATCGTTGACTTCAATCCTCGCTGCGGTGGCCGCGTTCGTAAAAGAGAAAAGCGTGCCGGCGCCAGTCTGCCCCCGCAGCCAAAAGCGGCCTGAAAAATGCCAGTCCCGCCGGACAAAATTGAAATCCGCATTGGCGTCTCGAAAGACGCAGGTGTTAGTGCCGTTAAAATCCCCAGCTCGCGAATGGCCATAGGCATTCGGGGAATATGCCAGGTTGGCGCCTGTAAAACCATTGGATTGGGGAGAAGTATCCTCGGTATTGCGCTCAAACCGCAGCATGAGAACGTAGCCGTAAGTTGTTCCCTGCGGAACGGGGATGTGATACAAATCCATGTTTTCCATGTGCGAGAATACCGGGGATGTCTCATCCGCCCGCGCCCCAAGATAGCCGGCGGCAATCACCTGCGACACCACCGCATCGTCAAAAGCGCCTCCAGGATAGAAGAAGCTCCGGCAGGAATAGGGCCCGCCATTTTCAGCGGTAAACGCAGATTGGATGTCTTCCTTCGAAAGCCAGATTTCATTCGTCCAGAAGGCGGGGACATTGTACGGCAGGAGCTGTTCCGCGAGTGCGATATCCAAATCAGTCACCGTCTCCAACAAGCGGGATGGCACCGCGTGGCTATAAATGGTGGCGAGCCGGCAGGTATAGGCGGGCGGGGCATCGAGGGTTGAGACCAGCTCGGATGTCGTGTCCACGTTTCCTTGAAGGAGATTAATATCCAAGTTTTCGCCACCATTGCCCCCGGAAACGATTGTTTTGAGGCGGTTGCCTTGAATCGTAAGAAGGCAATTCGATCCCGTTCCGACGTACTTTAAATAACAACCCAATGCTGTGGTCAGAAAAGCGTGTGAGCGGGAATGGGATGCAATTTCGTGCCCTTGATCGATCATGGCTTGCATTTTTGTTTTATCGGAAGGCTTTAGGGTGTCCGTTTTTGAAAGTGCCAGCACGGCCCGCCACCCCTTGGCCTTGGCCAGGTTTGCAAAAACAATCCAGTCGTCGAGGTTCTCGTAATCATCCGTTGCCAGGGACAAGATTGACTCGCGGTTCACCGATACATAGCGGGGGTCCTGGTAAAGGTTTCGGCCAATTTCCGTGACATTCACCATGTGTTTCGAAGGATTGTACCCGTTCGGGAGAATGAGACTATTTTGGACCAGAATCGGGCTGCCGGTGCTCTTGATCGGGTCGGAACCGCTGGTGTTGGTCTGGATGGCATGGCCGGTTAGAATGCAATTCGCGAGACTAACGGCCCCCGTAGCAGCGCTAGAAACCGAGGTTCCCGAAACCGAGACGAAATTACAGTTTGCGACCAAGACGGAGGCGGCTGAAAGAATCTGAAGCGCAGCCGGTACAAACTGGTTGGCGAAAAGGCAAAAGACAAACGACGCGGAGGTTTGAGGCCCCTCGATCAGGGCCATCTGGTTTCCATAGCTACCCTCAAACCGGCAGGCTCGAAACGCGATATTCACGGACCGATTTAGGTTTAGTTGGCTGCCACACTCAAGCCATTCAGTATCGTCAAATTGAATATCGTTTGCATCCGTTACGCTGGCAGCGTAGCTGCTGGTTTTGGTGAAGATCAGATTTGAAACGATAAGCGAACCAACCGTATTAAGGCGCAAAGCATTGGGGCGAACCGCGCCTGTCACTGAAAGCGTTAGGGTGTCAGGGTTGCCCGCGTCATAACGCAGGTAAAGTTGCCCGCTTTCCCACACCCACGCGCCATCGCTCAATGTCCCGGCAGAAGTTCCCTTGGTTAGATACTGGTTCTCCAGCCACAGGTAGAATACACGATTGGGGGCGGCCAATCTCCAGGTAGCCCCACCCCCAAATCCGGCGAGGCTCCAGCCGGTGAAAACGGCCTCGCCAGAGATTATTGGCTTTGCCCCCGCCCCGTAATCCTGCAGACGGATGGGGTGCGCCGCAGTGCCCGAAGCGGAAAACGTGAAGTTTTCACGAAACACACTCCCGCGTTTCAACTGCAAATGGACATCATCGCCGGCATTCACCCATGCCTGTATCGCAGGAAAACTTACCGCAGATAGGGTGCGGAACGGGTTGTCCAAAGATCCGTCGCCCGATCCCGCCGCCTGGGAATCAAAATACACATTGCGAATGGCCCCGCTCGCCGAAAACGCGAGCCACACAAAAAGAAGGATGCGTTCAAACTTCATATCTTAGGCAGGAGGGGGCCGTGTTGATCGTTTTTGTGGACCCAAAATCATTGCGGAATCCTCTCATTTGGGGATGCCACCAAGAACCAAGGCGCGTTGTCAGTCTGCGGTCGAAATACAACAGAAACGGGATTATAGCCTTGTTGATGAGGATTCGGTTCCGCCCAAACGAGATTCCTATAAAAGCAGGCAGGCCAGGAGTGTTCTGTTTAGCCGGAACGATTCAGATTTCAACTTTAGTTCGACCTCACAGAACGTGTAAGTCCCTGATTTTATGGGCGAACGTCATTCAGAATCCAGTAGCCATGCCATTGAATCCGCCAATCAAACGGTTCGTTGAGGCTTTCCGCTGGCCTGTCATGTCTGTTTCGACTCTAATGGAGCTAGGGCGCACGGTTGGACTATGCAACGTCAACGTTTCAGATAACGCATTCGTGAAGCTAAAAGCCATTCGGGCCCCCGCCCACCCTTGAAAAACTCCCTCCCGCCAGCCCCAGACTTATAACTAACTGTTTTTACTGAGCTTATTAGTCGCCACCCCGCCCTCTCCCATCGTTTCGGTCTTTCCAGGCATCCGGCCCTATTACCCGGCTACCGTAGAAATACCCTGCCTCTACGCCGTGTACAAGGGGTGTACAACGGATGCTCATCAGGAGTTTATGGGGTTTTGGCTGGTACACCCGATGGGCATCCCTTGTACACCCCTTGTACACGGCCTGATGGCAGGGTAAATCCAAGGCAGGGCTATAGTCCGCCGAAGGCGGCATAATTCAGGCTCTGCGTCTATTTTACCCATCTCTACACCTAAACCATTGATTTTACCGGCGAAAGATCCGGAATTCAGCAGCCACGCCCTTGAATTTGCGAAATAAAGTGTTCGCCAAAGCTACAACTTGAGCGGTCAGGCTCGCTCAAGCTCCGATGAAGCAAGGGCAGACGGTAGAACTGCCCAACTGAATCGTTACGATTTAGGGGAAATATCTACCCGTCAGAATTATCGAAAGGTGTCGCCCTTGCGCGATGCGATTAAGGAACTTGCCGGAGCCGGAAAAAGGTCGCCGGATTTGTGTGGCCAAAAGTCGCAACAAACGATCTCCCTTCGATTGTTGGTGCCACTTCCACCGCAGACCAGGGGCTGGTCAGCGTCAATGCGGATTGCAGCTCAAAGGTATTAGCCGAGGTTGGCCAGGAAAGCTGGATATTGGTGGGGGGCGACAGTGCGATAGACAATCGCGGCAGTGGGGGCCGGGTATTGTAGGCCCCCAAATCAACCAGGCCGGCTCCTTTCCCAACTAACTTGGAATCAGCCCGCAATCGCAAACCGTCATCAGCCGTGAACGGCACGCCATCGGGGCCAAGCGGATCATCCAGGTTTACGAATCCCGGATCTCCTCCATTGAGTGTTGGGTCTGGCTCCGGGAACCCGGTTTTTGCGTCATAGTTTGGAGCGCTCCCCGCGACGAAATTATTCTCCAGGGTCACGGTATTCGTCGGGCCGAGGAAACGGTACCATCCGACTTGATCGGGAGTAGTAGGGCCGGTGGCTTGCCCGCAATCCACAAAGATGTTGTTCCGAATCACCGCGTTAGTGGCGTAGTCTCCAAGGTCAAAAATCAGCGGATGTTTTTCGACCTGGACAAGAGCGTTTGCCTGGCGGGCTACGCGCAGAAGGGTGTTATTCTCGAACGTGGTGTTTGGCATACGAATAGACAGCCAGCCCACGTCAACAAACACGTTATTTTTGATCCAAAAAGGACCGCTGACAGTTTTGTTATATTTTTGGGCGTTAATAACGCCCATCATGTTAATGACAAAATTATTGCTGAATGTGATTCGCTCATATTTAACCGGCCAACAATCAAAGACATCGGGAGAAGGGATGAAGGTTCCCCAACCGTTATTTTGAAAGAGATTACGAACGAATTTGTGGTCCGCGCCCATGAAAAAGATCAGGTCCCAGCCATTGTTGTGCTCGAGGATATTAGCCTCAAAAAGATGGTTGCTGCCCTGCACAAACCAATACCGATAAGAGAGGTTGCTAAACCGATTGCTCCGAAACAGGCAATTGTCCGTTCCGTCGGCAAGGTACAGGCCATAGATCGCCGAACCCGTGAGGTAGGTGGGTTTGGGTCCGTCGGCTGCTATGGCGGAGGTCGCAAACACCAACGAAGTATCCGTTACCGAGCTGACCAAAAAGGACTTCTCGCCGTTGGCAAGAGCCACATTGGTTGCGCGGTAAAATTGCACGGTCATGCCCGGAACAAAACCAGCGGCCAGGAACCCGCCCGTAGAAGAGCTGATCTTATTCGGCGGCTCAAAGACCATGTCGTTGCGGACGGCCTGAATGCCATCTCGAACAGTGCAGTTGAGCAGTTCGAACCAATCCCCGGTCTTGGAAACGGCGACGTAAGCATCGGAGTTACTAGCGGAGGTAGCCCCGGTGATGTCAAAGCCGTCTACTGTTATAAATGGATGTTGAACCGTAAAACCTTTCATCGTCACCGTTCCAATGGCACGAAAGGTAATGCGGTTTTCCGGCGCGGTCCCCCCCCGAACAGTGGTGACTCGCTCGTCAAAGTGGCCAGATTGGACATAAACCGTGTCTCCCGCACTCATCGTATTGGCGGCCTTTTGGATCGTGCGCCACGGTTGAGCCTCATTGCCAGGAGAGTTATCCCCTCCGTTTGTAGATACGTAAAACGTGGCCGCGGGACCTTGCGGGGCCGAAACCACAACTAGTGCCGTTGCTAGAATTAAACGCGTCAACATGCCTGTTTTGTAACTGAAGCGTATGTAGTTAAAAAAGCGTCCAGAACCTTGTTCTTCTCCGTCACCGCATTAAAAATCGAATTGCAACCAAAGCCTCCATTGGGGACGCCAGAAAGCGGGAGGCAGTCGCGGAGCGATCCGCCGATACCAAAGCTTGTGATAACCGAATTCCATCGCCTTTCGGAAAAGGATAAAAATCGCCAGCTTTAATCCAACCTGGGCACCACAGCGGCGTACGCGGAAGGTAAAGGTACCATACTCTCTAGCCCCAAGCCGGATTTTGTAGTCGTAATGCGCCAGTCCGCCTTCCAAATAGCGTTTACCCTCCTCAATTCCTCTTTCGATCAGGGTGACTAACCCCGTCGGGCCTAGACTAAATCGGTCCCATTTCGGAGCGATCGCCCGTGCGGGCAGTTCCCAGTAGTAGCGGTCGCCAAAGGCATAGGTGTATTGATTGGCAATCACTTCTTCATTCGCCACGATGCGAACGAATCTTACCCGGTTCAAGGCTGCTTGTGCCCGGACGAGTGCCCGGTTGAACTCCAAAGCTTTCGGCCAGGCCCCGAAATGCCCCGTCTTCCCTTCCGCTGCCCATTGGGCTGCATGCTGTTGCGCAAAGCATTCAAACTCGGATTCCGCCTTTGAAAGCTCAGTAATGACTTCAACCCGGGTTTCGTATTCCTTTTTCAACAGGCGCAACTCATACTTTCGGCGGTTTTTACGTTCGTTCTTGCTCAGCGCCCCGTAATACGCCTCCATGTTCGCAGGCAACTCAAAGACACTATGCACTCCCCGCAAGCTCTCAAGGTTGCGAGTCAAGTCATGTCGAAGTTTACACGCTCTTTGTAGTGGTTCGGCCAGATTTAGGCGCTCCGAAATGGGTCCCAGGCTGACAAGATCGCAACCGTCTTCCGCCAGTAATCTTTTGAAGAGTTGCTCGAATATCGTCTCCGTAAAGGCCGGGTCGAGCGGCGGATCAAACACTTTCGGAGGTATGTTGGCACCCACCAGGCGCGCGACTTTGAGTCGTAATAGTCCAAGACGAACGGTCTCAATATAGATCGGGAGCAGTCCCACAATCCGTTCATTCACGCGCCAGACAAAGAGCCGCAACGCCTTTCGCTCCCCATAGAATTGCCACCAGATCCGACACCAATCGAAAGTCATGTAAATGCTGCCTCCCAACCTGGCAGCACTGTCATCCCATTGCGGCTGCAAATGCCGGACATCTTCAAAGCTGCAGAAAATCTCCCAGGACAAAGCACTGCCCTCGGCACATGCCTCGATGGACCGATCGTTAAGAAGTACGGTATTCAACAGGTTGGCTCAAATACCGGGGCGATTCCGGCCGTGCTCCATCGAGGGACGGCGGGACTGGCTGGAGAGGCGTCGCGCCGGCACTCTAGGGATGAACGACTATACCCTTAAAACTCGGAGGCAATACTACTCGGTTTTCGGAAGCAACGAATTGCATTGCGCCAATGTCCCAATTCCCAGAAACGGGACGAGCATTCCCGGTATGATCCCTGGAAAAATAGTTGCTCAAATTGACTCCCTTGTTTCGCAAAGGAGCATCCTGACGGAGCCGAAAGTCATGTTGTCGAATATCTTGGAAGCAATCACTTCCACCGTTAATCCCGTGGGGCTCATACCATCGCTGGTTAGTTTGAGGCAACCCGGCTCTTTTGGGACTACCGTCCAAGGCGGCCACATAATTAAAATCCACCTTCCACGTATTCGTTACGATACTGGAGCCATCACCAACCGAATACCAACCGCTTTGGTCATTCTTTCCGCACCCAAGGAAGACATTGTTCAGAATCTGAGCATTCGTCGCATTGTTGCGGCCACTTTCGGCCCAGTTAATGATGATTGCTCCGCCTGACGCATTCGTCCAGATTTGGTAAAACACATTGTTGTGCCACCGTACTGATGGAATCCCGCACTCTCCTTTTAATAATCCAAAAAAGATATTGTTGCGAATATCCCAATTGTGAATCTCATGATTCAGATTTTGTTCCAGTTGACAAATTTGCGCTATATCGACGTCCGTCGGGTTGTAATTGTAACCGAATACGTTTTCCTCGATAATCATGTGTTTCGATGCATGGCCGTTTAGTCCAAATGTTTGGAAACAGTCCATGTGGTTTCCGCTGTTGGGGGTATCCTCGAAGCCGATGCAAATATTCCCCCGCACTGTGTTTGAGACTCCAAATACATGGAAGTAATCCGCATCCCGAATATCCCGCATGCGGTTGTTTACGACCAAATTATTCGTCCCCATCAAGATAATACAAACGGTGTTGTAAATGTGGGCAATGGAATTGTTCGTAATAGTTACCCTGCTCGCCACATTGGGATCAATCGGAGTCTGGGACCCGAAATCCCAATTAACAGCCCGGACTGAATCTGCGTACGCAGTGTCAATTTGGTTTCCCTCAATATAGGCCCCGTGAGCGCCCCTTCGCAGGTCAATCGCGCCCGTAAATTTAGTAGTTAGTCCGGTAAGTATAAAGTTTCGTATCCGGACATTTGGCGATGCTATTTGGAACTGGGCGTTCGTTGCTACCCCCTGGCCGTCAAACGTTACGCAGGCCCCTGCTGATACCTTATGGCAGATTTTGACGCACTCCCCGTAGTTGCCTGAACCTATCAAAACCGTATCTCCTGCTCCAGCGACATCGGCTGCTTTTTGAATGGTTCGCCAGGGAGCCGTCTGCGCCCCAGAGTTGGCGTCATTTCCGGAAAGAGCCACGTAGTAGGTGGCGGCCTCTACCAGGGGATTTCCCCAGAGCATCAGCCCCCCAAAAACGAGCGGGAAGAGGGCTCGCTTCAAGTCCGTATATAATATTATAATCCCGCAGGATCGAAAACTTAAGCACATCACGCGCATAGCCACAGGGTATTACAGCATGTTCTGTTCCGAAAAAACCCGATCCGTTTTTGTTCGCGGATGATAAGCCCCGGGTGATTCGTGGAAAATCCTGTAGGGTTTTTTGTCAACATTGTCTGCTATTTCGACAGGGCAGTAAGTTTACACTGCGGGCAATCCACATCGGACAGCGACGGCTCCACATCATTGCCGCTTTCATGCTCCGGCATCGGCGCCGCAGAAGGTGATCGGGAAAACTCAGCGCGGGACGACAAGACGAACCCCGAGGCCACAAGGGTCCAGAACAGGTAATCCAGTTGTTTGGCAAAAACCAGCACATTGGTCATCATCCAGACCTGGACGAAGGCTGCGGCAAAGAGACAGGCCTGCAATTCACGATTGGGATTCCCGGGATTGCGGGCTGCAATCAACATCGGAACCAAGGCCTTCAGGTAAAGCACCAGGGTCGCTAACAGCCCCACATATCCGGATTGAAACAAAGCATAAGCGAAATGATTATCCCAGCTCTCAATCTTCTGGTAACGGCCCCGGTAGGAAAGTTCTCGCTCGATCTCCATCACGCTGCCAGCTCCCGGCCCATAGCCAAACAGCATTGTCCAGGCAGATTTGGAAACTTCGCTGGCGGCCACACGCCATAGTTCCAACCGGTATTGAAACGTGCCTCCTTTGAACGAATCAGTGTCAGCCGTGTCTTTGGCAAAACCACCGATGGTTTCCAGCACTCCCGGGCGGACGACTAAAATCAAGCCGGCGATTACGCCGATAATCGCGAGCCGCGACCGAATTTTTGTGGAGCCCAGGAAAGCCAGGATGACGAATGCAAGCGCCAGTCCAAGCCACGGACCGCGGCTGAAAGAAAAATAACACCCAGCAACCAAGAGACTCAGCGTTCCCCAAAAAACCGCACCTCCTTCGTCCACTCGCTTCCGGGAACGCAGCGGCAGAAAGCTTAACGGCACGCCCATGGCCAGCGCAGTTCCCAGCAGGATCCGATGCTGAAATGTTGATAAGATATCGCGGAATTGAACATCTTCCCGGGCATAACCGGGGATATAGCGGTCCACTGGATTAAACCCGGTATAGCGTTCAATAACCGCAAACACCGCAACTACGAGCAGGCCCAGCCAGGCAGCGCGCAAAACCCGGAGCACGTCTTCGCGGGTCTTCAGGCTTGTTGCCGTTATGATGTAGGCAGCAAATACTTCGAGCACGAAGTCCAACACCCGCTTCAAGCTAATGACAAAATCAATTTGGGTCCCGGCAAGGGACACCAGGTTAGCCATGGCCCAAAAAGCAAAATAGCCGAGCAACGGCACCGACGCTAATTTGGCCATCCCTCCCTTGCGAATCCAGGCAATCAGGACCAAAATCAGGAGCAGGCGGTGAATCGTGAGTTCTGGTAATGAGCCGGGCAGATCAATCCGCAGGAATGTGGTCATCGAAACCCAGATGAACATCGCGCAACTTAATCCCCGGATAAAGTCCCGCTGGAGTTGAAGCCAGACTACGGCAGCCAGCAGCAAAATGAATACGATTATGCCGATTGAAGACACAACTCAGAAAAGCTTGGAAACCTATTGAACCACGGTTGTTTTTCTTTGTCCGTGTTCCGTTAGTTTTTTCCGGGGAACCGCCCCGTGCCCGTGAAAATCTTTCTCAAGTATTTCATTTAGGCGTCAGCAAATGCATGCTGGTTTTCGGATCTACGGGGCTTGCCATTTCCTCGAAGACCCCTTGGAAGCTCTCGACGGGCCGGGTCCACCACTGGCTGCGAATCACGGCAGTTTGAATCTCCTCGCTAAAGCGAAATCGGATCAATCTAGCGGGACTTCCGGCAACAATTGCGAAGTTTGGCACATCCTTGGTCACCACGGCTCCGGCACCAATAACCGCCCCGATGCCAATCCGAGTGCATCCAGGCAGAATGAAGGCACGCTCTCCCACCCAGGCATCGTGCTCAATTGTAAGATCGGCAATAGGCAGATTGTCGCGAGGAATCCATTTGAGTTTGCTATTAAAGAAAAATGGATGCGTAGAAATCCCGCTCACGGGATGATTCCGGCGAACCACTGAAATACCACTTGCTAAAGACACGTAGCGCCCGATCACAGTCTTCCCGGGGAAGGTGCCGGGAACAAAACAGCAGCCATAACTATACGCGCCAATCGTCACCCCGTAGCGGCGTCGCATAATTTCGCGCGCAGTCTCAGAGTAAAACTGGCCTCGTTCCAGCCGCAGGCCAGCCATGAGACACAGCCGACGAACCTTCGGCACCTTTGACAAGAGGACCAGTAACCCGCTCAACGAGCACCGGTTCAATTCGTGAGCGCAACGAGGCGCATTTTTGTGGGAATGGTTCATGGGACTATTAGTTTGCCGGGTGTGCAAATCGCCAGAGGTATCTCCTCACAGAAGGTTGCCGATACGCGGAAAAAGCGAACGTGCCAAGGACCACGCCGGTGGCAACGCCCAGCCAAACCAATTCTACCAACGGCCGAATACCCTGGAAAAAAAACCTCATCACCAGCCATAATCCAACAAATGGAGCTGCGACCAACAACCCACGCAGCCAGAGAGCGAGGTATGTCTTGATTTCCAGCCCGGTTACGGTTCGCAACTGCGCCAGTTGGAGCCCGTAGGCCAGCAACATCGCAGCCACGGGAGTGCTCGCTGCCCCGGTCAACCCACCGAACCGAATGGCGGGCCATAGCAGCGCGACTACCAGGAATGCTCGCAAAAGCGAAAAGCGGCGGAGCAGGGCGGGTTTGCCTACCGCCAGATATACCGTTGCAATAGGTACGCTGCTGACCAATAGCACCTCGTTGGCAAATAACAGAGCCAGAGCCAACCCTCCCGCAGCATACCTGGGGCCGTAGAGCGCCTCCATCACCTGGCTGCCAAATAAAGCCATGAAGGCGCTTGCCGGGACCCCTGCCAGCGCCAGAAAAGTGGTCACTTTCAATATGCCTTGGTTCACTCGCCCGGGATCTTTTTGAATTTCGGAAAAAGCGGGCATCAACAGGTCCACCATTTGATTACTGAACATGGAGGCCATACGGGCAAGACCGAGGGCCATGGCAAATATTCCCAAATCAGCTTTGGAACCCAGTTTACCCAAGGCAAACGTGCTGCCCTCGGTATAGACTAACATGAGCGCCGGCAAGCCGAACATTCCTCCCGCAAAACGCAAGAGCGCCCGGCGGTTTTCCGGATCAAACTGCAGGCCAGGCCGGAAGGGACAAACCAAGTAGGAAATCAGGCACCGGGCGGTACCTTCTACGGCAAAGCCGAGGACCAAGGCCCACACACCGCGCAGGTAAAACCCCAAGGTGATGGCAGTAAGCACTCCAATCACACCGCCCCCCTGCTGAATGAGAACCCACTTGGAATAGCGCATCTGCTTGACTGCTACGAACGCCCCCGCACTAAGGGCAGCTTGTGCCAGGACACTGAGGAAAGCCACGCGGAGCAGGCGCTCCAACTCGGGAGCCTCGTAGAAGCGCGCAATCCAGGGCGCCGAGACGAACGCCAGCAAGTATAGCCCAAGCCCGCGCGCGACCGATAGCCACCAAGCGCCATTAAGGAATGTGCGCTCAGCCCCACGCGGATTTTGCACCACTGACTCCTTGATCCCGATTCCGGTGAGAACTTGGAACAGGGAGCAGACGGAGAGGACGATGGCCATCAACCCGAAGGCTTCCGGCGCGAGGAGTCGGGCCAGAATGATATTGCGGAGAAACCGCAGGCCTTGGTCGGCGACGGTGCCAATTGCCAGCCAGGCGCCTCCTCGAAAGAGGCGATGGCGCAGCCCATCTCCAACTTGCAAGCCCCTAAGAAACTTCTTCATCGCGTCATGCCGCATTTATGCCGCGATCTGCGCCCGCTTCACTCCAAGCGCCCACCCAATCAACGTGCGGTACTTGAAGAACGCCGCATCCAGTTCTCCGTGTGCCGGCCGCCGCGCTGCCAATCGCGCAACGCTCATCAGGGTTAATATGAGCAACCGCACTATCGCCGCTATCAACGTCCCGACACGATATAAAAGCGCCCCCAACCCACCTTGATACTTCCGGATTAGTTTCGCAATGGATTCGGACTTCATCAGGATCGAGAATCCGCTGGGGGCTTTCTCGCTGGCGCCGCCACACACATGAACAATCTTCGCCTCGCTCAAATAGTAGAGCTTCCAGCCGACGTCCCGGATCGCCCGGCAAAGATCTACGTCCTCGGCATACATAAAGTACCGCTCATCGAACCAGCCAACCCGTTCGAGCGCTTGCTTGCGACACAGGAGGCACCCGCCATAAAGTTTGATGGCGTAGCCGCTGTGGTTGGGATCATGGTAAGGCAGCCACCGTTTGAGCCACTGCCGGGTCCCCGTGGACATGAACAGGGAATGGAGAAACTCTTTCCAGGGCGTCGGAAAATACTGCAAGCCCAATTCCTGCACTTCGCCGTTCGGGTACAGCATTTTACAGCCGAGTGCGCCAACATTGGGATTGCGGCGAAGAAACTCAACCATCCGCTCGAGCGCATTTTCGCATAGAACCGTGTCCGGGTTTAAGAACAGGACGAAGTCGGACTTGACTAGCGACCGGGCCAGGTTGTTGGCCTTGCCGAAACCAAGATTGGTCCCGGAATTGATGACCTGAAACTGTGGGAAAGCGCGTTCGGCCATTTCCCGGCTGCCATCCCGCGAGGCGTTATCAATTACGATGACCTGCAGATTCAGTCCCCCGCCGTGAGCGACGATGGAGGCAAGGCAGTCGTTCAACAACTTTCCGCCATTCCAGTTGACGATAACGATTGATAAATCGGCCGACGGAAGCGTGGGCGTTGTCATTTCGTCGCGTTGAGGAGCGCAGGTTTCCGCCGGTGACGCCATGCCTCGATGGCACCGCTGAGGCGTTCTGGCAACATCACACAGGCGCTGCTAATCCAACTCCCGCTAAGTTCCCGCCGGGAACACTGGCGGCTTTCTACGCCGCCTAACCCGGCCTTGAAATGGTAAACCCCCGGGTTCGTTTCCGGGTTGATGCCCCCCAAATCATACCAGCGGCAACCGCGTTCTTTCAATCGCTTGATCATCTGCCACTGCAGGAGGTAAGCTCCTTTGCTTTTCATCCCCGCTTCACTGGTAGCCCCGAGCAGGTAAATGCCTGTGTCGCCAACGCTCGTGCTGACTAAGCCGGCTTGATCCTTCCCGTCCTTTTCGCACAGGAGAATATGCATCTTCAGATCGGCCGGGAGGCTCCGCTGCAATCGCCCAAACTGCCTGGCATCCACAGTCGTCTCAAATCGTTTCCGACCCATCATCTCATCATAAATGGTCAGAAACCGGGCATACAGCTCGTCGCTCTGCCCTTCCTCGATGCTTAGCCCGTTCCGTTCCGACGCATTCAATTGATTACGCCATTTCTGGTCCAGCCGCTTGCGGATTTGCTCGAGTGTTTCTTCCAGGCTGACAAGAAGGGTTCGGTAGGAAGGGTGCGCCTCGTCCGCGGCGAAGCCGGCCTCCTGGCAGATCCTGGCAAAATCGGCTGCGCAAGTGCTGCCCTGAAAAATATTGGGCAGGATACGAACCATCAACCCACGGCGGTTTGCGTACTCTTCCCGGATTGCCTCCATCAGAGCAACCAACGCTTCGCCGTGGGAGATTGAGCCACGCAGACGATAGAGCGGCCCCCAGCGAATATACGCGATCCCGCTGCCAATGAGCGGGACGCGGATCACCCGAACCTGCGCCATGCCAACCACGGCGGCGTTCTTCCGCAAGACTAAGTGGCTAAGCTGTTTCTCTCCCCAGCGGACCGCGCCGTAGGCCCAGGTTTGATAAATACTGGCATCGTCAAACAACGGGAGCAGCGCGTTCCACTCGTCCTCAGGCGTTTCGTCCACACTGACGCGGTAGCCGTTCAAAGCGGTGCTCGATGCCTTGCTGGCTGTTTCCGGGGTCATTATGATTGCACGCAAACGCCGAGTTCGGGTTCCGGCGCGGGCAGTCTTGTTTTGGCACGCTGGTCGAACCATAGCTTCAGCGTGAATAATTGCAGAAACACCCAGACCTCCCTGCCACGGTAATCACCCACGTTCCGGTGGAAGCGATTCTTCCCCAGAACAGACACAAAAACATCCATCGCCACGGGGTTCGGCTCCGACCACAACTCCTGTATTTTCCGGCTCTGCAGAATGTAGGAGTTCCAATTGAGCCACGACCCCATTGTAGAATGTGTGGGTATCACCTTGCGCGCAAACCTGCCAAGGCGGTCCAAGTGGCAACTGAACACTTCCCGCAACAACGAAGCTGTTACGGGCACCCCGGTGTTCGCGTCGGGGACTTGCAGGATGCCCGACGGACAGATTTTCCGCATCATCCGCCCAAACAGGGTGCGGTTCAATTTCATGGCGGTATCCATCGCCAGGTGGACCTGCATAAGTTCGTTTTCAGCCACGGGAGGATACCAGCCCATTACGCGCTGCGGAATCACCCGCTCCGCGTTGTCTTCTTCATAAGCCAGCGGAAAGATCCGGCGTTGCTCCACTTCCCGCACCGCCGACTCGGTGTTATAACGCCGCAAAGGAGCCGGAATGGAGGCCTCAAGCCGCTCCCGCACCGCGCCGGCCAATTCCGTGTCGGCCGGCGTATGGCCCGCATAAAATGAAAAGCCGAACGGTCCCAGAGATTCACACGTCGTCCAGCGGTTAACTTGTTTGTTGAGCGCCAGCCCTTTGAAGATGTAATCGCAGTAGCAGCCCGTCAGAAGGTTATCTCCTCCCATCTCCCGCAACTGGTCGCGGAATCCCAGAAAATGGTTGCTGGCGATGCAGCCCATGCCTGCCGAAATCCTCACCCCCGCCGCGGCGTGGTCCGCATAATAATCAAAATGCCGCTTGAGCGGGACAAAGGCAACCCCGGCCCGGCGGGCGATCTCGCGCGCGATTCTGAATTCGCGGTTCTCCTCGTCGTAACAGGTGAAAGCCACCAAACCCGCCCGATCGGGCGCTGCGCAAAGCACGGTCCGGGAGTCCAATCCTCCGCTCAAGGCAATCGCGGTACGTCCGAGTAATGGCAGCGTCCGCTTGGTTACAGAGTCACGAAAAGCGGCGGCAAATCGCTCGGCCACCTCCTCCACACTGGCGCTGACAACCCCAGCCTTGCCGGGTTGAAAATAGCATCGCGTTCGCGCCTCGGATCCGCCATTTTCTCCAAATGTCAGCGTCGTGGTGATCCCCACAGGCAGGGCTTTAATGTGCCGGTAATAGGTGTAGGGGGCCGTCAATCGGCCAGTGAGAATAAACTCCGCAAAGGAAACCTGATCCCAGTTTTGTCCTTCCCCGGCGGCGTCGGCCAGCACGTCCGGATGCGACGAGAAAATCCTGCCCGCCAACTCTCCTTCGAGCCTGAATGCGGGCAATAAACCCCAGCGATCGGTGACCAGGTGAAGTTCCCGGCGTGGGCGGTCGAACAGCAGGATCACAAAATTGCCGTTCAGGTTTTCAATCCCGCGGATGCCTTCCGCGGCATAGCTTTGGCAAATATGCTTGCAGGCGAGCCCGCCCGATCCCTCAACCGTTGCCGCCTTGTCCCATTGCTTCTGATCCAGCGCTATGCGCCCGCACAATGCTCCCATCAAGGCGCCATCAGGCGATTGATAAGCGGACCAAAGCCCGGGCTTGTCGGCCGAGGTCAGCACCAGGCCGAACTCAGGATAGTCCAGCCGTTCCACCCGCATATCGGGATAGAACTTGAGGAAATCCGCGGCCGGGCCGAGTTCGCGTTCGGCCTGCGGCCGCAAATCGAGCAAAAAATTACCCATGGACCGGAGTTGGCCCTCCTTCCTGTATCCATGTCATCCAGCGGTAGGCGCCCAACAGCTTCAATCGAAACTCCACGGGCCAGTCGCTGGGACAGACCAGGACGCGCCCTACAACATAACTTGCCCTCTCCCCTTGAGCAGGTTCCGGCGCAATCGAGAAAACCCGCCGGTAGCCGACGGCTTTGGCCAATTCAAGGCTGGCGGCGGAGTACTTCCCATGCGGAAAGCTAAACAAATCCACAGCGCATCCCATAAGCGTTTCCAGCTCGGTTTTGCTCTCTTTCAACTCTCGCTCCGCCTGCGCCGGTTCAAGCGCTTGGAAGTTCGGATGCGAGACCGAGTGCGCTCCAACGGTAATCCCCTCGTAGTGCCGTAATGAACGCACCTGGTCGGCCGTCATCACGGTCTCATTCCAGGCCGGAGAAGCAGGATTCTTTACCCAGGCCGGGCGCTGGCCCAGGCTCCCGGTGGGGATGAAAATTGTGGCCGGGATGCGGCGCTGCAGCAGCACGGGAAATGCATTCTCCAGGGTGCTGACAAAGCCGTCGTCGAATGTGACGGCGAAATAACGCCGGCCTGGAGCCAACCCGCCGTTGAAACCCGCGGCGACCGGTTCCGCCAGCCGTGCCGCTTCGTCCATCTGCCGAATAAACGCCTGCTTCAGGCTTGAAGCGATGCCATGATAATACAGAACCACGCATCGCGGTTCGCTTGCTCGCCCGAGTATCCGCTTCACCCCCAACTGCAAGACATCCCATCCCCGCACAAGCAGGCTGATTCCCAGTTTGACCAGGCGCTTAACCACGTCCAATGCCTCGTTTGGATTAATGCCCGGCGCGGGCGCCGGCAGGGGATGGCAAGGCGGCGGCCGCGCGGCCAGGTCCGCGCGGTTTCCACAAGCTGTCGCGGAACAACAGGCAGTTCATTTGCTGCCGGCGAATGTAGTGGACGAGCTGCGTATCCAGCCCGGCAGGTTTGCCCTTCAAATAACCGCCGAAGAAGCCAGCCAGCAGGCCGGGAGCGGCAAGGCTGAACGGGCGGCTGATAAACCGCCGCAAACATTTGGCGAGCATGAATAAGGGGTGATAGCCGGTGTTGTAGTTCGCCAGCCCGTTCTTGACCCAATTCTTCCAGGCGCCATCGGCGGCACCGGTGAACTTGAGCTGGAGCAGCTTGATCTCTCGAAACGTATAGGTTTGCCAGCCCAGCATGTTTGCCTTCAGCTCATCCAGCGTATCCCAGCCGGGAGCGGATACCAAGCCGCCCAAGGCTTCCCAACAGGCTCGCCGGTAGATTTTAGTGGCCCCGCGGACGTGAAACGGAGGGTCGCCCGGAGAATCTTCCACCCAATCGCCGTTCTGCTGCCGGCACACCATGCCGCCGCCGATACCCAGTTTGGAATCATCCGCAAACCGTTCCAGGCACCGCGCGAAGTAGTCCGGGGGAAGCTGGAGATCGCCGTCCAGTTTAACCAGAAAACTCCAGGGAGGCGTGGAAGCGGAATGCGGAGGGGTGTCAGCCCCTACGGTTTGGGGCTTAGTGAACAGGCTTGAAAGCAGGGCATAGCCATCATTAAAGGCTTCAATGACCCCGCCGCCTTGCTTGCGGCGGCCACGGTCAGGGCGATGGACAACCCGGATCCAGCCATGCTGGCCGGCTGCGGCCTCGGCGAGTCGAGGAGTGGCATCCGTCGAGCCGTCATTCACAATGACCCAGGCAAGCGGCCGTACGGTCTGGGCGCAAACGGAATTGAGGGTGTGCGGAAAGTGGTCCTCCTCATTGCGCACCGGCGTGATGATGGCGTAAGCGGACATGCGAGTGGTTGACCGAGCCTCCCGGCCAAAGATCAGGAGTCCGAATTCGCAGCCTCAGCCTCAGCCAGCGTGGGAGCGGCAGCTTTTGGCGGCGCTTCCCTGTGGGGCCTTTGCCGCCGACGAAGCTTTTTGCTCAACGTTTGAATTGTGCCGAGCCAATCATAGGCCCCGTCGAGTTTGGCCGCAAAGAAGGCGGGATCATCCTGAGAGTTCGCCGGCAACCGTTTTAAGAAGTAAGCGCGGTCTCCCGCCTTCCAACGGCCGAGCTGCGTCGTCGCGCAGCAGCGGTAGCCGGTGTCGCGCAGCAACCCGGCAAGCCTTTGCACGAAGGGGCTATTATTCTGTGGGAACGCGAAGGGATAGCAGAACGCGGTCACCGTTTCGCCCAAATGCCGCTCAATCTCGGCCTTGGAATCGACGATTTCAGATCTAATCTCCGCCCAACCCAATTCCACGAGCCGGGGGTGCGTCACGGTGTGGGAGCCGAATGTGATGCCGGCCGAGTGAAGCTCGCGGACTTCGGCCCAGGTGAGACATTCTTTGCCCCTTGAGAGTTGCGCATTCCGGCTTGCCGAACGGAATTGGCGGCGTTCATCGCCAATGCAGGCGGTGGGCAGAAAAACGGTTGCGGTAAAACCAAACTCCCGAAGGACCGGAAAGGCCTCCGTATAGAAATCGCGAAATCCGTCGTCGAACGTCAAAACGACCGCGCGGGCCGACGTGGCGGTTGAACCCGGCGGCGGAGTCTGGGGGAGTTGGGGGGCGGGCGCGCCAATCGCCGGATGCGCCGCCGCGTCCGCGAGCTGATCCAGCGTAATCGTGCGGTAGTGATTATCGGCCAGGAATTGCATGTGCTGCCGAAAAACCCCGGGATGCGTGTTGACCTGGTAATAGGAATGAACGCCCGGCTCGGAATCGGCACTGATGCTGTGATACATCAGGATGGGAATCGAACTGCCCGCCGCGAGGCCTGGCCGGTCCGCAGCCGTGGCGGCGCCCGAAGGAGGAGCCGCTTTAAACAGCCGCTGCCAAGGGCGAATGACGTTCAAGGTTATCGAACGATCCCAGCGCATGGAAAAACAACCATCAGCGGGGGGCAAGGCAGCAGTGCCGCTCGGGAACGATTCAATGGGAACGAAGCGAGCTTTACTTTAGCGCCAATTCCCGAGCGGGACTCCGGGCCTCCTCGGTTTGCGGAAGCGGGTGCTGGTCAAAGGGGTCGGGCGGAACCACCTGGGCCGGAGGTTGGCCGGAAATCAGGGCATCTACGAGCGCCAGGTAGGCTTCCCGGCGGGACTCCCAGTTATGGCGCGCGACGTATTCCAAACCGTTGGCAATAAAGCGGCGGCGGCGCTCGGGATCCTGGATGACTTCCAGCAGCGCCTCGGTGAGTGCCTCAACATTCCCGGACTCAAAAAAGCGCACGGTTGAGTCCGGGAAATAGAGCCGGTCTATCCGGGTGCGGGAAACGACCACGGGAACCCCCAGCGACATGAATTCCATTATCTTGGTGCTGTAGGCTTCATTGCCAAAGGAATCGGCCCGCTTGGGAACAACCCCAAGATCCGCGTTCGCCATGATTTCCGCAATTTGGCGAATCGGCAGCGGATCAAAGAAGCGCACGGCGTCATGGAGCTCGAGCTCGGCGGCAAGCTGCACCAGGCGGTTCTTCATGTTGCCATCGCCGTAGATATGCAGCTCGGCGTTGGGGATTTGGCTGCGGACCTGGCGAAAGGCCCGGATGGCCAGGTCCAATCCCTGGTGCCACTGGAGGCCGCCGGGGAAGATCACGACGATTTTGCCATCATGGCGCGTCCGCGGGCGCAGATAGAAAACCCGCGAATCCACGTTATTGATGAAAACCGAGCAGGCGCCGCTCAAATGGTTGCGCGCGACATAGGTATCGCGCCAGCAATGATTGGAGATGATGATGTGGTTCGCAAAGGCGGCGGAAACCCGTTCAATGATCTTGAGCAGGCGGACTGCGGGGGCGCCCGGGCGGGTGCCGAATTTACTGGCGTAGAATTCCGGGACAATATCGTGGATATCCAGGATCACCTTGGCCCCCGTCAACCGGGGATACCAGGCCGCAAACACGAGGAAGTCCGGAACATTATGGATATGCAGCAAATCGTAGGGGCGGCGCCGGTGCTCGCGCAGGAGCCAGAACGATGAGCTCGCCAGAAACCGAAGCACGGGGAAAAGGTGGGACAGCGGAGATTTCTCCGTCTTGCCGTAGCGGGGCTGGAGGTGGATCAGGCGAATATTGCCCAGGGTTTCGTGCGTGGGAACTTCCCTGGAACGCCGGAGCGCCAGCACATCCACCTGGTCGCCCCGCTGGGCGAGCGCCTCCGCGTAACGCAACACGCGCGCATCCGACAGGATGTGGGAATGGGTAACCATGGCGATGCGGCGCGGCGCGCGGCGCATCGGGATGCGCTGGCGGGCCACGAATGCGGCCAGCTCGCGGGGCAGGGGCTGCCAGAACGTGTCTTTGTATTTCTGGCGCGCGTAATCGAGAAACTGCCGGTAGCAATCCGCCGGATAGGTATGCGGGGTGTCGCGCTCGTCCGGGAAACGCATGTAGTCCGGATGCACATTCACCAGGGCCATGCCGCCATGCCGCGCAATCCAATCGAGCTTTTGATACCAGATATCGGGATGCCGCTCCTTTAAAAGCAGGAACAGGGTCGAGTCTTGCGGCAGCGTGTAGGGAAGCTCGGCGTAGCCGGGGCGCGGCCCGGTCGAAGATTCCGGAGCCCGGGCGGAAGCCGCCGGGGCAACTCCCGCGCGCGGTTTCCCATTTCGCGACACCCAAAAGGGAAAGATGGTATTCTGGCCGTGGGGCTGCGGCTCGAAGGGATCGGTGTCGAACGTCGAAGCGTCGTAGGCGACCTGAAGATCGTGAATCCAGTCGAGGTTGTGCAGCATGAAGCCGGAACGAAAACCGGTCACCGCCCAATCCTTGAGATGATGGTTGATCCGAACTGCGCGCCGGCTGAACTGGCTCCGGGTAAGAAATAATTTGCCGTCGTGGTACAGGTCGTGAATGCCCACTTCAAACCCGGCGGCTTCAATTTGCACGCGCAACTCGCGGGAAACACGATACGACCCCTCCGGAATCAAATTGAACGCGGACCGAAACCCCAATTGGATTTCGAGCTCCATCAACCGCGTGATCTTGTCCAACCCGCCTTGCCCCTCGACGTCATGGGTAAGAACCAGGGCAAATCGTTTGCCTTCCGGCCAGCCAGGCCAATCCTGGGGCTGCAGCTCCGAGCCGGGCATAATCGGCCAAATGTCTCCGACCGCGCGAAGCTTTCGCAGCGCAAACCACTGCCGGATCGCAAACCGGAGCGGCAGCGGCACGAGCGGCTTGACGGAGTAATACAGGCGGTTGCGCAGCATTTTAACAGTGCCGACAGCGCCCGGCAGCCCGATCCCGGATCAAATCGGCGCGCGCAAGGACCATTGCCGGCAAACCCAAATCGTTTACGCTAAAAACCACCGGCCGGGAGCAGGGAAGACGGAGGGCCGCTCAAACCTCCTGCTGAAACCGTTGCGGAACATAGCTCCGGTTTTTATTCAGCACCGCGTTAACGTTCGCTTTGGATTCAGCGAGCATGGCGGCGGCGCGCCGGGCCGCCTCACTTTGAGTCTTCTCGGACTCGAGCACCAGCAGCACCGTATCCATGAACCCCGCCAGCCGCGGGGTCACGCTAACCTGGCTGACCGGAGGCATGTCGAAAATGATGTAGTCGTAGTCGCTGGCCTTGAGCTTGGGCACCAGGCTGCCAAAGCGCCGCGGCAAAACGCGCGGCAGCAGGCCGCTTTTTCCGCCTTCCGCGACCGCGTAGAGATTCTCCTGCACCATTGTATTATCGCGCGTCTCATTGCCCAGCGCCTCGGCGAGGCCCAGCCCGGGTTTGCCCTTGAAGAAGGGGTGGGCCGCCCCCTGTCCGGCGGTCATATCCACCAGCAGCACGTTCCCATCCCCGGTTTCGGATAAGCTGGCCGCCAGACCCGCGGCAATCGTTGTGACCCCCACGCCTTTCGCACAACCCGTGACCGCAATCATCTTGGGCTTGTGCGTAAGATTGCGCACCTCGAAGAAGGTCACCAGCCGGTCGCGCAGGGCCTCGTAGTAGGAAACCAGGCCGTTCGCCTGGTAAGGCACCACTCCGGCTTTCTGGTCAACTGCCGCTTTTTCGTCCGCCCCGCCGCTTTCCGGCGAGCCGGCGGCCGGCGCCGGCGACGGCAGCAACGGCTGGCGGCTATTTCGCCGCATCTTAGGAATCGTCAGGAAGAGCGGAAGCCGCAGGCGCGTTTCCACTTCAATGGGACGGCGGACGGTCCGATCCAGGACCAGCTCGATCAGGAACGCCAGCGCAAACCCGGCAACCACGCCGCCGAGGGCGATCAGGCCGAGCATCTGAACCAACTGCCGCGATTCCCGAAACGCCGGGCTGGGCGCCTGCGCCACGCCGATGTTCGACATGCGGCCGGCACTCAAAGTCTCGTCAAACCGCGCCTGCTCCAGGCTGGTGGAGAAGTGGCGATACTTGGCTTCCTCCAGCTCCTTTTTTCGCTGCAACTCGACGATGCCGGGCTCGAGTTCGTTCACCGCCTTGGCTTCGGCGGTCAACTGGTCCATTTGCGAATTGAGCACCTTGATCTTGGTCTGCAGCGCCGCAATCGAGATGCGCGCCCGTTCCTCCAGGAAATCGCCAACCGCCTCGCCGGGCTTGGCGGAGGGCGGCTGCAGCCGCGCCAGCCGCGGATAATCCGCTTCCAGCTTCTGCCGCGTCTGTTCCAGCGCGGCGATTTGCTCGCGGATGCCCCGCACCATCGCGTTCTCTTCCGTGTACTGGGTCAGCAGCCCCTGCTCCTGTTTGCGAAACGAATCCAGGCGCGCGACGATGTTCCGATACGACTCCAGCTTTTCGGGCGGAACTTCGGCGTCGGGCGCCGCGGCGGAGGCTTCCGGCTTTTTCGGCAGCAGCTTCTGGTGCTCCTCGAGCACCGCCTGCTGCTGGGCCAATTCGGCCTGGGTGTTGAACAGTTCCTGCCGGATTTTTGCGAGCGACTCGCTATAGGCCTTCTTCATCTCCTCGAGCGGCACCACGCCAATGTTGGTCCTGGCTTTGCGCAAGTCCTGCTCGGTTTGGGCCAGTTGTGAGCGCAACGCGTCGGTCTGCTGGGTCAACACATCATCAAAACCGCCCATGCTCCGGTGGATTTGAACGTGCTTGCGAAGGTAGGCCTCGATGATCTGCGTCAGCACCGGTTGCACAACCTCCCGGTTGGGATTCTGAAAGACAATCCGCAGGACGTTGCTGCGGCGGGGAACCTCAACCTTCAGATTCTGCTGCAGCAAAACGGCGGCCTGGTACTTGTTCGTGTTGGCCGGGCCGGCCCCGAGGATTTTCCCCGCCCCAATGATGTCCACCACTTGCGTCGCCAGGTCCAGGCTTTGGAGCACCTCAACCTCCGAATTGATGATGTTGTCCCCCCGCGGATCGGGGTTCTTGATCTGGGGATCCCCCGCTATCCCGCTGGGCATGCTGGACTCGACCACGTAGCGGATGAGCAGCTTGGCTTCCGAAACATACATGGGCGGCGAGGTGACATAAACCACCGCGGCCACCGCGAGTCCCAGCACGGAAAAGCTGAGGATCTTCCACTTATGCCGAAAGATGATGTAGTAAATATCCGCCAGGGTTAGCCCGGTCGAATGCTGCAGCCGTTCGTGCGTTTGCATAAATTATCGTCGTTCTATTCGGGCGCTTCGTCAGGTAATTCGTCTTTCCCGGCGGGCCCATACGCCCGGAAAGTTGGACGGTCAGGCGACATGGCGATATAACAGCGCCCCCAGCAGCCGCGACAGGCTCAACGGCAGCGCGCCAAAAACCCGGTTATGCCACCCCACCGTCTCGTCATGCCCCGGCACAAACGCGTTCTTCCGCAGATCGTACCGGTAGTAAGGAATCGGGTATTCCCGCGCCCCCCAGCCCCGCTTGAAGCGGAGCAACCCTTCGTTGGCCGGCGAAGTCCGGCCCATATACAGCTTCCGGCAGCCCCGGGCGGCATAATGCCGGATGCCCTCCCAGATCACCAAATCATTGCCGCGCAGCCGGAGCGTCCGCTCATCGGAAGCCCCAAACTTGTAGAGCGCCGTTGCCCCCTTCTGAAAAAAGACGGCGCCGGCAATGTAGCGCGCGCCGGCGCGCGCCAGCACCACAATGCCATCCCCGTGATCCAGGATGCGCTCCTGCACCTGCAGGAAGAACCGCAGCGGCTGAGGCGGCAAACCATGCTTGCGCCGCGTCCGGCAGTGCAGCGCGTAAAATTGCCGGATTCCCCGGACGTCACTCCGAAACTCAACCGTGACGCCCTCGTGTTGCGCCTTGCGCACCGCGCGCCGCGTCGCTGACTTCAGGGCCGCAAACAACTCCGGCTCCTCCCCGGCCAGGGAAAGCTCGTGCCCATAATACTGCTGCGCCGGCGGAGCCGCGGCCAGAAACGGCTGCCCGCCCCGCAATTCCAAATACTTCCAGCGCCGGCTCCGGCCATGCGCCACGGCCGCGTCAAACAGTTGCCGAAAAGCCGCCGCATCGGCCGCCAGCGGATCGCAATAATCGGTAAAGGGCAGCGAAATGCCCCGGCGTCCCGTCAGCCAGCTATCCACCTCCATCACCGGCAGCAGCGCCTCGAGCCTGCCCCCGGTTTGCTCCGCAAAATACTCCGGCGCGTAGCCGTAGGTCTGCGCCAGCACCAGCGCCCAGCCCTTGCCCGGAAAGAAAGCGTCCGGAGCCACGGCGGCCAGCTTGTCATTCCACCGCTCATCCCGAATGGGATTCAGCCGTTGCACCACTCTACCGTGGGCCAGCAAGGCCCCCCGGGCAAGTATTTCCACCGGCGCCGGCGATTCAAAAGGGAAGACAGACCGGCCCGGCGCGCTCACCTGGCTAAAACTCGCGCTCATCGGGCCGCCGTACCCCCGGTTGCACCGCCCGCCGGAATGCGGGCAAAGCTCCGCACTTGGTGTTTCGCAGACTCTCTGCGCCACCTTCCAGCCGGCTCCCGGAGTCCTCCGGAAGCTTGCTTTAATCTTTTCACGATTACCGATCGGCAGGCGACCCTTCGCCTGCGGGCCCCCGGAGCGTCCACCGCGAGCTCCAACATCCGCAAACACCAGGCCAATTATGCCCGGGCCAGCTCCGGCAGCCACTCCGCCACCGAGTCCCGCGGCAGGCTCACCTGGCGGCGGTCCATTTCCACCGGCGTGGGCCGCCCCAGAATCTCCAGCAGGATTTGCACCCGGCGCCGGGCGGGCCAGCTTTGCAGCACCAGGGCCTGCATTCCCATAAAAGCGCCGCGCGTCACCGTCACCTCGTCGCCCGGCCGCGGGTCCTTCCGCAACGGCAGAAGCTCCTCGGCGCCAAAACACCGCCGCAAATCCTCCAGCACCTCGGCCGGCACTTGCGGAATGCGCCCGCCGAAGCTCACCAGCCCGCTAATCCCCGAAATGTGGCGAATCTGCCCGATATGCTCATCCAGGAAACACCGCACAAAAACATAGCCGGGAAAAACCGGTTCCGTAATCCGCTTGACCACCCCGCGAATCGTCGTCTGCTCCGAGCGCAACCTGGGGCTGAAAACCTCCAATCCCAGGCGGTGGCGCAGCCCGGCCGCCGCAATATGATCCTGTTTGGGCTTGGTTTTGGCACAATACCACCCCCATCCCCCTCCCCACGGCGCGCCCGCCGCGCCCGGCCCCCACCCCGGAGCCACGGCGCCAGCCGACACCCGGTGGGCACTGAAACTCTGTTCGGCTTTAATGATCATGCCTCAACCACTATTTTGACTGATAACCATTTTCCCACTGCGCTGTTGAGGGGTCAACCATCCATGCCGGGAACCTTCACGGACAGCCTGACCGTAGATATACGGAAAACGCTGCAAAACACGATATCCCCGACAATTTCAAGGATATCCGCCGCGTCAGCCGCAAACCGTTCCCCGGCCCGCGTCGCTCAAGACCGCGCCAACGAAACCGATCCCAACCGGAAGAAAGAAGCATGACAACGGGGTAGCAGGCGGGATGCCACCCCGCGGCTCAGAACCACGTAAACCGTTCCCGCACAAAGACAATATCGGACGGCTGCAGGTAAAACGACTCGCCACCCTGTCCCTGCAAATGCCGCTTCAAATTCAAATGATATTGCTCCTCGCGCTCGCCCTGGCGCCGAATTACGGTCACGTCTTTCAGATTCGCCTTCGCGTAATCCACCCCCGCATCAATCACGGCCTCCAGGACCGTCACCGGGCGGTCAAACGCGATCCGACCGGGACGCGCCACCGCGCCCGTCACAAACACGAAATAGGCGGAGGACTCCAATGCCACATTCACCTCTTTGGTCACCAACTGCGGCGCATAGAGTTTGACCAGTTCCTTCTCCAAATCGGTCGGGCTCATCCCGGCGGCCTTGCACTCGCCCACCAGTGGCAGCGACAGCTTGCCGTCGCGCCGAATCTGTTGAATCGTATTCAGGTTGGGAGACCCCGGAAAGGTGATCCGCACCGTGTCCCCCTCCCGCAGCATCAACGACTCCGCCGTGGGAGACGCCGAGGGCGAAGCCGGAGACGCCGCCACGGCGCCCGACGGCGAAATCTCCGCAAAATTAGCCGATTGCTTCGCTCCCGGCCCCTGGCAACCCGCCAGCAAAACCACCAGCAACAGGCTCAAACCGCCAACCCACATCCGGCCCGCGATTCCATCCCAAACTGACTCGTTAAGCTTTTTCATAGGAAGTTCCACCTTTTCAGGGATTGTTGCACACATGTACGACCATTATTCGTTTTCTTTAATTCACCGCTCAGCAGGAAAAATACCGCGTCCCCGCGAAAAGACAAGCTGAACCTGCCTTTTTCCTGAACACGCCCGCACGGCCTCCGGCCAACGAAAGCTACTCTCCCGCATCGGCCGGCCCGACGCGCAATTCCACTGATTACGGCAGTTTTTGCGAGCAATTCCAACGCCAAGCCTCTCACGCAGCCGCGCCTTTGCCCGGGGCTGGATGACTTCAAGTCCGGAAACTGCGTTTGGAGAACTATCGCGCGGCGACTGGCGGACGGAAAATCGAGGCCAAGGCACCGGAGCGGAGCCAGTGAGCCGGGCGAGGGAGGGAAAACCCGAAAGACGCGAAATAGCGCGATCGCCTCATCCATTCCGTTCAACTTCACCCACCAAACGCTTCATTGGGGCCACGTCCCGGACGGCCATGCCCGCCCCGATGCCGATGGTACGATGGCCCTTGCGCGGCCTGCCCAACGGAACCCCTCCAAATAAGCCAGCCGCGACGCCAAAAGCCCCCCAAACGCTTACCTTTCCTTGAAAAACCACTCCCGTCCAGCCTTGGATTTATAACTAACTGTTTTTACGCAACTTATCCTTTTCCCCACCGTTCCGCCTCATCGTCTCGGCCTTTCCAAGCCCCTCTTCCCATTATCCAGATACCGTGGATATACCCTGTCCATAGGCCGTGTACAAGGGGTGTACAAGGGATGCCCATCGGGTGTACCAGCTAAAATCCTATGGACTCCCGGTGAGCATCCCTTGTACACCCCTTGTACACGGCCCGAAGGCAGGGTAAATCCAAGGGATGTTTCGGATGCGCCGAAGGCGGCAGGGTTCAGGTTTTGGCCTTATTTTGCCCCTCTTTATGCCTAAATCCTTGATTTTACCAGCGAAAGGCTCGGGATTCAGCAGCCATACTCTCGGATTCGCTAAACCAAGGGTTCGTCGAGGCTGCCGCTTGGGCGATCAAGCCCGCCCAGGATACGATGAAACGAGGGCGGACGGTTGAACTCCCCAACTAAACCGTTCTGCCCCCGGGATGTGGCTGCGCGAACCCAGTCCCCCTGCAAAACCTCTGAAGCGGCAAACTCTTATCCCGTCCCGAAAAACACCTCCCCCCGCTCTTTCCCGGGACAATGAGTGCCTCAATTCGGGACAACCTTGAGGCGTGCCGAAGCCGGGGCCGGGCCTTTTTTGGTTTGGGCAAGGCGGACGCGGGCTGATATGGTGACGGCATGTCGCGGGATGATTTGTTTTCCACCGCGCCCGGGGCGGCCCCGGCGGACGCGGGCGCGCCGGAATCCGGCGCCGAACGGCATCAACCGCTGGCGGCCCGGATGCGCCCCCGCGACCTGGGCGAGTTCGTCGGCCAGGCGCACATCCTGGGGCCGGGGCAACTGCTGCGCCGCGCCATTGAGGCGGATCGCATCCAATCGCTGATCTTCTACGGCCCGCCGGGCACCGGCAAGACGTCTTTGGCGCAGATTATCGCCCGCCAGACCCGCAATAAGTTCGAGCGGTTGAGCGGGGTTGAATCCAACGTCGCCGATATGCGCCGCGTGCTGGCCGCCGCCGCCAACCGGCTCGCCAACAAACACCAGTCCACGATCCTGTTCATTGATGAAATCCATCGCTTCAACAAGGCGCAACAGGATGTGCTCCTGCCGGATGTCGAGACCGGCGTCGTGCGGTTGATCGGCGCCACGACGCATAACCCCTTCTTTTTCGTCAACTCCCCGCTGGTCTCCCGCTCCCAGATCTTTGAGCTGCGGCCGCTGGCCGAAGCGGAGTTGCTGGAGCTGCTCCAGCGGGCCCTGGCGGACCCGGAACGCGGGCTGGGCTACCTTAAAGTCCAGGCGGAGGAAGCGGCGCTGCGCCATCTGGCGAAGCTGTCCGACGGGGACGCGCGCAAGGCGTTGAACGCGCTAGAAATCGCCGTCCTCACCACGGCGCCGGAGGCGGACGGCGTCATCCGCCTCGACCTCGCGGTGGCGGAGCAAAGCATTCAGAAAAAGGCGGTGGTCTATGATGACGAGGATGCGCACTACGACACGATTTCGGCGTTCATCAAGTCCATGCGCGGGAGCGACCCCGACGCCACGCTGTACTGGCTGGCGAAGATGATTCACGCCGGCGAGGACCCGCGCTTTATCGCGCGGCGGATCGTGATCCATGCCGCGGAGGATGTGGGGCTGGCGGACCCAATGGCGCTGGTGCTGGCCAATGCCGCGTTTCAGGCGGCCGAGTTCATCGGCTGGCCGGAGGCGCGGATTCCGCTGGCCGAGGCGGCCATCTACATCGCCACGGCCCATAAGAGCAACCGCGCCCTCCTGGCGATTGACGCGGCGCTGGAAGACGTCGCCACCGGCCGCACGCTGGCGGTTCCCGAGCACTTGCGCGAGGCCGGCTACCGGGGCGCCCAGCGGCTGGGCCGCGGGGAGGGCTACCAGTACGCCCATGATCATCCAGGGCATTTCGTGGCGCAGGACTATCTCGGGGCGCATAAACGCTACTACGAACCGACCGAGCAGGGAGTGGAAAAAAAGATCAAAGACCGGCTGGCCCACTGGCGGGCGCTGCAGGTCCAGGCGCAAGCCCGGGACCCGGAGGCAAAGGGCTGACCCGGCGGTGAACTCCGCGCAGGCAATCCAGGAGGCGAAACAGGCGCTGCGGCGGCAAGTGCGCGCCGCGCTTGCCCGGCTTGGCCCGGAGGAACGCGCGGCGGGAGCGGCCCAGGCGCGCGCCCGCCTGGCGGCGCAGCCGCGGTGGCAAGCGGCCCAGTGGGTGCTCTTCTTCGCGCCCCTGCCGCAGGAGCTGGACGTGTGGCCGCTGCTGCCGGAGGCGCTGGCCGCCGGCAAAAACGTCGCCCTGCCCCGCTTCGCCGCCGCAACCCAAACCTACGAAGTCTGCGGGATTCAGGATGCCGCGGCGGACCTGATCGTGGGCCGCTTTGGCATTCGCGAGCCGGGCCCCCGCTGCGCCCGGCTGGCGGCGCGCCGGCTGGACCTGATCCTGGTCCCCGGGATTGCCTTTGACGTGCGCGGCGCGCGGCTGGGCCGGGGCAAGGGATACTACGACCGCCTGCTAAAGGAATGGCCCGGAACGACCTGCGGGGTGGGGTTTGATCTTCAACTGCGGAACGAAATCCCGTGCGAGCCGCACGACGCCCGCCTGGATTGCCTGCTCACGCCCACGCGCTGGATCGAACGGCCGCCGCTTTCGCCCGCGTAGCGAACTCCCGGCGGCGGGGCGCCGGCACGGAGTTATCGGGGGTAAGGATTGTACATGCCGCCGGGCAGGCCGGTCTCCCAGCCTTGCGGGCGGTTCCACGGCGTCTCGGCGGCGTTTTCCGATTCCGTGGTGGCGCAGCCGCCGCCCACGACCGCCGCAAGGACAGCCAGCAGCAGCAGGCCCCAGCGCAAACGCAAAATCGCGGCTTTCACGACGAGGGGTGGGCGGGGATGACGACGTCCCCTTCCATCACCTGTCCCAGTTCCCAGCCGGGCAGGACGTTGGCGATGCAGCGGTCCTTTTGCACGCTGCGCACGACCACCTTGGCCACGAGCTGGCCGTTGCGGTTGACCAGCAGTTCGCCGCGTTCCAGGACGCCCTGGTCTTCGCCGATATTGAGCACCACGAAGTTCCATTTCGGGTCCGCGACCAGCACTTTGCCCTTCAGCGCCGCCGGCAGCGACACGAAGAAGTTGGGGTCGCGGTAAACGGAGAGCTCCGTATCGAGCTTCTTGATCTTCTGGTTCAGCAGCTTGTTCTCGGCTTCCGCCACCTGCAGGTTGTCCTGGAGGGACTTGAACTGCTTGTTCATGGCCAGAATCTGCTGGGGCGTGACCCCGGTCACCTTGTAAGCCGCCAGCTCCGCCTGGGCGTCGTTGCGCTCCTGGCGAGTCTTGTTCAGGTCTTCGGTTAATTTATCGGCGCGCTTGGTTTGCGCCTGCAGGTCGGCCTCGGCCTTGTCCCGGGCCGCCACCGTCGTGGCCAGCTCGTCCTTGGTGTTCTTCAGCTCTTTGGAGCAGACGTCCAGCTCCTTCCGGGTGGTCTGGTATTTGCCCTCGAACTCGTGATGGAGCGCGGTCTCCCGCTCGAGGTCAGCCTGCAGGACGGTGATCTTCTCTTTGACCTGGAGGAAGTTCAGGACGCCCACCGCCAAGCCGGCGAGGACAGCCACAATTAAGCAGATTCGGACCAACATGTGTGGTGCTTGATTTAGTTGTTGGGGCGAGCTTAGGCATTTGCGCCCGGCGTGTCAACGGCCAAAGCGAACGAAAAACACGCCGGCGGATCAGCCTATTTGCCCAGCTCCTCGCCGATGGCCACGCGCACCCGGACCCAGTCATCCACGTTATGGTTGAAGTCCATGGGGTTGGTCACGAGCTGGGAGACGAACTTCTCGGTGGCGGCCCGGCCGATTTTCTGCTCCAGCTTCACGAGATACTCGTAGTCCTGCAGCCCTTCGCGCAGCAGTTCGAGGCGGATGGAGCTGACCGGGCCGTCCACCCCGACCTTTTTGCCGGGGTAGAGCAGCGAACCGTCGCCATACATGTTCTTGTTAATCCCCTTGACGGTCGCCATATCCGTCCAGGGATCCTCGGTTCCATTCTTGCCCTCGTCCCACCAGGTCGTATTCCAGTAAAGCAGCCCCTGGCAGCGATACTTCCAGCCCATCCAGGGCAGGACACGGTGGCTGGGGCCGTCCAGGTTCAAAAAGTAGTTCGGATACGGCGGGGCCGGATCGCAGCACACATACCACCAGAACTCCTCGCCCTTTGCCAGCTTCGCGAACAGGCGCTCCTTGTTCTCATTGAAATACCAGATGTTGGGGCACCAGATGTTGATGAGGCCGTCGGCCAGTTCGTGCAGCGTCTTGCCGCCGGTATCGAAACTGGGGTCGCGATAGTAGGGAATCGTGATGCGCAGCTTGGGATCAATGGAATGGATTTTCGTGCAGACCTCGACCAGGCGCTTGTAATGCGGCTCGGTGTAGGGTTCATCCACGGGATAAAAATAGGCCTTATCCAGCAGGCCGCGGCGGCGCAGCGATTGGACCGATTTGCGCATCTCCTCCACATCATCGTTGTAAGGAATCAAAAACCCCGTCACGCGCGGATCCCGGATATAGCGCTCCGCCTCCGGCGCGGTGACCGCGGGGGGCAGCCAGTACGCGGATATCCAGCGATCGAGCAGGAAGTTGTAATACCTGGCGTAGAGTTGCTCCGCCGCTTCGCTGCCCTTCAAAACACCGTGCTGCCGTGGCAGCAGATTCCGGCTGATGCCAAACGCCGTTTTGTGGCTCGGCGTTTCCGGCAGGGTGAAGTTCCACACTTTGAGGCGGATCGGGATGCGCTGCTTCGCCGCGTTGGCGGGTTTGACCACCAGCTTGCCGGAATAAACCCCCGGCCGCGTGTCCCGGGGGATGATGAGGGTGATCCAGATCGGCTGATTCGAGTGCGCCGCCACCTCAAAGGGCGTCGCCGGCGGCAGCGCATCCGGGACGATCTTCTTGAGGTTGGGCAGGTTGATATAAACCACCTTGCTCAGTTCTATTTGGGTGATGGCCCCGCCGGGGCCGGTGAGCGGCTCCAGGCTGACGCGCACGTCCTTGAGCGGCTCGCTGCCGGCCGAAATCACGACCTGCCCGGCCTCGCTTTCCCCTTTGGCGGCATACAGGGCGACGCGGTCCCATGCGTTCGTGGGCCGGGCTTGATCTTGCAGAACCTTGGTCAGCGGGCTGACCGCCCAAAGCTGGTAGGACGGCTTCCGGGCCAGGGCGCTGGGCGCCAGGCCGATGACCGCCGCCCCGGCGAGGAACACCAGGGCTTTCCACAAACTGCGCTTTCGTTCGCTTCGATAGTTGATCCAGTCGTGCATATTAAAATGGCTGTCCCGGCGGCTTTAGCTTCCCGCATTCCGGGCGCAACTCCGTTGCCGCCGGAACGCTCACTTCGCCGGCCGCGGGGCCCGGGCGGTTTCCGGTTGCCCAATCATTGAGCCGGACGATGCGCGCGACCCCGGGCGCGCAGGGGCCTGCGCTCCCCGGCCGGCGGCCGGGCGGAGCGGGGCAAGCGCTCCCGGGTCACTCGTTGCGCTTTAAGACCACCAGCCAGGCGGTGGCGTTGGGGGAATTGCCGCCCAGGACCAGCAAGTCTCCTTTCGGGAGGGCTTGCCGCCGCTTCATCACTTCTTTGCCCTGGCCGATGAGCAGAACCTCCACCTCGGCGGAGGCAAGCTGACGGAGCTTGACCTGGCATTTGTCGCTCAGCGTGACCTCCCGGGACGCGCCCGGCGCCACCTGGAAGTCCACCCGCTTGACTTCATACCAATGCGCCCACTTGAGCGGCAGGGATTTGAGCTTTTGCCGGATGTCGGGATTGACCGGCTGGTAATTCCTGTCCGCCGGCGGGTTGCGGTCATTGGTGCCCCAGAGAAGATAGGCCTGCAGTTTCATGTCGGCGGGCGGCGCGCCAAACCCGGCGCTGGCCAGCAGCGCCAGCGCCAGCGAAACCCAAACCCAGGGAGCCACGATCATCGGTCTTGCTCGCATTAACTGCGGAATTGTAGCCATCTCCTCGCGCGGCGCAATCTAGTTGTCGGCGGGATACGAAAACCACACCAGCGTGGTGCCGGCGGAATAATCGCAGTAGGTGAACGCCCCGGCGTCGGCCAGCGCCATCTCGACCTCCGCCCCGCCCCCCCGCGTCGGCGCCCCGCCCGGGCGGATCAGCACCGCGCCAGCCAGAACCAGCAAAGCCGCCGCGGTGGCGGGAATCAGGAACCGGCGAAGCCCGGCCAGGATCGCGGCCCCCCGCGGAGCGGACGCCGGCGCCGGCGCCGCGCGCCGGGCAATCTCCCGCTCAATCTTCGACCAGAAAAACTCGCGCGATTCCGGCAGCCGCAGGTCCGCCTCGAAGCCGGCCAGGGCGCGGCGGGTTTGGCGCAATTCCTCGGCCAGCGCCGACGCTTCCGGCTCCCGGGCCACCCAATCCGCCACCGCGCGCGCCTCGGCTTCGGGCAGCTCGCCGTCCAGCCAGGCTTGCAATTTCAGTTGTGCCGCCAGGTCCATCAGGTTGTATCCGGTTTCTTCAAATCCGTCAGCAGCGCGGCCAGTTTTCGGCGTGCGTAAAACAGCCGCGACATGACCGTGCCGATCGAGCAGCCCATCGTCCGCGCGATCTCTTTATAGTCCATTTCTTCAAATTCATTCAATATCAGCACCGTGCGATGCTCGTGCGACAACTGGCCCAGCGCCTGGTCAATTCGCTGGCGCAGCTCGGCGCGCTCCAGCCCGGCGGTGGGATTGGGCGCCACCACCGGCATCTGCCGCTCAACCCCGCCCGACTCTTCCGCGAGCGCCTCGAGCGACTCGACCCGCTGCCGCTTTTGCCGCCGCAGCGCATCCAGGCAAAGGTTGATGACGATCCGGGTCAGCCAGGTGCCAAACCCCGCATCGCCCTGGAACTGGCCCAACCGCTGCCAGCCCTTGACCCACGCTTCTTGCGCCAAATCCAGCGCTTCCTGTTCATGGCGCATCATGCTGTAGGCGCGCGCGTAAATCTTGTCGCGGTGCCGCGCCACCAATTCCTCGAACGCCGCCAGGTCGCCCTGCTGCGCCATCCGCACCAGCGCCCGCTCTTCGGCGGAGGAATAGTCTTTGACAGTCATGCATTCGACGCCCGGGAGGCGCCCCGTATTCAACCCGCGCTACAATTTTCCCTTGGTGGTGGGCAACTGCCCCGCCATCCGCGGGTCCCGCCGGCAGGCCGCGTCCACCGCCTTGGCGAAGGCCTTGAACAGGGCCTCGACGATGTGGTGCGGCTCATCGCCGTAAAGCAGCTCCAGGTGCAGGTTGCAGCGGGCTTCGTTGGTGAAGCCCTGGAAAAACTCGCGCGCCAGGCCGAACCGGAACGCGCTGGACATGTCCTGCTCCCGCTCCGCCCGGGTGACGCGCTTGTAGGCCAGGGCCGCCATTCCCCGCCAGACCAGGCAGGGCCGCCCGCCAAAATCAATCACGCACCGCGCCAGGCACTCGTCCATCGGGATATACGCCTCGCCGGTAAACGGATTGCGCGGATCGAACCCGGTCCCGTAGCGGCGAATGCCCTTCTTGTCCCCCAGGGCCAGGACAAACGCCTGCCCCAGCGCCAGGCCGCAATCCTCCACCGTATGATGCGCGTCCACCTCCAGGTCCCCCTGCCCGCGCAGCTTCAAGTCCACCACCGCATGCCGGGCGAACAACGTCAGCATGTGGTCGAAAAACGGTATGCCGGTGTGGATGACGGACCGTCCGGTTCCGTCAATATTCAACTCGATGGCAATCCGCGTCTCGTTCGTGGCGCGGCGGATATGGGCCCGTCGGGATTTCATCTGGGCCTCATTTAACCAAAAGCCGCCCGCCCATACCAAGCCCAAACCGCCGGCGCGCGCCGCCGGGCGCCGCCGCTCATCCCCGGCCCGGCCCGCCGCGCCCCCGCTCAAGCCGTCTGCAATTCGCGGACGAGGAATGGCGCAAACTCATCATGCAGGTGCGGCGGGATGCGGGCTTTAAAGCGGGCGGTCTGGCCGTTGTAATCCCGCTCGACCACCTGCCCCACCTCATGCAGCCGCGCAATGACGCCCGCCTGCTCGTGCGGCACGGAAAGCTCCATGAACTCGCGGAGCGGGCGCAACTGGCTGCTCAACTCCGCCAGCAGGGCGGGAATCCCCTCGCCCGTCACCGCCGAAATGGCCGCCGCGTGCGGATACCGCTCCTGGAAACCGGCCAGCACCTCCGGGCGCTCCGCGAGCTGGTCCAGCTTGTTCAGCGCCATCACCGTCGGCTTGCCGTCGGCGCCGATTTCCCGCAGCACCGCGTTCACCGCCTGGATCTGCGCCTCGGCGTCCGGGTGGCTGGCATCCACCACATGCAGCAGCAAGTCCGCCTGGACCACCTCCTCGAGCGTCGCCTTGAAGGCCGCCACCAGCCCGTGCGGCAGCTTGCGAATGAACCCGACCGTATCCGTCACCAGCACGTTCTGATTCGTCGGCAGCCGCAGCCGCCGCGTGGTGGGATCCAGCGTGGCGAACAACTTGTCCTCCGTCAGCACCGTCGCGCCGGTCAGGGCGTTGAGCAGGGTGGACTTGCCCGCGTTGGTATAGCCCACAATCGAGGCCAGCGCCCAATGGTTGCGCTGGCGCTGGTTGCGCTGGAGCGAACGCTGGCGGCGCACCACTTCCAGCTCGCGCGCCAGCCGGGCGATGCGGTCCTGCACCCGCCGGCGGTCGGTCTCCAACTGCGTCTCGCCCTCGCCGCCGCGCATGCCGATGCCGCCCTTCTGCCGCGACAAGTGACCCCAAAACCGCGTCAGCCGCGGCAGCAAATGCCGCAGTTGCGCCAGCTCGATCTGGAGCTTGCCCTCGCGCGTGCGCGCGCGCGCGGCAAAGATATCCAGGATGAGCGCCGTGCGATCCAGAATCTTGCAGCCAAAGACCCGCTCCAAATTGCGGCTTTGCGCCGGGGTCAGCTCATCGTCGAAAATAACGGTATCCACCTCCGCCTGCTGGCAGTAGCGGGCGAACTCCTCCGCCTTGCCCTTGCCGATATACGTCGCCGCGCACGGAGCCGCCACCTTTTGCAAACCATCCCCCACCACGCTGCCCCCGGCGGTGGCAGCCAGCTCGGCCAGCTCCTTGAGCGAATCGTCCACCTCGGCCCCTCGCCGCGATTTCAGCTCCACCCCGATGAGGAAAACTCTTTCCGTCCGGTGGTTCCTGTTCTCGACCAGTGCTTTCAACTCAGCGCGTCTGCCGCATTCGCTCGCTTTCCATCTGTTATCGGGGGAAACATACCACGTCCGGGCGCGGTAGCAAAGCACCAAAGAGCGGCAAATCCCGCCCATTCCCCCATTCCGGCCCAGACTCGCATCCAAACCCGTCCCACCCGCCCCGGCCAGCCTGACGCTCCTATTAGGCCGTGTACAACGGGTGTACAACGGAGGCTCAAAGGGAGCTCATGCTTGTTTTCCGTGTTCTCCTGCCGCGCTCCCGATGTACTCCCCTTGTACATGGCTTGAAAGGATGGGGAAGGAACGGCCTCGCGGGCGGTGGTGGAAGCTGGGGCGGTGGCGGGCTTCAATTTTTTAACCGCTGCCGTTTCAGCGGTTTGCTGAGATTTCAAGGTTGGCGGTGGCGGAACGATGGCGTTGTGAACCCGGCTTTGGCCTTTCCAGGCGTTCCGGGGCTGACCCACGGCGATAAACACCTTCCGCCCCGGGACGCTGATCGTCTTCGACCGCTTTCACGTGATGAAGCTGATGTTGGAGAAAGCCCTGGAAATGAATATGGGTGAGGCCAGGGCATAGGGGATGGCATTTTTACTGCTGTCAGGACTTGTCGCGACGTATGTGTCCTGATAGGCTATCCGTAATTCGCAGTAGATGAGTGACCGGGCTTTCTTTCGCCGGCAGTTCTGGCTGGTGGCTGTTCTTCTGGCTGGCACGGGCTTGCAGCCGGTCTCCGGAACCCATGCCCCGCGCGGCGAATACGCGGAGACGCATCTGCTGGTGAAACTCAAAGCGGAGAAACTCCCACTCCTGTCCACTCAATCTGAGACGGAGGCGCTGACCACACTGGCGGCCGGGCTTGGGCTGCCGTCGGAGGCGCGGCTGGAGGAACCGCCCGTGAGACGGCTCTTGCGTTCGCGTTCGCGCCGCGGCGCGGGCCCCGGGGCGGAGGCGCCCGTGGATGTGAGCCGCTTTCTCCGGCTGCATTTGCCACCGGGGATGCGGGTCACCAACGCGCTGCAGCAGTTGAGCCGGCATGGCTGGGTCGAGTATGCGGAGCCGGATGGCATCGGAACGGGAGGGGTCATCCCGAGCGACCCGGATATTCTGCGGCAGTGGCATCATACCAACAGCGTGAAACCAACGGCCAATATCCACACCTGGCAGGCCTGGAACATTACGCAAGGCTCGCCCGCAGTGATTGTGGCCATGCTGGACACGGGGTTAAACGGCGATCAACCCGAGTTTGCCGGCCGGGTGGTTCCCGGTTATCGCTTCACCAACCCGGCTTGCAATACCGACACGGCGGATGATCACGGCCACGGAACCATGGCGGCGGGGATTCTGTGCGCCAGCGCCAACAACGGGGCGCTGGGGGCGGGGGTGGATTGGCATTGCCGGGTGATGCCCATCAAGGTGCTCGACCGGAATAACAGTGGTTATTACTCCGATTGGGCCCAGGGAATTGATTACGCGGTGGCGCAGGGCGCGAAGGTGATCAACCTCTCCGCCGGCGGCGCCAGCAGCAGCATAACCCTGTCGAACGCCATCGCCAGGGCCATCGCGCAGGGAGTCATCTTTGTCACCATCGCCCACAATGACGGGACGAATGCCATCCGTTTTCCGGGCAACCTGCCGATCTGCATCACGGTCGGCGCCACGGATCGGAACGATGTGCGGGCCGGCTTCAGCAACTATGGGCCGGAAATAGACCTGGTCGCGCCGGGGGTGAGCATCACCTCGGTGAGCCGCAGCGGGACCCTGGCCACCTGGTCGGGCACTTCGTTTGCCGCGCCCCAGGTGGCGGGCGTCTGCTCGCTGCTGGCGGCGGTGCGGCCGGGCCTGACGCAGAGCGAGGCGCGCGCCCTGCTGCGCGCCGGGGCCGACGACCAGGTTGGCGACGCGGCGGACACGCCGGGTTTTGACCCGTATTACGGCTGGGGACGGCTTAATGCGGGGAACACGCTGCTGCTGGCCCAGACGCGGATTGATTCGATCTGGCGCCTGCCGAATGGCCAGGTTGTCCTTTCCTGGCCCAGCCCGCCCAACGCCGGCAGCCGCCAGCCTTATCGCATTCGCGCCAAGTCCTCCCTCACCGGCGCCTGGATGCAGCAGACCTCGCCGTTTGGCTTTGGTTACTCTACGAACCGGACTTACTGGACGAATACCAATACGAAGGCCAGCGTCGGGTTCTTTGAGGTGAAGGTCAATTTCCCCTGAGGCGGCGTTTGCCGCGGCGCGCGCGGGAATCGCCGGAAGCCTCTGCCCGGGCGCCGCGTCCGGACCCCGCGGCGGGAGCGCCCGGGCGGTTCCCCGGCGGCCGCGGCGGGGCGTGCCCTTGACACCCCTTTGCCACCTGTTAGAGTGGCGCGCGTGGGTGAACCGAACAGTGCATTTTCGGCCCGCCTCGCCGCGGCGAGGAAGGGCGCCCCATCCCCACAGCCAGTGCGATGAACCGGAAAATAGCTATTGGCGCGGATCACGGCGGGTTTGAACTGAAAGCCCGGCTCCTGGCCTGGCTGCGCGACCGCGGCTACGAAACCCAGGATTGCGGAACGCACAGCAAGGACGCCGCGGACTACCCGCGCATCGCCTACACCGTGGCGCGGCTGGTGGCGGCCGGCCAATGCGACCGCGGCATTATGATTGACGGCGCGGGCATCGGCTCGGCGATGACCGCCAACAAGGTGCCCGGCGTGCGGGCGGCCGCCTGTTATAACGTCGCCCTCGCCCGAAACAGCCGCGAGCATAACGACGCCAACGTGCTGACGCTGGGGGCGGGCCAGACGGATTTCGAGCAGGCCCAGGCCATCGTCGAAGCGTTCCTGTCGGCGGAATGCGTGGAAGAGCGGCACCGCCGGCGGGTCGAGCTCATCAATGCCGTCCCGGCCGGCGCGCTGGAAGTGGGGCCGCACCAGGCGGCGCTGCTGGCCGGAGTCGGCGCGCCCCGCCCGGCGCCCGCGGCGGCGGACGTGGAAAAGCTCGCCCAGCGCGTCCGGGAACTGCTGTCCGCCCGGGGCGAGCCCGCCGCCGCGCCCCCCGCCCCGCCGCCGCTGAATATCCCGCCGCTGATTGACCACACCATCCTGCGGCCGGATACCACCCGGGCCGACATCGAGCAGCTCTGCCGCGAGGCGCGCCAATACCAGTTCTACTCGGTTTGCGTCAACCCCACCTGGGTCGCGCTCGCCCGCCAGCTCCTGGACGGCTCGGGTGTAAAGGTTTGCTGCGTGGTTGGCTTTCCGCTGGGCGCGCAGCCGCCGGAGACCAAGGCGATGGAAGCCCGCGCCGCCATCCGGCAGGGCGCCCGGGAGATTGACATGGTCCTCAACGTCGGCGCGCTCAAGAGCGGCGACGACGCGCTGGTGCTCCGCGACATCCGCGCCGTGGTGGAAGCCTGCCGGGACGGCAGCGCCCGGTGCAAAGTGATCCTGGAAACGGCGCTGCTGAACCACCCGGAAAAGGTGCGCGCCTGCGAGCTGGCCATCCAGGCCCGGGCGGACTTTGTGAAGACCTCGACCGGGTTCAGCTCCGGCGGGGCGACGGTGGAGGACGTGGCGTTGATGAGCCGGATCGTGCGCGCCAAAGGGCTGGGGGTGAAAGCCTCCGGGGGAATCCGCACGCTGGCGGATTTGCGCCGCATGGTGCAGGCCGGCGCCACCCGCATCGGCACCAGCAGCGGCCTCAAAATCCTGCAGGAGGCCGCCGGCGAAGCCGTCCCGGGCGGGGGAGAAACCTACTAGGCAGGAAAGGACAACCTCTCATTATGGCCGACCTTCGTTCTTACATTTTTCTGGACCGCCTCCAACCGCAGGTGGCGTCGTTTTTGGCGACCGTCTCGCAGGGGTTCCTGCCCATTGCCGGGCAGGCCTCGCTGCTGGTCGAGATTTCCCCCGGCATGGAAATCAACTTCGTCACCGACGTGGCGCTCAAGTGCACGAAGGTCACGCCCGGCATGCAGATCATCGAGCGCCTCTACGGCCTGCTGGAAATCCATTCCGAGTCGCAGGCGGACGTCCGCTCCGCCGGCGCGGCCATCCTGGCGGCGCTCGGGCTGAAGGAGGAGGACCGCTATAAACCGGCCATCTACAGCCGCAGCACCATCCGCCAGATAGACGATCACCACACGATGCTCATCAACCGCACCCGGCACGGCAACATGATCCTGCCGGGGCAGAGCCTCTTCACGATGGAGGTCGCCCCCGCGGCCTATGCCGCCTTTGCCGCCAACGAGGCCGAGAAAACCGCCGAGATCAACATCCTGGAGATTCGCCCCTTCGGCAGCTTCGGCCGGCTTTACCTGGGCGGCGAGGAGAAGGACATTGACGTGGCGGCCCAGGCCGCCGAGGCCGCCATCCACAGCCTTGCCGGCCGGCCGATGACGGGCGGCGGCGGCGCCTGATTCACTTTGCGAAACCCTCACTCATAACCAGACAACATAAGGAGACTCATATATGGCAGAAGCATTAGGCTTGCTGGAAACACGGTCCTTCGCCGCCATGGTGGAAGGCGCGGACGCAATGGTCAAAGCCGCCAAGGTTGACCTCGTCAGCTTCGAGAAAACCGGCGGGGGCTACGTCACCGCCGTCATCCGCGGCGATGTGGCCGCCGTCAAGGCCGCCACCGACGCCGGGCGCCTCGCCGCCAGCCGCGTTGGCGAAATGGTGGCCGTGCACGTCATCCCGCGCCCGCACGCGAATGTGGACGAGGTGCTGCCGCTGGGCCGCGGCGCCAAGGCGATCAAAAAGTAACCCGCCTTCCGGGCCGGACCGGGCCGCGGCCCGCGCCGGCCGGAAGCGCCGCCCCGCCGCCCGGGCGGGGCCCGGACTGAAACTATGACGCTTGGAAAAGTAGTCGGCACGGTCGTTGCCACCCGCAAAGAAGCCACCCTGGACGGCCTGAAGTTCATGGTCGTCCGGGCGGTGGATCCCGAAGGCCGGGAAACCGGCGGCCATGTCGTGGCGGCGGATGCCGTGGGCGCCGGCCCCGGCGAGATGGTTTTGATTGCGACCGGCAGTTCGGCGCGCCAGACCGTGGCGACGCAGAACCGCCCCTGCGACGCCGTCATCATGGCCATTGTGGATAGCTGGGAGATCGGCGGGGTGGACAAGTACCGAAAGGACTAGCGCCCGTGGGCGGCCTCAGCGACCAGGAAATCGAGGCCATTGCCCGGCAGATCGTCGCCGGACTCGCCGGCGACGGCCCGCCCCGGCCGGACCGCCCCGCCCGCCCTTCCGTGGCGGGGGAGCTGGGCGTCTTTGACCATCTCGACGCGGCGGTGCGCGCGGCCCGGGATGCGTTTATCCAGTTGAGCGGCCTGGGCCTGCAAAAGCGCAATGTTCTGCTCGCCGCCATGCGCGACGCGATGCGCGAGCATGGCCGCGCGCTGGCCCGCGAGGCGCACGAGGAAACCGGGCTGGGCCGCTACGAAGACAAGGTGCTCAAGAACCAGCTCGTCACCGAAAAGACCCCGGGCACCGAGGATCTTCAGCCGCAGACCGTCACCGGCGACCACGGCCTCACCCTCACCGAGCCGGCCCCCTACGGCGTCATTGGCGCCATCACCCCGACCACCAACCCCACCTCCACCATCATCAACAACGCCCTGGGGATGATTGCGGCGGGCAACGCCGTTGTGTTCAACGTCCACCCCAATGCGCGGCGCGTCTCCTGCCACACCGTCGCGCTGCTCAACAAGGCCATCCTCGCCGCGGGCGGGCCGCGCCATCTCATCACCTGCCTGGCCACTCCGACCCTCGAGAGCGCGCAAGCCCTGATGCGGCACCCCGGCATCCGGCTGGTGGTGGTGACCGGCGGCGGCGGCGTGGTCAAAGCGGCGATGGAATCGGGCAAGCGCGCCATCTGCGCCGGGCCGGGCAACCCGCCGGTCGTGGTGGATGAAACCGCCAACCTCGACCAGGCGGCGCGCGACATCGTCTTCGGCGCCTCGTTTGACAACAACATCATCTGCGCCGACGAAAAGGCGTGCCTGGTGGCCGCCCCGGTGGCCGACAAACTCATCCAGGGACTGATTTACCACGGCGCGGCCCTGGTCTGGAAAGACCAGTTGCCGGCACTGGAAAAGGTCATCTTCCGGAAGACGCGGGGCCCGCGCGCCGAAGCCGAGATGGAGCGCGCGCTGGTGGGCCAGGACGCCAGCGTGATCCTGCGGAAGGCCGGCATTGCGTGCGCCGACACGGTGCGGCTGGGCATCGTCGAGGTGGGGCCCGATCACCCGCTGCTGTGGACGGAGCAGATGATGCCGATCCTGCCCCTCACGCGCGTGCGCGACGCCGACGAGGGGATTGACCTGGCCATCGCCCTGGAGCATCCGCGCCGCCATACCTTCGTCATGCACTCCGACAACCTCTCGCACCTCAGCCGCATGGCGCGCGAGTGCGACGCCAGCATCTTCGTCAAGAACGGCCCCGCCCTGGCCGGGCTGGGCTGGCAGGGCGAAGGCCATACCTCGTTCACCATCGCCAGCCCCACCGGCGAAGGCATGACCAGCCCGCGCAGTTTCTCGCGCTGGCGCCGCTGCGCGCTGGTGGGCGCCTTCCGGATCGTCTGATGAAGAAGCATCCCGCCCTCGCCCTCATCGAGTTCAGCAGCCTGGCCGACGGCCTCTATTGCACCGACGCCGTGCTGAAAAAGGCGCCCATTGCCATGCTCAAATCCGGCACCGTCAGCCGCGGGCGCTACCTCGTCATCCTGGGCGGCTCGACCGCCGCGGTCGAGGAGTCGCTCCACGCCGCGCTCGCCGCCGCCCCGGCCAGCCTGCTGGACCACGCCTTCCTGCCGGATGCGCACGACCAGGTGCATGACGCCCTCCTCGGCCTGCGCCAGCCCGTCATCCCGGACGCGCTGGCCATGCTCGAAACGGACACCGTGGCGGCAAACGTCCGCGCCGCCGAACAGGCGCTCAAGGGCGCCCGGGTGCGGCTGACGGAACTGCGCCTCGCCGAATACGAGATGTCCGGCAAGGCCCTCAGCCTCTTCAACGGCGCCTTGCATGAAATCGAGGCCGCCATGGAGCTGGCCGGCGCCTTCCTGCGCGGACGGAAGGAATATATCCGGCACCGCATCGTCGCCCGCCCGCACGAGGCGCTGCTGCGGCAGCTTGACCGCGGCACCCGGTTCGCCGAAGCCCAACCGCTGGCGCTCGAGGGCGAGGAGGTCTCCTGATGCTGCTGGGCAGGGTCATCGGCACGCTCACCCCGGGCGTCGTTTACCCGGGCCTCGCCGGCGTGCCCCTGCTGTGGGTCCAGCCGCTCGACCCGCACGGCCGCCCCCGGGGGGAGCCGCTCGTCGCCTGCGACGCCACCCGCGCCGCCGGCCCCGGCGAGCTGATCTACTACGAAGGCGGCCGCGAAGCCGCCCTGGCGCTCGAAATATCATTCGTCCCCGTGGATCACACCATTGTGGGCATCGTGGACGACCTCCATCTTCCGGCATGATCATCGGCACCGTCAGGGGAGAAATCGTCTCGACGATCAACCACCCGTTCTACACCGGCCGGAAACTGCTGGTGGTCGAGAAGGAAGACCCGGCCGGCCGGCCCGGCGGCTACCTCATCGCCATTGACGGCGGCGTCAGCGCCGGGGTCGGCGAACGCGTGCTGGTGATTGATGAAGGCGGCTCCGCCCGCCAGATCCTCGGCGATTCCGAGGCCCCCCTCCGCTCGATCATTGTCGGCGTCATTGACCGCATAGACCTGGCGGCAGACTCCCATGCAAGCCCTCCGCCGCGCGGTCATTGACGTCGGCACCAACTCCGTAAAGCTTCTGGTGGCCGACCTGGCGGGCCCGGAGATTCGGCGGGTTTGCGAGGAGAGCCGGCAAACCCGCCTGGGGCGCGGCTTTTACGCGACGCACCGCCTGCGGGCCGACGCCATCGCCGCCACCACCGCCGCCGTGGCCGCGTTCGCGGCCCGGGCCCGGAAAGCGGGGGCGGCTTCAATTCGCGTGATTGCCACCAGCGCCGCGCGCGAGGCGGTCAACCGCGCGGAACTCCTGGCGGCCATCGCGCAAGCCACCGGGCTGCGGGTGGAAGTCATCTCGGGCGACCAGGAGGCGGATTGGGGGTTTGCGGGAGTGAGCACGGATCCGCAGCTTGGCTCGGCGCCCGTGCTCATCCTGGATGTCGGCGGGGGCAGCGCTCAATTCATCTTCGGGGCGGGGGGAAAACGGTTTTACCGCCAGAGCTTCGCGCTGGGGGCGGTGCGGCTGCGGGAGACGCTGCCGTGCCACGAACCGCCCCGGGCGGAGGAACTGGCGGCCACCCGCCGGTGGCTCCAGCGCTTTTTGCAGGCCGAAGTGATGCCCCCGCTGGCCGCCGCCCGGGCGGCGCGGCGGGATGAAACCGCCGGCGCGGTGCAATTAGTGGGGGTCGGCGGAACGGCGAGCGTGCTGGGAGGAATGGAGGCGGAACTGGCCACGTTTGATCCCGCGCGGCTGGAGGCGACGCGCCTGAGCGCCGCGCGGGTGACCTGGCACGTGGAGCGCCTCTGGGGGCTGCCGCTGCCGCAACGCCGCCAAATCATCGGCCTGCCGCCGAACCGCGCCGACATCATCCTGATGGGCGCGGCCATTTTCGAGGCGGTCATGCAGGCGGGCGGCTTCGGCGAACTGCGCCTCAGCACCCGCAGCCTGCGCTTCGCCGCGCTGCGCCCGGACCCCGCGCCGGCGGCTTGAGCGGCCAACGCCCGGCGGCGGCGCGGGGGCGCGCGTTACTTCGACTCGATGCCGAGCTTCCGCAGGAACGGCGCGAGGGAGGGTTTGCGGCCCAGGAACTTCTCGATGGACACGTTCACATCCCGGGAGTTGCCCGGCTCATAGATTTCCGTGCGCAGGCGGCGTCCGGCGGTGGTATCGAAGTAGCCCTTGGGCGCGTGCTCGAAGACCGTCGCCATATCCGCCGCGATGGCATCCGCCCAGGCGTAGCCATAATACCCGGCGTCATAGCCCATGAGATGCCCGAAGTAGGCCACAAATGCGGTGTCCGGCATCATGGGCAGAAAGACATCGCTCAGCACCTGGTTGGCCAGCGTCAGGGTTTGCGCGGCGTTGCCGGCGCGGATTTGCGTGTGCAGGGTCAGGTCGGTCAAACCGAACGAAAGCTGGCGGCGGTAGCGGGTGGCCTCGGTGGCGAGCTTGGCTTCCCGGAGCTTGGCCAGGATGTCCGCCGGTATTTTTTTCTCCGGGTCGCGGTAGTCGGCCGCGAAGCTATCCAGCACTTTTTTGTCCCAGACCCAGTTTTCCAGCATTTGCGACGGGGCCTCGACGAAGTCGCCGGGCACGCTGGTCCCCGCGAAGCGGCTATACTGGGCGCGGGTCAGGATCGAGTGCATGGCATGGCCGAACTCGTGGAAAATGGTCTCCACATCACTGTGGGACAGCAGCGAGGGCTTGTCCGGGGCCGGCGACGGAAAATTGCAAATCAGCGCCACGGTGGGCCGCTGGTATTTCCCCGACGCCAGCCGTTTTCCGCCCACGAGATGGAACTGGGCGAAGTGATGGTATTTGCCTTCGCGGGGGAACATGTCCAGGTAGAATAACCCCAGCGGTTCGCCGCTTTGGGCGTCCGCGACGGCGTAAAGCTGCAGGTCGCCAATCCATTTTTGCGGCGGCTCGACCGGCTCGAACCGCAGGCCAAAGATGCTCTGGTAGATGCGGAACATGCCGTCCAGCACCCGCTGGTAAGGGAAATAAACGCGCAGTTGCTCGGCGTCCACGTTATACTTTTCCTTCTTGAGCTGGTTGCTGAGGTAGCGCCAGTCCCAGAGGTTGACGCGCGCGTTGGGGTCGCCGGTTTCCTTGATCTTGAGGCGGCGGAACTCCGCCAGCTCCGCGTCGAACTTGGGCTGCAGACCGGCCTTGAGTTTCTCCAGAAAGTCCATGGCCGTGGCCGCGTTGGTGGCCATTTTGACTTCAATCCGGTAATCCGCCCAGGACGGGTAGCCGAGCTGGCGGGCGATGTTATCCCGCAGCGGCAGGATCTTTTCCAGCAGCGGCAGGTTGCTCTCGCGGGCGAGATTATCGCGCTCGAACTGGAGCCGTTTGCGGGTTTCCTCACGGCGGGCGTTGTCCATCACGCTCAGGAGGTGCCAGGTGACGTTGGCCTTGACGGTGTATTCATCCGCGCCGGTTTTGGCTTGCGCCAGAAAGCTTTCCGGAACGCCCTCCAGCTCGGCCCGGGTGAACTTCACGTCCTTCTGCGCCCGGGTGATGTTGGACTCGTAGTCGGTCATCAGGCGCGTCAGCTCTTTGCGCAGCCGTTCCACCTCGTCGCGCTGGGGCTTGGGCAGGTCCAGGCCGGCGCGGCGGTAATCGCGCATCGTCTCGAACAGCAGCTTGGCCGCCTCGCCCTCCAGCTTCGGCTGGCGATGGGCGTAAGCCTTGATCGCCTGATAGACATCCTCGCGATAATCCAGCCCGACGGCCCACTCCTGCAATTCCTTGAGCGCGTCGGTGGCGGCTTCGCGCAGGGCGGCGTTGGTGCTGGTTTCCTTGATCAATCCAAACCGGTCGCCGGTGAGGTTGATCTCGTAGCCGATATCGTCCAGGGCGCGCACGGTGTTTTCAAAGGTGACCTCGCCGGGCTTCAGGCGGCCAAGCTGGTCCAGGGCGGCGTTGCCGCGGGCGATGGTTTCCCGCAGGTTCAGGCGGATTTGATCGGGCGTCGTCTCGAATTGCGGCAGGGTGATGACCGCGTTAAAGGCCGCGGCGCGCTCGCGAAACTCCTTCAACCGATCCGCCGGTGGGGTCGGCTCGGCCATGCCAACGCATACAATCAGCAGGCCGGGCAACAGCAGCAACGAAAGCATTTGATAAGGCATACGGCGCGCAACCTAATGCCAGAACGCGCAGATGCAAGTGGAAACCGGCGCCGCCCGAACCCGAACCTTGGGCCTATTGGCATCAGCGCTTGAGTTCCTGCGGTTGAGGGAGAAACGATGTTGCCAAACCCAAGCCGCTTTTCGGGCTCAGGAGGCGGGGATAAAAGCGTCTATCGCTTCAAGACGGCCGCCCGGCCTTGCGGACAACGCAAGCCGTCGCCTTGCAGCGACCTCCGCCCAGGAGGGGAAATATCCCTGCCAGCCGTGGCTCCCTCCCGCCTAAAAACCAAGGCACGCGACAACACCCAGCCGCTCGTCCCGGCTTTGCCGAACGTTCGCGTCCACTCCCTCCCGCCTTGGAACCTCGTTTTACATCATCCGCAGGTCGTCCATCCCTCCTTTCCGGCTCAGGCCCGCGCCCAAACCCGCCCCATCCGCCCCAGCCAGCCTAATGCTCCCATTAGGCCGTGTACAACGGGTGTACAAAGGAGGCTCAAAGGGGACTCATGCTTATTTTCCGTGTACTCCTGCCGGGCTTCCGATGTACTCCCCTTGTACATAGCTTGAAAGGACGGAGAAGGAACGGTCTTGTGGGCGGCGGTGGATGCCGGGGTGGCGGCGGGCTTCGATTTCTTAACCTTTGCCGTTTCAGCCGCTTGCTGAGATTTCAACATCGGCGGCGGCGGGACGATGGCGTTGTGAACCCGGCTTTGGCCTTTCCAGCCGTTCCGGGTCTGAACCACGGCGATAAATACCTTCTGCCCTGGGGCGGGCCGCCCAAACCGGGCGGTATAGAGGTCTGTGATGTCGCTTTGCCCGTTTTGACTTGGACCCAACAGGCCCAGGTAATAGGCACGGCGGGGTTTCATCCGGCCCGCGCTGCAGGGTGGCTGCCCAAAGACCATGATGTCTTCATGGGCCTCCCCGACATTCAGCCGCAGCCGAACTCCGTCTTCCGCGTCATTAACGATCTCCAGCCCGGTGACGGGATTGGGGCCGAAGACCACCGGGGCGGGCGGTTCCTCCACCGGCGCCAGACCCAGCCCCCGCAGGGTGCTGTTGATCTGGACGCAAAACTGTTGCCCACTTAAGTGCGAATACTGCCCCATCCAGGGCCGGCTGGGGACGTGCAATGCTGCGGCGTTCCAGCGCTCGCGCTGCGCTTCGCTGAGCTTGAGGCCCCACTCCCGTGAGGAGATCCCGAAATACGACCGTGCGGCCGCTTTGCGGTTAGAAGGCCGGTCCCGGGGAACGGTGCGCCGTCGGGCGCACACGCCGAAGGGGGATTGGTAGTAAGTTTCCGCGCCCAGACTGCCCGTGCGCGGAGATGTGAGTACTTTCATAATGTAGGTCCTCTCTATTGTTGTTCTAATTGTCTGTCTATTACGGGCCGGAGAGCGACTCCGCTTCCTGCCGTTCCCTGGGCTGGGAGTTCCAGCCGCCCCCACCCCAAGGGTCTGGGGGAAGGCTGGCGGGCGGGGTGCCTTCGCGCAAGGGCAATTTTGTGGGGTTGGCGGTGGCGGACGGGGCCATTTGTTATCGGCGTACAAGTCAATAGATTCAAGGCGGCGGAACCTGCCGACCCGGAAAACGGTGTTCATTTGCGCGTATTTATGGTTGTATGTGGCCGCAAATGGAATCGAACCAACCGCCACAGCTCGGGACTGCGGAGGAACCGCGGGGCAACCGGCGCCGCGCCGTGCTTATGGGGATAGCCCTGGTGGCGGCGACGCTGGTGGCGTTTGGGCCGATACTGCGGAATGGGTTTGTCAGCTACGATGACCGGGATTACGTCCTCGAGAATGCGCAGGTGCTGGGCGGCTTGAGTTGGGCGGGGGTGAAGTGGGCGTTCACGGCGGGCCATGCGGGCAACTGGCATCCGCTGACGTGGCTCTCGCATCAGTTGGATGTGCAGCTTTTTAAGCTGCAGGCGTGGGGGCATCACCTGACGAGCCTGCTGCTCCATGCCGCCAACGCGGTATTGTTGTTCCTGGTGCTGCGGCGGGCGACGCGGAGCGCGGCAGGAGGAATGAGCCCGGCCGCGCGCGACTGGCTGTGCGCGGGGGTGGCGGGGCTGTTTGCGTTGCATCCGCTGCGCGTGGAGTCGGTGGCCTGGGTGGCGGAGCGCAAGGACGTGTTGAGCGGGTTTTTCTTCATGCTGACGCTGGGAGCGTATGTGCGGTATGCCGAACGACGGCGGGAACAGGAAGGGGCGGGGCGGGAAACGGGCGGCGGGCGGCACGGGGGTTTTTCCGCGTTAGGTTGCTATCTTTTCGCCCTGGGTTTCTTTGCCCTGGGGCTGATGAGCAAGCCGATGCTGGTGACGGTGCCCTTCGTGCTGTTGCTGCTGGATTATTGGCCGCTGGGGCGGGGGCGGGGGCGCGAAAGCGGCGGGGCGGCGGAAGACCGGCCCGGCGGGCAGACCGAGGCGGCGGCGGCGGCGTCTCACCTCACGCCGCATCCGCTTTCTTCCCCCGGCGGGCTTTCCCGGCTTTTCCTGGAAAAGCTGCCCTTCTTTGCCCTGGCGGCGGCTTCGTGCGCGGCGACGGTGGTGGCGCAGCGGCCGGCGATGCAGCCGCTGTCGAACCTGGCGTTGGGGGCGCGGGTGAGCAATGCGCTGGTGGCGTATGCGCGTTACCTGGGGAAAACTTTTTGGCCGCTGAACCTGGCGACGCCGTATCCGCATCCGGGGCATTGGCCGCTGGGGTTGGTTTTGCTGGGATTGGTTTTGCTGGCGGGCGTGACGGGATTGGTGCTTTGGCAGCGGCGGCGGCATCCTTTTGGGGTGACCGGCTGGTTCTGGTTTTTGGGCATGTTGGTGCCGGTGATTGGGCTGGTGCAGGTGGGCGAGCAATCCCTGGCCGATCGCTACACCTACCTGCCAATGGTGGGCGTTCTCATCGTAGTGATCTGGGGCGTTTACGAGGCGGGACGGCGGAAAGCGGGGCGGTGGAGGGGGCTTAAACCGATGCTGGTTTGCCTGGCGGCGCTCGTGCTGTTGGGGTGTGTGCTGCGGACGCGCGACCAGTGTCGTTGCTGGCGCGGCAGCGAGCGCCTTTACCGCCATGCCCTGGCGGTCAGCCGCAACAATTTTATAGCCGCCTACAACCTGGGCGGATGGCTGGACGGTGAGGGGCGCACGGACGAGGCGTTGACGTACTACCGCAAGGCGGTGGAAATGCAGCCGCGCTATCCGGATCCGTTGAACAACATCGGGTGCATCCTGGCCGGGCGGAAGCAATTTGCCGAGGCCATCCCGTATTTCGAGGCGGCGCTGCGTTCCCGGCCGGATTATGTGCTGGCGCATGAGAACCTGGCCGCCGTCTGCCGCGAGTTGGGGAGGTTCCGCGAGGCCATCCCGCACCTGGAGGTGGTCGTCAAAGCCCGGCCGGAGGACACGGGCGTTTTGAACAGCCTGGCCAACGCGCTGGCCGGGGTGGGGCGGTTTGCCGAGGCGGTGCCGTATTACGAGGCTTCTTTGCGGGTCCGGCCCGAGCAAGTTGCGGCGCATTATGGGCTGGCCAATGCGCTGGTCAAACTGGGGCGGGCCGACGAAGCCGTGGCCCATTACCGGCAGGCGTTGCAGGCAAAGCCGGATTTCGCGCAGGCGCAGCATGACCTGGGCATTGCGCTGGCCCGGCAGGGACGGCTCGAGGAAGCGGTGCTGGCGATGCGGGAAGCGGCGCGCCTCGAGGCCGGCAACGCCACCTATCAAATCAATTTGGGACGGCTGCTGGCGGCGCGGCAGGAATGGAGTGAAGCCATTGCCTGCTATGAACGGGCCGTGCAACTCGCCCCCGGCAATGCCGACGCACAGTTTCATCTGGGCAAAGCGCTGGCGGCCCAGGGCCGGACCGAAGCGGCGATCAGCCATTTGCGCGAGGCGCTGCGGCTGCGGCCGGATCACGCCCCGGCCCGGCAGGCGCTCCAGGCACTGGGCGCGCCGCCTCCGCCATGAAAACCCCGGACGCGAGCCGGAAATGGCTGCTCTGCCTGCTGCTGGCGCTGGCAACCTGGCTGGCGTATTGGCCGGTCCTGCGCTGCGGGTTTGTGGACCTTGATGACCCGCTCTATGTCACCGAAAACTATCAAGTCCAGGCCGGGCTGAGCGGGAAAGGGCTGGCCTGGGCGTTTACCACGGGCCACGCGGCCAACTGGCATCCGCTGACGTGGCTCTCGCACCAGTTGGACGCGCAGCTTTTTGGGTTGCGGGCGTGGGGACATCATCTGACGAGCCTGCTGCTGCACACGGTTAACGCGATACTGCTGTTTCTGGTGTTGCGGCGGGCCGCGGGAAGCACGAACCGTGAAGAGGGGGAGGCCGGGTTTGAACCGCAAACCGCGCTTTGCGCCCTGGTGGCCGCGCTGTTCGCCTTGCATCCGGCGCATGTCGAATCCGTTGCCTGGGTGGCGGAACGCAAGGACGTGCTGAGCGGGTTTTTCTTTATGCTGACGCTGGGGGCGTATGTGCGATATGCGGAAAGCCGGCGGAAGATGGGAGCGGAAAGAACGGGGCTGGGAGGAGCAGGTTTGGCGAATGAAGATGAGCGGTTGACGAAAGGCGTAGGAGGGCGCTTCCATCTCCCCGCCATCGCCTTCTACCTGCTCGCGCTGGGTTTCTTTGCCCTGGGGCTGATGAGCAAGCCCATGCTGGTGACGGTGCCCTTCGTGCTGCTGTTGGTGGATTATTGGCCGTTGCGGCGGTGGGGAAAGGAAGAAGCGGAGTTGGCGGCGAGAGGCAGGCAGGGCAGGAAATCCGCCCCGCCCCCCGCGCCCTCCGCGCTGCGCCCGCTACTCCTTCTCCTTCGGGAAAAGCTGCCTTTCTTCGTCCTGGCGGCGGCTTCAAGCGTCGCGACGTGCCTGGTGCAGCATGCGGGAGGCGCGACGGTTTCGATGGCGGAGTTGTCGCTGGGCGGGCGGGCGGCCAATGCGCTGGTGGCTTATGTTCGCTACCTGGGCAAGCTGGTCTGGCCGGCGGACCTGGCGGTTTACTACCCGCGCCCGGAGCAATGGGCCGCGGGACGGGTTTGGGGCGCAGCGCTGGTGTTGGCGGTCATCACCGTGCTGGCGATGCGGATGTGGGCGCGGCGGCGCTATGTGGCGATGGGCTGGTTTTGGTTTTTGGGCATGCTGGTGCCGGTCATTGGGCTGGTGCAGGTCGGGGAGCAGGCGATGGCGGATCGGTACACTTACCTGCCGTACATTGGCTTGTTCATCATGCTGGCCTGGGGTGGCGAAGCCCTTGCCCGCCGAAGCAAGTATGGGACGGCGTTTTTAGGTGCGGCCGCCCTTGGGGCGCTGGCCGTTTTGCTGGTGGTGACCCGGCAGCAAACGCGGCACTGGCGAACGACGGAGACGCTCTTTCGCCAGGCGATTGCGGTGACCCGGGACAACCCACTGGCGCAGGAGTACCTGGGGAACGCTTTGCTGGAAGCTGGCGACCTGGACGGAGCCGAACAACTGGGTCGGGAGGCTCTGCGGTTGCAGCCGGGATTTGTAGAAGCGGAACTCCTGTGCGCCAACGTCCTGGCGCGGCGCGGGCAACTGGAGGAAGCTTCCCGCCGCTTCGGGGAAATCCTGCGCCGAAACCCGCGGGATGCGAACGCCCATTTAAGTTTGGCGCAGGTGCTCAGTCAGAGCGGCGAAAGCGCCCGGGCGGTCGAACATTACCGCGAAGGTTTGCGCCGGAGGCCCGATCATCCCGAAGCCCTTAATAATTTGGCGTGGATCCTGGCGACGGACCCGGACGCCAACATTCGCAAGGGCGGGGAGGCGGTTCAATTCGCGAAACGCGCCTGCGAGTTGACGCGCTACCAGCGTCCCCTTCTGCTGGGCACCCTGGCGGCCGCTTATGCGGAAGCCGGGCATTTCGACGCGGCGGTCGCGACCGCCCGGGAGGCGATCGCCCGTGCGCGGGCATTGGGACAGAGCGGCCTTGCGGAAAAGAACCAGCAATTACTGGAACGCTATCAGGCGCATCAGCCGTATCACGAACCGGCCAGGCCATAGCCGCTCCTCCCCTGGGAAAGCGCCATCATCCCAAAGCAACCCCCAGAGGATGATAGCCGTTATCGGATCGGGCAATGTTCGCGAGCTTTCTCTACGGCGCGGACAGGCCGCGATAGAAGCGATGAGTGAAGTTGGTTGCCTCGGAATCAATATACACCTGGCTGCCGTTGGTGAGCGTGTTGGTGCGGAGGGAAGTCCAGGCCTGGAGATCAGTCGAGGCGAGGATGCTGAAGACCTGGTTGACGGCGCCAGTTACCGTGAATTGGAACTGGCCGTTTTCCAGGCGCTGGGGCGACAGGAGCGCCACCGGCTGAGGCGCAAGGAGGGTGAGCGCCGCGTTTGAGCTCAGGATGCCGCCGGCGAGGTTGGTGACCATGACCGAGTAGTTGCCCGCGTCGGCGGGCTGGACGTTGGTGCGGGTAAAGACGCTGGCCGTGGCCCCCGGCAGGTCATCGCCCTCAAAACGCCACTGGTAGCTGAGCGGCGCGGTGCCGGTGGCGGTGACGGAGAATGTCGCGTTGGAGCCGGGGGAGACGGTTTGGTCAAGCGGCTGGGCCAGAATGGCGGGAGGCACAAGCACCACCAGGGTGGCGTTGGAGCTGGTGGCGGAGCCAAAGGCGTTGGTCACCACCACCGAGTAGTCCCCGGCCTGGCCGGCCTGGGCATGGTTGATTAGGTAGCTGGTCCCGGTGGCTCCCGGCAGATTGGTGCCGCCGAAGCGCCACTGGTATTTCAGCACCGGGGATCCGGTGACCACCACGGTGAAGCCGACGCTGTCGTCTTCGGTCACGGTCTGGCCTTGCGGCTGGGCGATGATCAGCGGCGGCGCGTTTACGGTCAGGATGGCATCCTGGCTGGTGACCGAGCCCGCGCTGTTGGCGACCTCGACGGAATAGTTGCCCGCGTCGGCGAGTTGGACATTGGTCCGGGTGAAGCTGCTGGCGGTGGCTCCCGGCAGGTTGGTGCCGGCCAGGCGCCATTGGTAGCTCAGGGGCACCGTGCCCGTGGCCGCGACGGAGAAGGTGACAGTGGCGCCGGCGGGGACGGTCTGGCTTTGCGGCTGGGCTGTGATGGCCGGCGGGACGCCGACCACGATGCGCAAAGCGATATTGCCATACTCGCCGTTGTAGCCGTCCACCGCAATCTGGTAGGGGGTGCCGGCGGCGGCGGAGAAGGTAACCCGGCTGGTGACGCCGCCGTTGGGATCATCGTCGTTGCTGGCGACTTCGGTCAGAGCGGACAGTTCGGCGCCGGTGTAGATGGCCAGCACGGTGTCAAAGGCGGTGCCGGCGGTCGAAATAGTGACGGTGTCGCTGGTGGGGGCGGTCCAGGACCACCAGACGGATCGCCCGCCGTAGATGCCGGAATGGTAGGGTTCATCCATTTGCTTGCTGCCGCCGGTATTATCGCCATTGGTCACCACCAGGGAACCTGACAAAGCAATGCGCGCCTCGAAATTGTCGTTGGGGGGCGGCGGGGCGTCATGCCATTGGGCCAGGTGGTAGGAGGGCTGATCGCCGGCGCGGGTGAAACTTCCGCCAAAATAGACATCCGTCCCCCCCACAGCCAGGGTGACCACTGGCTGATTGACCCCGCCGCCCAGCGCCGTCCATTGGGTTCCATCCCAGCGGGCGACGTTGGTGGCGCCAGCCGTCCCGGCCAGGGTGAAGGAGCCGCCGATGAAGAGGGCTTCGCCGGCGAAGTCGAGCGCCGTCACCGAGGCATTGGTGTCGGCGTTGCCCACGCCGTCGCCCAGGGGGAACCAGCTCGAGCCGTCCCAGCGGGCCACCCCGGACGCGCTTTCACCCCCGGCTTCGGTGAAATTACCCCCGACATAGACGTTAGTCCCTTTAATCGCGATGCAGTGCACCACGTCATCCAGGCCCAGATCCAGCGCCGACCAGGCCGCGCCGTCCCAGCGCGCGATTTTGTTGGCCGTAACGGAGCCGTCGGCCGTGGTGAAATCGCCGCCGGCATACAGGTCGTCCGCGCCGGCTGCCAGCGCGAACACCGGGCCATCCAGCCCTTCGCCTAACGGAGACCAGGCCGCGCCGTCCCAGCGGGCGATGTTGTTGGCGGGCAGATTTCCGGCGGTGGCAAAATTGCCCCCGGCATAGACATCAGGGCCCAAAGCCGCGATGGCCGTCACCGCATCGTCCACCCCATCTCCCAGGGCCGACCAACTGCCGCCGTCCCATTTGGCGATGTTGGCCGCCGCAACTTCGCCGGCGGTGGCGAAGGAGCCGCCGACGTAAAGGTCAGTGCCGACAAGGCACAGGGCGGAAACCGGGCCATCCACACCGCTGCCGAGGGCCGACCAGAAGGAGCCGTTCCAGCGGGCAATGTTGTTGGCGGCCACATAACCGACCGAGCGGAAAGAGCCGCCTACATAAACGTCCGCCCCGCTGACTGCAATCTTCAGGATCGAGCCGAACGGCACATTGCCCTCGCCGGCGCCGAGCGTGGACCACAGAAAGCCATTCCACAGGGCCAGATTGTAGGCGTTCAGGCCGCCCGCACTAAAAAAATCACCGCCGACGTAGAGGTTGGCGCCGCTGGCGGCGAGGGCAAAGACGCTGCCGCCAGTGCCCGAACTCAGCGCCGACCAGGCGGTTCCGTTCCAGCGGGCGATGTTGGCGGCATCGCCGGAGCCGGCGGACATGAAGGCCCCGCCCGCATAGAGGTTATTGCCGCTAAGGGCTATGGCGAAGACGGTTTCATCCACGCCGGCGCCAAGGGCGGACCAGGTGCTGCCGTCCCAGCAGGCAATGTTCGCGGCGGCTACGCCGCCGGCCGCGAGGAAATTGCCGCCGACATAGAGGTTGGAGCCGCTGGCGGCCAGGGCCAGCACCGTGCCGTCCGTGCCTCCGCCAAGGGCAGACCAGGCGCTGCCATTCCAACAGGCGATATTGGTGGCCGCGACGCCGCCAGCGGTGGTGAAGGACCCGCCGGCAATCAGGTCGGTTCCCCTGACGGCCAGCACAGAAACGCCCGGGATATTTTCAGGGTCCGGGTCGCCGAGTCCCGCATCCAGCGCCGACCATGCCGAGCCGTTCCAGCAGGCGATATTGCTGGCGCTCACCGCGTCGGCGTGAGTGAAGACGCCGCCCGCGTAGAGGTTGGAGCCCAGCACGGCCAGGGCCGCCACGTTGCCGGAACCGTCCTCGTTGTCCACTCCCGTTCCCAGCGCTGACCAGCTTTCGCCGTTCCAGCAGGCGATGTTGGTGGCGCTGACGCCGCCGGCGACCGCAAAGGCGCCGCCCACATAGACGTTGGTTCCGGAAATCGCGATGGCCAGCACGACGCCGTCCACCCCTTCGCCTAGGGTTTCCCATTCGGTCCCATTCCATTTGGCGATATTGGCGGCGCTCAAGCCGCTGACGGTGTCGAACATGCCGCCGACATAGAGGCTTGAGTCGCTGACGGCCAGGGCATGCACAACCCCATTGATTCCCGGCGCCGACACATAGCGCGGGTCCCAATTCTCATCCCCGGCCGTATAGGAAGCGGCGCCGCTTTTGGCGGAACCGGCTGCGAACGCCGGAGAAGTGTTGCCACCCGCCTTGACGAATCGCGGGCCGCCCTGAGGGTCGGCGAGCAAGGCCCAGCCCCGGGCATCGAGCGTGCCGGAGAAGCCGCTGGCCAGGTTCAGCGTGCCATCCGGGTTAAGATGCGAGGCCAGTGGGTCCGGGACGGGACTCGGCGTACTCGACGGCGCGGCCGCCGCCAGCTTAAAACCGGGAACCAGGATCAGGAGTAAAATTGCCGCACCGGCAAAGCGTTTCAACATAGCTTAAATAGATTGGTTTGGGCCTGACAAGGTTGCATCTGCAAACGGCGGCGGTTTGCGCCAACAAACCGCCGCCGGCGTTACCGACCGAATTGTGCCAAAGGACGGCTCGTTGGCGCAATACTTTGCCGCGGCTTAACGAATCCGGAAGCGGTAAAACCGTTGCCCGGAGATCGGCGGCGTGGGGTCATTAATAACCACCGCCCTGCCATCGCCAGCCACCGTCAGCAGCAGCTTCCACTTCGGATTCACCAGCGATTCCGCATATTCCACGTCGTAGGTCTTTCCGTTTTCGGTCCCGAAGCTGAAGTTGAAGCCGTCGCTGGTCATTGCGGTGCTCAGAATCCTGGGCGCGGGCGCGATTGCGTTCGCTTTGGCCAGTGGTTCAGCAAGCGGCATTCCCTGGGCCTGCTCCACGGGTGAGGTATAAACGGTTATGTTGAAGCTCCGGGTGTCGCTCAAACCGGTCGAGTCAGTCACCCGCACGGTGACGGCGACGGTATAGTTGGTCTTGGGCACCACGCGGAAGTTGTCCACATAAATCGTATTGGTGAGGCTGGCGCTGGTATCGCCCTTCGTCACGGCCAGGCTTTCCAGCACTCCCCAGTTGCCCTCAAGAATGTCGTTGCCCATGAAGCCTTCGCACGGGTCTCCTTTCAGATCATAGGTGAGCGTTTGCCAGGAATTCGCGCTAACGCTCTTGCCACCCGGTGCGACGCTGGCGGTGCCGCGCACCGTGGCCCCGATCCATTCAATATTGCCGGTGGCGCCGCCGTTGGCGCCCACGGGGCCGGCGCCGCCGGTCTCACGAATGCCCATAGACACCTTCAGCGCGCGCGTTGAGTAGATGTCAAAACGCACGAGATGATTCAAATCCACCAGCGGGTTGGGCACGCCGCCGGCGTTATACGTGGTCAGGCGCACCCAGTTGGTGGTCGCGGTGCTGACGAAGGCGAAGTTGAACCTGCCCGCCTTGCCGCTGCGGCTTGGCGCATTGGTGACGACCACCATCTCATTCGGCAACTCCTGCAGGAAGGACGTGGTGGTCGCGGAGTTGCGCGGCTCTTTGAAGCCATAAGGCCGGTTGTTCGTGCCGGCTTCAAAGTTGTTAAACATAATCCCGGCAATGGCGGGAGGCGTCCAACTGAACGCGCCGGCCGGGGACACCGTCGCCCCGGCAGGGCCGCTGACCAGGCTGAACGTCAGCGTATTGGCCGGCAAGTCCGCATCGGAAGCCGACAGATTGAAGCTCAGCGTCTGACCATCAAGGACGGTCTGGTCGGCCACGGACAGCACGGGCGCGGTATTGACTTCGTTCACCGTGACGCTGAAGGTGCGGGAACCGCTCATGGGGGGAGTTCCGTTGTCGGTGGCGCGCACCGTGATGCTGTAGGTGCCGGGGCCCTGCGCCTCGGAAGGCGTCCAGGCAAACACCCCGGTCGCCGGGTTAATCGTCGCGCCGGCGGGCGCTCCGGCATCCAGGCTCCAGGTGAAGGGGTCTCCATCGGAGTCGGTCGCCGAGGCGGTGAACGTCACCAAGGACAGCTCATTGACGGTCTTATTGGGGATGGCAGCCACGACCGGCGCGTTATTTACATCATTCACGGTGACGGTGAAGGTGCGGGTGGCGCTCTTGGGCGGCTGCCCATTATCGGTCACCCGCACGGTAATCGGATAAACACCGGGCCCCTGCGCTTCGGTCGGAGTCCACGTGAACACACCGGTGACCGGGTTGATGCTGGCTCCAGCCGGCGCCCCCGCGTCGAGGTTGAACGTCAGGGTATTGGCAGGCGCGACGACGAAGTTATCCAGGTAAACCTTATAGGCTCCCAGGCCGCCCGCCGGGACCAGGACCAACGCATCCAGAATCCCCTTGCCGGTCATGGATTCGAGGACGCCATTGCCCGTGAGCGCGGTCACGGCTTCACCCGGAAGGCTGAAGCTGACCGTGGTCCATGCGCCGGCGGCAATGGTGCGGCTGGGGTTGGGCGAGGCCCCGATCATGCCGGGCACGCCCACCAGCTCCACGGTGCCGCTGGTGCCGCCGTTGGCCCCAATGGCGGCCACGGTGCTGGTCTCGCGCAGCGCCAGGCCCACTTTCAGCGCCTTGTCGGTGTACATATCGAATTTGAGCACGTGGCCAAAGTAGATCGTCGGATTCGGTAGATTCGCCGCATCGTAGGTGGCCAGGCGCACCCACGGGTTGGTCGTGCCGGCTTTGAATGTCCACGCCGCCTGCAGCACCTTGCTGCCGGAATGCCCGCTCGGGAAGTTGCTGACCACCTTCGAATAATTGGTCGCCGCCGAGTCCACAAAAGCGCTGGTGCTGCCCGAGAAGGCCGGGTGCCGGAACATCACGGTCCCATTCACCGTGGGCGCGGCGAAGTTCTCAAAGGTGGTGATGGTGATTGGTGCCCAGGCGGACTCCGGATCGCTGGCCGTGGCGGTGAACGTCAGCGTCGTCAATTCATCCACCGTCTTATCCGCAATCGCGTTCAGGACGGGCGGCTGATTGGGAGAGGTCACGACCACCGTAAAAGTTTTGGTATCACTCAGGGCCGGCGTGCCATTGTCCGTCACTTTGAGGGAAATAAGATTCGTGCTCGGAGCCTGCGCCCCGGTCGGCGTCCAGGTGAACGCGCCGCTGCTGGGGTGAATGGTGGCGCCAGCCGGCGCGCTGGCTAGGCTGAAGGTCAGGGTATTGGCCGGCAAGTCGGCATCGGTCGCCGCGGCCGTGAAGCTCAGCGTGCCGCCCTCGGCAATAGTCTTGTTGGCCAGGGCCGCCAGCACCGGCGCTTCGTTCACCTCATTGACGATAATGGTAAAAGTCCGGCTGTCGGTCGCGGGCGTGGGGGCATCGTCCGTCACGCGCACCGTGATCGTATTCGTGCTGGGCCCCTGGGCCTCGGTCGGCGTCCAGGTGAAAACGCCCGTGGCCGGGTTCAGGCTGGCCCCGGCGGGGGCTCCGCTGTCCAGGCTGTAAGTTAACGTGTTGGCGGGCAGATCGGCGTCGGTCGCCGCCAGCGCCAAGGTTAAGGTGCTCTTCTCGTTGATGGTCCTGGTGGCGATCGCCGGCAGAACGGGCGCCTCGTTCACCTCGTTTACCGTCACGGTGAACGTCCTGGCGTCGCTCATCTGCTTGCTGTTGACGGCATCCGGGTTGTTATCCGTCACCCGGACCGTGATGGGATAGATCGCCGGCCCCTGGGCTTCGGTGGGAGTCCAGGTAAAGACGCCGGTGACTGGATCAATGCTGGCGCCCGCCGGGGCGCCCGCGTCCAGGCTGAAGGTCTTGGTATTGGCCGGCAGGTCCGCATCCGAAGCCACCGCGGTAAAGGTCAGCGTGGCCTTTTCATTGATGGTCTTGTTGGAGATCGGATTTAACGCCGGCGCAAGATTCACCTCGTTCACCGTCACCGTAAAGGTCCTGGCATCGCTCAAATTCGGCAGTGCATTATCGGTCACCCGCACGGTGATCGAATAGGTGCCCGGCCCTTGCGCCTCGGTCGGCGTCCAGGAGAACGCGCCGGTCGCCGGATTGATGCTCGCCCCGCTGGGCGCTCCCGCCGCGAGGCTGTAGGTCAAGCTGTCCCCATCCGGATCGCTTGCCGAAGCCGTGAAGGTGAGCGCCGTCTTCTCATTGACGGTCTTGTCGGGCAGGGCCGCCAGCACCGGCGGATTATTGGCGTCGCTCACCACCACCACGACGTTCTTCACGTCGCTCGCCCAGCCGTCGCTGACGCGGACCTTGATGAGGTTGGTGGTATTATTTTGCAGGGGCGTCGGCGTCCAGGTAAAGACCCCCGTGGCCGGATCAATCGCCGCTCCCGCGGGGGCCCCCGGATCGAGGCTGAAGGTCAGCGGGTTGGCGGGCAGGTCCGGATCAGTGGCCACGGCCGCAAAAGTCAAGGGCCGGGTCGGGCGGATGCGCTGGCTGGGTATCGCGGCCAGCGCGGGCGGCGTGTTGACTTCGCGGACCGTGATCGTGACCCCCTGGCTGGCGCTCAGAGCGGGCGAGCCATCGTCAGTAGCCCGCACGGTGATCATATAAACGCCCGGCCCCTGGGCTTCCGTCGGAAGCCAGGTGAAGACCCCCGTCTCCGGATCAATGGCCGCTCCAGGCGGAGCGCCGGCATCCAAGCTGAAGGTAATCTGGTCGCCGGGAAGGTCGGCATCCGTGACGCTGGCGGCAAAGCTCAACAAGGTCAGTTCATCAACCGTCTGGGGAGGGATCGCCGCCAGCACCGGCGCCGTGTTGACCTCGGCAACCGTCACCGTAAAAGTCCGGGCATCGCTCTTCGCTGGCGAGCCGTTATCCGTCACGCGCACCGTGATCGGATAGCTGCCGGGCCCTTGCGCCTCGGAGGGCGTCCAGGTGAACAATCCGCTGACCGGGTTAATGCTGGCTCCCGCGGGCGCGCCCGCGTCCAGGCTGAAGGTCAGCGTCAAAGCCGGGTTGGAATTAGACGCGATCGCCGTGAAACTCAACAGCGCGCCTTCATTAACTGATTTGTTCGGGATCGTCGCCAGGCGCGGCCCGTCGTAAACCTCGTTGACGGTGACCGTAAAGGTCTGCGTATCGGACTGGGGCGGAGAGCCCGCGTCCGTGGCCTTAACGGTAATGGTGTAGGTGCCCGGCCCTTGCGCCTCGGTCGGCGTCCAGGTGAACCGCCCGGTCGTCGGGTCAATGCTCGCCCCGGCGGGCGCGCCGATCAGGCTGTACGTGATGTTGTTATCACGCACGTAAACGAAGTTATCGAGATAGATGGTATAGGCGCCCGTGCCCCCGTCGGCCACCAGCGCAAGATGCTCCAGCACGCCTTTGCCGGTAGTCCGTTGGAGGACCCCGTCGCCCGTGAAAGCGGTCACCGTCTCAAAGGGAATGTTGAAACTGAGCGTGGTCCACGTATTAGCCGCCACCGATCGCGTCGGCGTGGGCGTTCCGCTGGTGCTGCCATTCACGCCCACCCATTCAATGGTGCCCGTGGTTCCGCCGTTGGCACCGATGGCAGCCGTGGTTCCCGTTTCCCGGATGCCCAGCCCCACTTTCAGCGCCTTGCTGGAGTAAATGTCGAACTTAAGCCGCTGATTGATGCCCACCGTCGGGTTGGGGAGCGACGTCGTGTTGTAGGTGGTCAACCGCACCCAGGGATTGGGTTTGCTGGTTCCGAATGTCCACTGCCCCTTGAGCATCTTGCTGGTGCGCCCGCCTCCCGAGGCCACTACCGTCGTATAATTAGTCGCGGTGGTCAAAAAACCGCTGGTCGAGCCGGAGTTGCCCGGGTGGCGGAACATCACCGTCCCGTTCACAGTCTCCGCCTCATAACTTTCAAAATCCGTAATGGTCTGGGTCGCGTTCACTTCATCGGCGTCGGTTGCGGAGACACTGAACTGCAGCAGTGACCCTTCGTTCACGGTCTTATTGGGGATGGCGGCCAGGACCGGCGCCACGTTCGCCGTGGTGGAGCTGGCCACGGCGGTGTAGGCGGAATTGCCCCATGTATTATAGCTGCGGATGCGATAATAGTAGGTGGTTGAACCGCTCAGGCCGGTGTTGGCGTAGGTCGTCACGTTGGCGCCCACCGTGGCTATTTGCGTGTACGTCCCCCCGGCGGAAGTTGCCCGTTCAATCTTGAACCCGGTCTCGTCGCTCGAATTGTCTTTCCATGTCAGCTTAATCTGGCTGGTCGAAACCGTCGTCGCCGCCAGGCTGCCCGGCGCCGCCGGCGGCAGGCCGTCGGTCTTGGCGCTGTCCGTGTTCGAGTAGCCCGAATTGCCGGCCGAATTATAGGCCCGCACCCGGAACCAGTAGGTGGTCAGCGCCTTCAGGCCGGTGCTGGTATAAGTCTTTACGTTGGCGCCCACCGTGGCTATCTGGGTGAAAGGCCCGCCGGAAGCGGTGGCCCGCTCGATCTTAAAGCCGCTTTCGTTGCTCGAATTATCCTTCCACGTCAGCTTGATCTGCGAGGCATTCACTTTTTCCGCCGCCAGGCCGCTCGGGGCCGCCGGCGCCGAGGAAGTGCCCTTGATCAAGTTCATGAAGTGAGTCCAGTTCCAGTACGGGCCGGGGTCGGTGTGGGTGTTGCAGTTGACGAAACTGGAGCTGTACCCCTGGCTGTACATCCAGGAGCGCCACGCCGAGCTGGATTTCTGCCCGTGGGCGATTATGTGGTTGCGGTCCTTGGCAATGCCGAACTTCTCCGCCATGTGCTTGTGCAGCGCCGCCGAGGCCTTATACATCTCATCCGTGAACCAGGCCGGGTTCCCGACAAATCCCTCGTGCTCGGTGCCCAGCGAATAGCGATTCCAACAGGTCGCATGCCACGCATAATAGGCCTCGCGGACCAATTGGGAAATCTCGCCCGGCGCCGCATCCGAGGCGTAGTCCTTCCGGCCATTGACCGTATAATGACAACTCGCCTGCACCCCGCATTGCCGGAGATAAGAAGTGCCGGTTTGATAATAGCCCTCCATGGAATGGATGACGATAAACCGATGGCCATAGCCCGTGGTGCTGTATTTGGCGCAGTTGACCGGACGCCAGATCGCCGGGCCATAGTCCGTGCTGGCGTAAAGCGCGCCCGCGCTGCCCAGCGCGCCCGCTGCCAACATCAGTCGCCCCAGCATAGCTGCCGGGCGTTGCTCTGCTTCCGGGATCAGGGAGGTGTAGGTTTTCATGCCTTTTGCTTGTTTCAGGAGTGTTCGCTGGATTCGGTTTTTGCGGTTCGCGGATTGGCCGGCCGGGGATTCAGGCTGCGGAAAGAACGCCCGTGGCGTTCCGCGCGGGGCCGCCCGCACGGGGGCTGGGAACGCGCGGAAGGCTGAAGGGCTTGTCCGAAAATGGAGACAACAACACCCCCCCACCTGTCGCCGGGAGTAAAATTCGCCCGGCGGCGAATTACCGACCATGCCTTAACCTTGCTGGTAATCGGCAGCACTAAGAAGGGAAATTAATGTTTACGCGCCAAAAGGTCAAGCTCTTTCACGTTGTTTTTCGCGGCACACAGGCGGGTTAAACAAGAATCGCTTCGGCTGGAGCGGCCAGGCCCATCCAGGCTCTCTTAAAGCGCGGGCACACAGTTGGACGGCCCAACCGCATCGTTCCAGCGAAGCCCGCGCGGCAACCGCCCCTTCGCTTTGTGCTTGACGCGCGGCCCGGTTGAGACCAAGGTACCGGGAGCGGATTTAAAGTCGCGACGGGTCAGGCGCTGGTGGAACTCGCGAGCGCCCGGCCGGATGAAGGCAGGCGGCGCCAATGACGGCGACGGCGGCCGGATGGAACAACCCGAGTTTGTGAAAGGATAATGGTTTATGGCAAAGCAAGTTAAGGCTTCCCCAAAGCAGAAGTTCAGCCTCTCCGCCCCGGAGGCCAAGAGCGTATTACTGGTGGGTGACTTCACCCAGTGGCAGCAACAAGCCATCCGCATGCGCAAGGGCAAGAACGGAGTTTGGACAACCTCGGTGGCGTTGCCGCCCGGAAAGCATAACTACCGCTTCCTCGTGGACGGCGAGTGGCGGGATGACCCGGAGTGCGCGCTGCGCACCGGCAATCCCTACGGCACCCACAACATGGTGCGCGAAGTCGGCTGACCCCCGCCCGGGCCAACGGCCCGAGCCCCGGGGAGATTGGCGCTCTTTGAACCGCCGGCGGTGGCGGCGCAATCCGGTTCGATCCCGGGGGCTTTGCTATTGTAGATCATGAGCCGGGGAGGCTGAAGCTGCGGATTGGGCGGTGGTTAAGCCCTGCGGAGCGGGTGTCTGGCCGGACCGCCCAGGGCTTGGGCCATTGGGAACAGCGGAGGTGAGATCGCCCTCCAGGGCGGGCAGGCTTTCCCACAGACAATCCGGGCGGGCGCGCAGGTGCTTTTCTCAGCCGCCGGACGAACGGCCCCCGGGCGCCGCGTGCCCTCACGCGACCTGCAGGAAATGAAAGCGCGCCGCGGCAAACCTCATGCCCTCTCGCAGCACCGCACTCCCGACAACCCACAGGCCCCCCCGCACCCTCCCGCCCCCTGTAGGCCGCGTGCCCCCACGCGGCGCTCCGCACCGGCCCGCCACCGCGAACTTCCTAAAATTGCCCTTGCGCGAAGGCACCCCGCCCGCCAGCCTTCCCCCAAACCCTTGGGGTGGGGGCGGCTGGAACTCCCAGCCCAGGGAACGGCAGGAAGCGGAGTCGCTCTCCGGCCCGTAATAGACAGACAATTAGAACAACAATAGAGAGGACCTACATTATGAAAGTACTCACATCTCCGCGCACGGGCAGTCTGGGCGCGGAAACCTACTACCAATCCCCCTTCGGCGTGTGCGCCCGACGGCGCACCGTTCCCCGGGACCGGCCTTCTAACCGCAAAGCGGCCGCACGGTCGTATTTCGGGATCTCCTCGCGGGAGTGGGGTCTCAAGCTCAGCGAAGCGCAGCGCGAGCGTTGGAACGCCGCGGCGCTGCACGTTCCCAGCCGGCCCTGGATGGGGCAATACTCCCACCTGAGTGGGCAACAGTTTTGCGTCCAGATCAACAGCACCCTGCGGGGGCTGGGTCTGGCGCCGGTGGAGGAACCGCCCGCCCCGGTGGTCTTCGGCCCCAATCCCGTCACCGGACTGGAGATCGTTAATGACGCCCAAGACGGAGTTCGGCTGCGGCTGAACGTCGGGGCCACCCATGAAGACATCATGGTCTTTGGGCAGCCCCCCTGCAGCGCGGGCCGGATGAAACCCCGCCGGGTCTATTACCTGGGCCTGTTGGGCCCAAGCCAGAACGGGCAAAGCGACATCACGGACCTCTACGCCGCCCGGTTTGGGCGACCCGCCCCGGGGCAGAAGGTGTTTATCGTCGTGGTTCAGACCCGGAACGGCTGGAAAGGCCAAAGCCAGGTTCACAACGCCATCGTTCCGCCGCCGCCGATGTTGAAATCTCAGCAAGCGGCTGAAACGACAAAGGTTAAGAAATCGAAGCCCGCCCCCGCTTCGGCTTCCACCGCCGCCCACAAGACCGTTCCTTCTCCGTCCTTTCAAGCTATGTACAACGGGAGTACATTGGAAGCCCGGCAGGAGCACACGGAAAACAAGCATGAGCCCCCTTTGAGCCTCCTTTGTACCCCCGTTGTACACGGCCTAATGGGAGCGTTAGGCTGGGTGGGGCGGGTGGGGCGGGTTTGGGCGCGGGCCTGAGCCGGAAAGGAGGAATGGACGAGTCGCGGATGATGTAAAAGGACGTTTCAAGGCGGGAGGGAGTGGACGCGAACGTTCGGCAAAGCCGGAACGGGCGGACGGGTGTTGTCGCGCACCCTGGTTTTTGGGCGGGATGGAGCCACGGTTGGCGGGGACATTCCCCAACCCGGGCGGAGGTTGCCGAGAGGCGACTGCTTGCGTTGCCCCCAAGATCAGTCGGCCGCTTTGAAGCCATAGACGTTTTCATCCCCGCCCCCTGAGCCGGAAAAGCGGCTTTGGGTTTGGAAAAATCTTTTCCCCCTTATCTACCGAAACTCAGGCGCTGATAACCAAAGGCCCTGGGGTGCTGGAAGAGGATTGGGGTTGCGGATTGCGCGTTGCGGGGGGCGCACAGTAAGCTGGCGCCGTGAAACTGTTGTTCATCGCGGATATCGTGGGGCAACCGGGCCGGCGCGCGGTTAAGGAGTTGCTGCCGCAGTTGCGGCAAGAGCACGGGGTTGGCGTGGTGGTGGCCAACGGCGAGAATGCCGCGGGCGGTTCGGGCATCACGGGGAAAACCGCTGAGGAAATCTTTGCGGCGGGGGTGGATATCATAACTTGCGGGGACCATCTTTGGGACCAGAAGGAGGTCATGGAACTGCTTGCGGGTGAGCCCCGGTTCGTGCGCCCTTTGAACTACCCGCCCGGCACGCCCGGTCAGGGCAGCGCGATCTTTGCGGCGCCCGGGCTGCCGCCGCTGGCGGTCCTTAATCTTCAGGGCCGTACCTTTATGCCGCCGTTGGAAAACCCGTTCCTTGCCGCGCGGGCCGAAGTGGAGCGGCTTCGCCAGCAGACCCGGCTCATCTTCGTAGATTTTCATGCCGAGGCGACGTCGGAGAAGATCGCGCTGGCGCGAATGCTGGATGGGCAGGTGAGCGCGGTGATCGGCACCCATACGCATGTTCAAACCGCCGACGAGCAAATCTTCCCCGGCGGGACGGCGTTTCTATCTGACGGCGGCTTCACCGGCCCGCATGAAAGCGTGCTGGGGCGCGAGATAGAACCGGTCATTCAACGGTTTTTAACCAGCATGCCGCAGCGGTTCGAGGTGGCGAAGGCGCGGGTTCTTTTGCAGGGGGCGGTGGTTGAAATCGAGGAGCAAACCGGGCGCGCCCAAAGCATCCAACGCGTATCCTGTTCGTTATGAGGCCGAGATGGAATGCCGCCTTGTTTCGGCCGGGAACGCCCGCCCGCCGGCCGGCGTTGAATAAGGATCAGCCACGGGAAAACCCGCTGACCATCGGACCGTTGGCGGGTGGCTGCTGCCGCGGCGGGGCTGCCGCGCGTTAACAATGGCCCGGATCTCCAAATCCCAGTGGGAGTTTGACGGGCTGTTTCCGTCGGAGCCCGCCCGCAAGGTGCTGACCGTCAGCGAACTGACGTGGCAGGTCCGGCGTTTGCTGGAGCAGCAAGTTGGGGAGGTCTGGGTGACGGGCGAGATCACGAACCGGCGGTTGCAAAGTTCGGGGCATATCTACTTCACGCTTAAGGACGCCGGCGCACAGTTGAGTTGTGTGCTGTTTCGGGGGGAGACGCAGGCGGATCGCGCGCTGGTGCAGGATGGCCGGAAAGTCAACCTGCGGGGTGAGGTCACGGTTTATGAGCCGCGCGGGCAGTACCAGTTGCGGGTGATGAAAGTCGAGTTGCAGGGCGTTGGGGCGCTGCAGGCGGCTTTTGAGAAACTCAAGCAGAAGCTCAAAGCCGAGGGGTTGTTTGCGCCGGAGCGGAAGCGTCCGCTGCCGCGGTATCCCCTGCGCATTGGGGTGGCCACCTCGCCCACCGGCGCCGCCCTGCGCGATGTGCTGCACGTGGTCGAGCGGCGTCATCCGGCGCTGGAGCTCATTCTCGCGCCGTGCCGTGTGCAGGGGGAGGGTGCGGCGGCGGAAATCGCCGCGGCCGTGCGCCTGCTGAATGAGTTTAATCGCGCGGCGGCGGCGGCGGGCGATCGTTCGGGAGGGGTGGATTTGATCCTCGTTACCCGGGGGGGCGGCAGCCTGGAAGACTTGTGGGCCTTCAACGAGGAAGTGGTGGCGCGGGCGATTTTCGAGTCGGCCCTGCCGGTCGTTTCGGCGGTGGGACATGAAATAGATTTCAGCATTAGCGATTTCGTGGCCGATGTGCGCGCGGCAACGCCCAGCGCGGCGGCGGAGATCATTACCGAGGGCGTCTTTGCCAGCGGGCAGTTTTTGTCGGAAGCTCCCCGCCGCCTCCGCCAGTCGGCGGCGGAACAGTGGGAAGACAAGCGGCGCGACTGGGCCGAAGCCGCGCAGCGCCTGGCCCGGATGCATCCGCGCCGGCGGTTGAATGATTGGCTGCAGCGGCTGGATGACGCGCAAACGGGCCTGCTGCGCTGCCTCCGGCAGGGCATGCGGCAACAGCGGCAAGGCTGGCACAACCTGGCGGAACGGCTGTGGCGGGTCCGCCCGGCGGCGCTTTGGCGGCAGAAACGGGATGGGGTTCAATTGGCGGAACAGCGTTTGCGCGAGCAGGGGCGCCGGCTTCTGGAAGCCCGGCGGGCGCAGTTAGACGCCCTGGCCGCCCGGTTGCGGCTGCTGGGGCCGGAGCAAGTGCTGGCGCGCGGCTATTCGATCACCTCGGACGCGGCGAGCGGCAAAGTCCTGCGCGCGGCGGACGAGGTCAAGCCCGGCCAGCGTTTGCGAACCCGGCTGAAAACGGGCGAAATTCTTAGCCAGGCCGAGGGTTGATCAGGGATACCGCACGCGGAAGAACATCTGCGGGGCGGCGACGGAATTAGTGAAAGACACGTCCGTTCCGGGCGAGGAAGCGGTGCCCACCATCACCCAGTTGGACTGCGCAAGGTTGGTCTTCGCCTGGACGACGTAGGGCAGGTTGCTGAGCCCCTGCCAGGCGACGACCTGGGGCGACCGCATCACGAGGACCGGCGCCGGAACCACCAGCTCGAGTTGCGCGTCCGGGCTGATGACCGTGCCGGCGGAATTGCTGACTACCACTGAATACGCCCCCTGGTCGGCCGGTTGGACATGGTTGCGCGTATAGACGCTGGCGGTCGCCCCGGAAAGGGGTGTGGCATTAAAGCGCCACTGGTAGCTGAGGGGGGCGGTGCCGGTGGCCAGCACGCTAAAGGTGGCATCTGCGCCCTGCTGGACCCGTTGGCTGACGGGAGGCGCGGTGATGGTGGGCGGCACGCTCACCGGGATGGGGAGACCGGTAACGGTGACCATATCAAAGCGGACCGTGCCGCCGGGGGCATAGGTGGAGCCGCTCTTGGCGGCCACGTAGTTATTGCCGCCCGCGCCCGTGGCGGTGCTCTCAAACTCGGCGACAATCTGGAAAGCAAAGTCCGGATTATTGTTTGCGCCCGCAAGGGTTCCGAGACTGTTGGTCTTGGATTCCCAATCATCCCTGGCGACTGATATGCCCGTGGGAAAATCAATGAAATCGGCACCGTTGGTGGTATAGCGAAGGCGCATGTATTTGCTGCCGGTGCTGCTTGGCCGTTGGTCCCAGGCAATGCTGATATCTTGCCAGCCGACGGTGCTGACCGTGAAGAGCGTGCCCGCCGTCTTATTGCCGATGGTGGCCGCCGGGTAGGATGAGGTGTTCCAGGCGCTGTTGTCGGACGTTTGGGGGTCCTTTGCGCTGCCCTTGGCAAATTCGCCGGAGCCCGGCGCCTTTGTGCCGCCAATGTAGGAGGCGGTGCCGCTGCCTATCGAGGGGGTCAGAGTGCCGGTAGTCGTCTGGCCATCGGGCGTCGGGCTGTTGAAGTTCCACTGGGCAATAATATGGCCCGAAGCCACCGCAACCGTCAGGAGGGCCTCCGTGCTGACAACCGATCCGGCCAGGTTGGTAATCACGACCGAATAATTGCCGGCATCGCCAGGCTGGACATTGGCGCGTGTGTAACTGGATCCGGTCGCCCCGGGGAGCGGCAGACCGTTGAAGCGCCACTGATAGAAGAGTGGCATCGTCCCGGTCGCGGTGACGGTAAAAACGGCCGATTGGCCCGGGGCCACGGTCTGGCTTTCGGGTTGGGCGACGATGACCGGGGCGGCGGCAATCGTCAGGGAGGCCGGCGCACTGGTGACGCTGCCGGCAAAGTTGGTGATGACCACGCTGTAATCGCCGGCCTGGCCGGATTGCACATTCGTGAGCGCCAGCATGCTGGTGGTTGCGCCGGCGAGGTTGGCGGCGCCAAACCGCCACTGGTAATGCAGCGCGCCGGCGCCAGAGGCGGCTACGCTAAAGGCCACATCGCTGCCGGGCGCGGCGATCTGGCTCGCGGGTTGGGTGATGATGAACGGCGCGTCCGGCCAGGCATTGGTGATGGTGTAAGTGATGTTGAAATCTTTGACCACGGCCATGTGCTGCATGCCGCTTACGTGCGAATCCCCCGGGGCGACGGGGGCGACATCGCTCAAAGGGGTATAGACGGCGGAATCGAACACCAGCCCATTGGAAAACACGCGGGAGGGGAGGACGGTGGGCACGAAATTGGTGGCGAAGGAGTGGCTGGGCAAGACGTAATCGTAGGGTTTATTGCGCGGCTCGTTGGTCTCCATTTTGCCCCCTGATTCGGCGTCAGTGGGGATGGGATTATCACTGAGGAAGGTCTTAAAGGTTGACACGGCCGCCTCCGAGCGAGTGGCGGTGTTGAAATCGCCCGCGACGACGACCCAGGCGTTGGCGGGGAAGTTCGCGCTGATAAGATTTTTGAGCGCCTGGGCCTCCTGGTTGCGATCGCTCGCGCTGCCACTGCTGTATAGATGCACACTGACCACATACAAATCATTGGAGCCGGGCACATCCAACCGGGCCCAGGCGAACCCGCGGTCGGGCACCAGGGAATCATCCCAGGAACCGGCGGCCCGGATGGGAAAACGGCTGATGATGCCGTTGGGGATGCTGTAGCCCGATTCGCGATAGTACACGAAGTTAGTCCCGAAAGTCGTATCCAGCATGTGGCGGAAATCCGCCGCGCTATTGTTGCCGTAGTTGAATTCCTGAATGGCCACAATGTCCGGTTTGAGCCCCTTGAGAATATTGAGGCCGGCGGTCTGGTAAGTTGGCCCTCCCGAGGTCAGGTTGGCGGCCATGATCCGCAGCGTCAGGTTGGTTTGAAAAACCCCGGGCGTTTGCGCGCCAAGAGAACCTGCCAGCGCCAACACCCCGAATCCCAGACACTGGCCAACACGAATAATAAGCTTCATAAACGACAAGCGGACACTGGTTCTATGGCGCTATAACTAACGGCTGGACGTTAAAAATCAAGCTGGGAAACCGAAATACGGCGCCGGGCTCGCCGGCAGGCAACGGCTTCTCGCTCCCCCCATTTCACATAAACTCAATACTGGACGGGCGGATGGGGTTGTCCTAGTCTCCCGTTATGCCGAGTGTTTCAGAAAATGCGGGCCAAAGCAGCGCCGCTAAGGCGGCCCATTTGCCCTTTGAAGAAGCTTTGCGAAAGCTGGAAGCTCTGGTCGTCGCGATGGAATCAGAGGATCTGTCGCTGGAAGCCTTGCTGGTCAAATACGAAGAGGGCACGCGCCTGGTCAAAGCGTGCCAGGACAAGCTGACGAAAGCCGAGGCGCGGATCCGGCAATTGGAAAAGACGGCGGCGGGGGAAATGAAACTTCAGCCCCTGGCATTGCCCGAGGACGCGCGTGAATAAGACAACGCCGGCGTGGAGTAAGCGTGTATGACGGCGGCTTTTGTGATAATCCCGAACCCCGACCCCCCGACATGAGCCGATATCTGGAGATGGTGGACAGTCCGGCGCACGTCAAGAAACTGACGCTGGAGCAACTGACTCAACTGGCGGAGGAGATTCGGCAGGAACTCATTACCGTGCTGGCCAAGCATGGCGGGCACTTGGGGCCCAATCTCGGGGTGGTCGAATTGACCCTGGCCCTGCACTACGTTTTCAACACGCCCAGGGACAAATTTATCTGGGACGTGAGCCACCAGGTTTACGTGCATAAGCTGCTGACCGGTCGCAAGCATCGCTTTGACAGCATCCGCAGCACGGGGGGGCTGAGCGGGTTTGCCGTGCGCGCGGAGAGCGAGCATGATTGCTACGGCGCGGCGCATGCCGGCACGGCTTTATCCGCCGCCCTGGGCATCTGCGCCGGGCGCGATCAGCGTGGCAGCGATGAGCACGTCGTGGCGATATTTGGCGATGGCGCGTTGACCAACGGCATTTCCTTCGAGGCGCTGAACAACATCGCGCCGACCACCAAACGGTTCATTGGCATCCTGAACGACAATGAATGGGGCATCGCCAAAAACGTCGGGGCCATCGCCAACTACCTCCACCGGTTGATCACCCATCCTTCCTATAACAAGCTGGCGCGGGATTTCGAGCGTTTCGTCCGGCGCCTGCCCAAAGGCGAGATTGCGATGAAACTCGCGCACAAAGCTGAGGAAGGTTTCAAAGGCGCCATCGCGGATGTGGCGCTCCAACCCAGCCCGAGCGGAGGGGAAATGGATGGCCGTGGCGGCTATGGCAGCAGCCTGATCTTCGAGGAGATGGGGGTGCGGTACCTGGGGCCGATAGACGGCCATAACCTGCCCTTGCTGATTAACACGCTGGAGTTTGCCAAGGCGTATGATCGGCCCGTCGTAATCCATGCTTTGACCCAAAAAGGCAAAGGCTACGCTGCCGCACTCAAGAATCCCGAGAAGTTTCATGGCCTGGGCCCCTACGATGTCGCCACGGGGGCGACTCCACCCGCCCCGCCCGACGCGCCCCCGAATTGGCAGGATGTCTTCGGCCAGGCCTTGGTGCGGCTTTGCCAAAAGGATAATTCCATTGTCGGCATCACCGCGGCCATGCCCAGCGGCACCGGCTTGAAGTATTTGGAGCAGGCGATGCCTAACCGCTACTACGATGTGGGCATCGCCGAGGAGCACGCCGTCTTGTTCGCCTGCGGCATGGCCACCATGGGCTTTCACCCCGTCTGTGCGATTTATTCGACTTTTCTTCAGCGCGCGTATGACTGCATCGTGCATGATGCGGCGCTGCAGGACTTGCCGGTGATCTTTTGCATGGACCGCGCGGGACTCGCGGCGCAGGACGGGCCGACGCATCATGGGTTGTTCGACATTGCCTTCGTTCGGCCAGTGCCCAACTGCATTGCCATGGCGCCCAAGGATGAAGATGAACTGGTGGACATGCTGTTTACAGCCTCCCATGAGCCGCACCCGACTTTCATTCGTTATCCCCGCGGCCCGGCCGAGGGCGTCCCGCTCAAGGAACAGCCCCGGCTGATTGAAATCGGCAAAGCCGAGGTCATCCGCAATTTCACCAATAACGGCGGGCTCAAAGTGGCCCTGTTTCCCCTGGGCAACATGATGGCGCTGGGACGGCAGGTGGCCACCCAGTTGTCTGCGGAAGGATATGATGTCGCCATTATTAACCCCCGGTTCATCAAACCATTAGACGCGGCAGTGACGAGGTTCTTTGGCGAGGCCGCCGACGCGTTGGTCTCCATGGAAGACGGCATTTTGCAGGGCGGTTATGGCAGCGCCATCCTGGAGTTGTTCAGCGAGCAGCGGATCAGCACCCCCGTCATCCGGATCGGTTGGCCCGATCAGTTCATTGAACACGCCTCGACCACCGAAGATCTGCGCACCAAATACGGCCTGACCGTGGAGGGCACAGTCGCCCGGGTGCGAGCGGAGTTTGCCCGGGCATCGGTTCAGGGTCATTCCGCCATCGCCCAGCTTCGGCAGTGACACCCTTGAGCGGCCAATTACTGACTGCGCCCCGGCATTCCGCGCGTGATTTTTCCTGCCGCACCGTGAATTCTACTCACCCCGTAAAGACCTTGAGCTAACCACTATGCCTTACCAAAATGTTGTCCCGCCAGCCGGCGAAAAGATTTCCGTCGTCAACGGCAAACTGAACGTGCCGTCCAACCCGATACTGCCGTTCATCCGCGGCGACGGCACGGGCCCCGATATTTGGGCCGCCAGCCAGCGCGTGTTTGACGCGGCGGTCCGGAAGGCCTACAACGGCCAGCGCCGGGTTGCCTGGTTCGAGGTGTATGCCGGCGAAGCTGCCAGGAACAAGTTTGATACCTGGTTGCCCGATGACACGATCGCGGCCTTCAAGGAATACCTGGTCGGCATCAAAGGCCCGCTCACGACCCCCGTCGGTGGCGGCATCCGCTCCCTCAACGTCGCGCTGCGCCAGATGCTCGACCTGTATGTGTGCTTGCGCCCGGTGCAATATTTCCCGGGAGTCCCCTCGCCGGTGAAACACCCGGAGAAGGTGGACATGGTCATCTTCCGCGAAAACACGGAAGACATCTATGCCGGCATTGATTACCAGGCGGGCAGCCCCGAAGCGCTGCGATTGCTGGAGTTCCTCCAGCGGGAAATGCCCGCGGCATTTAAGAAAATTCGATTTGGCAACGAGGCGATGGCATCCGTGGGCATTGGGGTCAAGCCCGTGAGCCGGCCGGGCACCGAGCGCCTGGTGCGCGCCGCGCTCGAATACGCCGTGCGGCATCAGCGCAAGAGCCTCACGGTTGTCCACAAGGGCAACATTATGAAATACACGGAAGGCGCATTCCGTGACTGGGCCTATGAGTTGGCCCGGCGTGAGTTCGGCGCGGTGGAGTTGGACGGCGGCCCGTGGTGCCGGACGCCCCAGGGCCTCGTCATCAAGGATGCCATCGCTGATATTACCCTTCAGCAAGTGCTGACCCGCCCGGAGGACTTTGATGTCATTGCCACGCTCAACCTCAACGGCGATTACCTGAGTGACGCGCTCGCGGCGCAAGTGGGCGGCATAGGCATCGCGCCCGGCGGCAACCTGAACTACGTTTCCGGGCACGCGATCTTCGAGGCCACGCACGGCACCGCGCCCAAATACGCAAATCAGGACCGGGTCAACCCCGGCAGCGTCGTGCTCAGCGGGGAAATGATGTTTCGCTACCTCGGCTGGGACGAGGCCGCCAACCTAATCATTCAGGGTCTCCGCGGTGCCATAGGCTCACGGCGGGTCACCTATGATTTTGCCCGCCTGATGGATGGAGCGGTCGAAATCAAATGTTCCGAGTTCGGAGACAACATCATCGCGCATATGAGCTAAAAGACTTCGCCGGGATGGCTGGAAAGCCACTCGGTCAGTCCGGGCAGGCGAAAAGACAGCCGCGCCTGCGCTTTGGCGCAATTCAATGAGGTGTCCGGGGCTCGTGGGGCCCCCGCGTGATCCTTTAGCGAGGCCGCTTCAAATCGGGGCTGCAACTGCGGCCAGCGTGCCGCAAGGAGGCGGCCAATCTGCCACCGGGACAGCTTCTCGCTCCCGGCGACGTGGTAAACCCCGGTTGCGTTCTGCGCGACCAATTCCCAAATAGCGCGCGCCGTTACCTCGGCGCTGATGGGAGAGCGGAACTCGTCCGTGAACAAGCTCAGCGTTTGCCCGGCCTGCCAGGCGCGGCGTATTTGCTCGTTGAATCCACGGTCGCCGGTGGGCGATCTGCCGCCGTTGAGCGAAGTGCGCACAATCAAATGCCGCGGGTTGGCGCGCAGCACCTGCTCCGCCGCTGCCTTGGTCTCGGCATAGACGCTGAGAGGATTGACGGCGGCCTCCTCGGCGTAGTTGCCGGCGCGCCCATCGAAAACCAGGTCTGTGGACAGGAAAACCAGCGGGATTTCAGCCGCCAGTTCGGCCAGCAAGGCCGTAACCCCGACGTTGAGGTTGCGCGCCAGCCTCGGGTTGGCTTCGCACGCGGGGCTCTTGCTGAGCGCGGCGCAGTGAATGACCAGTTGCGGTGGTTGACGGTGGAACTCGCTCCGCACCGCCGCGGCATCGGTCAGATCCAACCGGTCGCGGGTGAGGGCCACCACCTTTAGTTCATGCGCGGCGCCCGGCGCTGTTCGGGCCAGGGTGCTTCCAATCAGCCCGCCTGCGCCGGTGATCCAGACCGTTTTCAATACAACTCGCGGATATACTTGCCCAGCGTCTCGTTGGTCGGCCCATAACCCGAGTGGTAGATGTAGTGCTCCAGATCGTAGAGCAACTCATTGCCGGTCCCATACCGCTGGTCCCGCTCGCGTGCCAGGGCGCGATGCAGAATCTCGTTCAGCCGGTCGTCAATCCGCGGATCCAACGACCGGAAATCAGGAATTGGCAACCCAATCATGCGCTGGCGGGATTCCTCCGTGGTGGCGCCTTTAAAGATGTTTTTGCCCAGCAACAAGTGCGCCAGCACCACCCCGGCCGAAAACAGGTCGGACCGTTGGTCGGTGATTTGGAAATCCGCCTGCTCGGGGCTCATGTAGTCCGCCTTGCCCGCGACCACCTCCCCCTCGTTGTCCGCCAGAAATCCGCGCGCTTTGGCAATCCCGAAATCGGTCAGCTTCACATCCCCTTCCATGGCGATCATGATGTTCTTGAAACTCACATCCCGGTGCACCAACCCCAGCGGCTTGCCGTCCCGGTCCCGTTTGGCGTGCGCATAAGCCAGCCCGCGCGCCACGCGGCTGACAATGAAGACCGCCAGTTCCTTGGGCAGGACGCGCTTCTTGTCGCTCAATTGCCCGGAAAATTGCTCCAGGTTCACCCCCCGGATCAACTCCATCGCGATAAAATACACGCCGTTGGTTTCGCCCAGGTGATAGGTCTGCGCAATGTTGGTATGGATTAAATCGGCCACCAGTTTCGCCTCCCCGATGAAGTTCTCGATGAACCGCTTCTGGTTGGCATAGTTTTGGCGAATTACCTTGATGGCCACTCGCTTGACGAATTCCCGCGCGCCGTGCTGCTCGGCCTCATAGACGATCCCCATTCCGCCCTCATAAATCTTGCGCACGATTTCGTACCGAAACTCATTTTGTATGGTGAAAAGCGCCACACGGCGATCCTGATTGAAAACTGTCAGGAGTCAAGTCTGGCATTCACCCGGGCGCGCAAGCGAGTTGCCTCCGGATAAATGTTGCCGGGGCGGAAAGGCGGACAAGGCGTTCGCCGATACGTTGACTCAAGTTCAGGGTTGCCGAAGCACCGCACATGAGCCCATCCTCCAAACGGGAATCCCGGGCCCGCATTCACGGCCGCTACCAGCGCGCCGTCGGCTGTAGAAGCGGCGCATTTGGGATGAGGGTTGCGCCACCCGCGGTGATCACCGTAAAAGCGCCCTGCGCCTGCGGCACCGGCCGCTTTGAATCAACAGACGCTTTCATCCCAATCCCCTCAACCCGAAAAACTGCTCCGGGTTTGGAAACATCTTTTCCCTCTTATCTACAAAAACTTAGGCGATCACAAAGAGCCCCGCCCACCACCACCAACCCCAAAAAATTGCCCTTGCGCGAAGACCTCCCGCCCGCCAGCCTTCCCCCAAACCCTCGGGGTGGTGGTGGCTGGGACTTCCAGTCCAAGGAGTGGCGGGAAGCCGAGCCGCCCTCCGGGGCGATAACAAAAAGGACCATCATTATGAAAATACTATCTGCTCCGCGCACGGGCAGCCTGGGCGCGGAAACATACTACCAATCCCCCTTCGGCGTGTGCGCCCGGCGGCGCACCGTTCCCCGGGACCGACCCTCGGAGCGCAAGGCGGCCGCGCGGTCGTATTTTGGGATCTCCTCGCGGGAGTGGGGCCTCAAGCTCAGCGAAGCGCAGCGCGAGCGCTGGAACGCCGCGGCGCTGCACGTTCCCAGCCGGCCCTGGATGGGGCAGTATTCGCACTTAAGTGGGCAGCAGTTCTGCGTTCAGATCAACAGCACCCTGCGGGGGCTGGGTCTGGCGCCGGTGGAGGAACCGCCCGCCCCGGTGGTCTTCGGCCCCAATCCCGTCACCGGATTGGAGATCGTCAATGACGCGGAAGACGGGGTTCGGCTGCGACTCAACGTCGGGGCCGTACATGAAGACATTATGGTCTTTGGGCAGCCGCCGTGCAGTGCGGGCCGGATGAAACCCCGCCGGGTCTATTACCTGGGCCTGCTGGGCCCAAGCCAGAACGGGCAAAGCGACATCACGGACCTCTACGCCGCCCGGTTTGGGCGGCCCGCCCCGGGGCAGAAGGTATTTATCGCCGTGGTTCAGACCCGGAACGGCTGGAAAGGCCAAAGCCGGGTTCACAACGCCATCGTTCCGCCGCCGCCGCTGTTGAAATCTCAGCAAGCGGCTGAAACGGCAAGGGTTAAGAAATCGAAGCCCGCCGCCGCCCCGTCATCCACCGCCGCCCACAAGACCGTTCCTTCTCCGTCCTTCCAAGCTATGTACAACGGGAGTACATCGGAAGCCCGGCAGGAGAACACGGAAAATAAGCATGAGTCCCCTTTGAGCCTCCTTTGTACCCCCGTTGTACACGGCCTAATGGGAGCGTTGGGCTGGCTGGGGCGGGTGGGGCGGGTTTGGGCGCGGGCCTGAGCCGGATTGGAGGGATGGACGACCTGCGGATGATGTAAAACGAGATTCCAAGGCGGGAGGGAGAGGACGCGAACGTTCGGCAAAGCCGGGACGAGCGGCCGGGTGTTGTCGCGTGCCTTGGTTTTTCGACGGGATGGGGCCAAGGCTGGCGGGGACATTCCCCCTCCCGGGCGGAGGTTGCTGCAAGGCGACTGCTTGCGTTGTCCTCAGGGTCAGTCGGCTGTTTTGAAGCCCTAGACGCTTTCGCCCCGGCCTCCTGAGCCCGAAAAGCAGCTTTGGAGTTGGGAGAACCTTTTCCCCCTCAGCCACCGAAACGCAGGCGCCGATAACCTAGGGCCCTGGCCGCAACGATGCCGCCCGGTCGAAAGCGCTTGATAATTGTTGCTGGAAGCAAATAATTCCCGCCGAACAACATGCATAATACGCTTACTAATCGGGCCGCTGACAATATCCGCATTCTTGCCGCCGCCATGGTGGAAAAAGCCAAATCCGGTCATCCGGGCGGGGCGATGGGCGGCGCCGACTTCGTCAATATTCTCTACACCGAGTTCCTGCGTTATGATCCCACGGATCCGGGCTGGCATATGCGAGACCGGTTTTTCCTGGATCCGGGCCACATGTCGCCGATGCTCTACGCCGTGCTGGCGCTCAGCGGATTCTACACGCTGGAAGAGTTGAAGAACTTCCGCCAATGGGGCAGCCCCACGCCCGGGCATCCGGAGCTGGAGGTGAGCCGCGGCGTGGAGAACACCTCCGGGCCGCTGGGCCAGGGGCATGTCAGCGCGGTCGGCGCCGCCATTGCGGAACGCTTTTTGTGCGCGCGGTTTGGCGAATGGATGGCCCACAAAACCTTTGCCTTTATTTCGGATGGCGGTGTGCAGGAGGAGATTTCGCAGGGGGCGGGCCGGATTGCCGGTTTTCTGGGCCTGAGCAACCTGATCATGTTCTTCGACTCCAATGATATTCAGCTTTCCACCGATACCCGCGCGGTGACGCTCGAAGATACCGCCCGGAAGTACCGGGCCTGGGGTTGGAGCGTCAGCACCATTGACGGCCATGACCCGGGCCAGATTCGCGCCGCCTTAACCCAAGCGATCCGGCAAAAGAAGAAGCCCAGCCTGATCATCGGCAAGACCATCATGGGCAAGGGCGCGCTGACCACCGACGGCGCCAGCTTCGAACGCCAGTGCGCCACGCATGGGATGCCGTTAAGTGATGCGGGCGCTTCTTTCGAAAAGACCGTGGCCCACCTGGGGGGCAACCCGGCCGATCCGTTCGCCATTTTCCCCGAGGTGGCCGGGCTGTACCAGAAGGCCAAAGAACAAAAGATTGCCGCGGCCGCCGCCCGCAAGGCCAAACAGCGGCGCTGGGCCAAGGCCCATCCCGAACTGGCCGCCAAGCTGGAGTTGTTTCTCTCCGGCCAGCTGCCGCCGCTCGACTTTGAGGAAATCGCGCACAAGCCCGACCTCGCCACCCGCGCCGCCTCGGGCGCGGTGCTGGGCTGGCTGGCGCGGAAATTGGAGAACATGATTGTCGCTTCCGCCGACCTGTCCAACAGCGACAAGACCGACGGCTTTCTCAAACAAACGAAGCCATTTGTCCGGGGCGATTTCAGCGGGGCGTTTCTGCAGGCCGGAGTGAGCGAGCTGACGATGGCGGGGCTCTGCAACGGCATGGCGCTGCACGGCGGCGTCGTGCCCGCGTGCGGCACCTTTTTTGTTTTTAGCGATTACATGAAGCCGGTGGTTCGCCTGTCGGCGCTGATGGGGTTGCCGGTCAAGTATATCTGGACGCACGACGCCTTCCGGGTGGGCGAGGACGGCCCCACGCATCAGCCGGTCGAGCAGGAGGCCCAAATCCGCCTCATGGAGCAACTCAAGAACCACAAGGGCCAGATGAGCCTGCTGGCGCTGCGGCCCGCGGATGCCGCCGAGACGAGCGTGGCCTGGAAGATGGCGCTGGCGAACACCGCCACGCCCACGGCGCTGATTCTCTCGCGGCAGAATATCAAGGATGTTCCGGCGCGGGCCGGCGCCACCCGCTACCGGGATGCCTTGCAGGCGGAGCGGGGCGCGTATGTTGCGCTTGACTGCGCCGGCACGCCGGATGTGGTGCTGGTGGCCAGCGGGTCGGAGGTGTCCACGCTCATTGGCGCCGCCGAGCTGCTTACCGCCGGGAAAGGGCTCAAGGCGCGCGTGGTATCCGTCATTTCGGAGGGGCTTTTCCGCCAGCAGCCTCCCGAATACCAGGCTCGCGTGCTGCCGCCGCAACTGCCCACCTTCGGTCTGACTGCCGGGTTGCCCGTCACGCTGGCGGGCCTGGTGGGTGCCCGGGGCAAAGTTTACGGTTTGGAAACCTTCGGCTACTCAGCCCCGGCCAAGGTGCTGGACGAAAAGCTCGGCTTCACCCCGGCCCATGTTTGCGAGCGGGTGGTAAAGTACCTGGCGGAATACCCGCGGAGTTGAACGGTTCCAGCGCGGTCCGGGCGGCTGGCGGCGCACGGCCCGGTTTTTACGCCAGCCCGGAGCGGAGTTGGGCGGCCGGGAAATATCGGGCGGGAGGGGAGCCATTCCACGGCGGAGGCTTCCGCGGCTGGCAGAGCAGGCCCCGGAGCCGGGGTTCGCAGCGTGTGCTGAATGAATTAGCCGGTCACAAAACCGCGCAAGTGCTGGAGGAGCGCGTTGGCCTTTTCCGGAGAATCGGCTTCCGCGAACAAGCGCAGGATCGGCTCGGTGCCGGAGAAACGCACCAGCGCCCAGTTGTCGTTGTCCAGGTAGAACTTGGTTCCGTCCCGGTGGGAGACGTTCACGACCGGGCAGCCGGCGATCTCCGCCAGCGGCGTTTTGGCCAGGCGCCGGGGCACCGCCACCCGCATTTCGGAGGTCGAGGGGATGCTGTCTTCGAGGCTGTAAAGGCGCCCCGTGAGATCATAGACCCGCTGCCGCAGTTGGGAAATCCGCTGGCGCGTGCGCGCGAGCATTTCGACGACGAGGGCCGAGGCGAAAATGCCGTCCTTGCCCAGGATGTGCCCGCGAATGGTCAACCCGCCGCTGGATTCGCCTCCCAGGAGGGAATTATGCGCGACCATTGCGCTGGCGATATGCTTGAACCCGACGGGGACTTCGACGCATTGCTCGCCGAGCCGCCGCGCGAGCCGGTCGAGCAAGTGGGTGGTGGCCAGGTTGCGCACCACGCCGCCTTTCTCCTGGCGGATTTCGTGCATGTACCAATACAACAGGAGCAGGATGTCATTGATGGTGATGTATTTGCCGCGCTCGTCCACGATGGCGATGCGGTCGGCGTCGCCATCGGTGGCCAGTCCCAGGTCGTAGCCATCTTCGACGACGTGCGTCGCCAGCAGCCGCAGGGCGTCCAGGTTCGGCGCCGGCGAGCGCCCGCCAAACAGCGGGTTATGCCGTTCGTGGATGAATGTCACCCGGCAGCGCGCTTCGGTGAGGATGGTGCCCAGCGTGAGCTGGCCCACGCCGTACATCGGGTCCACGATCACCTTGAGGCCGGCCTGGCGGATGGCGTCGAGGTCTATCAGGGCCTCCACCGCGTCCACGTACTGGTTGGTGAAATCGCCGGGCCGGACAATGCCGCTTTCCAGCGCGATGTCCAAATCAATCTTGATGACCTCCTCGAGGGCGAGCCGGTTGGTCTCGGATTGTATCTGGCCGGTTTCGTCGTCCAGGAGCAGCGAGCCGTCGCCGTGGAAGACTTTGAGGCCATTCCACTCGGGCGGGTTGTGGCTGGCGGTGAACATGAGGCCGTAGGCCGCATTGCGGATCGCCGTGGCGTAGGTGACGAGCGGCGTGGGGGCGTCCTCGCTCAGCAAGGTCACCGGAATGTTGTTTCCGGCAAAGACCTCGGCGGCGGCATCCCCGGCCTGGCGGGACAGGAACCGGCGGTCATAGCCGATCAGCACGCCGCGCTTTTCCTCGCCGCGCCGCGTAATCTCATTGGCCAGCGCCTGGCAGAGGCGGCGGACGTTGTGGAGCGTGAAGCCCTCGCCGATGATCGCCCGCCAGCCGCCGGTGCCAAAGGAGACCTGGTTTTGCTCCTCCTCGCGGCGGGGCCGGAAGAGGCGTTTTTGCAGGATGAACTCGGCTTGCTCCAGGTCCTGCGGCGTGTTGATGCCCTGGATTTCGTCCGGGTCGTAAATCTGATAGCTCTCCACCCGCAAACCCGAGCGAATGAGTTCGTGGACACAGTCCGTCAACGGATACCGGCCATCCGGCGCCGGGGCGAGTTTTTCCAGCGCGGCAAAGATGGCTGGCGCCGCTACCAGGTAGGCGCCCACGTTGAGCTCGTGAATATCCCGCACGGCGGGCGAGGCTTCGGTCTCCTCGATGATGTTTACAATGGCGCCGGCGGCATCGCGAATGATGCGCCCGTAAGGCAGCGGCCGGGGGGAGATGGCGGTCAACAGGGTCAGATGCGCCTGGCGCAAGGCATGGCGGTTGAGCAACCCCCGAATGGACGCCGGGCGGAACAGCGGGGTATCGCCGTACAGGATTAACAGGTTTCCTTGATAGCCTTGGAGCACGGGGGCCAGTTGTTGCACCGCATGCCCGGTGCCCTGCGGCTGGGGCTGCACGACATAGTGGCACCGGTTGCCCAGCAAGGCGCGCATTTCCTTTTGCTGATCGCCGACCACGACATAGAGATCCTCCGCCGCAACGACCTGGAGCGCGTTGGCTTTGACGTATTCGAGGATTGTCTGGTCGCCGAGTTTCTGCAGCAGCATTGGCCGGTTCCCCTGGGCGGCTTTTGCGCCGCCGGCGAGGATGACGGCCTTTAATTCAATCTTCGGCTCTGATTTTGATCGCTTCATGGTGCCGGCGGGCATCCTACGCGGTTGCCTCCGGAATGCAAACTCCGTTGTTGGGGCGGGGAAACGCGCGGCGGCTTGACCCCGGCCCTGCTTCGCTTCACTCTGGCGCTATTATGAGTCTGTGCTCCCAGCGCGGGGCTGTTATCCTGTCCTTGTTTATGAGTATTGCCAGCCACTCCGCCGCCGGCGCGGCTCCGCCGGCCCGGCCCGATCCCGCCGCCCTGAAAGCGATCCATCAGCTATTGCGCGAGTCGCCGCTTATTGACGGCCACAACGACCTCCCCTGGCATTACCGCAAGCGTGGCAATGACCTGAACGCCCTGGACCTGGCGGGCGACACCCGCAAGCTCACCCCCCCGCTGGATACCGATATTCCCCGCCTGCGGGCGGGGGGGATGGGAGGGCAGTTCTGGGCGGTGTATGTCCCCCCGGAACCTTCCGGCCCGCCCGCCGTGCAGACGATGTTCGAGCAGATTGACCTCGTGCATCGGATGGTGGCGCATTATCCCGAGACCTTTGGGCTGGCGCTGACGGCTGCCGACCTCGAACGCATTCATCGCCAGGGCAGGATTGCCGCCTTGATCGGCGTGGAAGGCGGCCATGCGATCAACAACTCGCTGGCGGTCTTGCGGATGGCCTATGCCCTGGGCGCGCGCTACCTGACCCTCACACACGTCAAGAACACTGACTGGGCCGATGCCGCCGGCGACCAACCGCAGCATCATGGCCTGACTTCCTTCGGCAAGGAGGTTGTCCGCGAAATGAACCGCCTGGGCATGCTGGTGGATTTGTCGCACGTCACGGATGAGACCATGCGCGATGCCTTGGAAGTCAGTCAGGCCCCGGTGATTTTCTCCCATTCCTCGGTGCGGGCGCTATGCCATTCCCCACGCAACGTCCCGGACGATGTCCTGAAACTGACGGCGCGCAATGGCGGGGTGGTGATGGTGTGTTTTCTTCCCGGCTATCTCACCGAACGGGGGCGCGCGGCGCTGGAGGCGGCGGAGGCCGAGAAGGCGCGCCTCCGCAAGCTCTACGGCGAAGGTTCGGCGCGCTACCAGAAGGCGCGGGCGGAGTGGCGGCGGCGGCATCCCGCGGCGCACGAAGCCAGCCTGGCCGACGTGGCGGATCATATTGACCACGTGCGCCAGGTGGCGGGGATAGACCACGTGGGCATCGGGTCGGATTTCGAGGGCTTCGACGGCGCGCCCGAGGGGCTGGAAGATGTCTCCTGCTACCCGGCATTGCTGGCGGAATTGCTGCGCCGCGGCTACGACCGCGAGGACCTCAAAAAAGTGGCCGGCGCCAACTTGCTGCGCGTCTTTCGGGAGGCGGAGAAAGTGTCCGCGCGGCTGAAACGCTGAACGCGGCGCGTGGGGCGGCTTGCGTTGGAACACCTCCCCGCGCCTTGCGCCCCACAGGCGAGTTCCCATGGAACCCAATACCGCATACCGAATCGTCAAGCTCGCCAACGGCGCGCATAGCGTCCATTCGCTGGCCCATCACGAGACGTTTCATCCGGTCGTCGGCCCGGTCGCCGAAGCCGAGGCTTTGTATGTCCGGCAACTGCGTCTGCCCGAGCGGGCGCACCGCCAGGAGGGGGAGTTTGTGCTGTGGGATGTCGGCCTGGGCGCCGCCGCCAACGCGCTGACGGCTCTGCGCGCGACCCGCGGCGCGCCCTGCGCTATTCGCCTGTTGAGCTTTGACCATACCCTCGAACCGCTGGCCTTTGCGCTGCAGCACGTCGAAGCACTCGGCTATCTGCGGGGATATGAAGCGCCCCTGGAGCGCCTTCTGCGCGACCACCACTGCGCCTTCCAGGACGGCCCGCAAACCGTAACGTGGGATATGCACCTGGCCGACTTCCCATCCCTGCTCGCCCGGCCGGCCACGGAGAAGCTTGCCAAGCCGCATGGGATTATGTTCGACGCGTTCTCTCCGGCGGCCAATGCGGCGATGTGGACGCTGCCGCTCTTCTCGCGCCTTTTCCGCCTGCTGGACCCGGACCGGCCCTGCGCGCTGCCGACTTACTCGCGCAGCACGATGCTGCGCGTCACCCTGCTGTTGGCGGGGTTTCATGTTGGCATCGGCCACGCCACCGGCGAAAAGGAGGAAACCACCCTCGCGGCGAATACCCCCGACCTCATCGCCGAACCCTTGGATCGCCGCTGGCTGCAGCGGGCGCACCGTTCCTGCAGTGCCGAACCCTTGTGGGAGCCGGTCTATCGTCAGGCTCGGCTTTCCTCCGCCACCTGGGAAAAGCTGCAGCAGCACCCCCAATTCCGCCGTTAGTTCCTTAAACGGCTAGGAGACGGGGGAGTAACGGCAGGGGAACGGTCTGGAGATGGCCGGAAGCGGGGCCGAAATAGCGGGGGCTTAAAAAAAGTGTAAAGATTTATTTGACAGCCCCCGGGAGCGTGCGGTAAAAAGGGTGAGTTAGCAGTTGGCATTGTGTAACTTTGGGTGTACAAACACTGAATAAATTCTATGAAACGAATCGTTGCCTCCATAGGTTTGGTAGCCGTCGGCGCCTCTAGTATTCAAGCGGGAGTCCTGCCGGGCTTAACGACAGAATCCGGCAAGCCCTGGAGTGTCTCCGCGACGCTCCGTGGGTTTTATGATGATAACCCCAGTTGCCTCCCTAACAAAATGTCAACGCCGGGGTATACGCGCAGCAATACCGGATTTGAAGTCAGCCCCGCCGTGATGTTCAGTTTTCCGTGGGATCAAACCAGCCTGAGTTTCGGCTATGTGTATTCCCTCAAGTACTATGAACACAAGCTGTGGAACGAGTCTAAGAACTACGATCAGACCCACGACTTTAACTTGGCGCTCACGCATGCATTCAGCGAGCGATATCAGCTCAGCGTAAAGGATTCCTTCGTCATTGGCCAGGAGCCTGATATCCTGCGGTATGGGAATACTTTCCCGACCTTCCGCCGCGTTTCCGGGGATAATATCCGCAATTACGGCGAGGTCAATTTCCTGGCGCAGTTGACGCCGGAATTTGGGGTGGAAGTGGGATACGCCAATACGTATTATGACTACGCGGATGACGATCCGCTTTATGATGGAACCACTTTCTTGTGGCCCAGCTATTCCGGTTTGTTGGATCAATTGGACCACCGGGTGCATGTTGACGGTCGTTATCAGATTTTGCCGCAAACTATCGGCATTCTGGGCTACCAGTTCCGGCAGACGGAATATATCGGAGACGAGATGATTGGTTATGATATCAGCCGGGGAGATGCCGCAATAAAGAGTAAAATGCGCAATGCCCGATCGCATTATGTTTATGCGGGGCTCTTGCATAATTTCCGACCGGACTTGATCGGCTCGCTTCAGGCGGGAGCCCGTTATACCGACTACTACAACAACCCTGCCAATCAAAACGATTGGAGCCCTTACGTGACCGCAAGCCTGCAGTACACCTACCTGCCGGAAAGCCATGTGCGGCTTGGGGCGACCTATGACTATAGCTCGACCTATACATGGAGCCCCGTCGAGGCGGGCGATATTACGCTGAATGGGCAAACGTTCGATATCTTCATCACGCTGCAGCACCGCATCACGCCGAAGCTTTTCGGCAATGTGAGCGCGGAGTTTGCGAATGTTACCTACTACGGAGGAACCTTCGACAACCGGAATTCGCAGTATTATCTGGTTGGTTTGAATCTGCAGTATCGCTTCACTCCTAACTTCTCCGCGGAAGTCGGGTACAACTATGACCTTTCGGAGAGCGAATATTCCGGCGGAATGTTTGGCCGGAGCAAATCTAATTATGATCGGAACCGGGTTTACCTCGGAGTGACTGCCAGCTACTAAACCAAGCTTGATTCGATGACGGGGGGCTAGGCTGTCACAACTGGCCCCCCTTATTTTTTAATATATGGATCCATTGAAAGTTGCTCCGCCACAGGAAGCCAAATTGCATTTCCTGGACTATTGGCGGATCATTCGTATTCGCAAGACGGTTATCCTGGCTGTCTTTTTGCTGGTCGTAATCACTGCCACGCTGGTTACCTTCATTTTGCCCGAATCCTATTCGAGCAAGGCACGGATCAAGATTGACCGCGATCAGACGGATATTAGCGGTCTGGCGGATCGCTCGACGCTGGCCGGTTATGATCCCTTCTTTATCCAGACTGAATTTGAGTTGATCCAATCGGAGCTTATTCTCGGCAAGGTGATTGCCGATCTCGATCTGAACACGGAATGGGGCCGGAAGTACGCCAGCGGGGAACGCCTTCGGACGCCGGAAACGATTGCGCTCTTAAAGCAACGGATTGACTTGCGCACTGTGCGCGGCACCAGCCTGATTGAAATTGTTGTCTATAGTGAGAAACCCGAAGAGGCTGCCAGGATTGCCAACGCCATTGCGGATGCGTACAAGACTCACCGTCAGGAGCAACGCGCACAACTGAGCCGGGGCGGAATTAAGGCGCTGGAAGAGCGCTTCGCGGAACAGGAGGCAAAGGTCAAAGCCGCCCAGGAGCGAGTGGATAACTTGCGTAAGGAGCTGAACATCTCTGATGCGATGGCCAGCGGCGATGGACCGTCGCCCTTGATGACCGCCGAGACGCTGCGCAAGATTGAAAGCCTCCGCATTGAAAGCCAGGCCGAATACGTCCGGCAAGCCACCCGGCTGGACCGTTTGAAGAATCTCGGTAAGGAACTTGGGCCGGAAGGACTTGCCCAGGCTATCACAACCGATGCTCCGGACACGCTGCTTACCTCCCTGCTCGATCAACTGACTATGGCCGAGCAGCGATTAATCGCGTTGGAAGCAGATTACGGCCCGGAGAACACCGAGGTGCTTAAATGCAAGGGCTTGGCGGAGGACTTGCACAAAAAGATCAAAAGCCGGGTGGAGGGCATTATGCTGGGCTTGGACACGCGGGTGCTTTCATTGAGCAACAGCCTAGTCAACTTGCAGCAGGAAGTCGGGCGGGCCACAACCAACGACGTCACGCAGGCCAATTTGACGCGGCCATATTTTGAAGCCAAGCGCGCACTGGAGGAATTGCAGCGCTTCCGCCAGGTGCTCGATGCGAAAATTGCCTTTGAAAAGATTGACGTGGAATTGCCCAAAACCCTGATGGTTGAAGTGGTGGACCGCGCGATGCCCGGTTTGCGACCGGTGCGTCCCAACAAGCCGCTTAATATCGCTCTGGGCATCATCATCGGCCTGGTAGTGGGGGTCGGGTTGGCGTTCTTTATTGAATATCTGGATACCAGCGTAAAAACGATTGACGATGTAGAGCGAGCGCTGCAGTGCCCGGTGTTGGGCGTTATCCCTCAAAACGTGGGCTTGCTGGTGGACGAAGGAACCGAAAGCCCGCACGCGGAGGCTTACCGTGTATTGCGCACCAATCTGCTATTCTCGCGCAAGGACGATAAACTGAATACCATCGCCATCGTCAGCGCGGGTGCGGGTGAAGGCAAATCAACCACAGTCTTTAACCTCGCCGCGGTCTTTGCCCAAAGCGGGCAGCGGACTATCATCGTGGATTCCGACCTGCGCCGGCCGACGCTGCATAAAATGCTGCGCGTGACCAACGCCATTGGGCTGACCAACTATCTCTTGCGGCAAAATACGCTTGAAGAAGTCATTCAGACGACCAGCTTGCCGACCCTGGATTTCCTGTCGAGCGGCAAACTGCCCAGCAGTTCGCTGGGCATCTTGAGTTCCACGCAGATGAAGGATTTGATCGGGGAATTAAAGCAGCGCTACGACTTTGTGTTCTTTGATTCGCCGCCGATTATGGGGGTGAGCGATGCGTCCATTCTCGCCAGCGAGGTGGATATGACCATTCAGGTCATTCAGTATCGCCGCTATCCGCAACCGATGAACATCCGCGCCAAACAGTTAATCGAGAAGGTTGGCGGCAATCTGGTGGGCATCGTGTTGAACAACATCAACATGTCGCAGGATGAAAGCTACTACTACTACAGCGGCTATTACCACGACTATTACTATCGCAGTGAGGAACAGGAACCGGTTGTGAAGGAAGGGGCGGAATCCGGAGGCAAAGACAAATTGGATATCAAGCAGAAGTACTAAGAGGGATCGTTTGCATGAGCATCACGAATATCGGTAAACAATTGGGTCATTGGGGGTTGATCTTTGGTTTATGCCTGGCGGTGGCCGGCCTGAGTGGTTGCCGCACGTCATCACCACAAGGAGAACTGGCAGCCCCAACGGGGAGCGATACCCCGGCGCCAGAGCCGGAAGTGTTCCGTATCGGCGATTCTTTGAAGATCGTTTATTCCGATCTGCCGCAGGTGACTCCGGAGTTTGCCGGAAAGATCAAGGAAGACGGCACCATCACCTTGCTCCTGAACAAAACCTTCACCGCGGCCGGTAAAACTGCAGGCGAGTTGGAGCGGGAGATCCGGGCCTATTATGTGCCCAACTACTACAAGAACCTGACCGTCACCGTGACGCCCGTGGAAAGCACGCGCTGGTACTACGTTTATGGCGAGGTGAGAGCTCCCAATCGGCAGATCTATAACAGCCGCATCACGGTCTTGCAGGCGATCGCTTCCGCCGGCGGGTTCACCGATTTCGCCAAGAAGAAAAAAATCAAGCTAACCCGCGTGGACGGTCGCACTCTTATCGTTAACTGCCCCAAGGCCCAGGAAAATCCTTCCCTGGACCTGGAAGTTTATCCCGGCGATAAGATCTATGTTCCGCGCCGGATTTGGTGATGGTCCAGCTTAAGGTGTTGTCCGGAAAGAAAGCGGGCACCACTTGGCTGGCTCGTCGATTTCCCATACGAATCGGCCGCTCCAAAGCGGCTGATCTGCAACTGGAGGATGACGGTGTTTGGGATCAGCACCTGCAACTGGACTTCAAACCCGCGGAAGGGATCGTCCTGACTGCTCATCCCAGCGCCCCTGCCACAGTTAATGGGCACCCGCAACCGCAGACCGTGCTACGCAACGGAGATGGTATTCGCATTGGCGCGCTCCAGATGCAGTTCTGGCTCAGCCCAACCCGCCAAGCCGGGTTGCGCTGGCGGGAAGGATTGACCTGGACGGCAGTCGCCATTCTTTCCCTGGGCCAGGTTGCCCTGATTTACCTGCTCCGGTAGTTCCGACGGCCCAGGTTAATGGCGAAAATGCCGCACGCCGGTAAACGCCATGGCAACGTCCCGCTCGTCGGCCGCCGCAATCACCTCGGCATCGCGCACTGAACCTCCCGGTTGAATCGCCGCCGTCGCGCCCGCCTCGGCCGCCGCAATCAGCCCGTCGGGAAAAGGAAAGAAGGCATCGCTGCAAACCACGCTGCCCGTCAGCGACAAACCCGCTTCCCGAGCCTTCCACACCGCGATGCGGCTCGCGTCCACCCGGCTCATCTGGCCCGCGCCAATGCCCAGCGTTCGGTCGGCCGCAACAAAGATGATGGCGTTGGACTTCACATGCTTCACTATGCGCCAACCGAATAACATGGCCTGGCGCTCGGCTTCCGTGGGCGGGCGCCGAGAAACCAACTTGAGATCAGCGGCGGTCGTTACCCGCAAATCCCGTTCCTGCCATAAGTAGGAGCCTGCGCCCACACTGCGCACGTCGCATGCCTGCGCGGCAAACGAACTTTCCCGATTGCGCAGGATGCGCAGATTCTTTTTCTGCCGCAGCAGATCGAGCGCCTCAGCCGTGAAATCAGGGGCAACAATTACTTCACTGAAAATGCCCGCTATTGCCTCCGCACAGGCCAGGTCAAGCGCACGGTTCACGGCTATGATGCCGCCAAACGGCGCCTGCCGGTCAGTTGCAAATGCTTTATCCCAGGCTTCCCGCAAACTCGATCCTTGTCCCACACCACAAGGATTAGTGTGCTTGAGAATGGCCAAGGTGGGCGGGTCCGCCGCAAATTCCGAAATCAGGGCCGCCGCTGCGGTTAAATCGAGGATGTTATTATAAGAGAGTTCCTTGCCCTGTAGTTGCTGAAAAGAATCATGAAAACCGCCATACAGCGCCGCTTTCTGATGTGGATTCTCGCCGTAGCGCAACACCTGCGCCAGCGGGGCTTGAATCCGCAACGCCCCGGGGACGCCAGTCGTGGCCGTCAGGCCAAATGCCGTTTCCAAGTGCGCTGCGATCGCGGCATCGTAGGCCGCGGTGCGCGCAAACACCTTGGCCGCCAGTTGGCGCCGTTGTTCCAATGTGGTCTGCCCGGCCGTTTCTATCTGCCGGGCAACCCACGAATAGTCTCCGGCATCCACCACCACCGTCACACTTTCGTGATTCTTGGCCGCGCTGCGCAGCATGGATGGTCCCCCAATGTCAATGTTTTCAATGGCCTCGGGCAGGGCAACCTGCGGTCGGGCAACAGTTTCCTCAAACGGATACAGGTTGACCACCACCATATCAATCGGCTGAATGCCCTGCGCCCGGATCGCTGCCTCATGTGCTTCATTGCCGCGAATGTAAAGCAAACCTCCGTGAACCCGGGGATGAAGCGTCTTAACCCGACCTTCCAGCATTTCGGGAAAGCCAGTGTAGCTGCTCAGATCGACAACCGGCAACCCGGCTTCGCGCAACGCTTTGGCTGTTCCGCCGGTGGAAATCAACTCAATTCCCGCCCTGGCCAACGCCTGGGCCAGCGGGACCAGCCCGGTCTTATCAGAAACTGAGAGCAGCGCGCGTCGAATTTTCTCCATAACCAGGCCACACCTTCTCTGCCTGTGCCGGCTCTGTCAATCGGTAAAGCTTCCTTTGCGCGCGTTCTCTCGAACTGCGCCAACCCTAGCCGCAGCGCAAAGCAGCCAGCATTTCCGGCTAGTTGCGGGGCTTAGCGAAAGCCGAAAACAGGTCAGCAACTAACTCTCAAACCAGTTGCCTATTCTTCCTGTCGTCCGGCCAACCAGCCACCTGAACAGATCCCGCACGCCGGAACCGCAGACCTTACCGCAGCCGCTGCCCTTGCGCCGTTCAGGCCGGGCTTTTGAGCGGTGGGCGGTAGTCGTAGCGCAGGAGCTTGTTGGCCGCGGGATTGTTTGTAAACTTCTCCGCCTTCGCATCCCATTCCAGATATGACCGGGTCTGCATGGCAATGTTGGCGATAAGCGTGGTGCTGGTGCTCCGGTGGGCGCTTTCCAAATCCGAATTGCAGGCCGCCCGGCTCTTGATGCAATCAAGAAAGTTGCGGGCATGGTCGGCGGTATCCGCGCGCCCGCTCTCTTTTCGGGCCTCGATCACCGGCGCTTCGCCCGTGCGCCAGCCGCGTTCGCTGCTGCGGTCGGTAGGCGAGCGGCGCGGAAACTCGTTGGGCGTGATAACCTCCGGCACAACTTCCCAGCCGTTGCTCCGCATGTAGAGCGTGCCTTTCGTGCCGCGAAACTCGATTTCGCACGGTTTGGCGGCGGCCCCCGCGCCATTGGCATTGAACTGGGTATAGATAACGAGCGTATTTCCCGGATAATGCCAGAGCGCCTCCATGGTATCCGGCACGTCGCGGTTGTCCTCGACCGCAAACCGCCCCCCCATGCCCGTCACAGCCAGCGGGGCTTCCTGCCCCAGGGCCCAATGGATCAAATCGAGATAGTGGATGCCGTTATTCGTGATCTGGCCGCCGCTGTAGTCGAAGAACCAACGGAATTGATAAAGCCCGCGATTCCGGTTGTAGGGCACCTTTCGCGCCGGCCCCAGCCATGCTTCCCAGTCCATGCCGGGCGGGGGCGGGCTGTCGGGCGGATTGCCGATGCCCTTGGGCCATTCGTTTTGAATGTGGAAGGTGCGCACTCCCGTGACCTGGCCCAATCCGCCACCGCGGACATACTCCGCCATCTCGCGAAACATGGCCGCCGAGCGCCGGTGCAAACCCGATTGACAAACCCGCTTATTCCGCTTTACCGCCTGAACCATCGCCCGCCCCTCGGCGACGCGCAACGAGATCGGCTTCTCGACATATACATCTTTCCCGGCCTGGCAGGCATGGATGGTTTGCAACGCATGCCAGTGATCGGGCGTGGAGATGACCACCGCATCCACGTCCTTCAATTCAAGCAGTTGGCGGTAGTCTTTGAATCGTTTAGGGCCGGTGCCAACCTTCCGGGCAGCAAAATCAAGATACGGCTCGTAGATGTCGCAAACGGCCACGATTTCCGCATCGCTTTGCTTCAAGAAGGCGTCCAGCACCTGGTCGCCGCGGTTGCCCACGCCAATGAAGCCCAGCCGCACACGGTCGTTGGCGCCAAATACGCGGAAGGACGAAAGGGCCGCCGTCGTGCTGACCGCGGCAAGGGTCCGGGTAAACTCCCGGCGGGTGATTGGTTTCATAAAAGTCGAGTCAGACACAGCCTGAGGTTGATGGTTGGGGCGGACGGGAATCATTCGATCCGGAAAAATACAATCTCGTAGGTCGCCTGCTGCGCGGCTTGGAAATATTGCCCGACCAACTGGTCCGTCTGCGCGTTGAACTCCAGCGTGTATAGGCAACCGGGATAGCCCGTATCATTCAACTCAACGACGATCCGGCTGATTCCCTGCTCGCGCCAGGCCGCGGCGCGCGACACCCGGATCGGGTTAGGGTTGTAGTAGGCGGCTTCCACCTTGCCGCTGGCGTCAATGCCTTTTATCTCCAGCCTGTAGCCGTCGTCCGAACGCTCCCATTTGCCCGTCAGCTTCGCGAGTTCCGGCGATACCGCCACCGCCTCCGCCGCGTTGGTTTGTGCGGGAGGCGCCTCCAAGGGCAGCTCGGTTTTACTGCCGCAGGATGCCAGCAAGCCGCCAAGCGCCACCAAGCCGCAAGCCGCCACCCAACAGGCCCGGGACACCGGGCTCACCCGGACGGGCCGGGAAATGCCAAGCTCCCGGCCAGGCATGATTTGGCCTTCGCAAAATCCCATAAGCTCCCAACAAATATACGTGCCGGGACGCGGCGCCTCAATCAGCAATCCGTGATGGAAGATACCGCGCCAACGCCCGGGCCAGATCATGCCCAAAGGCGCGCGCATTTTCAGCCGTGACCGTTGTCTCTCCGACATTCGCGTAGGGAATCTCGATCGTGGTGCCAATGCGGACGTTTGGTTGATCGGCCATCCAGCGCCCGAAGGTGCGCGCCGGGCCTGCCAGCGTGTTCCAGGCCTGGCCATACGGAAGGTTGTCCGCCGCGCGATAGTGAAGCGGCCCGCGCTGCACCGCCTCCAGCACCCGGGCCAACTCGCCCACCCGCGCCCAGTTATCCTCCGCCGGCCCGCCCACGAAGTAAATATGCTCGTTATGCGCGCCGCGAATATGCGGGCAGTGCATATCCAATGCCAGCGCGATGTTTCGCGCGCCGAGCCGGCCGGTGATCAGCTCCCGCATCGCCCGCACGGAAGCGTAAAGGCTCTCGCCCTGGTAATCGCGGTTGTGGTCGTAGGGACGGCGATTCTTGCCCTGGTCGCCCGCTTCAACTCCATCCTTGTCCATGAACGGCACCACAAAGAACTCCACCTGCTCGCGCAACCACCGAACATCCGCAGCGTCAAGCACCGCTTCCATGAGACCCTCCAGGCTGTAGCTGGCAATCATTTCGCAGGCATGATGGCGGCACGCCAGGACGACGCAGTGTCCGGCCTTCCCATCCAACCGTCCCAGCCGCAGCAGTTCCACCCGGCGTCCCCCGGAGGTCTGGCAGAGAGTTTCCGCCTTTAGATTGGGGTGGCGCCGATGGCGTTTCAGGAAGTCCTTGAGATTGTGCTCCAGATATGGAATAGCAAAACAAAACCGCGCCTCGCGCGCCTTGCGGGGAAGGGCGCAAGTAAAGGTCTGCTTTGCCACGGCATTGGTGCCCAGCCATGACCATGATTTGCCCCTGTCGAGGCTGAGCGCGGGACCGCGGGTGCCGATGGGATTCGAGCGCGAAAAGCTGAACTGCAACGTCCGCCCCGCCCCGCCGCGGACCCGAAAATACCAGTAAAACCAATCACCCTCCGTATCGCGCAAGTCCGGGCGCAACGTCACGAGGTCGCCCGCGATGGAATCCACCACAATATTGCCACCAGGAAAGTTGGCATCCACGCGAATCTGCGTTCTGGCCGCTGCGCCGCCTTCGGCTGCCCGCGTGATGAAGTTCGCGCCGAGCCATAGGCAGCTCACGGCCACCATGATCCCCAGCCGGCCAATAACGAAACGCGTCATATTGAAGCTGCTAGGGAGAGTGCCGGCTGTCATATTCCCTCGCCAGCCAAGGCTTGGCCGGCACCGGGGATATCGGCAGCCCAGCCTCGCGGGCAATCCCGTTCCGCGGCGACCCAACCAGGGCGCGCCGCCGACCCGCAACCGGCGCGCATTTCGCCGCGCTTCCCGCCTGTGATTTCATGGGCGCAGCCTAGCCCAGTTCTTTTGGCTTGTCCCGGATTTTATGCTATATTCCTGCATGAGATTAGGGTTTTGCATAATCTCATGGTGGCCTGCCCGGGTGCGGATTGGCGGACCCGCGCCAATCCTCGCGCGCACCGGGTATTCCGGCCTGTACCACGCGGTTTGCCTGCGCAGGGCCCAAGGCAAAACGGGAGGTTCCGCTAGATGAACCACCAACTGCACATCGGCTTTGAGACTCGGCCTGACCGGCGAACGGCGCGCTGCATCCGGAAACGTTCCCATCGCGCCCAGTGGTGGTTCGAGCGGATGCGCGAGATTGTGGCGGAGGCCCAAGACTGGCCGCCCGTCGCTCCGCCGTCCGCCGCAGACGAAGCCTCCGTCGCCCCGATGGCCTCCGGCGAGCCTTCCGATCACACCTGACGCCTGAAGACCACGCCCGGCCGCCCGGTGGGTTTCCGCGCGCATGATCCCTCCGACTCTGCCGGGCGCCCGGCCAAGGTCATCATGGCCCGGCCCGAACGCACGAAGAGCATCGGTGCGAACAGCCCCCGCCGCCTCCCCGGCAGTCTAATATAACTGCGTCGCCTCGTCCTTCTGGATGGGCTTCTCGAATTGGTCGCTGCGGATGAAGACCTTAAAGCGTGCGTCGTCCGGTTTCAGAGCTTTGACCGTGACCTGCCAAACCGCCTGCGCCTTGGGCGCCAGCACGGGCACGGTTTCCATCGTCACCGTGCCCCCCTGGCCCTGCACGGCTGTGGGGCCGGTGCCGGAGACGAACTCCTCCGACTCCGGCAAGGCGCAGGTGACCTTGAGATTGGTTCCGGGAGCGGAGCCCTGGTTGGTCACTTTAATTTCATAAACGACCTCTTTGCCCACCTCAATCGGGTCCTCCAAATCGGCGGTCTCCAGCAGAATGGCCGGGATGCCGGCGACGAGGGTTTCGCAACGGGTGCTCACCGCCGGGCCGCTGGCGCCTTCCACGGTCGCCGCAAAGGCGGCCGTGGCGGCCTGGTGCGCCACAAAAGTGGCGCAGACTTGTTTGGCGGTGCCCGGCTGCAGCGCGGGCAGCTTCCACACTATATTTCCGTCGGCGGGATCTCCCTGGTCGGTGACGCCGGCCAGAACCGCTTCGGGCGGCACCGGGAGCCGCAGCGTGGGCTGCGGTTCGAGCGCGGTTCCCAGGTTGGTCACCGTGAGGCAAACCTCGAAGCGCCGCCCCACCAAGGCCTGGCCCGGGGCGCTGCACCCGAGCGCCAACTCCGGCAGCGCCGGCCCGAGGTCCACCGTGTAGAAATTGCTGCACGGCCGGGGAGTGATGCAGCGGTAGCGCCGTCCCTTCGAGGTGAAATCGAAGGCATACGCGCTAATCGGCTCCGTCCCATCCCACAGGACATCTATGAGCGCCTCCGGCTCGCCGTTCTTGCGCGACGACATGTAGGGCATCCGGGTGCCAACCGGCAGGCTCAGTTCGGTAATCGGCGCAACCGCCGCCGCCTGCCGCAAATCCTCCACCTCGCCTTCCCATCCCGCCTGCCGCAGGATTTCCGCCACATCAGCCTTGAGTTTCTCATCCGCAAAAAGCGCCCGCAACTGCTCCGGCCGTTCGAGCGGCGGGGCGAACCGGGTTAACGGATGACCCAACCGCACGGCGCGGTGCTGCTGGGCTTGCGCCGCGGCCACCGCCAGCAACAGCGTGACCACAGCCAGGACAGTAAGGCTGGTACTATTCTTCATACGAAATACAATCAGCGCGGCGCCGCGGCGCGGGCTGCAAGCCAGCCCGGCAATTAAGCATGCCTCTCATGCTGGTTGCACGGCCCAACCACTGGCGCGCCGCCCGGGCTTTCCCGGACGGCGCGTGATTCCCGCGCGAGACCGCGCCGG